>Ga0210396_10006937_pt1 | contig 10812 bp, 7 predicted proteins | sample IncBWH17OmetaG_FD_155466 | JGI IMG/M metagenome (GOLD analysis project Ga0210396, IMG submission 155466) | Forest soil microbial communities from Barre Woods Harvard Forest LTER site, Petersham, Massachusetts, United States - Inc-BW-H-17-O ... | reverse complement strand
CGCCCGATCCCCGCCGCCGAGATCGCGACCGCAATAGCCTCGCCGCGGCATCCACCGGGGTTTTACGGCACCGCCGATGCTCGGCGCGCGCTCAACCTTTCGGCCGGGATCCCCGAGTTGAAGCCGGTCGAGGGGCTACCGCCGGAAACCCTGAGTGAGAACTTTACGGCCGGCCGCGAGATTGATCTGCGCCCACCGCTGCTGACGGCCGCGCTGCTCATCGCACTTGCCGATCTCCTGATCGCCTATGGATTGCGCGGATTGCTGCGCCGGCGTCCGGCGCGCCTCGCCGCGGTCCTGCTCCCCGCGCTGCTCGGCGCCGCTTCAGCGGCGCGCGCCGACGACGCCTTCGTCGTGCAGGCGACGTCCGAGCTTCGCCTGGCTTACGTCCGTACCGGAAGTCAGGAGACGGACGCGGTGAGCCGGGCCGGTCTGATCGGCCTGACGGCGACGTTGAACCGGCGCACAGCAGTCGAAACCGCCGAGCCGCTCGCGGTCGATATCGAAACTGACGAGTTGATCTTCTTTCCCTTGCTCTACTGGCCGGTCGTATCCACCCAGGCAGCACCGTCGCCAAAAGCCGTCGAGCGGATCAACCGGTATCTCGATACCGGCGGCACTATCCTGTTCGATACGCGCGACGCCAACGACCAGACCCCCGGCCCGGTGGGCGGCGCGGACACTTCTGCGCAGCGGCTTCGCCGACTGGTGGCCGGGATCAAGATGCCGCCGCTCGTGCCGATCCCGCCCGATCATGTGCTGACCAAGTCCTTCTACCTGATGCACGACTTTCCGGGGCGCTGGAATGTCGGGACGTTGTGGGTCGAGCCGGTCGAGGACCGCGTCAATGACGGCGTCTCCAGCGTCATTGTCGGCGCCAACGACTGGGCCGGCGCGTGGGCGATCGACGCGCAGGGACGCGCCGCGTTCGCCGTGGTTCCGGGCGGTGAGCCGCAGCGCGAAATGGCAATGCGCTTCGGCATAAACCTCGTCATGTACGTGCTGACCGGCAACTACAAATCGGACCAGGTCCACGTGCCGGCGATCCTGGAGCGTCTGGGTCAATGACCGGCAATGCGTTTTCGCTCGCCGCCGCGCCGCTCCTGCCATGGTACGCGATCGCCGCGCTCGGCGCTGGGGGCTTGCTCCTTCTCGCGTTCGGGGTTCTGCGCGGCGCGCGGGGCGTGCTGTGGCGCATGATCGCCGTCGCGATCTTGCTCGCCGCCCTCGTCAACCCGTCGGTAGTCGAAGAAAAGCGCGACCCGCAACGCGACACCGCGATAATCATCGTCGACGAATCGCCGAGCCAGCGGATCGGTGATCGCCGGCATGCGACCGAAGAGGCGCTGGCATCGCTCAGCGATCGGCTGGCACGCGAGCGCAACCTCGATGTCCGCGTCATCCGGGCGGGAAAACCGCAGCCCGGCGCCGGCGATGACGGGACACGCCTGTTCACCGCCCTCACGCGCGCAATGTCCGATGTGCCGCGACAGCGTCTCGCGGGGGTCGTCATGATCACCGACGGGCAGGTGCACGATGTGCCCGCCGGCGACGCCAAGGCGGCCGCCGAGACGATCGGCGCGCCGCTGCACGTGCTGCTCTCGGGTCTGCCCGACGAAGGCGACCGCCGGCTCGTTGTCGCACAGGCGCCGAGCTTCGGCCTGGTCGGCAAGGAATTGCAGCTGAAGATCCGGGTCGAGGACCTGCCGGAAAGCTCCCCGGGCAAGCAGGATGGCGCACAAGGTCAGGCGGTCGTGACGTGGCGTAAGGATGGCGGCCCGCCGCGGCAGGTGACGGTACCAATTGGCCGCGATGTTCCACTAACCTTGCCGATCGACCACGGCGGACCCAATATTCTTGAGCTGGCGGTCGAGCCGGGCCCACGCGAGCTGACGCTCGACAACAATCATGCCGTCGTCGTGGTCAATGGCGTGCGCGACCGCTTGCGGGTGCTCCTCGTCTCGGGCGAGCCGCACGCCGGCGAGCGCGTCTGGCGCAATATCCTGAAATCCGATCCTTCGGTCGATCTCGTTCATTTCACGATCCTGCGGCCGCCGGAAAAGCAGGACGGCACGCCGATCCGCGAATTGTCCCTGATCGCCTTTCCGATCCGCGAACTCTTCGACGTCAAGCTCGACGAATTCGATCTGATCATCTTCGACCGCTACAGCCGCCGCGGGGTGATCCCGCAAGCGTACCTCGAAAACGTCGCGCGCTATGTCCGCAAGGGCGGCGCCTTTCTCGAAGCGGCCGGCCCGAGCTTCGGCACCCCGATGAGCCTTTTCCGCAGCCCGCTCGGTTCGATCTTGCCGACCGAGCCGACCGGCGATGTGTACGAAGAGGGGTATAAGCCGCAGCTGACCGATCTCGGCCGCCGTCATCCGGTGACCGACGACCTGCCGGGGGCCGGCCCGCCGGGCGGCCAGCCGTCCTGGGGACGTTGGTTCCGGCAGGTCGATTCGCGTGCCCAGCGCGGAGTTACGATCATGAGCGGCGATCATGGCGAGCCGCTGCTGGTGCTCGACCGCGTCGGGCAGGGCCGGGTGGCGCAATTGCTGTCCGATCAGATGTGGTTCTGGGCGCGCGGTTTCGAAGGCGGCGGGCCGCAGGCGGAGCTGCTGCGGCGCCTCGCCTATTGGCTGATGAAAGAACCCGATCTCGAAGAGAACGACCTGCGCGCGATGGTCGAAGGCGACAGTCTCGTGGTTACAAGGCAATCGCTCGAACCGGATGACCGGCCGGTCACCGTCGCGGCGCCCGACGGCTCCAGCCGGAGCCTCACCTTGACGCCGGAGAGCGGCGGGCGAAGCTCCGGCAGGCTCCCGATCAGCGAGATGGGGCTCTACCGCGTGAGCGACGGGACCCGCACGGCATTGGCGGCGGCGGGGCCGCTCAACCCGATCGAATTCGCCGATGTCCGCACTACTCCCGAAAAACTGGGCCCGGTGGCGGCAGCGTCGGGCGGTGGGGTGTTCTGGGTGGGCACCGGCGCGATCCCTGAAATCCGCCGGGTCGCCCCCGACCGCATGGCAGCGGGCCGGAACTGGATGGGCTTGCGGGCTAACGGCGATTACACGGTGACTGGGTTCAGCGAAACGCCGCTTCTGCCGGGCATTGCGGCGCTGCTGCTGATCGTCGGCGGGCTGCTCGCAGCCTGGCGCCGCGAGGGAAGCTGACCTAATTCAGTGCTGCGCCGGGTCCTCGCTCCACTGCATCCGGACGGGTTCAAATTTGTTGCCGTCGGGGTGGTCGCAACGGTGCTCCTCTTCGTGTTTTGGAGCCCCGGCGGTTGGGTCGCGGGGATCGCAACCCTGTGGATGGTCTATTTCTTCCGCGATCCTTGGCGGGTGACCCCGACGCGGCCGGGCCTGCTGATCAGTCCGGCTGACGGAATTGTCGTCTCGGTCGTGCCGGCGACCCCACCGCCCGAGCTGGCGATGGGCGATATGGCGGTTGTCCGGATCGGCATTTTCCTCAACGTCTTCGACGTACATGTGACGCGGGCGCCGGTCGGCGGCAGAGTGGCGGCGATCCGCTACACCAAGGGCCGCTTCGTGAACGCCAGCCTCGACAAGGCGAGCGAGCACAACGAGCGCCTGGCGATTCGCATCGCGCCGCCGGAAGGACCCGATGTCGCCTTTGTGCTGGTCGCCGGGCTGGTCGCGCGGCGCATCGTCTGCAATCTCTACGAAGGGCAGCAAGTGGCAACCGGCCAGCGAGTGGGCATCATCCGCTTCGGCTCGCGGGTCGACATTTATTGCCCGCCGCCTTATGTCCCGATGGTCGTGGCGGGACAGCGAATGGTCGGCGGAGAAACCGTGCTTGCCGACCGGCTCGCCGAGGAGCCGCCCCGTGAAGGGGCGGCCCATTGAGGCGGCTCGATGATGGCAGGAGGAGAACCTTGAGGATGCGTTCGGGCAGGAACCGGCGGTCACGGGTGCGGATGCGGCGGCTCTCCGGGCTCTCCGTCAACCGCATGGTTCCGAACGTCCTGACATTGCTCGCGCTGTGCGCCGGGATGACGGCGATGCGGTTTGCAATGGGCGGCAACTTCGAGGCCGCGGTGTTTTCGATCATCGCCGCCGGCATCTTCGATGGGCTCGACGGACGCATGGCCCGCCTCCTCAAGGCGACCTCCAGTTTTGGCGCCGAACTCGACAGTCTCTCCGATTTCGTCAGCTTCGGTGTGGCTCCGGCGGCGGTCCTTTACTTGTGGACACTGTCGGAACTGCACGGTCTCGGCTGGGCAATCGCGCTGCTCTTTGCGGTCTGTTGCGCGTTGCGTCTGGCGCGCTTCAACACCGAGGCCAGCCACGAGATGCTGTCCTACGTGGCGCCGTTTTTCACCGGCGCGCCGGCGCCGGCCGGAGCGGGGCTCGTCATGGTGCCGATGTTCCTGAGTTTCGAATGGGGCGACTGGCTATTTCGTTCACCGTATCTCAACGCCGTCACGGTCACCGGCATTGCGCTGTTGATGATCAGCAAGGTCCCGACCGTGTCGCTGAAGCGGATCCGCATCCCACACCATCTGGTGATCCCGACCTTGCTCGGCTTTGGCGTCGCGACGGCGTTCCTCACCACCGAGCCTTGGCTGACCCTGACCGTCGTTGGCATCGTCTATGTCAGCTCGATCCCGCTGACCGTCCGCACCTACTACCGGTTGAAGCGCGCCGCCGTCACCCGCAAGGCCGAGGCTGCGGAGAAAGCGGACACCGTCGCTCCGAGCCCCGGCCCTTCCCCGTTCCCGCTGGGTGACGCGACCCGGCCAGCCAACGAATGGCGGCATTGAGGCCCGACCTCCCCGAGTTCAGACCGGGCGTTCGCTGATCTCGCTGATAAGCACGGCAAAAAACAGCCAGCGAACCAGCTTGCGCCGCAGAAGTCCTCGTTTTCACCAAGCGAGGGCGGTAAAATAACAGCCAGGAATCAGCTGATAATCCGCGGGAAACAGCAAATAACAGCAAATTTTTGCACAGGATAACACAACCTTTACTCGATCCTCTAAGTATAGAAAAATCTATCGACCCGAATATATAGCATGACATTACGGCAATTCTAGGATCCGGCGCCTCGCCTTCGGTCAGGGTGTCGTCCGATTCCTGAGGCTCTCGACGGGCAGAAATCCTCTTGCGTCGCGAGTATCCGACGGGATATATCCGTACACGGATATTCGTTCACGTCTAAGATACCGTCCTAAATGGCCAAGCTCGCCCATCCCACCAATCCGCTCGCGCTTGCGGTGCTGGCGCTGCTCTTCGAGCGACCGATGCATCCCTACGAGATGGCCGCCACGCTAAAGCAGCGCCACAAGAGCGAAAGCATCAAAATTCGCTATGGCTCCCTCTACACAGTGATCGACCTCTTGGCGAAGCGGGGGCTGATCGCTGCGAAAGAGACCTCGCGCGATGGGAAGCGGCCCGAGCGCACGATCTACCTGCTCACCCCATCAGGGTACGACGAACTGCGCGCCTGGATGCAGGATCTCCTGCGCGATCCGGTGAAAGAATATCCGCAATTTGTCGCCGGGCTCAGCCTGTTGCCGGTGTTGCCGCCCGAGGAGGCGGTAACCCTGCTTCGGCACCGGGCGCTGCGCCTATCCGCCGAGGCAACCCGGATCGCATCGCACCTTGCCGAGCTGACGCGGCAGGAAATCCCCGTCGCGCCCGAGGAATTGCCTCCGCAGCTGGTTGGAAAAAAATTTCCGCCGCTGTTCATAGTGGAAGCCGAATACACGCTCGCCCTGACCAAGGCCGAGCTTGCCTTCGTGACCGAGCTCGTCCGCCGCATCACCGAAGAGGGCTGGGGTCCGCTGGACCTGTGGCGGGAGCTGCAGGCGGACTGCGCGCGTCGGCACGAGGCAAACAAGATCGCGGGGGAGGGTGCGATGTAGACCGATCGCGAGGGGCGAAGGCTGCCCCGACGATGCTGCAACATCGCCGGGGCTCGAACCCGAAAACCGTACGCGCGGAGCGCGCTGGCTTCAGGCACGCAGCCACAAACTAGCAGCGAAGGCTCCGCGAGAATACCGCGCTCAATCGCGACGTTGGGCGCCGACACCTCTTGTTGTCTCGAAAGGAGCTCCAAATGTCCGAACCCCTGCATGTTCTCATCATCGGCGGCGGCATCGGCGGTCTCACCTTGGCGCAGGGCCTCAAGCGAGCCGGGGTAAGCGCCGCGGTCTACGAACGCGACCGCACCCTGACCGACCGCCTGCAGGGCTACCGGGTGCACATCAGTCCGACCGGCAGCCTCGCCCTGCACGAATGTCTGCCACCGCACCTGTTCGAGGTCTTCGCCCGCACCTGCGGAGCGCCCAACACGGCGGTGCGCTTCTTCACCGAGCAGATGCGCGTGCTGCTCGCGTTCGACGGCGAGCTCGTCGCGAGCAGCGACCCGGTCGCGCGCCACCGCGCCGCGAGCCGCATTACGCTGCGCCAGGTGCTTCTCGCCGAACTCGACAATGTGCATTTCGGCAAGACCTTCGAACGCTACGAGCAACGCAGCGGAACAATCGTCGCGCATTTCGCGGACGGCACCTCGGCGGAGGGCGACGTGCTCGTAGCGGCGGACGGAGGGGGCTCGCGCGTGCGCCGGCAGTTCCTGCCGCACGCTCAGCGCATCGACACCGGCGTGGCCGGGATCGCGGGCAAAATCTTTCTCGACGCGTCGCGGGACCGGATCGCGCGGCCGCTCCTCAACGGCATCAGCCTCGTCGCCGCACGCGGCGGCTTCGGACTGTTTGTTGCGATCCAGGAAATGACCGGCGGCCCGATCGGCGGCATCGGCGGCAACGAGCCCGCCCTCGCCGGCGCGGGAAACCTGTACGAGAACACGCGCAGCTACCTGATGTGGGCGCTCAGCGCCAAGCGCGAGAAATTCGGCCTCGGTGATGCCGAATGGGCCGATGGCGCCGCGCTGGCGGCGGCCGCGACGCGGGCGATGAGCGGCTGGGCGCGGGCCTTTCGCGACCTCGTCGGGCTGGCAGATCCGACGACGATCTCGTGTCTCCCGATCCGCACCTCGGTTCCGGTTGCGCCGTGGCGCACCGGGCGCATCACCCTTCTCGGGGATGCCATCCATTCGATGACACCTTATCGCGGCATCGGCGCGAATGTGGCGATCAAGGATGCCGGGCGCCTCAAGCACGCGCTGGTCGCGGCGCATAACGGCGAGCGCGATGCCGTCGAGGCGATCCACGATTACGAAACCGGCATGCTGGATTACGGTTTTCGTGCCGTGCGCAACTCATTGAAGGCGATGCACCAGACCGTCACCGACAGCCGGCCGTCGCTCACGCTCTCGCGGCTGACTTTGCGCGCGATCAACGCCTTGCCGCCGGTGAAGCGCAGGGTGGCGAGCCGATTGGGGGAGGAGTGAGTATCTAGCCCGCCGGCTGCGGTGGCTGCTGCGCCGCCAGCGTGTCGTCGATTTCCTTGGCGCGCAACGCCGCGGGGCGGGCGCTGAGCCGCTGACAGTATTGTTCGAAGGCGGGGCGCTTCTCGATCGTGCCGAACTGCATGCCAAAGCCGATACCGGACCCGACATAGACATCGGCCGCGGTGAAGCTGTCGCCGATCAGATACTCGGCCCGCGACGCCGCCCCCTCGAGCGCGCTGATGACGTCCTCGATGCGTCCGTAGCCCATCATCCTTTCGCGCTCCGGCGGCACGACGAAGCCCATCGCCTTGTTGGTCCACGCTGCCTCGAGCGGGCCGGCGACGAAGAAAAGCCACCGATAATAGGGACCGCGCCGGCGATCGCCCGGGGGCGGCGCCAGACGAGCCTCGGGAAACGCATCGGCGAGATAGGCGCAGATGGCGCCGGCTTCAGTCACCACGGTATCACCATGGCGGATCGCCGGCACTTTGCCCATCGGATTGATCGCGCGATAGGCCGGCGCCTTCATCGTCGTGCCGTAGTCGAGCAGCTCGGTGCGATAGGGCTGGCCGATTTCCTCCAACATCCATCGGACGATCCGGCCGCGTGACTGAGGATGCGTATAGAAGACGAGCTCATCGGCCATTTGTGGATCCCCTCATCGCTGGTTCTGATGATCCCGCTTTTTAGAGCTCAATCCGACCGAATGAAATCGTCGTTCCCGCGAAAGCGGGAACCCAGGGCAAGTGACGAGAGTTACCCTGGACCCCCGCTTCCGCAGGGGTGACGAAAAAGCGTTTCGATTTGATCGGATCTTGCTTAACCCTGCTCGCGGGTTTCCTTGAAGCGGATCCGGGGCCATTCCTCGATCGTCGTGCGCAGGTCCCAGGCGTTGCGGGCGAGAAAGACCGGGACGCCGTCATGGTCCTCGGCGCTGGCCGACGGGTTCTTGATGCGAAAGCGTTCGAGCTCGGTCCGGTCGTCGGCTTCGAGCCAGCGCGCCGCCTGATAGGGGGCGCCGTCGAGCCGGGTCGGCAGCCCGTATTCGGCGTCGAGCCGCGCGGTCAACACATCAAGCTGCAAGGCGCCGACGACCCCGATGATCCAGTCGCCGCCATTCAATGGCTTGAAGACGCGGGTCACGCCCTCCTCGGCCAACTGCTCGAGCGCGTGCTTCAGGTGCTTCGACTTCATCGGATCCTCGACCTTGACCCGCTGCAATATCTCCGGCGCGAAATTCGGGATGCCGGTGATGCGGACCGCCTCGCCCTCGGTCAAGGTGTCGCCGATCCTGAGACTCCCGTGGTTGGGGATGCCGATGATGTCGCCGGGCCAGGCCTCCTCGGCGAGGTTGCGCTCGCGGGCGAGAAAAAACACCGGGGCCTGTACCGACATCAGGCGCCCGGTGCGGATGTTCTTCAACTTCATGCCGCGTTGGAAGCGGCCGGAGGCGATCCGCACAAAGGCGATGCGGTCGCGGTGCTGCGGGTCGATATTGGCCTGCACCTTGAAGACGAAACCGGCTACCCGTGGCTCCTCGGGCGAGATTGGGCGCGGGTCGGCCGGTTGCGGGCGCGGCGCCGGGGCCAATTCGCCGACGCCGGCCAATAATTCGCGCACCCCGAAATTGTTCAGCGCACTGCCAAAATAGACCGGCGTCAGATGGCCCTCGCGATAGGCCTGCGGGTCGAAAGGCGGGCACAGCCCCTTCGCCATCTCGACCTCCTCGCGCAATTTGGCGAGCGCTTCTTTCGGAAGGAGCCGCGTCAATTGCGGGTCGTCGAGGCCGCTGCAGCGGACCGGCTCGGTAACTCGGTCGTGGACACCGCGCTCGAACAACAGGAGCGCATCGGCGAACAGGTCGTAGGTGCCGAGAAAGTCGCGCCCCATGCCGATCGGCCAGGAGGCCGGGGTCACGTCGAGCGCCAGCGACTGCTCGATCTCGTCCAAGAGGTCGAACGGGTCGCGGGCCTCGCGGTCGAGCTTGTTGACAAAGGTGATGATCGGCACGTCGCGCAGCCGGCAGACCTCGAAGAGTTTGCGGGTCTGCTCCTCGATACCCTTGGCGGCGTCGAGCACCATCACCGCGCTGTCGACCGCAGTCAGGGTGCGGTAGGTGTCCTCGCTGAAATCCTGGTGGCCCGGCGTGTCGAGCAGGTTGAAGGCGAGCCCCTGATGCTCAAAGCTCATCACCGCCGAGGACACCGAGATGCCGCGCTCGCGCTCGACCGCCATCCAATCCGAGCGCACCCGCCGCCGCTCGCCGCGCGCCTTCACTTCGCCCGCCAATTGGATCGCCCCGCCAAACAGCAGCAATTTCTCGGTCAAGGTGGTCTTGCCGGCGTCCGGATGCGAAATGATCGCAAACGTCCGCCGGCGCGCAATCTCGTCGGTCAGGATGCTCATCAATCGACTTTAGCTGTTGCCGGGAATAGAGCCGTCTGGGCAAGCGGCCTCGCCGCGCCGACACTACCGGTGGATATGATGGCCGCACGCCCGTTTTCAATCATGGGCGCCCAAGCTCGGGATAGGCGGGATTTATTTCGACATTTGTGAACTACCTCACACTTGTCGGCAATTGAGCCCGTGCACTATTCAACCGTATAGCGCAAAGCCTATAACAGGGGACCGAACCATGTGGGTATATGCTCAAGCAACAGGCAGCTTATTTGGTAAAGACAAGGCTATCAAAACATCGACAAAAAAATGACCGGCGGTTACGCGATGAAGTGTTTTTGGTGGTCGGCGTTAATCTTTATCGCTGGCTGCAGTTCGCCCTATCAGTTCTCGAACGACATCGGCTCTTTCGGCACCGGGGCCGATGCCGTCTCGAGCGCCTATATCACTGGTTATCGTAATCTCGCTAATGACCATCAGACCTATCAGGCCCTCATTTTCGCTGATACCTCGGCGAAGATCAAACTGGCGGACAGTTGCGCGCCAGGGCAGGTAGGCGCGCTACCCTGCGATTTCATGATCAATCGACAGGGGGAACCCCAGCCCTCTCCGCCTGATCCCGCTGTGGAGACGAACCGAAAAGGCACCCTGGACGCCCTCAAAGTCCTGACGGATTACGCGCATGCGCTTCAGGCCGTTACCAATGCGGCCGACCGTGCGGCTTTCAACTCGGCAGCCGCACGACTGAATGCTTCGGTTACCGCGCTCGGAAAAGCCGCAGGCCCACAAGGGGCTGCTGCGAGTGCGGCCTTTAGTGCCGGCTTTAACATCTTTGCCTGGGTGTTCGGCCAAGCGCTCGACCAGCAGCGCTTTGACACCTTGAAGCAAGCCGTCAATCTCGCCGCTGGCCCCGAACAGTTAGTTGCCCCCGGGCAATGGGTCTGCCCAGAGCACTCGTTTTGCCCCGTGCGCTCAGTCGCGAGCGGGTTGGAGATTTTACTGGGTTTAGTTTCGCAGGCGCGGCAGCAGCTATTATAT
>Ga0210396_10006936_pt1 | contig 10814 bp, 7 predicted proteins | sample IncBWH17OmetaG_FD_155466 | JGI IMG/M metagenome (GOLD analysis project Ga0210396, IMG submission 155466) | Forest soil microbial communities from Barre Woods Harvard Forest LTER site, Petersham, Massachusetts, United States - Inc-BW-H-17-O ... | reverse complement strand
ATCGAGCTTGTTGAGTGCCGGGACGTGTCCGCCAATTTGAAGACGAGGAGGTGAAGCGCAATGCACGCAGGATCAGCGCTGTATGATCGGTCCCCGGCCGGGATGGCAGCGCAAGCACCAGGCTGCTCGGGTCATCGGCCGGACTCCTCAAACGACGCGGAGCCTCGCTCAAGGGCGGGAAGTCTTCAACACGTGCCGGACGGAATCCCCCGTGGCCGTCGTTGAGCCAAACCTGAAGGCGCTTGTGCGTAAACACCTGTTCGACGACCAAATCGGGGGTGCCATCCTGGTTTACATCCAATGCTGAAATTGCCAGGGCCGTCTCATTTGTTTGGAATGTCAGATCCCGGTTTGGGTCGGACGCAATGAAAAGACGGATATGAAAAATCTGCCGGCCTTCGTGTTGGCCACCGTCGAGCAAAATCGCTCCGTCGGGTCGCCGGTCGTTGTCGAAATCTGCTGCAACGAACTCCTGTCTGAAGGAACTAAGGTTGTGAGTTTTCCCAACCTCAGACAATGCCCTGCCTAACCCGTCCTGCGCCCGGAGAAAGGGGGCAGTGAGTGCGAGTGTCATCAAGGTAAGGCAAAGAAATGGGGAACGAACTCTCACAGGCCTCACACAAGTATAGATTTTCGGCAATTGCGGTTGCAAGGTGCCAGCGTTCTACGCCACGGCGACAGTCCAGCAGAGCCGCTCAAAGAAGACTGCGTCAAAGGGCGTCCTCCCCAAATGAAGACCCATCGACCGCAGTGTGCGTGCTTTTCAGTATCTGTGGAGAAGTGTGCTCAAACGCAACCTGTTCAATTTCGCCGCATCTTCTAAGTGACTTATGAATTTCAGACATCGGACTTAGGAATCTCTACGAAGAGCTTAGTCAGATAAGTACTGATGCGAAGCGTGACGGCTAATTGACTTCGCACCGGAGACTGTTCCACGGAAGTTTCCGAAGGAAACAGGCGAGCAGAGGATCGAGGGACTCGCTCTTTTGATCGGGAACACTCACGGCTCACTTTTGCCGAGGAAAACGAGAGGTCAAAATGAGAGGCAACTTGTGGAAAGCTATGACGCTGGCGGCATTCACCGTTGGCATGAATTCTTTATCCCAGGCGCAGTCAAACGCGCCCACCCAAACCTCGCCGGATCTGGCAACAAGAGTCGAAGATTCGCCGGCAGCAACGGATAAGGGAACGGCGCCTGCAGAACGTGCGGCCGCGAAACAGGAACTTAAACCGACAGTTGAACAGCAGCTCGAAGCGCTGAAGAACCGCATCGACCAGCTCGAGAGCGAAGTAAAGCAGGCGAAGGCAGCAGCGCTGGCCGACAGCGCCGACACTGCGGCGCTGAAGACTGCCGAGAAGGCGCTTGTTGCCGGTAGCGGATCTGTTCCTTCAGCATCTACGGCATCTCCGATGCCGGGTACCCCGACCTTCAGTTCGTCGACGGCCGGACAAGAAAACGTACCGTCCGCAGCGGCTGCCCCGGCGCCGAAGGAAATCAGCGCGCAGACTACGACAAAAGGCGAACCCTTCGAAGGCGACTGGACCTGGCTGAACAGTAATGGCCACCAGACGGATAGCCCCATGGCCACCAAATATTTCACGCCGGAGTTTCGCGCTGACACCAACTACACGCTGGATTACAACCACCCGCACGATGACAGCCTTGGTGGCTCGACCGAGACCTTCCGTTCCGACGAGTGGCAACTTGAACAGATCAGCGTTGGCGGAGACATCCACATCGACAATGTCCGAGGCCGCATCCTGACCATGGATGGATTGTTTGCTACGACGACTCCGCGGAATGACGCCAGCCCCAGCCGCGGACAATGGGATCTCGCCAACGCATACAGGTACGTTTCCGAAGCATGGGGCGGCTATCACTTCGACGTAGCTCACGGGCTCAATGTCGATGCCGGCATCTTTGTTTCATACATTGGCTTGTTTAGTTACTACAACTTTGACAATTGGACCTATCAGCCTTCCTTTGTTTCATCGAATACACCGTGGTTCTTCAACGGACTTCGCGTCCAGTATTTCCCCACCAAGAAACTGAAGATCGAGCCTTGGATCATCAATGGCTGGCAGACCTATGCACGCCCCAACGGCAAGCCCGGTCTGGGCGGACAGATTCTCTGGCGCCCCAAGCCGTACCTTGATTTTGTGTGGAATAACTATGGATTGGGAGAAGATGATATCGGATATCCGGGCCGCTCCCGCATCCATGCCGACTACAGCGCCCAGGTAAAGGCGTATGACAATCCGTCGAAACCGTTGGACAAAATTGCTTTCACGATTACAGGCGATCTCGGATGCGAATATGGCGGAGGTCCTTCAAGCGGTCCCTATGATTCCAAGGGCAACTCTCCGTTGATGGGATCGAGTTCGACCTACACCGGTGGCGTGAACTGCCACAACAGTAAGAACGGCAGGCCCAAGCAGGCGTTCATGGGCTGGATGATGTACAACCGCTATTGGTTCAAGAAGGACCTTTTCGCCGTGACCCTGGGCGGCGGTCAGATGAACAACCCGGGTCGTTACCTCACCCTGTTGCCCCCGATTAACGGCGCAACAGCAACAACGGGGACGCCGTACTTTACGGAGAACGGCGGCGATCGCGCCCAGATGCATGACGGGACTATCACCTTCGACTACATGCCGAGCCAGTTCATTACGTTCCGGCTCGAGGAAGGCTATCGCTACTCCGACGTGCCGTACTGGAGTGGCCGCGGCGGAATCACCCCGCCGGCCTCCCTGGGTGGCCCTCCCATCAACAATGGCCAACCTTCGCAATATGCCTGCGCCAACGGTGCTCCATCCGGTTTCGGATATGGAAGCCTGACTCAGGCGGAGTTGGCTTGCGGCGCCGGACCTAACGCAGGAACACCTGCCGGGACCACCGCCATTTGGTGGCCGGACCTTCGCACCAATCAAACCGTCACAACATTCGCAATCATGGTCCGGTTCTAGCGTCAAGAACATGGGGACGAAGTAAGGCGGGGTATCCGAAAATGGATCGCTCTCACGCGCATCGTATCCAGCCAGACCCTGGGGCATTTCAAGGAAGTAATCATGACAATGCGCTGACCGGTTCAGCCAATAGAACGCAGCAAAAACAATCCTGTACGGCCAAGGATGATTGTCCGGCGGCACCAGACGCCGCCTACGCGTAAGACGGTCCTATAACTTCGCCGGCCTCATCAAACGCCGGCTGGTAGGAAACAAGGGTGGCCTCTTCATCTATAAGGACGAGCCGCGGGTCCGGCTTGCCATTTTTCCGAACCACTGGAACAAATTGCCATCGGCCGTCGAGTCGGCGATACTGTACGAGTTGACTTGTTTATGCCCACACCCACGGTCCACGTCGTCGTGCTGCTTCGGTCTTCGAGGAGGCTGATACACGCGATTTTATGAAAATGGACAGTGAGAGTGAGTTCGACAGTGCCCCGGTCACTCGACGTAAACTATTGATTCTAAAATGCGGGAGTAGTTCAGTGGTAGAACGTCAGCTTCCCAAGCTGAATGTCGCCGGTTCGATCCCGGTCTCCCGCTCCATAAAACTCAATGACTTCCGCCGTCGCCGAAAAATCTGAACACCGTTTAAACACCGTTAGGCGGAAGCCAATGACGCTTCCAATTGATTGAGCGCAGCCATGCGAATGGCCACAGGCGATTGCGTGTACACGTTCTGGTTGACGTCGAGCGTATGTCCGAGCTGGCCAGCGACGAGCTTGCCTTCCACACCGAGCGCATACATCAGCGTTGAATGTATTCGCCGCATCACCTGGAAATTCGCCCACTCCAAACCGGCCTTGCGCAGTTTCGGAGAGCCTTGCGCCTTCAGCGGCCACAATCAATCTTCATCTCTCTGCGATTCGGCGCCTGGCAGATGAATCTGCTGAGAGCGGCTGGCTGAGTCCCGAATTGGCGACGGGCATCCGTCGAGTCAGAGGCGTGAGGCAACTTGGGCGGCGGATTGGCAATTGGCTGACGCGCGATCAAGCTCAGCAGTTGTTGTGCGCTGTAGATCGCAACACCTTGCGCGGAAAGAGAGATGCGGCTGTGATGGGGCTGTTGCTGGGAAGCCTCCGCATGGATCAGCTGCAATTGAGAGAGAGCCACTGCGTCATTGTGGATCTGACTGGTAAGGGAGGTCGAGTGAGAACCGTGCCCGTATCAGGGTGGTGCAAGGAACTTCTAGATCGATGGATCACTGCTTCCGCGGTGTAAAGCCGGGCTGCCCAAAGCGATTCAGCAAAAACGCATATATGTCTGCCCATTCAGTGAGACGCTGATCACGACTCGAACCGATCCCGTGCCCCGCGTCCGCGTCCGAGCGGATCAATACCAAGTGCTCGTCTCCCCACTTAGCGCGCATCATCGCGACCAGCTTGGCTGACATCCACGGGTCCACGCGATGATCGTTCAGGCCAATGGTAAAGAGCTGGTCTGTTCCGCCCTTGCTCTGAGGCAGCAGCAGCGTCGAGTCCTGCGCCGCCAGCGCCTTGAACCCGTCGTCTGTATTCGGATCGCCCATCTCTGCAAACTGATTTGGCCCGTTATTAGCAACTGCAAGACGCGTTGGATTCACGATACCTACGCTGGTAACGACCGCCGCAAAGAGGTCGGGCCGCTTCAGCCCCACCGGCGTCACTAGCAGCCCGCCGGCGCTGCCACTCCACAAACCCATCAGCTTCGGCGTCGTATACCTCAGCTCCACCAACCGTTCACCACAGGCAATCACGTCCGCCATGGAGTTAATCTTGTTGGCAGATCGGCCAGCCTCATGCCAGGCCCGCCCCTTTTCTCCGCCCCCACGCGCATGGCACTCCGCCCACACCCCGCCGCGCGTTACCCATACAACGACGCGCGGGGAGTAGTACGGCTCCTCCGAGATTCCATAGCTGGCGTAGGTGTCAAGAACCGTCGGGACGGGCTTCACTGCCCCCTTCGGTGCAGTGATCGTAAGGGGCACCTTGGTTCCGTCGGCGCTGATCGCCGTCTCCTGCACCACCGTCATGTTTTCCGCAGCCGGAAGCGTTGTGTCGGCAAGCCCAAGGGGCACGATCCGGGCTCTCTCCGCTCGGTAGAAAGTGACATTTTTCTGAATCCCATCGAAGCCAAAGGTGAACGTTGACCGGTCTTTTGTCACCGAGAAATTGCTTATGGATCCCACCACGGGCATTGCTACCTCTGCGGCGTTGGTCGAGCCTTTGGGCAAAAACAGCAGGTGGCTCGACGCGTCGGGCGCCGTCGTGATGACATACAGTCCGTCGTTCGTCGCGATCAGTTCCTTCAGCACCGCGCCATTCGAAGCGAGAACCTGCTGACTCGTCGCGAGTGTCCCCTTGTCCAACTCCAGACTCCGGATCTCACCATTCGGATCGTGCTCCGTCGTCAAATAAAAGAGGGTGTCGCCTATTAGGTCGTAGCTGTTGAGCTTGTCGTCATAGCCCGCGAGTGTCGTCCACTGTGGCTTACCGTCCATCAGCGACGCGATGGAAGTGAAGCCTACGCGCTGGTCCGCCCGCGCTCCGGCTGCGATCGCCATGGCCCAGCGTGAGTTCAGGGTCGTGATTATAATCGGGAACTCCTGTGCTTCCATCGCAAAGCCCGCCCCTACCTTGGAGCCGAGCACCGGAATGTCGGTACTGATCGGGGTACCCAAATGATGCAGATACACGCTCATGTTTTCCATGGCGTCTTCCTGCGTTTTGCCGCTGTTCATTCGCGTGTACGTCACGGTTTTCCCGTCGATCCAGTTCACCTTAAACTCGCCCCAGATCGGGGTCAGAACATCGTCCAGCGGCTTGCCCGTCGCGACGTCATAGATTCGCGTCGTCCCCACTTCGCCCCCGCCGTCCGCCATGTGCACCGCGATCAGCTTTCCATCCGGGGACGCCGTGTAATTGTTAATCGTGCGGTGGCTTCCTGCAGGCGCTCCCGCCATGGGGTCCAGAAACAAACGGTCTTGGCCGTTCTCCCGGACCTTCAGCACGGGGACGTTCCCATCCGGCGCGAGTTCCATGAAGAACACCCGGTCAGCCGCCAACTGGACGTTGGAATGATTTGGGCTCGCCCGGGATGCGTCTTCGAGGGCTTGCAGGAGCGACGCGCGCCCAGGCAGTTTCTTCAGTGTTTCGGTCGTCTGGGTGCTCGAGGCCTTGATCCACTCCACCATCTCGTCTCGACGCTCCGTCTTCTCCATCCAACGGTAGGGATCACTCACATTGACGCCATGCACCGTCTCCGTTACCAACTCAGCCTTGGGCGGAGGTGGATACGCGCCGAAGCCATTATGGGTCTCTTGACTGTGCGCCCCGTACCAAGCGCACATGACCGTCATCATCGGCAACCACATTCCGTTTAGTCGCATCCCTTCTCCTCCCACGCCGCGATATGCTACGCGATATGTACCACGATCTCGAATCGTGCGCCACAATTTGCGTCTTCTCTTTCTTGCTCATCAGAACTGCTCGGACGATGCCGAGATTGTGGCTACACCGGAGAATTTCAGTGCCTCATAGCGCAAGACCACAGAAGGTCTAAAAAGTGGAGATGTGAAGACCACGGCAAATCGGGCGCCTCCTCTCTTTTTGCGGCCATGCCGATTGCCTCCACCGCCTTCATGCCCTTAACGGGGGCGCAACGCGCGGTTCGCAGCATGATCTAGTTCCTTTTCTGCCACATTCCCGGAACAACTCAAAGTGCGCACTTCGATCTTCCAGTAGCCGTGCACATGAGTCCCTTCATGCGTTCCCTTGGCGGTTGTTGCTCTTTGAACCGCCTTCGATTCGGTAGTCTTCGCGGCCGGCAGACTGGGCCCCGAAATGAACATCGCGCGCTGAAGCTGAGCGGGCGCCATGGCGTGTATCGGCTCGAATTTCGTCTGCGCAAGGCTCGCTCCCGCAAAAAGCAAGCAAGAGCTCAGAAGGAGAACTAGTCTCGTTCTTTGGGTGACCGTGACGATTTCATCCACTGTCTTTCTTCCGAGATTCATGTTCTGTCTCCTTCTCCTGTTTTCAGTTCGAGAATTCTTGCTGGCTTCCCACAATTCCCACGTTCCACTCTTACCGTCGGCGGCGTCGATCCCTTAACGCGCAAGGTTGATATGTTGCGTGGTTCGAGGTGCTAGATCGATCGACGGAATCGTCCGGACAATCAGGACGATGCAGATTCCGATCAATCCCACAGTGATTGCCCAGACTGCAATCTCCAGCGAGGCCAAGAAGCGCTCTCCTGTGCGATCCCTGCAACTGGAAGAGGCTTGACGAGAGGTTCGCAAATTGAAGTTCTCTCTTTTTGTCATGAGTGACCTCATTGTGTGGGGAGGGCTGTTCCGCGACCGGTCTTTTTCCGATATGTGGATCAATCAATGGCCGTTCGCGTTGTCTTCGGTGTGTGTGCTGCCGTCGAGAACAATCGTGCCGGGGCCAGGGCCGTTATTGACAATTTTGGCGACACCCTTCGCGGTCCCGGCGCCGATCAGGTTCGAGAAATGACCGTCGCCGTTTGTGATTCTCCAGGTTGCATGAACTTCAAGAATCTGGCCCGAAGGGACGAACGTGCCGTTGAAAGGACCGGAATATGAGCCCTCTCCCTGATGCCGGATTTCGAAGTATCCGGAGAATACAACTGCGAGAGGGTTAACAGGGTTGACACAAAGTTGTTCGGTGAGAATGTACGGCCCATCGAAATCCTCGCCATTCCCTGAAACGGATATGGGAAGCCAGCCGGCAGCGCAATCATTTGTACCCTGGCCCAAAGAGATAATGTTGGCCGTCGCTTTATACGAAGCCGCCACTGGCGGCGGAGTTTGCGCTACCAACGCAGTTGTTGAGATCGTCAGGATCGAAACGGCGAGCACAATGTTGGCTTTCTGTCTGAGCATGCAGTCCTCCTTGGAACGCATTAGCACGACTCCTACTGCGGACGTGTCGTTGAAGCCCACTTCTGCCGTGAAATGTCGCTGATCCGCGACTCGATCGCAATGCACGGAAGGTGAGTTTTTGGTGAATTGGAGGTGAGCGGGTGGAAGTCGTTTATTAGAGCCAACTAAGGAGCCCTGAGAAATCCGGAGAGAGCAGTCCGATCTAATTTGACGACTTCCCTGCAGGCGGTAAACTGACGCCAATGGACTTCTCCTGATGCCGAAGACCACTCCTAGCCGAGCTCGCGTTGGTGACTTCGAGTTGAATCTCGACACGGGAGAACTTGCGGGAAATGGCGAGACATTTCGCCTTGGAGAGAAGCCGCTCCGCATCCTTATTACACTCATCGAGCACAGCGGCCAACTGGTGACGCGGGAGGATCTGCAGAGGCGGCTCTGGCCGAACGATACGATTGTCGATTTCGAACATGGAATCAATACGGCAATCAAACTATTGCGAAAGACGCTGGGCGATTCGGCGGAGGCACCCAGGTACATCGAGACGATCCCGCGCCGAGGCTACCGGCTGATGGTTCCCGTCACGTGGATGGAGGGTGCGGCCGAGGCGATCGCTTCAGATGTTGGTATCAACAGGTCATCGAGTCCGGAGGCGACATCAGGAGACATGTCTGGGAGGGTGGTATCGCATTACCGAATCCTCGATTTAATCGGCGGTGGCGGGATGGGAGTGGTTTATCGAGCCGAGGACCTGAAACTGGGGCGCTCGGTTGCGATGAAATTCCTCTCCGAAAAACTTGGTCGCGATCCGGTCGCCCTGGAGCGGTTCCATCGGGAGGCACGAGCCGTTTCAATTCTGGACCACCCGAACATCTGCCCTATTTACGAATTCGGTGAACAAGACGGGCAGCCGTTTCTGGTCATGCCGCTCCTGAAGGGACGAATCCTCAGGGATCGGCTTGCGGATTCCCTGTCGAGGGGGAAGCCCTTACCGATCGAAGAACTGCTTGCCATCGCCCTCGATGTCAGCGCAGGTTTGCAAGAAGCCCATCAGAAGGGAATTATTCATCGCGACATCAAGCCAGCGAACATCTTCTTGACCAGTCAAGGGCACGCCAAAATCCTCGATTTCGGAGTAGCGAAGTCTGTACATCCTCTTGAGGCGGGAATCGATACTGTCAAGACCTCGACCTCTGCTGTTTCGGGCGGCAGCTCGGAACTGACTATGCCTGAAACCTGTATTGGGACCCTTCCTTACATGTCGCCCGAGCAGGCGGCACACAAGGAGTTGGACGCGCGTACCGACCTGTTTTCGTTTGGTGTGGTTCTTTGCGAAATGGCGACCGGATCTCTGGCGCTAAGCGGCGGAGACCCGGCTGGGATTTTCAAGGCGATAACCGATGGGAAGCCAGTTCAGCTGGCGCGAACGAATCCCCCATCGCCTCCGGAATTGGAACGCATCATCAACAAGGCTCTGGAGAGAGATCCATCTCTGCGCTACCAGACAGCAAGCGAAATGCGTGCCGATCTTTCGCGGCTGAAGCGAGATACCGGCAGAGAGAGCGATGCATCCCAGGCGGCAGATGCTGTCACGCACGATCCGTTTGCGAAACGAGTTCGAAATGTCATAGGTCTGTCCGCAATTGCAGGGTGCATTGCTCTCGCTGTCGCACTGGGATGGATTTGGAGGACGCGACATCCGCAGCTTGCGCAGACCGGTGCACTGGTGAAAGCGGTTCCACTCACTACCTATCCAGGAACAGAGCAGGATCCTTCCTTGTCGCCGGATGGAAGCCAGGTGGCGTTCTCGTGGAACGGACCAGACCAGGCGAACTTTGATATTTACTTGAAGACCACGAGCGCCAAGAGCTTAGGTGCTGCGCCATTGCGGCTCACAACGAACCCGGCCGACGATACCGATCCGGTATGGTCTCCGGATGGAAGTTCGATCGCATTCCTGCGAAAGATCAACGCTGCAAACATGTTTAATGTTCTCCTGATTCCCGCGCTGGGAGGACCGGAGCGCAAGCTGACCGACGTCTCCATTCCGGAGGCATGGTGGCTTCATTCGCCGTATCTTTCGTGGACGCCGGACAGCCGCAACCTGGTGATTACCGACCGCCCATCCATGGAGCGTCCTACCGCCCTATATCTTCTATCGATCGGCACGGGAGAAAGGCGGCAACTCACATTTCCACCCGCAGGAGTGATGGGCGATTCGTGCGCCGCCGTTTCACCGGATGGCAAGATGCTTGCTTTTCGGCGGGCCAATGCTCCCGGTACCTGGAAAGCAAGCCATTATCTCCTCGGATTGGATGCGAATTCAAATGCGCTAGGCGATCCTGCGCCGCTATCTCTGGAACGCCCGATTGACGCCAATAGTCTCGACAAATGGTCGTGCGTCACGTGGACACCCGACAGCCGCAGGCTGCTCTTTTCCTATGATTTTGGGCTCTGGACACTGCCGGCTTCGGTAGCAACGGAGGAACATCCCACCGAGAAGGCCGCGCTCGCAATCGAGACGGGCAGGGAAGTTACCGGGGCAACTCTCTCTCGCACTTCGACGCGGCTGGCTTACGCTCTGCGGACTGGAGGAGGGATGAACATCTGGCGATTGCGGATTCCTGCAGCGCACGAGAAGCTTCAACCGCCGGCAAAGTTCATTGCCTCCACCAAATCTGAATTCGCCGTTCAATATTCTCCAGACGGCAGCAAGATCGCAATCGAGACTGATCGCAGCGGCAATCTCGAGATCTGGCTGTGCGACAGCAATGGACAAAACTGTGCGCAGTTGACACAAATGGGGGCCAGCGCCACCGGTGTGCCAGTCTGGTCTCCGGACGGAAAGCGGATTGCGTTCTATTCAAATGCGAGCGGCACATCGCAAATCTACGTGATGCCGGCAGAGGGTGGTGCCTCTGAGCGCCTG
>Ga0210396_10006935_pt1 | contig 10814 bp, 8 predicted proteins | sample IncBWH17OmetaG_FD_155466 | JGI IMG/M metagenome (GOLD analysis project Ga0210396, IMG submission 155466) | Forest soil microbial communities from Barre Woods Harvard Forest LTER site, Petersham, Massachusetts, United States - Inc-BW-H-17-O ... | reverse complement strand
GGCCAGCGCGTGCTCGGCTCTTGCGGCTTTCCGGTGCCGGGGCTTGCGGTGCGCATCGTCGATGCCAACGGCCGCGACGTGGAATCGAACCACGAAGGCGAGCTGATCGTGCGCGGCCCAAACGTCATGCCCAGCTATCACAACAAGCCCGATGAAACCCGCAACGCGCTGCGCGCCGGCTGGTATCACACCGGCGATCTCGCCAAGAGCGACGACAACGGATTTTTGACCATCACCGGGCGGCTCAAGGAGCTGATCATCCGCGGCGGCCAGAATATTGCGCCGGCCGAGATCGAGGAAGTGGTGAACACGTTTGCGCCGGTGCTCGACTGCGCCGTGGTCGGCGTGCCGCACGAACATCTCGGCGAGGTGCCGGCGCTGTTCGTGGTCCCGCGGCCGGGCCATACGATCGAGATCGACGTTTTGCTTGGCCATTGCCGGGAAAAGCTGTCGGCCTACAAGGTCCCGCACAGCGTGCAATTCATCGCCGAGATTCCGCGCACCGGATCGGGCAAGATCATTCGCTACAAGCTGCGTGAAGCAATAAAGGCGTGAGGAGAAGAACAAGCAATGCGGATCGTCGATCTTTCAGTTGCGCTCAAGGCCGGCATCGCCTCCGATCCTCCAAGCATGTTGCCACGCATAAAGTATCTCGACCATCGGGACGGCGCCAAGGAGTTCATGGCCTGGTTCCCGGGACTCAAGGCCGAGCAGCTGCCGGACGGCGAAGGCGCGGCGATGGAGCAGATCACGTTCACCACCCACAACGGCACCCATCTCGACGCGCCGTGGCATTTCGCCAGCACCCAGGACGGCGGCAAGCCGGCGCTGAAGATCGACGAGGTGCCGCTGGAATGGTTCTTCTCGTCAGGTGTGAAGCTCGACTTTCGCCAAAAACCAGACGGCTATGTCTGCCAGGCCGACGACGTCAAACGCGAGCTCGACCGCATCGGCTATGCGCTGAAAGCCCTCGACATCGTGCTGGTGAATACCGGCGCCGCGACGTATTACGGCCCGCCCAATTATCTCGACAAAGGCTGCGGCATGGGCCGCGAGGCGACGCTTCATCTGCTCCGGCAGGGCGTGCGCGTCACCGGCATCGACGGCTGGAGCTGGGACGCGCCGTTCTCGTTCACCCACAAACGCTTTCTCGAAACCGGCGACGCCAGCATCATCTGGGAAGGCCACAAAGCCGGCCGCGAGATCGGCTATTGCCACATGGAGAAGCTCACCAACCTCGATCAATTGCCGCCGTTCGGCTTTAAAGTATGCTGCTTCCCGGTGAAGATCGAAGCGGCGTCGGCGGGCTGGACGCGCTGTGTGGCGATGGTGGACGGGTGAGCGCCGTGGCTACGCCGGAAATTGGACGGCCTGCAGCTACGGTGGTGCGCCGGCTCGCCTGCCGTTAGCAGGCAATGGATCAGGACCAGGCACCAGAAAATGACGACTGGCTGACCAGTATCGCGTGTGGTCGGCGGGGTGATAGAATTGTCAGATTAAGAAAACGACTGCCTGTCTGGTGTCCGCACTTGATAGCGATCCGGCAAGGTTTGTCAGCCGTGGTGCTGCCGAACGCCGCGAGCCGAGACGCTTGAGCTTGGCATTGTGCAGGTCCAAACTTGCGTGCTCCACTTTTGTGAGGGCTGAGGGTTTATATTGCAAAATTTGATAAGGCAGGTCGAACAACGGATATCCGCCCTCGACGAACCGACGCGGCGGCGGCTTAGTGCGATCGGGCTCGCCATTGCGGTAGGTATTGCCTATTTCCTGGCGGCACGCCTGAGCCTGGCCCTACTGACCAAGCCTGATGGCGTGGCCGTGTTCTGGCCTGCCGCGGGCGTTGCGGCGGGCGTCCTGATCGCACTTGGGCCCAGCGCCCGGTTGCAGGTGGCAGCCGGGGCGATGGCCGCGACCATCGTGGCAAATCTCTTGGGCGACCGGACGATCTGGAGCGCGATCGTATTCGCCGTCTGCAACGCGGGCGAAGCCGTGCTCGTAGCGGGCATCATCGAGTTCTACTTCGGTTCGTCGTTCAGCCTCGGCAAGCTCCGCCACGTGCTGGGCCTGCTTGCGGCCACGATCGTCGGGACCGCGGTATCGGGAATCGGCGGGACATCGGGCTATGTGTTCTTTCACACGTCGACGGCGCCGGTCCTGACCATCTGGCATCATTGGTTCACATCCGACGCACTCGGCATCCTCACGGTTGCGCCGCTGCTGATCGGACTTGGCGCGGCATTGCGCCAGCCGCCGCCGCGGCGCGAAGCCGTCGAAGGTGGTGCGGCGCTCATAACGCTGACCGTGGTGAGCGGACTTATTATTTTTCTGCCGCGTGAGCCGTGGGCGACAGTGGTGTTGATTGTTTTGCTATTTCCGCTTCTGCTGTGGTTGGCAGCCCGCTGCCGGCCGGTCTTTGGTGCGGCGGCCGCGTTCATCTTTGCCCTCACGATCGTTTGGACGACGACGTTCAATATCGGCATATTCGGCGATACCGGCTTTCCGATGGCCGAGCGCATCCTGGTGGCTCAGGCAGCCATCCTGGCCGTTTCGCTCTGCTCTTATGTTCTCGCTGCGCTCTTTTCCGAGCGGCGACAGCACGAGGTCGCGCTCAAGGCGAGCGAGGCGCGAACGCCGGAATTGAAGCTCATTTACGAAACCGCTCCGATCGGCCTGGCGTTTCTCACTCCCGATTCCCGTTATCTGCAAATCAATCAGCATCTGACGGAAATCTGCGGAATTTCGGTCGCGGATCACATCGGCCGATCGGTGCGCGATACGGTCCCGCAGGTCGCCGACCAGGTCGAGAAAATCGTTCATGCCATCGTGCGGACCGGGGAGTCGATCATCGGCATTGAAGTCAACGGCCAGCGGCCGGACGGCGGCAACGCAGAGCGTGTGTGGATCACCAACTGGCATCCCCTCAAAGCGACCGATGGCGGCATCCTCGGAGTCAATGTCGTAGCCGAGGAAATTACCGAGCGGAAACGGGCGCAAGCGGCGCTTGCTGCCAGCGAGACCAGATTTCGCGAACTGGCCGACAATATGAGTCAGTTTGCCTGGACGGCGGACGCGCTGGGCTCGACCTATTGGTACAACAAACGCTGGCACGACTACACCGGGACGACCTTGGAGGACATGCAGGGCTGGGGCTGGCGGAAAGTGCACCACCCCGATCATGTCGACCGCGTCGTCAATCGGCTTCGTCAGTGCTTCGCGGCCGGCACGCCCTGGGAAGATACCTTTCCGCTTCGCGGCAAAGACGGCACCTACCGCTGGTTTCTGTCCCATGCGCTGCCCATTCGCAATGAGGCCGGCGATCTGGTCCGCTGGTTCGGCACTCTCACCGACGTGACCGAGCAGATCGAGGCGGAAAAGGCACTGCGCAACTTGAACGAAACGCTGGAGCAGCGTGTCGAAGCCGAAGCGCGAGAACGCGCCCGCATTTGGAACGTGTCGGAGGATCTTCTGGTCGTCGCCGACATGGAAGGCCGCTATGTCGCGGTCAATCCGGCCTGGAATGCCACCCTCGGCTGGTCCGAGGCAGAGCTCCTCAACAAGACGTTCGAGTGGCTGGTGCATCCCGATGATCTTGCAAAAACGCGAGCACAACAGGCGCGTGTCGCCGACTCGCGCACGACGTTGCATTTCGAGAACCGCCTCCGGGACAAGCGCGGCTCGTACCGATGGCTGTCCTGGAAGGCGGTAGCCGAAAAAGGGCAGATATATTCTGTCGCCCGGGACATCACCGATCTCAAGAATGCGGCGGATCAATTGCGAGTTTCGCGCCGCGAGCTTGCGGAGGTAAGCCGGCACACGACGATGGGGGCGATGGCCGCATCAATCGCGCATGAGGTCAACCAGCCGCTGGCAGCGCTGGTAACCAACGCCAATGCCAGCTTGCGATGGCTCGATAACGCCAAGCCCGATGTCGACGAAGTACGTTTGCTGTTGAAGCGCATCGTCGACGACGGACACCGGGCCGGCGCGGTGATCGCCGGCATTCGCTCGATGTTCCGGAAAGACAGCGGCGAGCTGAAACCCGTGAGCTTAAACGACCTCATCCGCGAGGTGATCGCGGTCGTTCATGGCGAACTGGAAAGTCATCAGGTCATACTGCAAACCGAATTGCGCGACGGGCTGCCACCGGTGCTGGCCGAACAGACACAATTGCAGCAGGTCATCCTCAACCTGATCATGAATGCCGTCGACGCGATGAGTTCCGTCGCCGATCGCGACCGCGTGGTAATTGTCAGATCTGATATGGATGGATCCGCTCACGCGCTGATCAGCGTGGAAGACTCCGGCACTGGAATTGAGCCGAGCCACATGAGCCGAATTTTCGAGCCATTTTTCACGACCAAGGCGCACGGCATGGGGATGGGATTGTCGATATGTCATTCCATCATTGAACTTCACGGCGGGCAGCTTCAGGTCTCTGCACGCAGTCCATATGGCTCGATTTTTTGCGCCAAGCTGCCGACAGTCGCGTCCGGCAATGTTCGCGACGCTGGTTGAGGCGGTGCCGAGTGGAGCAGCGACATCCACCTTGAGGGAATAGAAGCGCGCATACGTCTCGGCGGCATATGGGGCGTCCTCTTTCTCATCGCCGCAGCTTTCGCACGATTGCAATGGCGGTAGGGGTGTGGCGGAAAATCTGACCGCGATGCTAAAGTCGTAATTAGGCCCGAGATGATCCACCGCAAGAATAAGGTGCCACCCACTAGGGTCCGTCCGAAGTCCAATGCCCCCGGTCGTGGAATTGTCTTTTCTGGCGCGGCTGCCGTTGAAGCGGCGCACAGGGAGGGGTACTCTCACATTGAGCATTTATCGGTCCCGCGGTGGTCGTCGACGGGTAGCGGCTCAGTTTGAAATCTGCGAAAGTGCCAGAGGATTGGGAAGCTGCGAGCACAAAATGGGCGAATATACCGACAGAGCAAGGGCTGAGATTGTCAGGGATAATGTTACGCGCAGAATCCTCTACGCGATCTTTGCCGTAATAACGGTCATCGCGGTCTTCACGCTCGGAGGATTTGCGGTTTTGGTAGCAGTTGTGGGTTTAGGGCCAGTTCTGGTGCTAATCGTCGTTATCGAAATTTACTGCCGGATACAAAATTGGAGGCATCTTCGTGTTGCGGAAGACGCCGATGCCGACCTTGATAAATTGAGGCCAGAAAAATCAACCGAGGCACTACCCGCCGACGTCATTAAGAAATTGCGAAACAGAGCGCACCAAGCGCAGGACGCGGGTGAACCGTACCTCGCCGCCGACTTGCGGCTCGCCGTCGCGACGATAGAGCGGCTCGACCGCGATACGTAGCTACGGCTCGTTCCGGCGGGGCGGGCCGAGGTGAGTACGTTGATGGAAGCTTCCGCTCCGCCTCGGTCAAGAACAGGATCGTAGCGGCAGTTAGTTGAAGCACGGAGGCCACTCGCTTGTTAACGGGCGTCTGGATCGGTTGCGCACCGGCACCGTGCCCTGTCTGTTTGTTCCTCGGAGTGGAGATCGCCGACTCCAAGACACTGCGCAATCCAGAAAAATGAGTATGCTTTACGGGGGAAGGAGACCGTCGTTCTGGACAAGACGGCGCAAATCAGGCGTCTATGCCAAGCTTCAGGAGCCGAAGTCTCATGTTCGATTTCGACCGCGTCATCGAGCGCCGCGGCACACACGCTGCCAAGTGGGACAATATCGCTCGTCTTTCGGGCATCGAGTCGCCTGATGCGATTCCGATGTGGGTGGCGGACATGGATTTCGCCGCGGCGCCAGGAGTAACGTCAGCCCTTACAGCCGAGATTCAACGCGCCGTCCACGGCTATTACGCAGACACCGGTAGCTGGGCAGCCGCGCTCGCAGATTGGATGGTGCGCCGCCACGGCCTGCGGATAGATCCGCGTTGGGTGAGCCCAACGCCCGGGATTGTTTCTGGGCTCGGTCTTATCCTTCAGGCCGTTAGTACGCCCGGCGACGAAGTCGTCGTCTTTCCGCCAGCCTATCACGCATTTCGCAAGATCATTCTTGCCAATGAGCGGCGCATTCTCGATGCGCAGCTTGTCGAGACCGATGGGCGCTACGCGATGGATTTTGATGCGCTACGCGCTAAGCTGACGCCGCGAACCAAAGTCGTTTTCCTCTGTAGCCCGCACAATCCCGGTGGGACCGTCTGGTCGCCCCCCGAGCTTCGCGCGCTGGCAGCACTATGCGCCGAGCATGACTTGATCTTGGTTTCCGACGAGATCCATTGCGATCTCGTCTTCGACGGCGCGAAGCACACGCCGACAATCACTGCCGTGCCTGAAATCGCGGATCGTCTGATCACCTGCGTCGCCGCGACGAAGACCTTTAATCTGGCTGGCGCGCACGTTGGCGCGTGCATCACCTCGAATGCCACGTTGAAGCATAAGGTTGATGCGCGCATTGCGGCGAGCGGCCTCGGTTCCTACAACAGATTCGGCATGATCGCGACTGAGGCGGCTTGGCGGACAGGCGAAACGTGGCTCGATCACTTGCTGCCTTATCTTGCCAAGAACCGCGATCTATTCGATGCGCGCATTGAAGCCGCAATTCCCGGCGCACGCTCGATGCGTCTCGACGCCACCTATCTGGCATGGGTCGATTTTTCCGGAACCCATTTGACGCCCCAAGAGGTTGCCGACCGAGTCAAGAAGCGCGCCCGCATCTTCGCCAGCCCCGGCGAGCAGTTCGGACCCGGCGGAGAAACCTGGCTGCGCTTCAATTTTGCAACACCGCGCCCGATTCTCGAGGAAGCACTTTCGCGATTGGAGGATGCGTTTCAGGATTTGCGCGTGCGTAAGTGAGCGAGAAACGCAACCCGTTTGTTCGGTGCATTTTGCACTTAGGTTTGCATGGCGGCTAGTCAATGAATTCGGGGACTTGTTGGGGGAAATCGCTGCAAAGAAAAACGGCCGGCAAATGTGCCGGCCGCGAACTGCCTAGCTGGATTTGCCGTCGCCTATTTGATGCACGCGAGTACGATTAGAGCCGCAAATCGTAAATTTCCGCCACTTTTGCGTGCGCGAACGATCAGTTAGACTGTGTTGCCGGGCATTGATCGGGGCACCTATGGCGCGCCGCCAAAACGAGGGTGGGGTGATACTTTTGCTTGCCATTCTTGGCGGCATCGGCTGGCTTTTGAACAAAGGTGCGGAGAGCTTGAGTGGTGTAAACGTCGCAAACGTTTTCGTTGTTGCGGCTTTCGGTCTTATGGCGTTCTTATCTCTCGTGCTGCTGCGGAGGTGGCTGGCCGAGCGTAAGGCAAAGCGAATTCGGCAATCGCTCCTCAAAAAAGTGTATGTGGCTACACAAGGACATTTAGCGGCGCTCGCCAGAAAGCGGATGCAGCTAGTTCAACCAGATGCCTATGGAAATCAAAAGTTGGAGAAATGGACGGAGGAAATTAGGTATTTTCTTTTCGACCATCTCGGACCGTCACTCTCACTGGAAGAACAAAGTATCCTCCCTGAAAATTTTGAGGCGCTTAAGCTGACAATCGATCACGTCATTCAAGACGCAATGCGTGAGCATCCATCGTTTCGGTCTTTCTCGGACAACATGTCGCCGGCTGAATTTGAAGGGTTTTGCGCAGAGGAATTGCGCCAAGCCGGTTGGGATGCGCGAGTAACGTTGCAAAGCCGCGATCAAGGCGTCGACGTGATTGCCGAAAAGAACAACGTTCGAGTCGTACTTCAATGCAAACTTTATACGGGGCCGGTTGGCAACAAGGCGGTTCAAGAGGCGGCAGCCGGAAGGGCGCACGAAAACGCGGATTACGGCATCGTCGTAACAAATAACAGATATACGTCGGCCGCCGAGCAGCTTGCCACCACGAATGGTGTTTTTCTTCTTCATTACCGTGACCTGCAAAACCTTGATGCGATGCTGCCGCCGCCTATGACTAATCATGCCCCGCCTGATCGGGCGCGATGGGATGCGTTGCTCAAGCGCGACCCGCAGCTTGGTATGGTCGTCGATAAGCTTCGGCCCCTTGGCCAAAAGTGGGTCGATAAGTTTGCAGTGTCATATCTGGCCACGAACGACAGAAGCCATCTACCAATTCTCGTGAGCAAGATCATTGCCGACGCTAGAAAGGAATTTGAGCAAGGAGACAGGCTCCGGTAGAGCGGCACGGCGACACTTGTGCGACTCACAGGCCGCGTCTAGCCTTCATGCTCGAATTCTCGAATGGAGTAATCAGTCATGAGCAATGACAACGCTCGGATGGACAGTTTTTCGCAAGGTACAGGCAAGATCACTGGCCGCGAAAAAGAAGCGTTGAAGTACATCAACAAGCGTATTGGCGAGCTTCGAGCGCAAGGAATGCCGGCAGAGGAAGCATTCACGACGGCATACAAAGAAGCGCGAGATAATCCGCGTAAGGATTGGCGCCGGGGCTAACAATGGCGTGCGACACGGCGCTAGACTGTCGCCAATGACTGTCGCCACTGTCGCCAAGTTATCAGCTAAGTCTTTGATTTTACTCGCTGGCGCTCCCTAGGGGAATCGAACCCCTGTTTCAGCCTTGAGAGGGCCGCGTCCTAGACCGCTAGACGAAGGGAGCCTGCCCTCGAAATAAACGCGATGGCGCGGTCATGCAAGCGCAGTCATTCCGGGGCCGGCCATAGGCCGGAGCCTGGAATCCATAACCCATGCCCTTGCAGAAGAATTTCAGAGATTGGTCTGCCTTGTTCGTGATTATGGATTCCGGGTTCCTCGCTGCGCTCGGCCCCGGAATGACGAAGCCGTCACGGCTCGGTGGCAAAGCGCAGCTGGCCGGTTTGCTTCAAGGTCTTGATATCGAAGGTCCGCAATTCGCTGGCGCCGTTGACGTCGATCAGCACCGCGACGCGGCCGGCGGAAGCCGACGTCGAAAGCACCCGCGCGCCCTTCGGCAGGGTGATGATGCCGTCGATGCCGACGGGTCCGCCGTTATTGAAGACGCGGTAGCCGATCACGCTGACGACGGCGGCGATTGCGATCAGGGTGGTGAGGGCGGATATGATCATCATCGACCGCGCCCGCGCCACCAGGGATTCGGCATCGGCGATGGGCGGGTTTCCGGCTACGCTGTTATTAGATATTTGGGTCATGGCAGACACTGTAACGCAGAAATCGATCGTGGTCGCCGCCGCCGAAGCCGGCGAGCGGCTCGACCGCGTGCTCGCCCGCCATGTCGCCGAGCTGTCCCGGTCGCGGCTCAAGGCGCTGATCGAGGCCGGCGCCGTCACGCTTGACGGCCACGCGATCCGCGATGCCAATCATCGGGTCAATGCCGGTGCAGCCGTCGCGGTCGACGTGCCGCCGCCGGAGCCGGCCAAGCCCACGGCCGAGGCCATTCCGCTCCGCGTGATCTACGAGGACGACGACATCATTGTGATCGACAAACCCCGCAACCTCGTCGTTCATCCCGCCGCCGGCAACTGGACCGGCACCCTGGTCAATGCGCTGATCGCCCATTGCGGCGACAGCCTTTCGGGCATCGGCGGCGAGCGCCGCCCCGGCATCGTCCACCGCCTCGACAAGGACACCACCGGCGTCATGGTGGTGGCGAAGAACGACCGCGCGCATCAGGCGCTGGCGGCGCAATTCGCCGACCATGGCAAGACCGACGAGTCGTTCGAGCGCAGCTACCTGGCCTTGATCTGGGGCGCGCCCGATCGCCCCCACGGCACCGTCGACAAGCCGATCGATCGTCACCCGAAGTCCCGCGACCGCATGGCGGTGCGCCAGGGCGGGCGCGCGGCGGTCACCCATTGGCAGGTGCTGGAGCGCTATGCGGGCAAGGCCGGGCCCCGGCGTATCGGCAGAGCCGGGAAGCCGGAAAAGCCTGACGCGCCGGTGGCGAGCCTCGTGGCCTGCCGGCTGGAAACCGGCCGGACCCACCAGATTCGGGTGCATTTGGCCTCGATCGGCCATCCGGTCATGGGCGACCAGGTCTATGGCGGCGGTTTTCGCACCAAAGCGGCCCTTTTGCCGCCGGAAGCCCAGACGGCGCTCGATGCCCTTGGCAGGCAGGCCCTCCATGCCCATATATTGACGGTGAAAAATCCCTCGACCGGGGAAATCCTCACTTTCCGGTCGGAACTACCACCTGACCTTGCCCGTTTGCGTAGTGCCCTGGCCGCCCCTGGCGGAGACCGGGGATAAACTGTCGGGGATAGACGTAATCGTTTGCTCGCAATGCGTAATTTCACATGGATCGGAAAGGATTGGATCGGAAAGGATCACGGCTGCGTCGCGCGCATGTGACGCCGCTTGACTTCCATCGGTCCGATTCGACCGTGTATGTTGCACCTGCGAGATAATGGAACTGGCGCCGTCGGCTCGGGGAGCGACGGTGTCGTTGGCCCGCCGCTCTGCGGGGGCTTGAAGATGGAGGGCGCTGTCATGGCCCAAACTGCTGCATTGCCCATTTTATCGGGCGAAACCGGTCTCACCCGGTATCTGGAAGAAATCAGGCGGTTCCCGATGCTGGAACCGCAGGAAGAATTCATGCTGGCCAAGCGCTGGCGCGAGCACGGCGACCGCGACGCGGCGCATCGGCTCGTCACCAGCCATTTGCGGCTCGTGGCCAAGATCGCCATGGGCTATCGCGGCTACGGCCTGCCGATCGCCGAAGTGATTTCGGAAGGCAATGTCGGCTTGATGCAGGCGGTCAAGCGCTTCGAGCCGGACAAGGGTTTTCGGCTCGCGACCTACGCCATGTGGTGGATCAAGGCGGCGATCCAGGAATACATCCTGCGCTCGTGGTCGCTGGTGAAGATGGGCACCACCGCCAACCAGAAGAAGCTGTTCTTCA
>Ga0210396_10006934_pt1 | contig 10814 bp, 11 predicted proteins | sample IncBWH17OmetaG_FD_155466 | JGI IMG/M metagenome (GOLD analysis project Ga0210396, IMG submission 155466) | Forest soil microbial communities from Barre Woods Harvard Forest LTER site, Petersham, Massachusetts, United States - Inc-BW-H-17-O ... | reverse complement strand
GTTGTCCCAAGTGTCAAAAGAAACGGTCCCGGCTGTTGGCACCGGGACCGTTTGCCCGCGAGCGATGGTGGGGCGTTGGGGGACGCGAGCAACCTAGCCTAGCAACAACCGAGCGGTTGTATCCTAAGATGTTGGACAACATGCTGTGTCCCAATTCGCCTTCCCCGGCGCTACACAGACCATCAAGCGGGTCTGCAGAAAGTGCTTTATTTTCGGAGTTTTCAGTCCGTCTTCAGCACTGGCGGAGAGGGAGGGATTGCCGCAGTTCACCAACGACACAAGCAAAATCAATGACTTAATGCCTACCCGAACGGCGCGTGTGTACCAGTCTCGTGCCCCGAAGTCGAGCCCCTAAAGGAGGGCGGCAAGCAGACCAATGGGCAATATCGCTCGAACACCTGCGAAAGTAATTCAGCCGATTAGCACTCGACGACAAACGGTCTATCCGTTGAAAATTTGGTCGAAATCAATTGAGGTGTCCCGTCTTCAACCAGGATTAGGTCCTGTAAATGCCAGTGCAATCGCTGCGGCTCAATCGCCAGCAACATGCCCTTTTCGAGCACGACTTCGCTATTCCGGCGAAGCACGGGCTCTTGCTGGTGAAACCAGGGGCCCATTCCATGTCCCACGAGTGATGCCGTGTAGTTGATCTCCTTCTTGCGAAATTCAGAAGCGACGAATTCATAGATTTCGCCCGCAGTTACGCCCGGACGGCATTTCTCAATCGTCTTGCGGTGGACGTCTAGCGTGAGGTCGTAACCAGCCTGCTGTTCTGCATCTGGCTTTCCCAAGATCGCAAGCCTGGATTGATGCCCCGGGCATCCGTTGAAATAGGCGAGGTAGTCATTCCGGACAAAGTCACCCTTGCGAAACGCAACGTCACTTTCCCCGCCATACATTACGTGGTTAGAACTCGAATTCAGGATGCCATGGACAAAGCCCGCGCCCTTTTGAGTAAGAGCGGCGATCATCCGGGCATGAACAGCACGTTCGGTATCGCCCGGACGAATGGTCGGGAACACTTCGGCGAGCGCTTCATCGAGAAGGTCGGCGGCTTTCCTCTGCTGCTCGACTTCGGCTTCCGTCTTGATCCAGCGAACCTCGTCCATCATACGAGAGCAATCGAACATATCGAGTTTCGGAAGGGCGATACGAATTTCGTCCCAGTGGGCGGCGGCGAGACCGTCCCGCTCGAATCCTATCCTTGCATCTGCTAAGCCGGCCTCTTCAATCAATTCTGCTACCCGACCGTACAGCGATTCTTCGTAGGCTTGGTAGACCTCGACGCGCTTAATCCAGGACTCGCGCTGAACGAGCTTCTGCGCGAACGCGTCAACCACCACGATTGGTTCTTTCGAGCGAGGCCATATCACCATGAAGCCGCGCACCGTACTCGCGATGTCCATGTGGCGCGACAATGTGCCCGGCATTGCCATGCCCGCGAGATAGGTGAAGTTGACACCCGTGCGAACGGCCACGGCAGCCAATCCGTTCCTGTCCATATAGGAATTAAGACGATCGATATTGGCAGTTACAGATCGGCTGGTGCGCGTCATCTTCGTTTCCTTCAAGCTACAGGGTTAACGGGCATATCTTACTTCAAACGTCACGACGCCATCTTCGGTACGGTAAGGACCGTGCTTCATGCCAGGCGGCCGGCAAGCGTACATGCCCTTCTTGAAAAACTGATCGCCGTCCCATTGACTGCCTTCGAGAATGTAAACCTCTTCCCAGAAATCGTGCACGAACGTCTCCGTGCTGGCGCAGCCGGGATCGACTTTCAGCATCCGCGTGACGAACATGCGCTCGGGATCCTCGGTGAGGATTTTCTGATAGTGCCCGGGAGGCGCTCCTTCCACAGGAACCCACGGAATATCGTCGGCGGGGAAGAATTCGAGTTCAGGCTTCGGCATTGTAGTCTCCTCTTTGGTCCTCAGGGTTGGAAAGTACTCTGGACGGTTGCGCGGCGACCTCGCCGTTAGATGTAGTGAGAAGTGACTGAGAATGATTGCCTGAGCGTCTCGACAGGACCTTTCAAGGTGGTCTTGCCGAGATCCAGCACATATCCGTAATTGGCGACATCGAGCGCGAGCGCTGCATTTTGTTCGACCAGAAGGATCGCCGTGCCCTCGCTCTTGATCCTGACGATGATCTCGAAGATTTCCTCGACGATCTTAGGGGCAAGCCCCAAGGAAGGCTCGTCGAGCAGCAAAACGGCCGGGCGTCCCATCAGCGCCCTGGCGATCGCCAGCATCTGCTGTTCTCCGCCAGACAGACTTCGTGCCATCTGTCCGGCCCGCTTGCGCAGGATTGGAAATACGTCAAGCAGCCGCTCCATGTCGGCTCGAACTCGATCCGAGTCTCGGCGCTGATAAGCGCCGAGCCGTAGGTTGTCGCTTACACTCATGCTTTTAAAAAGCTCGCGTTGCTCGGGCACAAGCGCGACGCCAGCTTTCAGCGCCCGGTCGGGCGACGCGTTGGCGAGCGGCACGCCGTCGAGATCGATCGTGCCGGCAGTGGTCGGCAGCAAGCCGACGATTGTCTTTAGCAGTGTGGACTTGCCGGCTCCGTTTGCTCCTAGCAACGCGACGATCTGGCCGCGCGGCACCGCGACGCTGACGCCGTGCAGAACGACTTTCTTGCCGTACCCGCTCTGTAAATCACGCACCGAGAGCATGCTTCGCCCGATCTCCAAGATAGGCCTTGATAACCTCCGGCTCCCTGCGCACCTGCTCAGGCTCTCCCTCCGCAATCTTGCGGCCGAAGTTCAGCACCGAGATCCGGTCCGATATGGTCATCACCAGAGGCATGACGTGATCGATCACGAGGATCGTCAGCCCTTGCGTCCTGCACAGTCGCAACAAGATCGCATTGAGGTCGTCGATCTCCGCCTCGCGAAGACCCGCCGCGGGCTCATCCAGCAGCAGCAGCCGGGGTTGTATCGCCAGCGCACGTGCGATTTCGAGGCGCCGCTGATTGCCAAATGGCAATGCCGAAGCTGCAACGGTCATCTGACCAGACAGACCGACCAGATCGAGCAGTTTTGCCGCCGCTTCGCGAGCCTCTGCTTCCGCTCGTTTGAAAGTTCCTGCGTGGGTGACCGCGGTCAGTAGACCATAGGCATGATGACGATCGAGTCCGATCATGACATTCTCGATGGTCGTCATGTCTCCGAACAGTTCGGTATTCTGGAATGTTCGCGCGATACCCATCCGGGTAATCAGATGCGGCGCAAGTCCATCGATGCGTTTTTCCTGAAGGAAAATGGCGCCGTTGGCCGGCCGATAAAGACCGGTGATTGCGTTCAAGAGCGTGCTCTTGCCTGCGCCGTTCGGCCCGATCACCGCGTGAATCGATCCGGGCGCGACATCGAGCGAAACGCCGTCCAGCGCGACAATGCCACCGAAGCGTACCGCGACATCCCTGATGCTGAGCAGAGGTGCGCTCATGGGACTTCCCTGGCGCTTGAATCTTTCACGCGGACCAGCGTGCGGGCGATGCTTGATATGCCCTCTGGCCGAAGCACGATGAATCCGAGCAACAGAAGCGCGAAGACTAGTCCAAGATATGACTGGAACGACTGCAGCAATTCCGGAAGCAGGACGAACAAGGCGCTGGAGACCACAATGCCAACCGGCGACAGCATGCCGCCCACAACCGCGATGGCGAGGAAATAGACGGACTGGGTGATGCTGAACTGCGCCGGATCGAGATAAGTCGATAACAACGCCAGCATTCCGCCGCCGATCGCCCCCAGAAAGCCGCTGGCGGCAAAGGCTCCCGCCTTGTAGCGCAACACGTCGAGTCCCATGGCCTCAGCCGCCGTCTCGCTCTGTCGCAGCGCGGCCAAGCCCCGGCCAAAGCGCGAACTCATCGCATTGGCCGTCATCACGAACAGCGCGACAAAAACTGGCAGTATGACGTAGAACAGTTCCCCGCCGGTGCTGAAAGTGCGCCCGAACATCTCGAAGGCCGGTACCGGCATGCCGGCTGCCCCGCCCGTCAACGGGTCCCCGTGAATGAGCGCTAGTTGAACGATCGCCGTGAAGGCCATCGTGGCGAGCGCCAGATAATGACCGGAAACCCGCAACGTAGCCTGGCCAAGCACGAACCCGATAACGCCAACCGCAACCGCGGTGACAGGAAGGGTCACCCAAAACGGTTGGCCCGTGGACGTGCTCAGTATTGTGGATCCATATCCGCCCAGCGCCACAAAGGCGGATTGCGCCAACGAGATCTGGCCAGCGAAGCCGGTGACCACTGTCTGTCCGAGCACGACCACGGCGGTCGCGGCGATCAGACATACCTGAAATAGCCTGAACTCCGGCAGCACGTGTGGCGAAATCAGGAAGAGAGCCACCCCGACAAACGCTGCAATCGTCTTAGATATTGTCATCGGTCAGACCTTCTTGGGCACGAGCACGCCGATGATGCCTTGTGGCCGCGCCAGGATGACGGCGATCAGGATGCTGTAACTGATCATGTCTTTCAGAGCGCTTGACACATATGTGCCGCCCAGTGCTTCAAGGACTCCCAACAGTACGCCGCCGACAACAGCGCCTGGCAGACTATTGAAACCGCCAAGTACAGCCGCGGTAAAGCCTTTGATACCAATCAGCCCCATATCGGGCGAAAGCGTCAGCATCGGCGCAATCAGGATGCCAGCAAGGGTGGCCAGCACAGACGAGATGATCCAGATCGCCAAAAAGACGTTCGAGACACGGACGCCCACGATCGCAGCACCGGTACGATTATCACAGGCAGCGATAATCGCCTTTCCGAAGATGGTCTTTTCAAACAGCACGAACAACATCGCGAGTACGCCAAACGAGACCCCAACGACCGCAAGGTTTGCTGGAACGACCAAAATGCCTCCGACGGAGATCGGGTTCGGCGACAACAGGAAGGGAAACGGCCATGCGTTCGGCCCCATATAGGCGCGCAGGAATTCCCGCATCACCGTTCCCAGAGCGAGGCTTGCGATGATCCGCGACAAGAGCGAGGCATTTCGTAAGGGCCACATCAGCAGGAAGTAGATCGCCAGGCCAAGCACGGTCGACAACAGAAGCGCGAGCACGATTGATGCCTTGAACGGAAGACCGATCAGCACCTGGGCCATCAACGCCAGATACGCGCCGAACGTGACCTGATCGCCGTAACCAAAATGGACGACGCCTGTGCCCTTGTGTATCAGTACGAAACCGAGCGCGATCAGCGCGTAGACGGCGCCTGCAGTCGCAGAACTGGCGAGGACCTGAGCGAGCATTCCTGTCCTAGACCGCGGCAATGCCCTTGATTTCAATCAACGCGCCTGGACGAATGAGCCCACTGACCACCACGCCGGTGGCGGCTGGCCAGGGTGGCCCCTTGAACAATTCGCGGCGGAGAGCGGCAGTCTTCTGGTAGTCTTCCAGCGACAGAAAATAATCCGTCGTCTCGACGATGTTGGCGAGGCTTGCGCCCGCACGTTCCAGAATGAGCGAGAATTTTTCGAAGATGCGCCTGGTCTGCGCGACGATATCGCCGGGCCCGACGATATTTCCAGAGTCGTCAGTCCCCGTGGTGCCGGAAAGAAAGATCAGGTTTCCAACCTTCACCGCTGGTGAAAATGTATAGCGCGGCGGCCACTTGTCGTTCGGAAAGATGGGCTCATACCTGGACATGATTACTCCCATTTCATGCGCGCGCTCGGAGAGCAAATCGCTGGATTTTTCCGGTTTCGGTTTTTGGCAGGGTATCCACGAACTCGATGATGCGGGGATATTGATGGGCGCCGACCGCATCCTTGACGAATAGCGAAAGCTGTTCGGCCAGTTCGTCATTCGCCGCAATGCCCGAGCGCAGAACCACAAAGGCCTTGACGATCTCGCCACGTAGCGCGTCGGGCTTACCCACGACGGCAGCCTCGGCGACCGCGTGATGCTTGAGCAAAGCGCTTTCGATTTCAAATGGGCCGATCCGATAGCCCGCGCTCTTGATCATGTCCCCGGCGCGGCCCTCAAACCAGAAGTAGCCTTCCTGGTCCTTGCGGCCGAGATCGCCAGTTACGATCCACCCCGTGCGGACAAGATCATGGGTGCCCGTGGGGTCGTTCCAGTACTTGACCCAGTAAAGACAATTCTCATCGGTCTTCTTGCCGATCAGGCCGATGGTGTCGGCGTCGTGTTCCCTGCCCTCGTCGTCGACGATGGCTATCCGGAATCCCGGAAACACCCTCCCCATCGAGCCCGGCTTCACCGTCATCGCAATCGCGTTGAAATTTCCTACCGGGATCGCAAACTCGGTCGCGCCAAAATGATCCATCGGCGTGACGTTCCACAGCGCCTGGAAGGTATCGACCACTTTCGCGTTGAGTGGCTCGCCGCAGCTTGAGATCGCGCGTAGGGATGCCCGCTCGCTTCGAAGCCTTTCGTCGCCAAGCGCCACAAGGCTGCGAAGCAATGTCGGCGTCGTTGCGAGATTCGTCACTTGGTAGCGCTGCAGCACCGACAGGCACATGTCGGCCGTCGCATTGATTTCTACCGATATGATCGTCCCACCAGCGGCCAGCGCGCCGAGATAGCAGACGAAGCCGTACCCCCAGCCCGGATCACCCGTCGGCCAGAACACGTCGTCCGGTCGCAAGCCAAGGCCGTAAACGATATAAGGCCATATCGCGGCGAGAAAATTGACGGCGATGGCGCCGCCCTTCGGCGGACCGGTCGAACCCGACGTGTAGATTAATGTGCAGACGTCATTACGTTCGCGAAGCACGCTTGATGCCTTTGGCGATTGCTTGTCGAGTTCGCGATGGAAATCCAGCCAGCCTTCCGGCAGGACCGAGACGCCATCCGTCACGCAGATGGTGAGTAGCTCAATATCAGGAGGAAGCCGTTCCTTGACGGATTGATGCGTCACCAGCACCTCGGCCGAGCCGTGCTCCAACCGAAAGCGGATCGCGTCAACACCAAAGCCGGTAAAGACCGGAACATAGATGGCACCGGCCTTGAGCGTTCCGATGATGGCTATCAAGACTTCGGCGCCGCGCGGCATGAAGCCGCCGATCCGGTCGCCCGCCTTGACTCCCAACCGTTGGAGCAGATTGGCGAACCGATTGCTCGCTTCCGACAGCTCCCTGTAGGAATAGCTGCGCTCCTGACCATCCTTACCGACAACCAGCAGTGCAGGACGCGAACGCCCGACGTGCCGATCCACGATTGAATAGCCCAGCGACACCTTTTCCGAAGCGTTCCATTCAAGCGCCTGGAGAACGCGTTTCCAGTCAAACGACGCCACCGCCTCGGCGTAGGATTGCGAAATCATGCACTTCTTCCCGCAGCTGCCGGGCGCCGTGCACGCAGGAGGTAGACGTGGAAGCCTTCAAGGACTGTTTCATCCCGATCGTTCACGAGTGTGACGTCGAAGCGCACAAACGCGCTGGAACTTCCCGGCTTCTGCAGAACCGACGAAACTGTGAAGTGGCTCTGCAAATGGTCGTTCACAAACACAGGCTTCAGGAATCGCGTTCCCTGCTCGACGAATGCGATCATCGCATCTTCGAGACACCGCGACATCGACGTTGCACCGAGCGCGGTCATCGACGTCACGAGCAAGCCGTGCGCCAGCCGCTTGCCGAACCGCGTCTTGGCGGCATATTCGTCGTCGTAATGGATCGGATGCGCATCGCCTGTCACCTGCGCGAAGCTTGCGAATTCCGGATCGCCAACGCGACGTTTCTCGCCAGAAAATGTCTGCCCTATGCGGAAATCATCCGCAAAGATCTGCGCTGGTGCGGCTTCGCTCACTTCTGCGATGAATCCAGCGCACGCACGACGACCGGCAGTACCTTACGCGTCAGATCCGGCTGAATCTCCACCACTTTCGCCGACTGATTGCCTTCGTGGTTGGTTGCACTGAAGGAAGTCGGCAGAGTTACCCCAGTCTCGAAATCCTTCATGGCCTCGAGCGCTTCCATAAAGCCCTTTTGCGTCAATTGCGGACCGGCGCGGCGCAATCCTTCCAGGAACACCTTTGCCCCTCCATAGCCGAGCGCGTCACCCATGTCCGGTCTTGCCTGACGAGCAAGATCAGGAAATCGCTGTTCAAATATCTTGCGGAAGTTGACCGCCGCGGGGTCATTACCTTCAGGCAAGACATTCAGAGCGAGGATATTTTGCGTGCCGGCCGCGGCGTCGCCGACGATTTGCGGATAGTTTCTGCTGCCAGCCGAATTTGCACCCATGACCGTCGCCTTCAGGCCGAGCTGCTTGGCCTGCCGGGTGATGATGGCGGAAGGATTAGGATAGCCGTACACGATCAACACATCCGGACCCGACTGGTTGATGCGAGATAACTGAGCCGTGAAATCGGTGTCCGAGATATTGAACACTTCATTGCTCGATAACGTCGCCTTGCGCTCGGCCAGCCTGCTGGTGACGCTCTCCGCGCCACGTTTCCCGTATTCGTCCGACTGGCTGACGAGCGCAATTTTCTTTGCGCCGAGATGATCGATCACATAGTCCGCCATCGCGGATCCCTGCTGCCGATCGTTCATTGGACCGGTGCGAAAGAAGAACGGGATCATCGGCTCTGTCACCGCGGGCGTTGAAAACACCGTGGCAAACGTCGGAGTTTTCGATGCCTTCAGGGTGGGGACCAGAGCCTGCCCGACTGCGCTCGCGGCCGGTCCGAAAACCGCAAAGACCTTCTCCTGATCAACCAGCCGCTTGTAAGCCGCAATGCCCTTTGGTGGCGAAGATTCATCATCAAGCGAGATCCACTCGATCTTGCGACCGTTGATGCCGCCGGCGGCGTTGGCCTCTTCGAAAGCGATCGTCGCTCCTGAAAGATTTCCCGTTCCAAAAATCGCAAAAGGCCCGGTCAAGCTGCCCAGGATTCCGACCCTGATGGCGGAATCGGAAACGCCGGGTTCTTCGGCCAAACAGGCCGGCCCGATCAATAGCGTCACGGCAACCGCCAAAACCGCCGCGGCCGAAGCACGCCAATGGAACCGTGAAGAGTTGACGCTCATTCGCCCATTACCTTTCTCGATTATCGGAAAGATTTCTTGATTATTGAAAATCCTAAATTAGGCTCTGGCGTTGTCAAGGATCATGAGAGTTCTGGAGAGACTGACTTTGGAAGCGAAGCCGGATTTACCGCTTGAGCGATATTTCAAGGTGCTCGAGGCCATCGCGGCTTGCCGCGAAAAACTCGGAGTGTCCGACATTTCGCATCAATGCGATCTGCCATTGGCCACATCGCATCGGCTGCTACAGAATCTCGAAAGCGCCGGTCTCGTCACCAGCGGCGGTGGATATCGCAAAGACTATCAGCTGGGGGAACGGCTGCTCCGCCTGCTGCATGCGGGATCCGACGCCGCATGGCTTACGATTTCAGCGCAACCCATCCTGGACAAACTTGCCAAGTCCTTCGGCGATACCTGCTTTCTGGCCAAGCTGACCGGGCACGAGGTTGCTTCCATCGCCTGGGCTGTGCCGGGCGATGGACTTCGTGCAAATGTCATTCCCGGCTACAAGATGCCTCCGCATGTGGCAGCGTCCGCGAAAGCTATCCTTGCTTTCCAGACGACCGAACTGATCGATCGCGCGCTTTCTGGCGCACTGCCAAAGCTCACGCAGGAGACGAGGACAGCAAGAAGGGAAATCGAGAAGGAGTATGCATCCGTCCGAGAGAACGGGTTCGCAACCTGCTGGAATGAAATGGAACTTGGAATGGGGGCGATCGCCGTCCCGATCCAGCTCTCGGGAGCCGGAATCATCTATAGCCTCGGAACGGCCGGACTCATCGATCGCCTCACGCGTCGCCCGCTCAATCGATCCGTGAAAGCTTTGCGTGCCGCCGTGGGGCCTTTGTCAAAAGTCTTGAGCGGCGCACAGGCGGGGGCGGCGAACGGCTCATCAAAGGCCGCCCAAATCCTCCGCAACGGCTAACCTCGTGAGGAAGAGATAAAGGCTTCACGCGTCTACTCGATGGCGTAGTCCGATAGACTGACCTCGCGTGTTCGTTGCCAGAGCTCGGAAGTAGCGAATGGAAAATTCTGGGTCGCACGTCCCTTGCTGTTCTTGTACCAGCTATTGACCTTGGAAAACCCCCAGGCACGCAGCAGGTTCGCCTTATCGATGCGTTCCATATAGGTGTGAAACACCTCCGGCCTGACCTCCATCGCTTTCGCGTCCCGTTCCAGCAGAACGCGTATCGCGTCCAATACGTAAGCAATGCTGAACTCAGTCCACATGATCGCGCTGCCGCCGTGAACGACCTGGTTGGTATTCGGCCCGTAAAGTATGAACAGGTTGGGAAAGCTTGGAACGGTCATCCCTAGATAGGCGGCGGCATCATCGTCATTCCATATTTCACGGAGACGAGCCCCTTTCCGCCCCGTGATCTCCATCGGAAACAAGAACCGTGCCGCCTGGAAACCCGTGCCATAGACGAGAATGTCGAACTCCCGATGCGTTCCATCTTCAAAGATGGCGCCGCGCTCGCCGATACAATCCATCGGTGTTCTGACAACCTCGACGTTGTCGCGCTTCAACGTCTTGACCCATGCACCGTTGTCTCGAATGATCCGTTTCGCTCCCAAAGGAGACGACGGCAATACAGCCGGCCGAAGGTCGGGGCGGTCTTCGATCTGCGGTTCCAGCCAATCGAGGATTGCCTTTCTTGCGGCGTCGTTCTTCGCCGAAACGGCCGTCTCGGTCGGCGGATAGTCCGGCTCGACGACGGTGCCATCCAGCATTCCGATCGATCCCGGAAGCACAAGCGTGGCGCGATACCACATCGCGTAACCGGGTATATTGTCGAGCAGCCAC
>Ga0210396_10006933_pt1 | contig 10816 bp, 8 predicted proteins | sample IncBWH17OmetaG_FD_155466 | JGI IMG/M metagenome (GOLD analysis project Ga0210396, IMG submission 155466) | Forest soil microbial communities from Barre Woods Harvard Forest LTER site, Petersham, Massachusetts, United States - Inc-BW-H-17-O ... | reverse complement strand
CTTGCGCATGCGGAAGAACCCGATCGCGCGGTGGTCGCGTTCGATCGCTTCCTGGCCGCGCTGCAGCGGGGCGGGCGGCTGATCACGTTGCTCGGACAGAACCGCGATCTGGTCGCGCTGGTGGCGCTGGTGCTGGGTGCGGCGCCCCGGCTCGGCGACATGCTGGCGCGCCAGCCGCAGCTCATGGACGGGCTGATCGATCCGCGCTTCTTCGGTGCCATGCCCGACCAGCGCGAGCTTTCGGCGCGCCTGGCCGCGACGCTGCAGGACGCTGGCTCCTACGAAGAGTTTCTCGATCGGCTGCGCCTGTTCGGCCAGGAGAGCCTGTTCCTGATCGGCACGCGCATCCTCTCCGGCACGGTTTCCGCCCAGCAGGCCGGCACGGCATTTGCCGATGTGGCGGAGGGCATCGTGCATACCGTGCATGGGCTTGTGACGGACCGCTTTGCCGCCCAGCACGGCCACATCAAGGGGCAGGAGACCGCGATCGTCGCGATGGGCCGGCTCGGCAGCCGTGAGATGACGGCGACCTCCGATCTCGACCTGATCCTGCTCTATGATTTCGACGCCGATGCGCCGGATTCCGACGGCGAACGGCTGCTGCAAGGCGCGCATTATTTCGCGCGCTTCACCCAGCGCCTGATCAGCGCGTTCACGACGCGCACCAATTATGGCGTGCTCTACGAGATCGACATGCGGCTGCGGCCCTCCGGCCGCGCCGGTCCCCTGGCCTCGCATATCGACTCCTTTGCCGAATACCAGGAGCGCGAGGCCTGGACCTGGGAGCACATGGCGCTCACCAGGGCCCGGGTGATCTCGGCATCACCTGTGTTTCGTGAGCGGATCGAGAAGGTCATCCGTGATGCGCTGACGCGGCCGCGCGAGCCGCTCGGCATCGCCGCCGATGTCGCCGACATGCGCCGCGCCATCGCCCAGGAAAAGGGCGAGGACGACCGCTGGGAACTGAAATATGCCGCCGGCGGCATGGTCGATATCGACTTCATCGCGCAATATCTCCAGCTCATCCATGCGGCCGAGAAGCCGGATATTCTCGACGTCGACACGCTTGATGTCATCGACAATGCCGCGCGGCTCGGTGTGCTGCCGCAGGCCTCCGCCGAAATCCTGCGCTCGGCCGGCCGGCTCTATCATGACCTGACGCAGGTGTTGCGTCTCTGCGTGATCGACAAGTTCGACCCGAAGATCGCGGGCGAGGATCTCCTGCACGTGCTCGCGCGCGCCGGCGATGCGCCGGATTTTTCCGCGCTGGACGCGCGTATCAAGGAGACGCAGGCCGAAGTACGCCGCGTGTTCCAGTCAGTCGTGGAGGGGCGGTAAAGCTAGAGCGGAATGAGACGAGGTTGAATCGTCATTGCGAGCGGAGCGAAGCAATCCATCGCGCCGCTTGGATAGAATGGACTGCTTCGTCGCTCTCTCAGATCATGATGCCTAGTGTGTAGCGGCTCTCCGAAATGATCACGCTCGATCAAAAAAGCCAAAGCGCGATGACGCTTCAACCTGATCTCATCGCGCTTTAAGCGTCATCGACGAGATTCGCTGCAGAATTCGATCACAGGTGGCTTCGTCGCTGGCGTGCGTACGCGTAGCGCGGATTGACCACGCAAGCACAGAACAGCACGCCGATCTGCGCTGGGTGGTCGCGAGCTCAGCGTTACGTTCGCTCGAGTTCGGTTGGTACCTCGCATCCGACCCCTCGGACTACCGCCGCCAACCCATCCGCGCACTTCCAGTGATCCCATTTGTCAGGGTTCACCGGAAATGGCGCGTCAAGTCGTCAGTTTCCTTTTCAGGCCGCACGGTAAGAGCGCGGCGCCACTTCGGTCGAAGAGCGCATAAAAGCCTTGCAGGAAACGCGGCGCTTGCTCTTAGGGCCTGTAGGTACCGACGTCGGAGCCGCCAACCAGACCTGGACGGTTGTTCGGGTTGCCGTTCCAACCCGGGTTGTTCCAACCCGAGTTGTTCCAACCGTTGTTGTTGTTCCAACCGTTGTTGTTCCAGCCGTTGTTCACAGTGGGCTGCGTCCCGGCGTAACCACGTTGGCGTGCGTACGCGTAGCGCGGATTGCGCCCGCAAGAGGCGTTAGTGCCGGAGGCGGTCGCCTGGCACTCCCGAAGACTGGAGAACTGGCAATTGCCCGGAAAGCCCCAGCTGCCGCCTTGGAGGCAGTAGCGAGCGGCGGCGGCGGGCGAGAGGGATCCGATGGTGGCTAGGAGCAATATGGCGGACAGAGGGGTGAACAGGAGACGGCGCATGGGGAAACTCCATCCTTAGTGGCGGCTGCCGAAGCGCGGGCTGCAGCCTTCGCCCAACTCCATCAACCGACAGTTTTGTTTTTTGATCCATGCAGAAGCACGTTTCGGGCAATTGGTTGGATGGCTTGCGGACCGGGATTAGGCGAAGCGCCCTGGATGCGCTATGCGATTTCGGCTGCTTTCAAGGATGGTTCCAGGCTGCCTTGTCGCGCGGATTTGGGCCGGGCTGGCTCTGCGATCTGATCGGCGGATCGCCGGATCAGGCCGCCGCCTTCTTCAGCGTCTCGAGGGCTTCTCGAACATCGGGGTCGAGGCCGGCGCCGCCCGCATCGAGATGCGCGAAAATCTGTTTGCGCATCCGAGGATCCCAGAACTTCCGGATGTGCTCGGCAACGCCCGGCACGGCCTTATCGTGGCCCTGGCTCTGGAAGAATTTTCCGATCTGGTTGGCCATGTAGACCAGGCGGTCAGGCGACGACGTGTGCATTGGCAGTCTCCCGGCTGTCGGCATCCGCCGTGATCCGTTCGGAATGCGTGAAAATCTCAAATCCATCGCTGCGCGCGATCGCAGCAAGCGTAATGCCGGCAGCTTCCGCCGTGCGTACGGCAAGTGCCGTTGGCGCCGAGACCGCCACCATCAGCGGTGCGCCGATCGCAGCCGTCTTCTGCACCATCTCGACAGAGACGCGGCTCGTGAGCAGCACCATGCCTTCGCTCGCATCGACCTTTTGCTGTGCCAGCGCGCCGGCGAGCTTGTCGAGGGCGTTGTGGCGGCCGACGTCTTCGCGGAGTGCTACGATGCCGCGGGCAGGGGTCCAGAACGCCGCGGCGTGGACGGCGCGGGTTTCGATATTGATCTTCTGCAATGGCGCGATGGAGGCCATCGCCGCCATGATCTCGCGCGGCGAGAAGGAGCGGCCCCGCGCCACGACCGCCGCCGGTCGCACGGCCTCGGCGATCGACTCGATACCGCAGATGCCGCAGCCGGTGGGGCCGGCAATATGCCGCCGCCGTTCGCCGAGCAGTGCCGCCTTCTCGGAAGACAACCACATCCGCAGCTCGATGCCGTCATCGAGCTCGACGACATCGAGCGACTCGATATCATCGCGCGATTGCACGATGCCTTCGCTGAGGCTGAATCCGATGGCGAAATCGCGCAAGTCCTGCGGCGTGCCCATCATCACGGCATAGGTGCCGCCATTATAGGTCAGCGCCAGCGCTGTCTCTTCCGGAATCAGCCGCGTGGCCTCAGTGAGACGACCGTCTCGCCAGGCCTTGCGTTTTGCTGGGCTGACCGGACGTCGCATCGCGCTATTCCGCCGCTTCCGCCGGCGCAATGCGGCGCGAATGCTGGGCCTGGGCGTTGTATTCCTTTTGCCAGTCGGACGGTCCGTTCGACGGCGAAATCTGCACCGCCGTGACCTTGTATTCCGGACAGTTGGTCGCCCAGTCGGAGAATTCCGTGGTGATGACGTTGGCCTGCGTGTCCGGGTGGTGGAAGGTGGTGTAGACCACGCCGGGCGCGACGCGGTCGGTGATCAGCGCGCGCAGTGTCGTTTCGCCGGCGCGGCTCTTGAGCCGCACCCAGTCGCCGTCGCGCACGCCGCGCTGCTCGGCATCATGCGGGTGAATTTCGAGCCGGTCCTCGTCATGCCAGACCACGTTCTCGGTGCGGCGGGTCTGCGCGCCGACATTGTACTGGCTGAGGATGCGGCCGGTGGTGAGCAGCAGCGGGAAGCGGGGACCGGTGCGCTCGTCGGTCGGAACATATTCGGTGATGACGAACTTGCCCTTGCCGCGGACGAAGCCGTCGATATGCATCACCGGCGTGCCCTCGGGCGCCTTCTCGTTGCAGGGCCACTGCACCGAGCCCAGCTCTTCGAGCTTGGCGTAGGAGACGCCGGCAAAAGTCGGCGTCAGCGCCGCGATCTCATCCATGATCTCTGACGGGTGGTTGTAATGCATGTCGAAGCCCATCGCTTTCGCAAGCAGGATGGTGACTTCCCAGTCGGCATAGCCGTTGCGCGGCGTCATCACCTTGCGGACGCGCTGGATGCGGCGCTCGGCGTTGGTGAAAGTGCCGTCCTTCTCCAGGAAGGTCGAGCCGGGCAGGAACACATGGGCGTAGTTCGCGGTCTCATTGAGGAAGAGGTCGTGAACGATGACGCATTCCATCGACGACAGCGCCGCTACCACATGCTTGGTGTTCGGGTCGGACTGGAGGATGTCCTCGCCCTGCACATAGATGCCCTTGAACGAGCCTTCGATCGCGGCATCGAACATGTTGGGGATGCGCAGGCCCGGTTCCGGGTTGAGCTTGACCTTCCAGGCTCCCTCGAACAGGTCGCGCACGGCATCGCCCGAGATGTGGCGATAGCCGGGCAGCTCGTGCGGGAACGAGCCCATGTCGCAGGAGCCTTGCACGTTGTTCTGGCCCCGCAGCGGGTTCACGCCGACGCCGGGACGGCCGATATTGCCGGTTGCCATCGCAAGATTGGCGATCGCGATCACGGTGGTCGAGCCCTGGCTGTGTTCCGTGACGCCGAGCCCGTAATAGATCGCGCCATTTCCGCCGGTCGCGAACAGCCGCGCCGCCTCGCGCAGCGCCTTCGGGTCGACCCCGGTCATCATGGCGGTCGCTTCCGGGCTGTTCTTCGCGAGCGAGACGAAGGTCGCCCAATCCTCGAACTCGCTCCAATCGCAACGCTCGCGCACGAAGGCTTCGTTGACGAGGCCCTCGGTGACGATGACGTGGGCCAGCGCAGTGAGCACGGCGACATTGGTGCCGGGCATCAAGGGCAAATGCAGTGCCTTCACATGCGGTGATTCCACCATCTCGGTGCGGCGCGGATCGATCACGATCAGCTTGGCGCCCTGACGCAGCCGCTTCTTCAGGCGCGAGGCGAACACGGGGTGAGCGGAGGCCGGGTTGGCGCCGATCACCATGACCACGTCGGTATGCTCGACCGAGTCGAAATCCTGGGTGCCGGCCGAGGTGCCGAAGGTCGTGGCCAGGCCGTAGCCGGTCGGCGAATGGCAGACGCGAGCGCAGGTATCGACGTTGTTGGTGCCGAAGCCGGCGCGGATCAGCTTCTGCACCAGATAGGTTTCTTCATTGGTGCAGCGTGACGAGGTGATGCCGCCGATGGCCTCGCGGCCGTACTTCGCCTGAATGCCGCGCAATTTCGTCGCCGCAAACGTGAAGGCTTCGTCCCACGACACTTCCTGCCAGGGATCCTCGATGCGCTCGCGGATCATCGGCTTGAGGATGCGCTCCTTGTGGGTGGTATAGCCCCAGGCGAAGCGGCCCTTGACGCAGGAATGGCCGCGATTGGCCTTGCCGTCCTTGTGGGGAACCATGCGCACGACTTCCTCGCCGCGCATCTCCGCCTTGAAGGTGCAGCCGACGCCGCAATAGGCGCAGGTGGTGACCAGCGAATGCTCGGGCTGGCCGATCTCGATCACGGATTTTTCCGTGAGCGTCGCGGTCGGGCAGGCCTGCACGCAGGCGCCGCAGGAGACGCATTCGGAACCCAGAAAGCTCTCGCTCATGCCGGGCGAGACGCGGCTGTCGAAGCCGCGGCCGGAGATCGTCAGCGCGAAGGTGCCTTGCACCTCCTCGCAGGCGCGCACGCAGCGCGAGCAGACGATGCATTTCGAGGGATCGTAGGTGAAGTACGGGTTGGACTCGTCCTTTGGCATCCAGTTGTCGTTGTCGCAGCCATGGGCCAGCTCGTTTGAGGATTGGGCGAACACGTGGTTCTCGCCCTGATAGCCGTAGCGCACGTCGCGCAGGCCCACCGCGCCCGCCATGTCCTGCAGCTCGCAATCGCCATTGGCGGCGCAGGTGAGGCAGTCGAGCGGATGGTCGGAGATGTAGAGCTCCATCACGCCCTTGCGCAGCTTCTTCAGCCGCTCGCTCTGGGTATGGACCACGAGGCCGTTCGTCGCAGGCGTGGTGCAGGAAGCCGGCGTGCCGGCGCGGCCTTCGATCTCGACGAGGCAGAGCCGGCAGGAGCCGAAGGCGTCGACCATGTCGGTCGCGCAGAGTTTCGGGATCTGCGTGCCGGCTTCCATCGCCGCGCGCATGATGGACGTGCCCTCGGGCACTGTGATCTTGTTGCCGTCGATGGTGAGCGTCACCACGCCAACGGATTTGGAGCGCGGGGTGCCGAAATCGGTTTCTTCGATGAGCGACATGGTGGACTTCCTTATTCCGCGGCCTGAAGGCGCGCCGGCGCCGGGCCGAAATCTTCCCTGAAATGCTTCAGCGCGCTCATGACGGGGTAGGGCGTAAAGCCGCCCAGCGCGCAGAGCGAGCCGAACTTCATGGTGTTGCAGAGGTCCTCGACCACGGCGAGATTTTCCGCGACGCGTTCGCCGCTTCTGATCTTGTCGATGGTCTCGACGCCGCGGGTCGAACCGATGCGGCAGGGCGTGCACTTGCCGCAGGATTCGACCGCGCAGAATTCCATGGCGAAGCGCGCCTGCTTCGCCATATCGACCGTGTCATCGAACACCACGATGCCACCATGGCCGATCAGGCCGTCGCGCGCGGCGAAGGCCTCGTAATCAAATTGGGTTTCGAACAGCGCGCGCGGGAAATACGCGCCGAGGGGACCGCCGACCTGCACCGCCCGCACCGGCCGGCCGGTGAACGTGCCGCCGCCGATGTCGTCGACGAGTTCGCCCAGCGTGACGCCAAACGCCGTCTCGAACAGGCCGCCATATTTGATGTTGCCGGCGAGCTGGATCGGCATGGTGCCGCGCGAGCGTCCCATGCCGAAATCGGCATAGGCCTTGGCGCCGTTGTCGAGGATGAAGGGGATTGCCGCAAACGACAGCACGTTGTTGATCACGGTGGGCTTGCCGAACAGGCCCTTATGCGCGGGCAGCGGCGGCTTGGCGCGGACCAGGCCGCGGCGGCCTTCCAGGCTTTCGAGCAGCGAGGTCTCCTCGCCGCAGACATAGGCGCCGGCGCCGACGCGCACTTCGAGATCGAAGCTGTGGGCGGACCCGCCGATGCGCGCGCCGAGCAGGCCCGCGCGCTTCGCAGCCGCAATGGCCGCGTTCATGGCGATCACAGCATGCGGATATTCGCTGCGGATATAGATGTAGCCTTTGGTGGCGCCGACGGTGATGCCGGCGATCGTCATGCCTTCGATGACGACGAAGGGATCGCCCTCCATGATCATGCGGTCGGCGAAAGTGCCGCTGTCGCCTTCGTCCGCGTTGCAGACGATGAATTTGCGGTCGGCCCTGGCGTCCGCGACCGTCTTCCATTTGATGCCGGTCGGGAAACCCGCGCCGCCACGGCCGCGCAGGCCCGAGGTGGAGAGATCGGCAAGAATTTCGGCCGGCGTCAGCGACAGCGCACGCTCGAGACCCTTGTAGCCACCATGGGCGCGATAGTCCTCGACCGAACGCGGATCGACGATGCCGCAACGAACGAAGGTGAGGCGGGACTGTCGCTTCAGCCAGGGGATTTCATCCGCGAGACCAAGGCGCAACGCATGTGGTCCGTTGCCCGCCATCGCGTCGAAAAGGGAGGGAACATCTGCCGGGGTCACCGGGCCATAGGCCACGCGGCCTTTCAGGGTTGCCACCTCGACCATCGGCTCCAGCCAGCACAGGCCGCGCGATCCGGTCCGGACGATCTGGATCGGCTGGCCGCGTTTTTCGGCGGTCTGCTCGAGCGCGGTAACGACATCGTCGGCGCCGACGGCAATCGCTGCGGCATCGCAGGGAACGAATATCCGCATTTTCATCGCTGCGCCTCCGCAACCAGCGCATCGAGGCGCGCCTCGTCGAGCCGCCCGACCACGCGTCCATCCAGCATCGCGGAGGGCGCGGTCGCGCAAAGGCCGAGGCAATAGATCGGCTCGAAGGTCACGCGGTCATCCGCGGTGGTGTTGCCGATCGCAACCCCGAGCTTCTTTTCGGCGCGCGCGGCGAGCGCATCGCCACCGGCGGCCTGACAGGCTTCGGCGCGGCACAGCTTCAGGACATGGCGGCCGGCCGGCTGTTTGCGGAAATCATGGTAGAAGGTGAAGACGCCGTAGACTTCGGCGCGCGAAAGATTGAGCGCTTCTGCGACCATCGGGATCGCCGGCTCCGGCACATAGCCGAACGCTTCTTGCAGTGCGTGCAGGATCACCAGAGTCGCGCCTTCCTGCGCGCTATGCTCGGCAATGATCTCCGCGCCACGCGCTTCATCCCAGGGTTCACAGACGGACGTCATTCGCGTTCTCGATCAATGGTTTCCTCTGGTGTCATAAGAAATCAGATTTCCTCCAAACATCAATAAAGCAGTCCCGTGACGCGATAGGGAAAGGCGATTAATAGCCTTGCAAAATCGGGCGATTTGAGAATGCAATCGATGTGCTAAAGCGCTCATCGGACGCAGTTTTAGGGCTTGTTGGCGCGGCCGCCGTTCGTGTTAAGGATGGTGAATGATCGATAAACTTGAACTTCTTTTGGCGCTCGCCAAGGAGCGGCATTTCGGCCGGGCCGCGGAGGCCTGCGGCGTCACCCAGCCGACCATGTCGACCAGCATCAAACAGCTCGAGGAGTTCCTCGGTGTCATGCTGGTGCAGCGTGGCTCCCGCTTCCAGGGTTTCACGCCCGAAGGCGAGCGGGCGCTCGACTGGGCGCGCCGCATCGTCGGCGATGCCCGGGCGATGCGGCAGGAGATCAACACGCTCAAGGAGGGCCTCTCCGGCGAGATCGCGATTGCGGCGATCCCGACTGCGCTCGGCATGCTGGCTTCGCTGACGACGCCGTTTCGCGCCCGCCATCCGAATGTGCGCTTTCGCATCATCTCCTCGACCTCGATCACCGCGCTCGCGCTACTGGAGAATCTCGAGGTCGATGCCGCGCTGAGCTACATCGAGAACGAGCCGGTCGGAAAGGTTCGGACTATTCCGCTCTATAACGAGAGCTACCGCCTCTTGACCTCGCCGGAGGGCATGTTCGGCGATCGCAAGGAAGTGACGTGGAAGGAAGTGGGGCAGGTGCCGTTGTGCCTGCTCACACCCGACATGCAGAACCGCCGCATCATCGATCGCGCGCTCAAATCCGTCGGCGTGGAGCCGACGCCGACGCTGACCTCCAATTCGATCATTGTGCTCTACACCCATGTGAAGACGGGGCGCTGGGCCAGCGTGATGCCGGCAAAGCTCGCAGAGACGCTGGGCTTTTCCGATGTGGTAAGGGCGATCCCGATCGTCGATCCGATCGTCAGCTACCATGTTGGCCTGCTGATTCCCCAGCGCGAGCCGCTGACGCCGCAGATCGCCGCACTGGTTCAGGTCGCGCGCGAAGTCGCGCCGACGCTGGAGACGTGAGGCAGATTGCCGCTCACGCGGGCTACGCCTCGAATCATCCTGGGGAACAGGTCTCAGCCGCCTACGGAACGCGAAAATAGTTGAAGCCCGGCCAGACTGGTTTTCCCGGTGCCCGCGGCGTATAGTTTCCGTGGGGCAGTTGGCGGTAGAAGAAAATGTCGGGTTTCTCGCGCGGATTCGGTCTCGCTTTGGCTTTGGCGCTGCTTTGTCTGGGCCCGCAGACGGCCCACGCCCAGGCCGGGCCGTTGAGCTATTGGGCGCCAAGTTTGCCCATCGGATTTGGCGCCGGCTTGACCGACGGGCAGGCGGCCAACACCTACGGCAACTTTCCGAGTTTTGACGGACGCGACGGGGACGGCGGCTTCCATTACAAATTTTCGAACGGCTTCTTCGTCAATGGCGGCAGCAGCCAGGCCTTCAGCCTGAACGGCCTCGGCCAGGCCGGCGCGTTCGGCAATTTCTCGACCAACAGCGTGCAGTTCGGCTACAACTTCCAGAACTCGCCGCTCAAGGTTTTCGGCGGCTTCGACACGCTGAAATACGATACGGGCTTCGGCCCCGGCAGCCCATTTGCCGCCTTCGACTCCAATTCCAGCCAGACCGCCGGTTTTGGCGGCTATGCGGGCGTCGAATTCAAGCCCGCGTCGAATGTCAGCCTGTCGCTAGGGGTTGGCTACCAGCAGTCCGGTGACACCAATTCGTATGTGCTGCCCGGCGCCTCTCCATTCGCGCCTCGGCGTTGAGGCCTCGCGCTGCGGCCATCATGCGCGTTGCAGCCGGCCGAGTGCCCACGAGGACAGCCAGATCAGCACGAACAGCGCGATGACGGCATAGCCGAGCGTGCCGAGATTCTCGCTGGCCGCCGTGAAGACGCGCCAGAAGCCGCCTGCAAGATTGAGCTTGTCGCCGATCAGGCTGAGAGCCTCGATGCTGCCAACGAACAGCGCGATCAGCACGGAAACCAGCGTCACGGCGAAATTGTAGGTGAGCCGGCGGATCGGCTGCTCCAGCGCCCATCCATAAGCACCGATCATCAGAAATCCGTCCGCGGTGTCGATCAGGCTCATGCTTGCGGTGAAGAGTGCGGGGAATAACAGGATCGACCACAGCGGCAGGCCTTGCGAGCTCTGCGATGCGGCGATGCCGAGCAAAGCGATTTCGGTTGCGGTGTCGAAGCCGAGCCCGAACAGGAAGCCG
>Ga0210396_10006932_pt1 | contig 10816 bp, 12 predicted proteins | sample IncBWH17OmetaG_FD_155466 | JGI IMG/M metagenome (GOLD analysis project Ga0210396, IMG submission 155466) | Forest soil microbial communities from Barre Woods Harvard Forest LTER site, Petersham, Massachusetts, United States - Inc-BW-H-17-O ... | reverse complement strand
TTGGGGATTTACTCTGAATTTCGGTCTGCTTCTCCGATCACGTGCTCCATTTTCTCGGTGGTTTCTGCGAGAATATCTGATGCCTTTGAAACGGCCTCGGCTTGCGGTAACCCCGCCTTTTGTAGTTCGTTTTTGGCCGTTTCAATCAGGAAGAGAGCTGCGATCATTGAAGAAGAGACCTCCTCCTGAAAGGTTTTAATGATTCGGTTACTTTCTTCCTCGTGGCCCACGTTGCGGCCCTGCTCGAATTGGGCAGATGACGAGTCGAAAATATCGAGCATCACATAGCCGATTTTGCCATGTGACCTGACGGCAAATCCCGGTGCTGGATCCGCGCCAAAAGGGCGCTTTGCGGCGCACGTGATATATTCGACTGTCTGTCCTTTTATATCTGAGAGCGGAAACCAAGATTCACCAAACGTCAACAATTCCTCCGCTTTGGAGCTTTTCATTTCGTCTTCGGAAAAGCCCGTATGCTCAAGAAATCTAGGGTTCCAAGCCACAAACGAATGGCGCTCGAAATCCACTATTGCTCTAGGCAATGCGAATTCATTCAAGATCGCGCACAACTGCTGCAAGTTTTGGGTTGAAAGATCGATACCTCAACTAAATCTCTGCACTGAGCATTAAGTCAAGTTTGAGGCGTTCATGTTTAAAAACCGGTGAACACTTACAGATATCCCACGCGCTGGAGGAAGCACGCGGTCAATGCCAACCTGCCTCCCGTCGGGCTTTGGCTGGTGGTGAGCCAGCGACTAAGGGTATGATGATTCACACCAATTGGGAGGCCAGGACGATCTCGCTCTCCTTCGACTCTCTGAGGTACCGTTTGAGAATCACCAAGCTCATCTGGACTTGTCCTTTCGGTTGCTCTCACGGGTTTCCAATTCGTTTGCCGGTTGAGAGACTCGGCTTACGGCACCCGCTGAGAATCTAAGCCTTTGATCTGATCTGTGGACGTGACTTTGATCTCCGCCTTCCCTTTGGTAAGTTCGATTGTGCCGATGATGCCGATGATTTTCCATTGGACCACGTCGATCCGCTCGTCAGTCGCTATTTTTGACCCCTAGCAGACGGTTGAGACTCGCCGTTTCCAGAGCGGGTATTGATTCGGGTTGCATGTCTGCCCCGCCAAAATCGCGAACAACGCCGTCGATTACTTCTTGCAGAAGCTTCGTAACCTTTGCCAGTTCTTCCGCCTCTTCCGACCCCGCAGCGCACAAATTTTGGTATATTTCATGTGCAATGAAGGACGCTATGAGAATTTTGGAGCTGAGAACATCGTGAAGGAGCTGTCTAGTCCGATCTCGCTCTTGCTCCCGACCGATCAAGTGCCCATGAATGAATCCTTCGAATGCCACGTCGCCGACGGGTAGGCCAAACAACGCCAGCAACATTCCGTCGCTTCGCTTAAGGGCGCGTCCCGGCATCCACTCATTGAGAAGAGAATTCTTGAGTACGCAGGGTACGAACCGAACGACATGCGTGGGGTGACCGTTCTCCAGAATTGAGCCGCCATAGGTTTGATCGAGTAGAATCAATGAAGAAACGCTCGCCTGAGTCAATTCGTCCTCGGAAAGTCCACTTCCTTTTTGAAAGAGCTGATTCCAGACCACCAATTTATTGTCTTCAAGGCTGCAGAGAGCAGCCGGTAAAGAGAAGTGCTCAAGGGCTGAACATATTGCCCGCAAGTCTGTGGGTTCAAGGAATTCCTCTCTCATTAGCTTCGGACCAAAGGTTCAAGATAAAGATCGACAATGTTTTTTGGAACTTAAGCGAGCCACGCCTGTATTCAAAACGCCCGCTGCCTGAACCCCGACCTCAATGGAGCTTGCGCGCCTGTCTGATTGTCGGACGGCCACGTCTTCGCTCACCTATAAGGCTGCTCACTGCTACGGTTCGCCTTCCACCTCCGTTCGATTTCTTGGCGAATTTTGGTAGACCGACGCGATCCGATCCTAGAAGGAAGATCGCCCGCCAATTCCCGATCGAGCCATCTGTAGATTTCGATTTTATCGCTCTGGCTCATATATCGCATTGCGTCTTTGATCTGTGTGACGTTCATAATGGCTTGGCTCTTCCCTTCCACGCAAGGGACTCCATAGCCTCCTCGTACGTGTCGTAGGTTCCGATCGGAAATCCGTCTTTCGAGGCGGAAAAGGAGACTTGGTCGCAGACGACCTGTCCAAGAGGACCTAGATATGCGTAGTAGTTGCTTGTTCCCGCATGGCTCATATTTTTTTACTTCTTCTGGTTCGGAGAGCTACTTTGGTTCGCAGTTTTTACATTAAAATCGGCGCGCAAAAGCCCCAGACTCCGACACGCCGGTCCAACGTAACTTCATCCGGCTTTGGTTCGCGCAAAGCGAGCGTTCCGGATGTTCTCGGGAGTTGATATCGCTTCACAAAGGCAGGGTGACTGATGAAATCATCGTGACATCACCCGGCGAAGTTTCGGAGGTGGATTACAGCAGTCGGTTTTCACATGGATATGGCCAATGCGGCCTTTGGCTGGAGGTGTCATATAAAAGCACGGTAAACGCGATTTTAACCAGAGAACGAAAGAGCCTGTTACAATTGGCGTCCGGCTGAATTGCAACTCCCCAGTCACAACCGTCTCCGGTTTCGGCATCGTGAGGCTCCTGTGTTTTGAGTGCTTACCTCTCCGATCCGAAACGTGGTGAGAATGCTTATCCAGAGATCAAGCCCATGTGCGAACGAGTCGCCTTCGGGCCGACCTCGTTCGGCCAGCCCCGAAGAAATACTCTGAGTTGGCGAGAAAGGACGGTTAAGGCCGCGATCGAAAACCAGAGTTGAAACTGGACTAACTCGAATATTGGGCGATTCAGCGTTCATGATCTCTCCTGAAATAGTAACGCAATTTTTCCCAATCGCGGTTCGCTGGGTGTCAGAAATGGAGAAGGCCATTTTAGAAAGTGGTCAACAACTGTCGCCCCAAAGCAGAAAAGACGCGGAAGCGATCGGCGTTCGACGAACCGACGATGTACGGATCTTCGTGTTGGACGCAATACCTCTACCAAGCGATTCGGGATTGCGGCAGCTCGCTGTGCAGTCGGAATTAATAACAGACAGGACGATTGGAATGACCTTCGGACACGGTATTGTGATTAAAAATGGCTCGCAGGATCGTAGGCTCATTGCGCATGAATTAGCACACGTAAATGCAATACGAAAGATTCGGCGGAATCGACGCGTTCCTCAAGGATTACATAAAGGAAGTCGTTTTCCCTCCGGGCATTGTTGCGCAATTGGGACTCGGTGCGAACCTCCCTGAGGATGCGATTTACCCGCTCAATCTGGGCGACGAGTTCGGCAAACCGCTCGACGGCACGAACAAGTACACGATTCACTTCGATAAAGCGACCATCCCACCTGTGAACGCTTTCTGGTCAATCACCCTCTACGATCAGCAAGGCTTTCAGGTCGGGAACAGCCTTAACCGTTTTGCCGTTAGTAGCTGGATGCCATTCCAGTATAATCCGGACGGATCGCTCGACCTGTATTTTGAAAACGAAAGTCCCGGCGCGGAACGAGAAGCTAATTGGCTTCCGGCTCCCAAAGGAGCGTTTAACCTCTGTATGCGTCTCTATGCCCCTAAATCCGATGCACTGACCGGTAAATGGAACCCACCACCGGTGATGAAAGTCCAGACGTTGCCTCAAATCAGCGCGCAATAACTCGCTCGTGAAACGCGAGCCGTTTGCGTCATTCCGGCGAGTCCCGATTGGAAAAGAGTCTCCCAGAGTTTGGCCAATCCTTTGGGTGCTTCTTGGGCATTCCCGGTCATCAGTAAGCTAGTTGACGTTGTCTGATGGCCGGGATGCTCTTTGGTCACATTAGCCGGTCGCCTTTTTTTGGCATCCGACTCGGCAACCAAAGACGATCCGTTTACGTCATCCAACGAGCGTCGTGAACGAGACCGATGCGATAATGAGTAAACAATTTTTCTACGCCAAATTGAGGTTCACTCCGAAGGCGACCTGTGCCACGGCGACTCCATACCCACGCGAAGTGATCGTTGAAGTTCCCAAGGATCTCGCCGAGCGCAAGGAATCGGAAATTAACGATGAGGTCCTAAGAAAGGTGTTCGCCCTCGATCTGGCGCGAAGTGCGGCTCTCCGCACGTTTCCCACAGCGGAACAGTACATTAAGTTGTATGAACAAGGGCCACCAACATGGCTTGACGAGAGGGTTACCGCAATGAACGAGCGCCCTTGCGATTACACGGAGAATGGCGTTAGGGCGTGGAGAATTGACTAGGAATTTAGTTTTCTCAAGAAAGAAAGGAGGCAAAAATCGAGTTCGATGTCTGGAACGCGTTCCGATCCCCAGAACCACCGACCCGTTTTCGCTGTCGGGCGAATGCTGGAGAAGAAATGCTTCGAATTTCGCGCAATCATTCTGGAAGACCTCTGCCTTCCCCGACCCATCACTAATCTTATCTGTGTGGTCTGATAGGTCGGGATGCCCCCTTAGCGACCAGATCAGATGGTGACCGTTTGCCGACTCAACAAACCATTAGTCGTGCAGAAGCTAATGTCATCCATCAGTCTCTAACGACTCACGCTCTGCGCCCGTCTTTTGCAATGACGGGCTCCGCTTTTGCGATGATAGTCTCGGCGTCACCCTCGAAAAAAGTTGCGACGGGCGCTGCCGAAAGCTCGGTCTCGCTCGGCAAAACCTCCATCAAACCGGTTCGTAAGGCTGTCATTTGAGTACGCCCTTCGGCTGTACCGAGCGACTGACTTTCCCAAAAGTCTTTGTCTTTGTCCGTAAGCTCGACGAAGACTCTGAAGCGCGGATCTGATTCCCCTTTGAAGGAACCGATGAGTTCGAAAAATTTTGGCGTTTTCATCTCACAAGGGTACTCGCACCAGACGTGTTCATTGGACTATCCTAAACTGTTCCTTTTCGTGAGATGGAAGAACGACGAGGTTAAAAGCGCACACGAGCCATCAACGATGACGTACCGCGTAGAGACGACGAACTGGCTCCGAACACCGGCAGCGATTCCCATCCGGCGGTCGCCATTCCCGGCCCATATTTCGATGTCTTCAATGGCCCGGATGGCTCATTTCGTCACATTGGCCGTTTCTTTTCGGCATCCGACCGAGTAATGACCAGCGCATCGGTTCCATTGGTTTCATCAGCTTCATCCGAGCGATGTTCTCATTTGATTCTTTAAGCATCAGTTTTTCCGCATTCTCCAACTTGGGCTCGCTTCGGATCGACTCGATCTGATCACCGAGGACCCGATAAAGTGAACGCTAGCATTTATGTGAGGGTGCTTTTGGGGAAGCAGGTCCGTCTTTATCGGCACTTTTTTGCCTACGGAATGATCCTAAAAGTACGTTTTCACAGCTTTGCAGTGTTCAGGGTTGGAAGTTGCAACCGGCGAGGATGGCAAAAGCGTACTTGTAATGATGAAAGCCGACGAGCCTCTTGGAAGATCGGAGAGAGAAGCCGAACTCCCCATTGGGAACGAGTCGTCCAGTGGAATGAGCACTCCGCAAAAGGTCGAAGCCGATTTCCCGGAACCTGAGTTACCGGACGAGGAAGCATGGGAAAAGGAACGGAAAACCCCGCGCTGGCACGAATTCAAAACGCCTTAAAATTCTGGTTCCTCGTGTTAGGAGTAATCGGAGAAGTCCGCTACGATAGACGGCAACAAAACAAGATTTCTGGGGTTGGAACTTTGTCACCCGGAACGATGCGGTGATTGATCGTTAGTGTGTTCACCGAATACCCCGGCAACACCACCGTGGCCAACGACGATTATCGGATGCCGGGGTTTGTATTTCCTCTAGCAACTGCCGGTCGTTGGCGTCCGTGAGAGGCTTGCCAATCGCTGGTCTGATTTTAATGCCGGAAGCCAGGGTGGAGACGTGGGGAAACTTGCAAACGCGGGAACCATCAGTCGAGTCAGATCCGGCAGGAGATCGAACGATATGCAAGGTTCCCGGTCCTGGAAAGCGTCTTGCAAGAGCAAAAAACCATCGAACGCGCGCGGATCAGTCGTCACCCCGAAGAAGTCAGGCTCCGGCTCCTAGAGAAAATGATCCGGGCGTCTTTCCTGATGGCCGGACATATTGTGCCTCCTGGTTTCAGCCGGGGACGGCACCAGACAACCCGCGGCCAATCGTTGAGCGGGCATCTTGCCTCTCTGATCGAGGACCAATACCTGGTCGATACGGCACTTGACTAGGTCATTTTTTCGAAGTGAAGCCGCTCGTTATGTATTTGCCGGTCTCTCCGGATCTTTGTGGTCTTCGGTAGACCGGTTCACTCTCTCTTTTTCCCGGAGATCTCCCCGGCTGGTGGAGCAAACCGGAAGAACCGCGATGGGAGATATTAACCAATCCGTCGTCATGTCTATGGGTAATATTGCGGTAGCTCGTAGCCGCCGCCGTGAGCCGTATTATAAAGCAGTTCGTCTGACATACGACCAAAGAGAATGTCTGTTACGAATTACCAGCACGTGAGTGATTTAAAGAACAGCACCGAAGACCGGCCAAACGGACTCTACCAATCGAAACCGCGATACCGATCGGCATGCGACATGGGTCATGGTGATTAACGCCACCATATCCATATCACTCAGCACGCTTCCAAGAAAATCGATCTCTTCGTGCGACCCTTTTTAGTCGTCCCATATGTGCCGATAAACCTTGGGCGGTGTGTGTCCTGCTGTCTCCTAGTTTTAATGCCAATCGCGGCTGATGCAAACCGTCGGCGCCGATCCCATCACACGAACCAATACTTAATAGAAGCAATGAAAAGAATCCTAATACCACTTTTTGGCTCCATGCTGATCGCCTATTCCTCTCAAGGCCAGCAGGCGAAGGTAACACCATCTAACCCTGCTGTTTCGGACTCGACCGGGGCCGATAACACTAAGCGCAACTCTTCTGAACAAAACAAGAATACAGATACCGCGGAGAAGCAGTCCAATAGTAAGGATGACCTCGCGCTGACTCAGAAGATCCGGCAAGCCGTAATGAAGGATGGTTCCCTGTCAATGAACGCTAAAAACGTCAAGATCATCGCCCAAGGCGGCGAGATTACCTTGAAGGGACCTGTCGATAGCCAGCAGGAGAAGGACACAATCGGCACAAAGGCCGGAGAGATTGCAGGAAAAGACAAAGTAGATAACCAGCTTGAAGTCAAAGCTGAGAAAAAGTGATGGGACGACCTATCGCTCTAGACACTCATTTAAAATTCTAAAACAGAAAGATACACTCTAATGAAACGTTCCGTATTATGTCTCGTTGACACAGAACCGCAGGCCGACGCTATCGTCGGAAAACTTAGAAACGCAGGCTTCTCCGATAATGATATTTCCGTGCTGTTCCCGGATAAGGGAAGCACCCGTGATTTCGCTCACAAAAAGGAAACTAAGATGCCCGAAGGGGCGACCGTGGGCGCCGGTACAGGCGGTGTCGTCGGCGGCACGATTGGGTTGTTGGCCGGTATCGGTGCGTTGGCGATACCCGGCTTGGGACCATTCATTGCCGCTGGACCCATCATGGCAGCGTTAAGCGGTGGGGCCATTGGAGCCGGGGTCGGTGGACTCACCGGTGCCCTGGTCGGTCTGGGCATCCCTGAGTATGAAGCCAAGCGTTATGAAGGAAAAGTAAAGGAAGGTCGCATCCTTATCTCGGTTCATTCCGAAAGCAACGATGAAACTAGCCGCGCAAAAGACATCTTCAAAGAAGAAGGTGCCCATGATATTTCCAGTACAGGAGAAGCCCATTCCGATGTGAAGGAAGGAGACGCTTTTAACGCAGGCGGCGCTAAGATCCTGAAGTGACTCCGCCAATTGGACTCTCAGAAAGCGACGTCACTCCGCCGGACGATTGTTCCGTAAGAGAGACACGACGGCATCTGTAAAGAGCAAGATTAATAAAAGATGGGCCAGGCGCTGAACGCGCCTGGCCTCTTTTTTGTTTTGTTCCGCACATACTATCAAAAAGACGACGAATCCCAATTCGCGGTCGAGGTGCGAGCGCGGCCTCAAGTGCCAGCGTCAACACGGATATCATTAGGCCAGTTGGCCGTTGGCCGACCAATGCCGCAAGCGACCTCGTTTTCCAGTGCCTTGGTAACTGGCCGATTCCCGGTTGCCGACTAATCCGTTGGCGGCTTCAGTTTCTTCGGCCAACGGTCAATGTCCGATTGTGTGAGCCGGACCGCAATTTGACCACGTCAACTTCCAGCGCCACAGTCACGTTTCGGTTTACCCGAACAAAAGCCGACCGCGGTTTTCCAGCTCAAGTATTCAAGTATTTCGGTCCAGGTGGACTTCAGTCTTCCGTTGATGGTAGGTGCTGTCTCAACCAGCCGCGCCTCAATCACAGTCCTACTAGTCTATCGACTGGCGCCGTCCGTGATATCAGAGAGCGGGTCCCAGGTCACCGGTGAGATTTCTATCCAGGTCGTGGTGCGACCTTTTTCGGGCGCCAGCTCGCTCAGCAGTGCGTCCGTTCAGATTCATTTATTGCTGCCGACTCAGCGCGGGAATACGCCCGGTCCCGCAGGGTGATACTGGTCTCGATGTTTCGCATGATATCGTGACCGGGAACCAGTCCAGGCGTCGTGGTGCAAAATAAACCGGGTATTGCTTCTTCTGATCGTGCCACTTATCGCGTTCGGCTACTTCGGTTACGGAAAATTGGGGAGGCGGTGGAGCACTCGGACTGGTTCTGCTGACCTGGCTGATCCACTGTTGCCCAGGCTGGTCACTCAGGGAGTTTCTACTAAATGGGAAAAGCGCCCGGTTTTTATCAGGACGCTTATTCCGTCGAAACGGGGGTTGCGGCAACAAACGCGGAAAAGACGAGGTACTAGTTCGTCAAATGTATACATAGAATGAAGATCTCTGACGAAATTATTGGAGCCTTATCGGGGATGGCTCTTGTATGGAGCATTGGCGCCATGGTCAAAAGCCAGTTCATCGACAAGTACGATGCTAATGGCAACCTGATCAACCACAACGAGGTCTTCTGTGACGAGTTTGGAAATCTCTTCTACGTGGGAAGCCGCAAGTTCCTTTGCAATGCCTGGAACACCGACAAAGCCCATGTCGCCGACCGCTCCCTCGGCGACCTAACTCCTGTATGTCAGGTATTCCTCCACGGGGTTGGCATTGGGTGAGATGTCGCCGTCCGGATCGTAGTCGTTGGCGATGGTGAAGGTGGCGCTGGTTGGCGGCTCCCGCTAAATTAATCTGTAGTCTGGTATTCGCTTTCCAGACCGGAGCTTTGGTACCTTTACGGCGTATCCGGCTTCTTTTTGTCTTCACCGCTCAATTGATGGACTCTCGAGCGTTACGGGGATCATATGGATGCTGACTTTGAAGCGCCATACGCTACCGGTAGTGGAGTCACCGCTGCGGCGGAGTTTTTTACGCTCTGTCCTCGGGAAGCCTGTGCATTGAGATGATATTCTCGGGCTGAGTCGGTGGCAGGATCGCGAAATACTTCTCCGCCGCCTCCGGGTAGACAACTTCACGGTACGTATTGAAAATCAGTTTCGGCGACGTGTGCCCCATGTCCAACGACAGCCGCGCTGCATCCTGATACTTCGCCAAGTGATAACTAGCGAACGAGTGTCGCAAACAGTTGTGCGGCATGGTGATTCCGGCAACTTGTTCTCGGCGTGTCATTTGGCTCATGTAGAGATTCTCGTCCCCAGTCCAAAGTGGTCCGGTTTTCTTGGCGAACGGTGCGAGCCACGCCAGCAGGTTCGGCTCCATTTTGATTAACCGGCGTTGAGCGGTCTTGGCCTTGGTGGCGGCAATGTTGACGTATCCCCGGACCAGATCGATATCGTGCCAGTTTAGGCGACGAAGTTCAGCGGTGCGGATTCCGGCAAAAGCGGCAAGAGCAATCATCGGTAGCAAATTGGACCGGCCACGTTCAGCAAGCGGGTCAATTCATCGGGGGCTAGAATACCGGGCGGTTTATCGATGACAGCCTCAATTTCCACGTCTTCAACCGGATTGGAATCCATGTAGTGTTTCTTGACCGCGTAATTGCAGAGCGAGGAAAGCCGGGTGCGGTAATTTCGGACAGTGGCCGGTGCTAATTCAAGATCCAAAAGCCAGTCTTGAATCTGCTTGGTGGTCAAAACTCGTGTCGCCGTTTCTCCGAAGTCCGCACAGAACCGAGCGTACCGGATTCGCAAATCCTTTTGGTGAATCTCCGACCGGTTAAGCCGGGATTGCATCTCAAGGTATTCAGCGACCAGCTTATAGAAGGAAATTGAGGCTTGCTTCTTCTGTAAATAGTCCAGAGCGAAATCGATTGCCCACCGGACATCTTTCCCGAATTCTGAAAGTTTTCGCTCGCCCTCAAGTGCGGCGATCCTGACGCGGTCAGACAAGTTCAGAGCTTCCTGTCCCTCTTTTTTTAACTTAATTTTGATCCGAACCAGCTCTTGGTTGGCGGCGGTTCTGGTTTCAAAGAAAAGCCTCCCTTGGCCGACCGATCGCAGGTCGATCATAAACGGCGTTTTAGTTGAATGCTTGTAGTCTTTGACTTCGAGAGCGGCGGTTTTTATGGGGACACAGGCATACCCCGGCATTTCCCATTTGTCAATGAGGCGTCAATGGATTTTCCGTCGCGGCTGTTAACCTTCGTTGATCGGTAAAGCAAACTCCAAATAATCTCGCCCGAGTTGGCCGCAAAGAGCTTCCACCACCAGCTCGTGGTCCGCCCGTTGCGGTAGCCCGGACACGGTCACGGAACCGATCACTCCGGCCCCGGCCACTTTCAAAGGAAAAGATCCGCCGTGCG
>Ga0210396_10006931_pt1 | contig 10818 bp, 12 predicted proteins | sample IncBWH17OmetaG_FD_155466 | JGI IMG/M metagenome (GOLD analysis project Ga0210396, IMG submission 155466) | Forest soil microbial communities from Barre Woods Harvard Forest LTER site, Petersham, Massachusetts, United States - Inc-BW-H-17-O ... | reverse complement strand
TGACGATTAATCCGAGGCTCTCGGCGTCGCGACAGGTTGCTCTGCCGCCCTGACCGAGCACCCGCAGCGAAACTTCCTGATCCTCGCCTATCATCGAGTGAGCGAGCGCTTCGCAAAGCTTGGTGAGGTAGGGTTGCATTTCCATGGAGCCGATGCCCGCCGAAGCGTGAAGATGCTCCTGCACGGCCGCAACCGAAATGACCCTGGTGTGAGCGTCGTGCAGATGGCGTCGCGTTTCCTCCGACTCCACCGATTTTGCCTTCATCATAATGATGCTGGCGATGATTTGGAGACTGTTGGCAACCCGGTGCTGTAGTTCGTCGAGCAGCACGTCTTTCTGGCGCAACAGGTCATCCTTGTCGCGTTCCAGACCGCGTTGAACCGTAATATCCTCGATGCCAAGCAAGATATTGGTGTGCGCTTTCTCGTAGCGAACGATGCAGGCATTTAAAAGCATCACACGTCGTCCGATGCGGGGGAAGTCATGCTCAACTTCATATTCATCCATCGAGCTTTGATTGGGTATGATTTCTTCCAGCAGCAATCGGAGCTTTGGAATATCCCACTCGCGGTCACCCAGTTCGTAAAAGCGCTTTCCTTGTGTGTCGCGGGGATCGACCGAGAACTTTACATAGAACGACCGGCTCGCGGCGACGACGCGCAGGTCTTTGTCGAGGACAATCAGAGGTTCACGAACGGTGTCTACTATCGCCTGCGCGAGCGCACAGGCGTCTTCAACCTCGCTGAATTGCTTTCTAAACACGGGTGACCTTTCCCCGCGCAATTTTTAAAATTGCGTAGGATAATCCGAAGCCGGTGGGGGGACGAGGGTTAATGGTCCCAAGTCAATTTAGGTCCGTCGCTAGACAGGCTTATTACTGTGCAATATCGACCAGTCAGCCGGAGCAGGTAGCCGGAGCAGGTCGCTAGAAATGTCCGAGAATGGGATGGACCGGCCGTGCTCCCGCCCCGAACCGCTCAGAGGATGACCGGGGAGCTGAGAAGCACGAGGAGCACATCGCTATGTCCCATCAGACGGCCGCTACAGTCGCTCATACCATTGGCATCGATACAGGCAAGAACACCCTGCATTTGATCGGCCTCGACGACCAGGGTGCAATCGTTTTGCGGGAGAAGATTGCCCGCGGCCGGATCGCAGCCCGGTTCGCCAAAGCGGCCATTGGCAATGGTGCCGCCTTTGCCAAGGGTCGTGACTTTGCTGCCTGGCTCGGCTTAGTGCCGAGGCAAATGTCGACCGGCGATCGGACGATTCTCGGGCGCATCAGCAAGCGCGGCAATCGCTATCTGGGCACGGGCTTGAGCGTCGCAAATCGGTGAGGCCTATAGAGAAGGCCGCAACTCTGTTCTCGCGCCGACGAAGTGATCGAATGAGACGCGCAATGTTTGAGCGCGGGCGGCGTCAGCCACTTCTCAGAGACCTTGTCCCGAGGGAGCTTATTTACCGGTCCGTCGTGGAACCAACGTCACAACGCGCTATTGTTCCCAAAACGATGGAGGAACATCATGATTTCCAAATGTCTTGCAATAGCATTCCTGGCTATCGCGTCGATGACCGGCGCCGCGGCGGCGCAAACAGCCACAAGCCAAGCGGCTTCGACAACCAGTGCTACCACGCACAAGGAGGGTGAATGGCGCGCGTCCAAGCTCGCCGGCATCGATGTGTACAATGAAGCAAACGAGAAGATCGGCGACGTCCACGACGTGATTTTGGATAGGTCAGGCAAGGTGGCCAATGTCATTCTGGGTGTGGGCGGCGTTCTCGGCCTGGGCGAGCATTACGTGGCGGTCGCCTTCGATAAGCTGAAGTGGGTTGACCAGCCGGTGACCTCGACAACTGCGTCAACAACGTCCGCACCGGCGAACGCGCCTGCAACTACTTCCGCTCCAGACAGCACCACGCGAACCACCACCGGCGCCGCAACTACCACCACGACAACCACCACAACCAGCGCCAGTACGCGTTGGTATCCCGATCACGCGGTGTATAACGCCACCAAGGACGAATTGAAGGCCATGCCGGAGTTTAAGTACTAACTATCGACATACGGCGTTTTTTGGCCGGAAGCGGCACTTCAACCCTGGGGGCGGCCGGCGTTCTAGGTGAGTTCGCGTCTTGGCGGTCAAAACTCCTTCGATGGCGCCTGAATCAGAACGCGGTCATCTCGCACGCTCCTTACGGCCACCGCGATCGCGGAATGCTAATTCGGTGTAATGCTAATTCGGTGTAGTGACCGTTGCACCGGAATCGCTTGAAAGGCGTGCGGGCTGTTAGACGGCGCGCGGCGCGGCGGCCCACGCGCTCACCCATGTGCTCGACTAGGCCAACGTCTGGACCACCGCTCCGAGCACGGCTCGACGTCGACCGCGCGCCCTAGATTGCCCTTTCCGGACCTAATCCAACGCCACCAAGCATTATTGGGCTTGGTGGCGTTGTGCTTTCCCAGGTGTCCTAATTCGGTAACTTTCGAAAGTGAGCAAAATAGAACGGCGCCGGGTTAGCGATGATTCCATGGTGCCTCCATCACCGTCCCCATCACAGCATCTATCGGTGACTGAGAGTTCTGTAACGCTCCCGCCTGAGTTTAGGTGAGCATCATGTCATCCTTAGCAGTCTTGCTTGACCCAAGCCGCATAGCAATTCAGTCCCATACCTGTCCCCAATGCTTGGGTCCAATGATCCTGACGCACATTAAGCCCTCTCGGATCGGATCCGAGATCCGCACGTTTCAGGGCGTCAATCGCGATCACGTCGATAAAGTCGTCAGCGAAACCCTTCGATGAAGTGGATTTCTTCCGGGCTGCGAGCGCATGCTCCTTGGGCCACGACCCAATCTGTCAGCAGAGTATAGGTTTTCGACAAACATCTGGCGGCGCCATTTGCTCAGCCGTGCGGTGTGTGGTCAGCGCGCTTGCCAAAAACGCGTCTTTTGCTTCTGCGCAGTCTTAAATTCGAGGACGTATCTTTGAATAGCGTGCTTGGCAACGAAGCTCCAACGGCGCATGAGTTGCCATGCCTGCAGAGCTACGACCCAGTCCTGGCCTTGACAAAACTTGTCGTAGCACCAAGCGAAAACAGGAATTGACATAAGCTTATCGCGGCTAACGTTGAAGAGACGCTCAATAAACAGGAGTTTGAGAAGCTCGCCAACGATGAGGATCATAAGCCCGCCAACGACGTGGCCTGTCGCTGTCAAGTAAGCCGCAATAGGCTTAACAGGTTCAAGCAGAATAACCGGCACGATGAACAGCGCCAGAGTAGGATATGGGGGAAGCGACACAATCCACGCTCGCAAGCTTTCGAAAGCCCAGCCTTCCGCCAGCCGGCGAATGACAGGTTTGAAGAGAGTGAAAAAAACGGCGTCCACCAGGAAGTAGATGGCGGCGATCAGAAACACAAAGGGTTTGAATATGCGGCTCAAGCTAGGTTCTCCAACGAACCAAAGCGCGAATCATCATTAAGTTCACGAGCCAAAGCGGCGAGTTACACGACCGCAATGGAACCTTTGTTCGAACGGGATCAATGATCAAAACGCTCTCAGCCATCGCAATTTCCGCCTTCATTGAATTGCCGCCGCCTTGTTCGTACTGTCCGGATATGCCTCAAAGGTCGAAGTTGGGCAGTCGGCCGCCCTCCAGAAGAGCAACCGGCGTGATATTCTTGTTGTCGACACGGGCTGCGCAAAGCAGACTTGGCCTGACTTCAGCGGCCCGTGCCTGCACGGGAATGGCGCGAAACTCGAGGCTCGCCTTGTCAGTGCCGACCGCGGGTAAAAAGGCGGTTCGAATTGAGACTTCAAATCGACCGCCTGCGTGCCTCTACCTGCGACCAAAGGGGTGGAAGACTGCCTGTTACTCTGACAGGCGAGCTCAACCAATTGCCACGAGGCTGACGGCGTGAGGCCATACTTAGCGCCAAAGCCGATATTCCAACAAGCTGATCAAATTTGCACAGACACCAGGCGGATCAGCTTGCAATACTGCGTCCAAACCAGAATGCCGAGGTGTCACAATGAATATGTCGAGCGAAGGCCTGCTGGTCATACTGTTTGTCGGTCTCGCTGCGGGCTGGTTGGCTGGTCAAATCGTCCAGGGGACGGGTTTTGGAATCATCGGTGACCTCATTGTCGGGATTTTGGGCGCCTTTATCGGAAGCTGGTTGTTACCTCAGCTAGGCATCCATCTCGGTACCGGAGTGATCAGCGCGATCGTCAACGCCACCATCGGAGCGATATTTCTGCTGCTCATCGTGCGGCTGCTTCGGGGTGGCAGCGGATGGGGAGGTCGGTGGGGCGGCAATTGGGGTCGGCGATGGTAACGCATTCCCGCAGAGTGACGACCGGCCGCTGTTCAACGATGAGAACGACGGCTGGAATGCGTGAAAGATCGAGCACCATCGGATGGGCATCCACGGGAAACGGCTGTTGACTTGGAACGAGCGACCGATCAGGGACAAGCATCTCGGTGCCCCTATGATCCATGCCCTGGTGCTCTTTTCCTGAATATCCAAGCCGGGTGCGTGAACGGTGGAGCGGGACGGGAATAGCTCTCAACCGTCATTTTGCCGGCACGCCGACCTTGCCGCTGAAATGCTCGAGCATTTCAGCAGCGTTCTCCAGGATTGTTGCCTTTTGCATCGCCTCCGCGTGCTCGGGTCCCGGCGGCATCTTGCCAGCTCTATCCAGGGCGTCTGCCGCCCTGATGTTCAGCTCGGAAGCTAACGATGATTGGGCTCGTTTCATTGGCCCGAGTGGGCCGTTGGCTTGAGCTGACGGCGCTCGGCCGCCGAGGGGAACTACCATTGAATAAGCATCGCAGCGGCGATCAACAGCAAAAAAAGATCGGCAGCAATACCGGAGGCACCATCCACTCGCGAACACTGAATTTGGAGGTATTTGACATTTGACCGTCTCTTGGTCGCGGCGGGAGCACAACGCTCTCAGTCACCGATAACAGCCGAGGGGCGCACGGTGATGTTTAAGATATAGTGCCCATCCGCAGAATAACGAGGCCAGGCGCAACTATTTGCTGTGACAAGGATCGAGCGGGGTTGTAATCCGCTTCCAGCGTAGCCACGTGAAAGTTGGCGCAACCGGATCGCTTTAACATCCTTCCCCTTCGCGCCAGGCTTGGCTACCACGCATCTTGTCAGCATATCGATCGACTGCACGCGAGTGCGTCATGGGACAGGATAGGCTACGGCCAAAGCCACGATGCAAGTCGCGCGCAGGCCGGCCCGGAGTCTCGTGCACCGACAACTGATCGGCACCGACCACATGATTGAGTTTCCGAACCATAGTCGTTCGTATGACCGCACGCGGCGTGCGGTGCGATTTTGGGGACACGACAGCGCTATTGAGGCATCGTTTTTCATAAACGAAGATGCGCTGAAGCGAATTCAACCAGACGCTGGTTACGATGAGTGGAGTTTTCTGAACGCGTTCGATTCCAATCGTGACTTGATATGTGCCGCCGCTGCTAAGGTCTACGTCCGCGGCAGCAGGGGCTCTTACGATCTGGTCGCCGCAAATTTTTGAAACGATCCTGCTCGTGCAAGCTTGGCCCGACCAGCGAAACTGCGCGACGAATAGCGATACGTCGGCCCTTTGATCTGATCACCTGAAAACTGGCGGTTGGGAACACCAGGGCAGCGGCAGAGTCAAACCGAGACTGCACGCGATCCCCTCTCTTGGGAGAATGTCATGGACACAAGTTTTGCACTTACCTTCCTGTCGTGTGGAGGATTTTTCCTTCTCGCGTTTGCTGCGATTGGGGCGTTTTGGTTTGCGGAACGGTTGCGAGGAACCAATGCCCCTCACCTGGGAAAGTCGGGAAACGTCACATCAGACGCCGACTGAAGCATTCGTCTATGCCGAGGATGCGTCCCAAAGAAAAAGCCGCGGACTGCTCGGCGGCCTTTTTCATTGGACCTTTCGTCATCTCTCAATAGCAGTCATTCCCGATTCCAGCGCTCACGCCGGTAGCACTGAAGCCGATACCGCCACGGTCCTCATAGCCGCGCCGCTCGATGTAACGCTCGCGAGGCGCATCGCTTCGGCGTACCATTTCGCCCGGAATGCGATCGTCGGCACCCCGTCGACCTCGATCGTGAAGGTAGAGAAAGAAAAACTCATGAAACTCAATGCGCGAACGGTCCAGAGGTTCTTGTTCGCAAGGGAACAAGTTGCGGCAACCCACGTTGTGACTTCGGCCATGAAGGCTTGTGGGTCCGAAGATGAGCGTCCCGACCATTGAGCAGATCCGGACCCGCGCCCACCAACTGTGGGAGACGGCCGGCCGGCCCGAGGGTCGCGAAGACGCATTCTGGTATGAAGCCGAGCGCGAACTGCGCCAGAGCGACGGGACCAACAATCCCGAAGAAAAGGCGGGTACCTTCCTTGAATAAGGTCGGGCAAGTCGCCTGATGACCGTCACGCCGAGTTGGCCGGGAAAATCGAAACCAACCGCAAGAGCGGCGGCAAGCTTCGCGCGCAGATAATGCAGGTCCAAGCGGACACCAAAATGCTGCGGCTGGACTTCCCGATCAACCGGATCAGGCCGCCGGCTAAACCGGAGCTCTAAGCCCTGAAGATATCCATTTCATCGACTCGGTCGCGGTGACGACTTTATCGACGTGGTCGCAGTTGACGCCCTGAAAGGTGCGTGACTCGTACCCAATCCGCGAAGGCTTGATCTGTGTGAGGACCATCTGTCCCAGGCATTTGGGACAGGGATGGGGCTGAATTGCTACGCGGCTGCCGGGAGAAGTATTCCTCAGCCATGTTACGCGGGTGTCGGTTGTGCCGGTGAAGGTACAACACTGTTTCGAGGCTTTCGCCTTTGCGGTTGATAGTGATGCTGTAACCCTTCCGACGCGGTACGCGGTCAGTGACTATTCAACACGCTGGCCCGCACGCCAGCCCATTTCCCAGAAGTCGGCCTCGAGCCCGGTGGCTTCCTTAAAGATCACGGTCAGCTCTGCCTCACGGGCCGGCGTGACGTAGAGATCGGCGAGACCCTCCAGGTGCGCCCGCGCTTTCGCTGCGACCTCCTGGTATGGTGCACCGGCATACTCGGCGATCCAAACGCGATATGGGTTCGTTGCAGCATGCGCATCGGGTCGCGAGGCGAGCCGCGTCGCGATCTCTGCGTAGCCGATCACGCAGGGGGCAAGCGCCACCGTGAGAGCCAGCAGATCGCCGCGCATTCCTGCGTCGAGCACGTAGCGTGTATAGGCTAGCATCTCGACCGCCGGAGGGCTTTGTTCAAGATCGCTGGGCGACAAGCCCCAGCCGGCGCAGAGCTTCACATGCAGGTTCATCTCGATGTCGAGAATGGCCGAGAGGCCGGCCGCCGCTTCGCGCATGTCAGCGAGCTTGGGCGACTTGTAGACGGAGAGCGCGTAGGCGCGAGCAAACTCGATCAGGAACAGGTAGTCCTGAACGAGGTAGTGACGAAACGCCGCTTCGGGGAGCGAACCGTCTGCCAACCCGTTCGTGAAGGGGTGCTCGGTGTAGGCCCGCCACTCGGCGGATGCTTCTGCCTTTAGACGCTCGAAAAAACTCATGATCTTTCGCCGGGTTTGCTTCTCAATGAGTGGCTTTGGCTTGCTACGCAAACGCCGGGGACGTTGACCTTGTCCGCCTCAATCACCCAAGCCGGGATTTGGTGAGAAGTATTGGAACTTGTCCGGCTTCCCCTCCCACTCCTTGGAGTCGGGCGGGGGCGCTTTCTTGACCGTAATATTTGGCCAGATTTTCGCGTATTCCGCATTCAACGACAGCCACTTCTCAAGTCCCGGCTCGGTGTCAGGCTTGATCGCGTCAACCGGGCATTCCGGCACGCAAACCCCGCAATCGATGCATTCGTCCGGGTGGATGATGAGCATGTTCTCGCCCTCGTAGAAGCAGTCCACGGGGCAGACGTCGACGCAGTCCATGATTTTGCAGCGAATACAGCTATCGGTGACGACGAAGGTCAATTAAGCGTCCTTTTGCCAGATCGCAGTGGTGAACTCATTCATGGTGTCCGTCGCCCTCGCGGTGCTCGTTCATTGGCTGAAAATGGACGCACAAAAGACCTACGTCCTCCGGCTCAATCGGAACCCCAAGGAGCAGGCATTCAGCGTCCGAGGGGGCCGGGCTCGGTAGGTTGCCGCACATCCCTCTGCCGTGCGCACAGTCCGGGCAAACACCTATCTGCCGACGCGTACCACTCGTAGCTAGAGTGGACAGCACTTGGTGCAGGGCGCGACGCATCGCAGTTCGCTCTGTCGCGTCGAGCGAATCCACGGCGCGCACCAGAACTTCGAACGGATCGCGTGCAAGCGCTTTTTTGCCTTTGCTCGTCAGTCGCAGACTTACGCTGCGCCCGTCCGTCTTGAATGGCTGTCGGACCAGGTACCCACCCGCTTCAAGCGCCTTAATGGCTTGTGTTGCAGTGCCGCGGGTTGTCGCTTGAAATTCCGCGAAGGCCGACGGGGTCCGTGAGAATGGGTTCGCGCGCGCGAAGAAACGGAGCGCCATCCATTGGGCCGGACTGAGTTCGCCGTCATAGCCCTCAGCTTGTACGAGCCTTCCCACCTTCACCAGGAGCTCTGCCGTTTCTCGCGCTGACATGATTACGATTCCTCTTCGAAAATATAATAGTGTTTCGAAATTAACTTGACAACTGATTGAATGCAGATAATTTTGTTTCGAAACCAGTTGGAGGGCTTGATCATGGCCCGCAACGCGGCCCTGCCGATCCTTACGGCGGAACCCGGCCTCACCCATTATCTTGAAGAAACCTGGCGGTTCCCGATGTTGGAGCGCCAGGAAGAATACATGCTTGCCAAACGCTGGCGCGAGCACGGCGATCGCGACGCGGCGCACAAGCTGGTCACCAGTCATCTGCGGCTCGTGACCAGGATTGCCAGGGACTATCGCGGCTACGGCCTGCCAATCTCCGAAGCGATCTCCGAAGGCAATGTCGGCCTGATGCAGGCGGTCGAGCGGTTCGAGCCGGAGAAGGGCTTCCGGTTCGCCACCTACGCCGTGTGGTGGATCAAGGCGGCGATCCAGGAATACATCCTGCGCTCGTGGTCGCAGGTGAAGATGGGCACCACGGCCAACCAGAAGAAGGTGTTCTTCAACCTGCGCAAGGCCCAGAGCGGAATCTCCATCCTCGACGATGGCGATATGCGGCCGGACCAGGTGAAGATCATCGCCCGGCGGATCGGTGTCACCGAAACGGACGTGATTCACATGAACCGGCGGCTCGGCGGCGACGCCTCGCTTAACACCGCGATCCGCGACGACGGCGATTACGGCGAGTGGCAAGACCGGCTGGTGGACGAATCCCCGGACCAGGAGACGACGCTCGCCGCGAGCGAGGAGTTCGATAAGCGCCGCAAGACGCTGTCCGATGCGCTCACCGTACTCAACAAGCGCGAGCGGCGCATCTTCGAGACGCGCCGGCTCGCCGAGGAAAAGATCACGCTCGTGGAGCTGGCCGGGGAATTCGGCGTCTCGCGCGAGCGCATACGCCAGATCGAGGTGAGCGCCTTCGAGAAGGTGCAGAACGCGGTGAATCAGCGCGTCGCGGCGATGGCGACCCCGGCGCCTCTGCACGTGCGTCAGTTTCCAGCCGTCATCGATCGGGCGCCGAAGCCGCGCGCGGCAGATGGAAAGTTATCCGAAGTTTCACAATGAAGTCGGGGCGCCGATCGTGCGCATCGGCTGCCGCGAGTTCAAGTGCATTGGGGATCAACCACCGCAAGATCACCCACACATCTACCTCAAGATAGGCGATGCCAGTGAGATCGTCTGCCCCTACTGCTCCACGCTATTCCGCTTCGATCCGAGCTTGGGCGCAAACGAAGCTGACCCGGCGGATTGCGCTTACAGTGAAATGGACTGAGCTGAAAAGCAGCCACCCTGCTTCCTTCGTTATGCCGGCCGCAGCCAACCAACGTCAGGCGCCATCGTCCCGCAGTCTCGGGGCGGTTCACGATGGCCACGAACGATCCAAATTCGGCAGGATGCAAGCGTCACGACGGCCGAACCAGCGATAACGGTTGCGTGCGACCAAATCATAGATCGTGTCGCGGATCACCCGCGGGATGAGTTGGAAGATCCATGTCCACTGCCAGCGCGGAAGCTCGCGCGCAATGCGCAGCACGGCCTCGGATTTTACATAGGCATGGCCGTTCGCCAAGAAGGCAAAGGAACCCGGGCGATCAGGATCGATGCCGAGCTGCTCGGCGAGCGGACGTCCCTCGGCCAACTGGATCGGAACGAAGCGAAAATAGCCGCGGCGATCACGTTTGCTCACGAAGCGGCAGCCGCGCGAGCATAGCACGCATACGCCGTCGAACAGGATCAGGCCGTGCGGCGAGTTGATGCCGGCAGGACTCTTTGGATCAACGACGATTGACTGCTCCGCCTGCATGGAAAAAGCAAACACCCGCGGGACGGCCGGCGCAACAGGGGTAATTGTCGCCTTAGAGCCTGTCTCGAAAATGGCTGACGACATCACTGATGGCCGAGCACTGGGCGGCAACCTCCGTCTCATTGGATCACCTCGCCAACGCTTGCTCGCCCGCGCTGACGTGGTGGACCGAATGAGCGGGTCCCGGCTTGAGCTTGCCCGGCAACAGCGCCGCCTCCAAGAGGTCGATATCCCGAAGCCGGAGAACCTTGATGGAAGAGATGCCGCGTAAATCCGCAGCCGAACTTGAGGCCGAGTGCCTTCGGCTTCTGGCGATGGATCCGCACACGCGAGGCATTAAGCGCGTCGAGATAATTCGCCTGTACCCTA
>Ga0210396_10006930_pt1 | contig 10821 bp, 5 predicted proteins | sample IncBWH17OmetaG_FD_155466 | JGI IMG/M metagenome (GOLD analysis project Ga0210396, IMG submission 155466) | Forest soil microbial communities from Barre Woods Harvard Forest LTER site, Petersham, Massachusetts, United States - Inc-BW-H-17-O ... | reverse complement strand
CAGGTCACTTCTTCCCTGCCTCCAGGCGAGAAGCAGCCTTGTAAGAACAGTTTCATCAGATTGTGCCTTTCTGCGCGACCAATTCAGCGAGATCACCGCCGCTGCTGCGGTGCCACAGTCGGAGCCGATCCAGGATTAAATAAATCACGGGCGTTGTGTACAGAGTGAGTATCTGGCTAACGACTAGGCCGCCTGCAACGGCGATCCCCAAAGGGCGCCGAAGTTCAGATCCGGTTCCATGACCCAGCGCGAGCGGAAGAGCGCCGAAAAGAGCGGCCATCGTGGTCATCAGGATGGGCCGAAACCGCAGCAGACAAGCTTCGAATATGGCATCCGTTGAGTTCTTCCCTTCCATTCGCTCCGCCAGGAGCGCGAAATCGATCATCATGATTGCGTTCTTTTTCACAATTCCGATGAGCAGCACGATGCCGATGATGGAGATCACGTCCAGTTCGCTCTTGAAAACAAGGAGGGCAAGGACGGCTCCGACACTCGCAGGCGGCAGAGTGGAAAGAATCGTGATGGGGTGTACCAGACTTTCATACAAGACGCCCAACACGATGTAGACCGCAAACAATGCCATCACGACCAGTACGATCTGGTCGATGAGCGACTTCTTGAAATCTCCGGCGGTGCCGGCAAAGCTACCACGGACAGTTCGAGGCATCGCCAGCCTCTGCTGCAGCTTTTCGATGGCGATAGTGGCCTGTTCAAGGGGGACTCCATGTGTCAGATTGAAAGACACCGTCACTGCGGGAAAGAGTCCGTCGTGATTGACCAGAAGAGGAGAAGTCGAATTTGCTGTTTGCACGAAGGCGTCCAGAGGAACGGTGTTTCCACCGGAGGGATGGACGTAGATCGATTTCATCCCCAAGGGGCTTTGCGCATATTGCGGTGCTGCCTCCATAACGACGTGATACTGGTTCAGCGACGTGTAAATCGTGGAAACTTGCGCCTGCCCAAATGCTCCATAGAGCGATTGATCGATGAGCTGCGGCGTGATGCCCAAACGGGCAGCCGTGCGACGGTCATAGTTGAGCGCGGCCTGCAGCCCTCCGTTTTGCTGATCGATGTTGACATCCTTGATTTCAGGTAATTTTTCCATCTCCTGGTAAAGGACCGGGCCCCAGGTATTCAGGTCGGCCACATTGTCGGACGACAGTTCATATTGATAGCTGGTGTTGCTGCTCTTCCCAACGGACGGAATATCCTGGAACGGCTTAAGCAGAGTCGAAGCTCCAGGAATTGCGTCCAGCTTTGGGCGCATGCGATCAAGCACTTCGGGAGCGCTCAATTTCCTTTGTGCTAACGGTTTCAGCGTAATAAAAAGAAATCCTGAGTTGCTTCCGTCTTCGCTCCCGGGGCCAGAGGTACTTCCCGTAAATCCGGTGACGACGTCCACGGCCGGATCGGCCTGGATCACCTTTTCAATGGAGATCAAGGCGGACTGCATCGCATGGAAGGAAGCATCCTGCGGTCCCTGAAACCCGCCGAGAAGTGAGCCGGTATCCTGTATCGGGAAGAAGCCCTTTGTGACATGTCCCATCAAAACAGCGTTGAGCGCTAGCGTCCCGAGGAAGACGAGCACGACTGGGACGGGATGCTTCAGCACCCACGTCAAGCTTTGGCGATACCCAGACAATAGACGATCGAAAAGGCGCTCACTGAACTGATAGAGACGTCCATGCGTTACTCCCCTTTGCGGTCGAAGAACGTAGGCGCACATCATGGGCGTTAGCGTGAGTGACACAATCATCGAGATTGCAATCGACACCGCGAGAGTGACTGCAAACTCATGAAAGAGCCGCCCGGGAATTCCTCCCATGAACAAAATCGGAATGAAGGCGGCGATGAGCGACAGGCTCATGGATAAGACCGTAGGTCCAGTTTCCTCAGAACCCCTCAGAGCCGCCGCCATCGGCGGAACGCCCACCTCCATGAGCCGAACCGTGTTCTCCATGACAACAATTGCGTCATCCACGACAAACCCCGTGGAGATGGCGAGCGCCATGAGTGACAAATTGTCGAGCGTGTAGCCACAGACGTACATCACCGCAAATGTCCCTATCACCGATACTGTTACTGCGACCCCGGGGATCAGCGTGGCCCGCGCGTTGCGCAGGAAGAGGAAGACGACAAAGATTACTAAGCCGATTGACAGAACCAGCGCCGCTTCTACGTCCTTAACCGACGCACGGATTGTGGTCGTAAGATCTCCTGTGACCAGAAGCTGCTGGTTCGAAGGGATGGAAGACCGAATGGACGGCAGTTGGCGCTTGATCTCATCGACTGTACTGATGACGTTGGCCCCAGGCGAACAATAGACGAGGAGGCTGACCGACTCCTTGCCGTTAACGTAAGCCACCGAGCGAACGTTCTCCACCGAGTCGGTGATCGTCGCAATATCCCGAAGCCTCACAACAGAATTATTCTTCGATCCAATCACGAGGGGCGCATAGTCGCGAGCTTTCGATATTTGATCGTTTGCCGTAATGTCGGCGATGGTGTCCTCATCGGAAATCTGACCTTTTGGACGATTCGCATTTTGAGCGCTGATCACTCCAGCCACATCCTGAAAACCGAGACCATAATGACTAAGCTGTTGCAGGTTCAGATCGACACGCACAGCGGGTAAGGACCCGCCAAGAATCGTTACTTGGCCAACGCCGCTGACTTGAGAGATTTTTTGCTGGATGATGGAGGATGCACTGTCATAGAGGACGCCTGAAGAGGCTGTCTTTGAAGCCAGATTGAGTACGAGCACAGGCGCACGGGCGGAATCAATCTTGCGGTAGGTTGGATTCGCGGGAAGGTTTGAGGGCAGATAGCTGCGAGCAGCGTTGATTGCAGCTTCTACATCGCGCGCGGCGCCATCGACGTCTCTGCTCATATCGAACGTCAGTCTGATCGACGTGACGCCAAGTGAGTTCTTGGAACTCATTGACGTGATGCCAGCGATATGACTGAACTGCTTTTCGAGCGGAGTCGCCACGGAGGACGCCATATTCTCGGGACTCGCGCCAGGGAGTGCGGCTGAAACCTGAATCGCTGAAAGATCGACCAGAGGCAAAGAGGCCACAGGCAGAAACTGGAACGCGATCATGCCTGCCAACGCGATGCTAAATGCAAGCAGCGTGGTAGCAACGGGTCTTCTTATGAATGAGGCTGAGAAGTTCATGGCAGTTCCGCAGCGTCAAGCGTTGCCGCCCTCCTCCGGTGGGAAGCAAAACGTTCTCCCAGCCTGTCAAAGAAAATGTAGATGACAGGTGTCGTAAAGAGCGTCAAGATCTGGCTAAGAAGCAAACCACCCACCATCGCTATGCCTAGCGGACGCCGGAGTTCCGAGCCGATACCAGAACCGAAAGCGAGGGGTAGTCCCGCAAAGAGCGCCGCCAGAGTTGTCATCATGATGGGACGAAAACGCAGGAGCGAAGCTTCGTAGATCGCCTCCGTGGAGGTGAGGCCGCGAGTCCTTTCAGCCTCCAATGCGAAATCGACGATCATGATGCCGTTTTTCTTGACGATACCGATCAGCAGGATGATGCCGATGATGGCTACGATCCCGAGATCTTGCCGGAAGAGCATGAGTGCCAGCAACGCCCCGACTCCGGCCGAAGGAAGCGTCGAGAGAATGGTGATCGGATGAAGGAAGCTCTCGTAGAGAATCCCAAGCACGATATACACCGCCACCAGAGCCGCTAGAATCAGCAGTGCCTCGTTGGAACCAATTGCTTTGTAGGCTTCGGCAGTACCCTGAAAGCTTGCCAGTACACTGGCAGGCATCCCTAGCCGACGCTTTACTTTTTCGACTGCAGCCACCCCCTGGCTTAAAGAGGTGTTTGGCGCCAAATCAAAAGAGACTGTGACGACTGGGAACTGGCCCTGGTGCGCAATGGTCAAGGGGCTGGATCTCTTTTCAAAGCGCGCGATTGCGGAGAGCGGTATCGGCGACGACGCTGAAGCCGATGTTGCGGAAGAGCCGCCCGTTCCAAAAGGGTTGGAAGAAGGCTGACTCGATGCGCCTGACATGCCGGACGCCGTGCTTGTCGAAAGAACCGAACTTGTAGACTTCGATGAAGTGGCGAGCGTGTTGGACGACAGGACAGACGTGCCGGCGAAACCTGACAGACCCGACCGCGGTGCCCCCGATATGCCGCTCGTGGAAGAAACCGCAAGCGTCCTTACCGAACTAGTCGCGCTGTTGGCAAACGACCGGCCTGGGATCGAGGTGGAACTGGGGCCAGTACTGCTTTGCGAAGAAGAATTCTGTAGATAAATGTCCTGCAGTGTTTGCGGAGCCCTCTGGAATTCAGGAGATGCTTCAAGGATGACGTGGTACTGGTTGAATTGCGTGTACAGGGTACTGATCTGGCGCTGACCGAACGCGTCGTACAGAGTCGAGTCAATCTGATCCGGAGTGATATTCATTCGCGACGCTGTGGCCCGGTCGATGACGAGATTTTCGGCTAGCCCTCGAGGTTGTTGATCGGTAGCGACATCCCTGAGCTCCCGCTGCTTTCTCAGCTCGCCCACCATCCTTTCCGTCCACGCGTCGAGTTCCGCTTGATCGGAATCTTCCAGTGTGTATTGGAACTGATTACGGCTGGCGCGGTCGTCGACGGTCAGGTCCTGCACAGGTTGCAGGTAGAGATGTATGCCTTCCACTTTCTGCAGTTTGGTCTCGAGTCGGTTAATCACCGCGTTCGCGTCGACGCGACGCTCGGCAAACGGCCTCAGGTTAATCTGGATGCGCCCACTATTAAGCGTGGCATTCGTCCCATCTACGCCAATAAAAGAGGACAGGCTCGCCACTGCCGGGTCCTGAAGAATGACTTTCGCCAGTTCCTGTTGCTTGAGCGACATGGCCTGGAACGATATCGATTCAGGAGCTTGCGAAATGCCTTGAATAATCCCTACATCCTGTGTCGGGAACAATCCTTTCGGTATGACAACGTAAAGAAACACAGCAAGCACCAGTGTCGCAGCCGCTAGCAGGAGCGTCGAAGTCTGATGGCTCAGAACCCACCGTAAGGTTCGGCTGTATCGCGCGATAAGAGCTTCGAACATTCGTTCGGACCAGCGGTAGAATCGCACTCGCTCCGATTCCGGCTTGTGGCGCAGCAGGCGAGCACCCATCATGGGAGTCAGCGTGAGCGAGACGGCCGCAGAGACAAGGATCGTAACGGCGAGCGTGATGGCGAACTCGCGGAACAGCCTTCCTACGATATCTCCCAAAAGAAGCAGCGGGAGCAGGACCGCAACAAGCGAGATGGTTAGTGAGATGATGGTGAAGCCAATCTGTTCCGCTCCCTTGAGTGCAGCCTCGAGCGGTCCGAGTCCTTCTTCGAGATAACGCGATATGTTTTCGATCATCACGATCGCATCGTCGACGACGAAACCGGTCGAGATCGTGAGCGCCATCAAGGTGAGGTTGTTCAGGCTATATCCCAATAAATACATCACACCCAGCGCTCCAACGAGAGAGATGGGAATGGCAATAGCAGGGATGATCGTCGCGTAGAGATTGCGCAAAAAGATGAAAATGACCATCACGACCAGGCCGATGGTGAGGACCAACTCGAACTCCACATCCGCAACCGATGCCCGAATCGTCGTCGTCCGATCGGTTAACACCGTCAGCTTTACCGATGCCGGAAGGTTTGCCTGTAACTGAGGGAGGAGATCTTCGATGCTCTTCACGACCGCAATTGTGTTTGCCCCTGGCTGGCGTTGGATGTTCAGGATCACCGCGGGGGTCTGATTCATCCATCCTGCAAGTCGCACGTTCTCGACGCCGTCGCTGATCTTCGCGACGTCTGAAAGCGTCACTGGAGCGCCATTCTTATAGGCAACGATTACATCGCGATAGTCATCTCCGGCGAGCAGTTGGTCGTTCGAATTGATTTGATAGTTCTGCGTTTCTCCATCGATGGTTCCCTTCGCGGCATTCGCGCTTGTGCTCGCAAGCGCAGTCCGCAAATCTTCAAGACTAATGCCATAGGTTGCTAGGGTTGCCGGATTTACCTGAATACGCACCGCGGGCTTCTGGCCGCCACCAATGGTCACCAGTCCAACTCCACTCAGCTGCGAGATCTTCGGGGCGAGCCGCGAATCTGCCAGATCCTCCACCTTTGGAAGCGGAAGAGTCTTGGAAGTGAGGGCCAGCGTCAATATAGGCGCGTCTGCCGGATTAGATTTGCTATACACAGGTGGTACGGGAAGGTCGGTGGGCAAAAAGCTCTGCGCGGAGTTGATGGCGGCCTGTACCTCCTGTTCGGCCACATCAATGTTCAGACCTAACGAAAACTGCAAAACGATGGAAGAACTGCCGTCCGAACTCGTGGAAGTCATCTGCGTCAGACCGGGTATTTGTCCAAATTGCCGCTCCAGCGGTGCGGTGACAGCGGACGACATCACATCCGGACTGGCTCCCGGATAAAAAGTCCGAACTTGGATCGTCGGATACTCCACCTCGGGTAATGCCGAGATGGGGAGCTTGAAGTAAGCGGCAGCTCCGACGACCAGGATCGCCACCATGAGCAACGCCGTCGTCACAGGCCGAAGAATGAACGGGCGCGAGGGACTCACAACGTGGCTCTCCTGTCGACTGCTGTTTTTTGAGCGGACTGTTCGACTTGCACCGGCGTTCCTTCCTGCAGCTTGTCAAAACTCGAGAGCGCTACGATTTCTCCCGCACGCAAACCTTGCACTGCAGTCGTATTGCCGTCCGTGCTCTGCTCGGTGATATTCCTGACCGACACCACATTCTTCTCAACAACAAACACAAATGCTTGCGTTCCATTGCGCTGAATCGCGGCGCTTGGAATGAGCACCGAGTCTTTGAGTGTTTTTACCAACAACCGCGCATTGACGAACTGGTTTGGAAAAAGAGCGAGGTCCCTATTGCTGAATTCACTGCGGAACCGGACCGTACCGGTCGACGTGTCGATTTGGTTGTCGACAGTCAGCAAGGTGCCGGTTGCCAGCTTCGTTTCGGCAGACCGGTCATACGCTTCCACAGCAAGAGGTTTGTGCTGATGAAGTTGCGCTTGAACCTCTCCGAGATGATCTTCCGCCACGTTGAAGACAAGGGTAATCGGCTGGAGTTGAGTGATCACCACGAGCGCGTTCGAGCTCCCCGCGAAAACCGTATTGCCTGAGTCGACGAGCCGCAGACCAACCCTCCCGGAACTGGGGGCTGCGATGTGACAGTAGCTAAGCTGGACTACTGCATACTGCACTTGACCAAGGTCGAATTTGACGGCTCCTTGGTCCTGAATGACGATCTGTTCCTGGTCGTCGAGAACCTGCTTTGCAACAGCGTTCGAAGCGAAGGCTTCCTTGTAGCGAGCAAGATCAATTTGCGCCTGGTTGAGCACCCCACGGTCGTGATCGAGTAGACCCTCTGCTTGTTGCAACTGTGCTTGGTAGGGACGCGGATCAATATCGATGAGCGGGTCGCCCTTGTGTACGATCTGCCCCTCGGCATAATGCACTGCGAGGACTTGACCACTCACCTGACTAAAAACGTTTATCGTGGAAATTGGCGTTACCGTTCCGAGAGCATTGATATAGACGCCCATATCGCCTAGATATGCTGTGCCCGCGTGAATGATGACGGAATGGTTTGCTTCATCGGCAGCGGCCAGATCTCCCTTGTGCTTGAGCTTTCCAGATCGCACCGCAAAGGTGACGCCGAGCACCGCGATGGCAACCAGAGAAACGGCCCACATTTTCTTTGATTTGGAAGCGCCGCTTGCAACGCGGGCCGGTCGTGCAAGTCCAGGGTGCGAGATTCTCTCTTCGCTTTCTTCGACAGAGGGGATCATTTGCTATCTCCCTGGGAGATATTCAGATGCATCCGTGCGCGCGCTGCGAGCATCCGAAAAAGGAATAAGAATGCAGCACAGGATTTATCGAGCAGCCATCTTCTGGCCTTCATGATGCCTCCGAAGTTTGTATTCTGCGGAGGACAACAGCGTAGTGCCGTTAGGAACGATCAGTTACATGTGAGGATTTGTTTGGAGAGCGAACTACCCACACTGGGAAAAGAGGAAGCAGTTCAAGCCGATGGAACATTGGCAGGAAAATATCTCCGTGACACGACACAACCCATCCGTTCACCCAGACTGAGCCGCATGGCCGTTCCGCCCGTTGATGCTAGCGCCTTACAGCGCGGTGCTGTGCTCGGGCTTTGAGATCTCGTCCCCTGGAGCGCCTATGTCCTGTGCGGCAGGCAACTGGACAACAATTTCGAGGCCCGTAGGCTCGAGGTTTTCGGCGCGGATCGTACCGCGGTGCATTCGAATCGCTTCAGAAGCAATGGCGAGCCCCAGACCATTCCCTCCCGTTGCTTCCCCTTCCCCGTTTATTCGATAGAAGGGCTGAAATATTGCCTGGAGCGAATCTTCGGGAACCCCTGGGCCCTGGTCCTGGACAGAAAGAAACACTAGCGGCTCCGAAGTGCTTCGATGGATCTCCAGAACAATCTGGACATCGCTTCCCGGCCGCGTGAAGCGGACTGCGTTGCGAATGATGTTTTCGCAAGCGCTCCTAAGGGCGTGGGGATCGGCATTCCGGAGAATGATCGAACCGGTTGTCTGAAGACTGACGGATTTGCCGAGGGCTTGTGCTTCGAAGTTGCAGTCGGCCACCACTTCCTCGACGAGCTGAGCGAAGTGCACCTCCTCTCTCTCCGAAGGCGAAAACCGGGCTTCCAGGCGTGAGAGCGTCAAAAGCTGTCCCATCAGGAGATCGATTCTCACAACATCACGATCCAGGCGCTGAAACAGATCGTCAGAATCGGCAGGGAAACGATTTCGTAGAAGAGCCAGGGAGATATTAATGCGAGCCAGGGGAGAGCGCAGTTCATGCGATACCGAGTTCAGAAGTTTCTTTTGCGTTTGAATCAGTGAGTCAAGCCGGCTAACCATGGAGTCGAAGTCTTTTGCGAGAGCTGCCAATTCGTCAAAGCGCCGGGAAACGGAAGGCGGCACTCGCGCTTTAAGATCGCCTTGCGCGACTCTTCTAGCCGTCGACTGAATACTGTGGATCGGGGAGGCAATATGATGCGCAAGCCCGAGGCAAAGTAAGGTGACCAAGAGGATCAGGGAAATGGTAAAAGGGAGGCCATCGCCCATCAATGCGTCTCCTATCTGGCGCAAATCGGACTTCAGGTAGAGCATCATGATGTAGGGATGTCCCGAGGAAGAGACGAACTTGTAGGCTGCGATATGGCCTCGAAGTACCACGAGTTGGCCGTCTTTTGCTGCGTGCACAACTCGAAGACCGTCCTCTGTTAGTGGCCGTGACAGCACATCTTTGTTGGATCCGTCGAGCAAGAAGAGCTGCCGATCGTGAGCGTGATCACTGCTTTGCGAAAAACGAGCAAACGCCTCGGGGCCGCCCGATTCATATGCCTTAACGGCCTCCTCCCCCAGGATAGGCGCAACCGTTGCATACATGTTTGGCGCCGAAACCTGCCTCATGCCCGTCAGGCGACTGCCGAGAAGCACGATGGCGATCATGCCCCAAGCCGTCAGCCAATACCAAAAAAAGATCTTCAGGAAGAGCCGGTACATGGGCACTCTGGCTCTCACCTTGAGGAATCTTGCCTGAAGATCAAGACGCAAGAGTCTTCCTTCCTGATCAGTGGTTCTCAAGTAGATGTATACAATATTACCCGACCTCAGAACAGCCCTGCAGCCAAGACCTAACAAATCCTTACAGACGCTCTACCCTTCCTGTCTGCACCGCCCTCAGCACCCCCTCATCCTGCATGCAGGAATACTTTTCCTGCGCGGAGAGTTATGACTTACTGGCGTATCACCCTCGGGCGTTTATCCACCATCATCTTGTTTGCAACCACTACTTTTTGTCTTTATCCGCGTCCTACCGCCGCACGAGATTCGAAAGCCAAACCGGCGCCGCCCGATCATGCAGACTTTGCTCCTTCGTCCACATCCCATGGGGATGAACTCCAACCTGTTCGGCAAGACTTAAATGGCGACTCTTTGCCCGATGCACCACTGCCGAAGGGACAAGGGCCAGATCAGAACCCCGTGGCACCTTCGGGTCTGCAACCGAACCAGGTGCTAGGGTTGCCTCCAACATTAACCAGGACCCGTTTAACGGGGGAAGACAAGCTTCAGATCTATATCCATAAGACTTTTGGCCCGCCCGCTGTGATTCTTCCTGCATTTGGTGCGGGCTTCCAAATGCTCAATCCGCCAAACCACTACCCAAGAGACTGGAAGGACGGAGCCGCCGCATTTGGCAGAATCTACGGGTACAAAGAGGCCGATCGCGCCTCCAGGGAGACGGCGCAATTTCTTACGGGTTTCCTTCTCCATGAAGACCCTCGCTACCAACGCTCCACCAGCACCAATCCATTGCGCCGAACCTTCCACGCGCTCGCCTTCACGGTCATCGACAAGACAGATTCCGGCAGAAATACTCTCGCGGTAAGTAACTTCGCTTCCGCAGCAGCCGGGGGGTTCGTTGGCATGGGCATCCTTCCGAACGGCTACAACGATGTAACGCATGCGGAACAGCGTATGGCTAGTGAGTTCTTGCAGATCGCTATCGGGAACGTAGCTACTGAGTTTGAGCCCCAATGGGGGCCATTGGCCAAAAAAATACACCTTCAGAAGATTCTTCCTGCTTGGTGGGTTCCGCAGCACTCCCACTAGCCTTAGTATCGCCTGAGCTGGATGCGGAGTGCTCAGGTCGTTTAGCCGAGCGACGGATTGTAGGTGACCGGTCCGCCCTAAATTGCATCGTAGGGTTGACAGCAACACGGCGTAATACGGTCGGGCAAAC
>Ga0210396_10006929_pt1 | contig 10822 bp, 7 predicted proteins | sample IncBWH17OmetaG_FD_155466 | JGI IMG/M metagenome (GOLD analysis project Ga0210396, IMG submission 155466) | Forest soil microbial communities from Barre Woods Harvard Forest LTER site, Petersham, Massachusetts, United States - Inc-BW-H-17-O ... | reverse complement strand
GCGCTGTCGGACACCCTGATCTTCAACTGGCTGCTATACGGCTACGGCGTACCGGCGGCGGCATTCATCTTGGCCACCCGGCAATTCGGCAGCCGTGCCGACGATCTGCTCGTGAAAGTGCTCGAGGCCGGAAGCGTCGTCTTCTCGGTGCTGCTGGTGACCCTCGAGCTGTGGCATGCGCTCAGCGCTCGGCCGCTCCGTTTCGTGCTCGACGATTTCGCTCTCAACGCAGTCGAAACGATTGCTTGGCTCGCAATGGCCGGGTGGCTGCTGCACCTTGGCGAAAGGCGCGACCGTGTCGTACTGCGCTGGAGCGGCGTCATCATCTTCGTGATCGCGACTGTCTTCGCGGTCGGCTGTCAGGCGATCTTTCTCAACCCGCTGATGCCCTTTTTTGGCTCACCGGTGGAAGGCTGGTTTCTCCTCGACTCGCTGTTCCTGGCCTATGCGATCCCGGCAATGCTTTATGCCGCGCTCGGCTTTTATCGGCTGGGGCCACGCGTCCTTTGGCAGGCGACACTGGTCCTCGCCGCCGGCTTCGCGTTTCTTTGGGTGACGCTCGAAGTGCGCCATTTCTTCCAGGGCGACCGCCTGAACCAAGGTTTTACCGGCGAAGCGGAATGGTACGCGTACTCGGCCGCCTGGCTGGCCTTTGCCGCGGCCGGGCTGGGGGCGGCGCTCAAATGGCGCAGCCTTTGGCTGCGCCGCGCATCGTTGCTCGGCCTCGGCCTGGTCGTCGGCAAAGTGTTTCTGTCCGACATGGCCGATCTCAGCGGGGCTCTGCGGGCGCTTTCCTTCATCGGTCTCGGCGCGGTTCTGGTCGGCATCGGCTACGCCTATCGGCGGCTCCAGCCACTGCAGCCCAGTCCTGAATCGACCTCGTAAGAAGTGAGACCGCGCCCACGCCTCCTAGGCGTGTCGGAGATCAGCGTTGGCCGAGATTGGTCAGCGTCGGGAGGTACTGCTGCGCCACCTCGGGCGACGAGGTCAGGACGGTAAAGCTGCTGCCCCCTCCTGTGCGATTAGCTTCCCAGTTTGCTTCCCATTGGACCTGCACGTAAGCCTGCATCCCCGGCGCTAGCTGCAGGGTGTCGTGCTCGCGAGTGGGGGTTCCAAAGGGCTGCACCGTAAACCTGTACTTTCCGGGCGGGAAATTGTGAAAAAACACGGTCCCCTGCGGGATCTGACCAACGGACGCGCCATTCGCGTAAACTATCGGGTCCGCCGCATAGACATTTCCCCCCGGCGGATCCGATTGCCTGAAGAACCACACCCTCGCCATCCCGGGTTCGACCGGCGGAATTTGCGCCTGCGAGGTCGCCACGTTGCTCTGCGGGGCGCAGCCAGCGAGCACAAGCAGGACGAGCCAGCCGAGCCTCACCCATCTGAGATGTCGTGGGTTCATCTTCACCTCCCCGTCGAATTGTGGGCGCAGCCGCTGTTGCCGCAAGCCATGGACCGTAGTGGACGGCGCTTTACCAGTCTGGCCGGCAGCCGACATTTGAATTTAATTTATACCGACATTTGAAATTAATTTATAGATGAAGCAGGTACCTGGCTATCCAATTTTGGCAGAATCCGGCCCCCGAGTGGTGCTGCCGTCAAAGCTTGGGTTCTCGTCCAAGGCAAAATTCGCAGTTTTGCGCCGCGATGCCATCGCCGGTATGCTGGTGTGCGCTGGATGCCGAGTATGGGCGGCCAGTGAGGAATTGTTGTTTGCGACATGCTCTAACGGTATTTGTTGAATTGACACGCTCCGGTCGTCGTGGTATGATATGTTAAAAGAAAATCCCACTGGGCACCGGTCGAAACAGGTTCTGGCGGTGGTGTCGGGTTGGCGATTTGGCGGCGTCGTCGCTGTTTCGTACGCAGAATCATCGGGGCGGCTGATGATTTCTGGAAGCCGAGATCTCCATGGCTGATAATTCGCTGCAGATACAGCCAGCCGTGCCCCGCGGTGTCCGGCACCGTCCGCTTACTGTAGTGCATCTCAGGAATGCGTCTGAACGCTAGCGACATGCCCCCGACAATCGTCACGACGAGCTGGGACGACGGCCATCGTACCGATCTGCGGCTGGCCGACCGTCTCGCGGCACATGCGCTGAAAGGGACCTTTTACGTTGCGCTAAATCATCCCGGGGACAAGGACATCGGCGATGACGAGATCCGCGCACTGCAGCGGATGGGCATGGAAATCGGTTCGCACACCCTGACGCACCGTCTGCTCACCGGCCGGTCAGCAGACGAGGTTCGTTACGAACTCGCGGAAAGCAAGACACGGCTCGCGGACATTACCGGCGCGCCCGTCGTCGCATTTTCCTACCCGGAGGGCGCCTTCACGGCGGCCTCCTGCGCGGCCCTCGGCGAAACCGGCTATCTCCTCGGGCGAACCACGATGGCGTTCCGCACGCCGACCATCTTCGACCCTGCCCGCATGCCGATCTCGATCGATTTCCGTCGCGCATCGCGCGTTGCGCTGACGCGTCACGCCCTGCGCGACGCCAATATCGCCGGCCTTGCGAACTGGCTGCGGCTAGCGCGGCTGGAGACTGACCCGGTAAGGCTGGGCAAGCTGCTCTTCGATACCGCCCTCGCTCATGGCGGCATTTTTCACGTCAGTGCGCGTTCCTGGGAGATCGACGGCAATCGTCTTTGGCAGGACTTGGACGCTCTGTTGAGTCATGTCGCGCATCGCCCGGGCGTCCATTATGTGACGAACAGCGAGGCGCTAAGGCTCACGCGACTCGAGCCGCAGCGCGGGCACGCAAAAGCCGCTTGAGCCGCGCTTTGATGCCCAAACGGTCGGCTGCCGCGGCGCAGCCGTCCGAACCGGCAGTGCAGCAGCGGTGGGCCAGTATCTTAATCAGCTGGCCCAGTGTCGGCTGAAAAAAGAACACAGTGGCGCACAGCTGCGACGCCGTCGCGAACAGGCGTTTGTATTGCGCCTCGCCCGAACCGAAATCGAGCACCGCAAAGCGCCCTTCGCCGGTAATCGACCGCAGCATTTCGTGAACCAGCACGATGCCGGGCGACCATGCCGCAAGTGCCGGGTCGTAGCCGGTAAAAACGAAGCGCAGGCAGTCGCCCACCGCCGTGCAATAGCCGAAAGCGACCGGCTGCTCGCGGTGAAACAGAAGATAGCCGCGCATCGTGCCCCGAGCGGCATGCTCGTCGAGCTCGGCACGGAAGGCATCCGTGTCCGGAAGCCCACGCCCGAGCAAGCGGTCCTGATACGTCTTCGCCGATAGGGCCCTTGCCAGGGCATAGAATGTGCGCGCGTCTTGCGGCGTGGCGTACCGGCGAAACTCGATTGCGCCGCTGCTGGCTTGCAGGTAGCGCCGCAGCTTGCGCTGGATTTCGTGGCGATGGTGTCGCGACAACCGGTGCAGGTAATCCTCAAAGGACGAGTGGTCCAGCTCGATGTAGTAATGGTTGTCGGTCGCCACCGTGTAACGCATGTACCGGCGCGTAAGCTCAAGCGGCGCGGGACGGGCGTTTACCGGGAAAGACGGGAGGATGACGGCGGCATGGCGTTGCAGCAGCGGGACGATCACAGTGGTGGTCTCGTCGAGCGACGTCTTGATCCGGGTGACGTGCGTGAGAAGCTCGAGACCCTCGCACCAGGTTTCGTGAAAACAGTATTCGCCAAACGTGAACATCAGGCTGCGTCGGGCCGGCAGCCATTCCAATGCCGTCACAGCCGCCATCGGGCTTGCTGCGGTAATGCGGTTCTCTTGGCGTTACTCGGCCGCTACCAGGTAATCCATGGCGGCGGCGACGCCGCCCTTGCCGTGCGGCACGCCTGAGAGTTCGAGCGCCATTTCAACAGCGGCGAGGGCGCCCAGGATCATCGGCTCGTTCAGATCGCCGAGATGGCCGATGCGGAAGACGTGGCCCTTGAGCCGGTCGAGCCCGCCGCCGAGCGACACGTTGAACTTGTCGAGGCAGAGCTGGCGGACCTTGTCTGCGTCGTAGCCCGCGGGAACCTGCACGGCGGTGATCGAATCGGATTGGGCCCGCGGGTCGATCGCGAAGATCTCTGGTCCGTCGTTCTGCCGCCAGACGCGCACCGCGCGCCGCGTCGCCTCGGCCAGGCGATGATGGCGCGCAAAGATGTTGTCGAGACCCTCTTCCTCGATCATGCGCAGGGCTTCTTGCAGTCCGTAGAAAAGGTGGACCGGCGCGGTACCGTTCCAATAAGCCTGGGAGGCTTCGCCGAGCAGCCGCCGCCAATCCCAATAGACCCGCGGCAGCTTTGCTTCGGCGCTGGCCGCGATGGCCCGGGTGCTGACCCCGGTAAAGGCCATGCCGGTCGGCAGCATCAGCCCTTTCTGTGAGCCGGCCACCACGACGTCGACGCCCCATTCGTCCATGCGGAAATCCATCGACGCCAGGGACGAGATCACGTCGACGAGAAACAGCGCCGGATGCTTGGCGGCGTCGATCGCACGCCGCAACCCGGCTGTGTCGTTGAGCACCCCGGTCGAGGTTTCGTTATGCACCACAAGGACCGCCTTCAGCGCGTGCTCGCGGTCCTCGCGCAGCCGGCTCTCCAGTTTGGCGGGGCTGACGGCGCTGCGCCACTCATTCGGCAATGTCTCGACTTCGAGCCCGAACGCTTCGGCCCGCATGCCCCAGTTCAGCGAGAAATAGCCGCTTTCGACGACCAGCACCTTGTCGCCCGGCGAGAACAGATTGACCAGCGCCGCCTCCCACGCGCCGTGTCCGGAGGCGGTGTAGGCAAGAACAGTCTGGTCGGTCTTGAACACTCGTTTCAGCCCGGCGAAGCATTCCTCGGCAATCGCCTTGAACTGCGCCGCGGTGAAGTCGATCGCCCCGCGGTCCATCGCCCGCAGGACGCGGTCCGGGATATTGGTCGGCCCGGGATTTTGATAGAAATGGTACCCGCGACTGACCGCCATCTTCAATCTCCCGTTCCTTTCCATGCGTTGCGTTTATACGCCGGGCGCGTCCGGTCCGCGTCCTGCGGCAGTGTTGCCATGGCTATTAGCCAAATGCGAAAGAGGCAGGCTATGAGCCTGCCCCTTCGCGTTAGTCGCTTCCTCCCTAAACTCGGGCAGCATGACTCCCTGGGTAGAAATTGATATTACCCGCGCGGGCCCGGCGACGTCACGCGAATTCTAAGGAAATTTGTGGTGAGTTGCCGCTTTCGCGAGCTGCCCGTGACCCGCGGGTCGATGGACACGCCCCGTTCTCTTCCCTAGAGTGCGCCGCCCGATCGCCGGGGTAAGGTTCGATGCGTCTTTCCGAGTATTTTCTGCCGCTGCTGCGCGAGAACCCGAGCGAGGCGCAGATTGTCTCGCACCGGCTGATGCTGCGCGCCGGCATGATCCGCCAGTCGAGCGCCGGGATTTATTCATGGCTGCCACTCGGCCTGCGCGTCCTCAAAAAGGTCGAGCGAATCGTGCGCGAGGAGCAGGACCGCGTCGGTGCGCAGGAGATCCTGATGCCGACCGTGCAGCCGGCCGAGTTGTGGCGGGAAAGCGGGCGCTACGACGATTACGGAAAGGAGATGCTGCGCATCCGCGACCGGCACGACCGCGAAATGCTGTACGGGCCGACCAACGAGGAGCAGGTCACCGAGATCGTCCGCGCCTCGATCAAGAGCTATCGCGACCTGCCCAAGCTGCTCTACCACATCCAGTGGAAATTCCGCGACGAGGTGCGGCCGCGCTTTGGCGTCATGCGCGGGCGCGAATTCCTGATGAAGGACGCCTACAGTTTCGATCTCGACTTCGCTGGGGCGCGGCACTCCTATAACAAGATGTTCGTCGCTTATCTACGCACCTTCGCGCGTATGGGACTGAAGGCCATCCCGATGCGCGCCGATACCGGGCCGATCGGCGGCGATCTCAGCCATGAATTCATCATTCTCGCGGATACGGGTGAAAGCGCCGTTCATGTCCATTCGGATTTCATTGATACGGATTGGCAGACGTTCGACAGTGTCGGCTGGGAAGCTTCGGCCCTGCAGCAAGTCGTCGATCACTACACCAGTATCTATGCCGCGACCGACGAAGTTCATGATCCGCAAGCCGCTGTGCAGTACGGCGACAAGATCGTGAACAGGCGGGGAATTGAGGTCGGCCAGATCTTCTATTTCGGTGACAAGTATTCGCGGCCGATGGGCGCCGTCGTGGCCGGCCGCGACGGCGAGCCGGTCGCGCTCGAAATGGGTTCCTACGGGGTCGGCGTCTCGCGCCTCGTCGGCGCCTTGATCGAAGCGAACCACGACGATGCCGGCATCATCTGGCCCGAAACCGTCGCCCCCTTCCGCGTCGGCCTCGTCAATCTGCGCCCGGCCGATATGCGTTGCCGCGAAGCCGCCGAGGATCTTTACGGCAAATTGCTGAATGCCGGCATCGAGGTCCTTTATGACGATCGCGACGAGTCGCCGGGCGCAAAATTCGCGACGATGGACCTGATCGGCTTTCCCGATCAGCTCGTCATCGGCCCGCGCGGCATCGCCGCCGGCATCGTCGAACTTAAGGATCGCCGCTCTGGCGAGCGACGGGAAATCTCGGCCGAGACCGCGATGGAACGGCTGACCGCCCCTCACCCCAACCCTCTCCCCGCAAGCGGGGCTAGGGAGGGGCCCGCGTCAGCGGGAGGGTGAGGGGCGGACCGCAGCGGATTGCCGTGATCTTCAACGCGTTCGAGCGGATGGTGGCGTTTCGCTATCTGCGGGCGCGGCGGCAGGAAGGGTTTGTCTCGGTCATCGCGATCTTTTCGCTGCTCGGCATCGCGCTCGGCGTCGCCACCTTGATCATCGTCATGTCGGTGATGAACGGGTTTCGCGCCGACCTGCTCGCCCGCATCCTCGGGCTCAACGGCGATCTCGGGGTCTACGCCCTGAGCGGCGGGCTCGGCGATTTCGATGCCGCGGCCCAGGAGGTCCGCGACATTCCCGGGGTCGTGCGGGTCACCCCGATCGTCGAGGGTCAGGTGATGGCGACCTCGGATTCTGGTGCCGCGGGCGCGCTGGTGCGCGGCATCCGACCCGACGATCTCCGGTCGCTGCCGCTGGTGGCGGACCACATCATCCAGGGCTCGCTCTCCGATTTTAGCGACGACGGCGTCGCGGTCGGCAACCGGCTGGCCCGCCGGCTCGGGATCGCCGTCGGCAGCGCGATCACTTTGCTTTCGCCGGAGGGGACCGCCACGGCTTTCGGCACGATGCCGCGCGTCAAGACCTACCACGTCGTCGCGCTGTTCAACGTCGGCATGTACGAATACGACAACAGCTTTATCTATGCGCCGCTCGACGCGGCGCAGCTGTTCTTCCGCTTGCCCCAGGCGGTCTCCAGCCTCGAAATCTTCACCGCCGACCCCGATCGGGTGCGCGAGCAGCGCCGACTTATAACCGCCGCGCTTGCCGGCCGTGTTCGGATCGTCGACTGGCAACAGGCCAATTCGAGCCTTTTCAATGCGGTCGAGATCGAGCGCAACGTGATGTTCCTGATCCTGACGCTGATCATCGTCGTTGCCGCGTTCAACATCATCTCCAGCATGATCATGATGGTGAAGGACAAGGGGCGTGACATCGCGATCCTGCGCACGATGGGGGCCTCGCGCGCGATGATCCTGCGTATCTTTGTACTGAGCGGCGCCAGCATCGGGGTGATCGGCACCGTCGCCGGGTTTGTCCTCGGCCTCGCCTTCACCGACAACATCGAAGCGATCCGGCAGGCAATCCAAAGAATTATCGGCACCGACTTGTTTGCCGCCGAGATTTACTTCTTTACCCGCATTCCGGCGCGCATCGACACCGGCGAGGTCGCCGCCGTCGTGATCATGGCGCTCGCTCTCTCGTTCCTCGCCACACTCTATCCTTCCTGGCGCGCCGCCCGGCTCGACCCGGTCGAAGCTCTGCGCTACGAGTGATCCTGGGATGCCTGCCGGCGCGACGCTCGAATTGCGGGATGTGCGCCGCGTCTTCTGGCTGGCCGGAACCAAGCTCAAAGTGCTGAACGGCGTCGATCTCGTGTTGCGGCCGGGCGAGATCGTGGCGCTGGTCGGGCCGTCGGGCGCCGGGAAATCGACGTTGTTGCATGTCGCAGGGCTCCTGGAGCGCCCCGACGGCGGCGCCGTCTTGATAGGCGGCGAGGATTGCGGCAGCCTGTCGGACGAGCGGCGCACATTGCTGCGGCGCTCGGAAATCGGTTTCGTCTACCAATTCCACCACCTGCTGCCCGAATTCTCGGCACTCGAAAATGTCATGCTGCCGCAGATGATCGCCGGCGTCGCGCGCCGCCGCGCGCGCGGCAAAGCGGCGGAATTGCTCGACCACGTCGGCCTCGTCGCGCGTGTCCGGCACCGCCCGGCGCGGCTGTCGGGGGGCGAGCAGCAACGCGTCGCGATCGTCCGCGCTCTCGCAAACGATCCCCGGGTCCTGCTGGCTGACGAACCGACCGGCAACCTCGACCACGCGACCGGAGACGATGTGCTCAGGACGCTGCTGGACCTCGTCCGCCATACCGGCCTAGCCGCGCTGATCGCCACCCACAACCTCGACCTCGCCCGCCGCCTCGACCGCATCGTCGGGCTCGAAGACGGAAGGCTGAAGCCGCTCAGTTGAATTTAATAGGAAAAAAGCGGCGCCGAGGCAGATCGTATCCTCGACGCCGCAGCTGGATTCAACCTGGCTCGGGAGACGGGAGCCAAGCCCGCGAGAACGATGATCGACAAGTGTAACGACGCGGTTAACGGCTCTTCGGGAAATGTGTGATTAACGATGGCATGAGCTATCCCAAATTGGGTGTCCCGAAGTAGATTGGCGCGGTTGATGCTGCGCGAGTCCTTAGCCAGATGATGCGGCGATTACCGATTGTTGCGTTCGCGGCGCTCGCGCTGCTGACGGCCGGTACGGCTCGGGGCGAGGAGCAGCCGAGCGCGCCGCCGGTGCTGCGTCTCGAGACCGGCATGCATACTGCGCCGATCCGCGCTGCCGCGGTCGATGCCGGCGGGCGCCTCCTGGCAACAGCCTCGTTCGACAAGACGGTGCGGCTGTGGTCGCTGCCGGGCGGCGAGGCGTTACGGGTGCTCCGCCCGGCCATCGGCTCGGGCCAGGAGGGCGAGCTGTTTGCCGTCGCCGTCTCTCCGGACGGGCATTTTGTGGTGACCGGGGGCTGGACCGGGTTCGAGTGGGAGAAGGCCAACAGCCTCTACGTGTTTGAGACCCGGACCGGCGAGCTGGTCCGGCGGATCGGCGGACTGCCGCAGGTCATCGACCGGCTGGCCTGGTCGCCCGACGGGCGATACGTGGCGGTCGGCCTGGCCGGCGCCAACGGCATTCGCGTATTCGAGACCGGCGACTGGCACGAGGTCTTCGCCGACGTCGACTATACGGGCGCAGTCTACGGTCTGAGCTTTGCGAGGTCCGGCCAGCTGGCGGTCGCCGCATTCGACGGCGGAATTCGCTTGTACGGCGCGAACCTGCGGCCCGTTGCCAGAGCCAAGGCTCCGGGCGGCGGCCATCCCTATTCGGTTGCGTTCTCGCCCGACGCCAGCGTCGTCGCCGTCGGGTACGGCGATACGCTCAATGTCGATATCCTTTCCGTGCCCGAACTGCATCGCGTCGCTGCTCCGAATGTTTCCGATCTCTCCGGCGGCAGCCTCAGCCAGGTCGCCTGGACCCGGGACGGCGCGCTGCTCGCGGCCGGGGCGTACTGGTCGGAGGCGACCGGCTCACCGATCTTTCGCTGGGCGGAGGCGGGCCGCAGCAAACGCGCGCGGCTCGCGGCTGCGGACGGCACCGTCATGGGTCTCGTGCCGTTGCCCGATGGAGGGTTCGTCTATGTTGCCGCCGATCCGGCCATTGGCGAGTATGGCGCCGGGCTGGAGCGGGTGTTGGACCGGCGCTCGAACACAGCCGATTTTCGCGGACAGCTCGACCGACTGCGCTTGTCGGCAGACGGCGAGCGGGTTGCGTTTGGTCTGCAAAAGGGTGGCGGCACCCCCGCTTGGTTCGACGCTGAGGCGCGCCGGCTCGCCCCCGAGGTTGCACCCCGCGAGCTGATCCCGGCGGATACCGCGAGCCTGCCGTTGCGCGATTGGCAGAATACAACGGCGCCTCGCCTCGCGAACCGCCCGCTGCCGCTGGAGAAGAACGAGACATCCCGCAGCGTCGCGATCGCGCCGGATCGGCGGTCCTTTGCGCTCGGCACGGATTGGTACCTGCGGCGCTTCGGCAATCGCGGCGAGCCGATCTGGTCGGTTCCGCTACCCGGCGCCGCATGGTCCGTCAATATCAGTGGCGACGGCAGGCTGGCGATTGCAGCGCTCGCCGACGGCACGATCCGCTGGTACCGATTCCATGACGGACGGCCGCTGCTGGCGCTGTTCATGGATCGCGACGGCAAGCGTTGGGTGATGTGGACGCCCGAGGGCCCCTATGACGCCTCCCCAGGCGGTGAGGGCCTGATCGGCTGGCAGGTCAATCGCGGGCTCGACCACGCGGCCGATTTTTTCGGCGTGAGCCGCTTTCGCGACCGCTATTACCGGCCCAATTTCGTCGAGGCGGTGCTGCGCGGCCAAGATATCGAGGAGGCCCTGCGTGAAACCCGGGCACCGGCGAAAGCGCCGACGCCGCAATTATTGCCGCCGGTGATCCGCATTATGTCGCCGGGCGATGGCGAGGCGGTAAGCAAGTCGCCGGTCGAAATACGTTACGCGGTCCGTTCACCGTCCGGAGACCCGGTGACCGCAGTCGACGTGAAGGTGGACAGCCGCCCGGTCGAGCTGAAGGGCCCGGTCCTCGACGACCGTCCCCCTGGCACCGATGGCGAGCGCCAGGGAAGCG
>Ga0210396_10006928_pt1 | contig 10822 bp, 10 predicted proteins | sample IncBWH17OmetaG_FD_155466 | JGI IMG/M metagenome (GOLD analysis project Ga0210396, IMG submission 155466) | Forest soil microbial communities from Barre Woods Harvard Forest LTER site, Petersham, Massachusetts, United States - Inc-BW-H-17-O ... | reverse complement strand
GGACCTACGGAAGGCCGTCGACACGGTGGTCGCGACAGAATCGGGGATCAGCATGCCGCGCGGCGCGTCGAAATGCACCCACCCGTCACCCAGCGACGGATGCAGTCCGCGCACCCGGGCGACGTCGTATGCCATGCCAGCCACCTTAGAGCTTTCGCCATTCCGCGAAAATTTCGCGAAGGCAGCGAGTGCCTTTGAACGATCAAGCCGCGTCCGAGCCGCCCCGACAGGCGGGCTTCGCGAGCAATGTCACCCGGCCAGCCATACTAGTCGAGTGGGGCTGGGGTTCGGAACGCTGATCGCACTGTTCCTGCTGATCGCCCCGGGTGCAATCGTCGGACGTATCGCCCAGCTAACTTGGCCGATCGCCGTCGCGGTCGCGGCGGCGCTGACGTACGGCGTGGTTGCACTGGCGATCATTCCGTTGGGCGCACTCGGAATACCGTGGAACGGCTGGACGGCGCTGGCCGCACTCGCTGTGGTGTGCGTGCTGATGGCGGGTCTGCAGTTGCTGTTTGCCCGCTATCGCGACACCGACGCCGAAGCCCTGGGGATACGCGGCTTGCCGGCGATCACGGTGGCGGCCGGGGTGTTGCTGGGCGTCCTGTTGGTCGGCTGGGCGGCGTGGCGCGGCCTCGTGCACTGGCAATCCATCCCCAGCACCTGGGACGCGGTCTGGCACGCGAACACGGTGCGGTTCATCCTCGATACCGGTCAGGCGTCGTCGAACCACATGGGTGAGCTCCGCAACGTCGAAACACACGCGCAGCTGTACTACCCGTCGGTGTTCCACGCCCTGACTGCGGTGTACTGCCAGCTCACCGGGGCGGCACCCGCCACCGGCTACACCGTGACTTCGGTGGCGGCGTCGGTCTGGCTGTTTCCGTCCAGCGCGGCCATCCTCACCTGGTTCTTCACCCGGCCCGTCACCAGCCAAGGGCGTGCCGCGGGCGCGACGGCCACCGCGGCGGCGCTCTCGGCGTCGTTCACCTCGGTGCCCTACGTCGAGTTCGGTGTCGCCGCCATGCCCAACCTTGCGGCCTACGGGGTCGCCAGCCCGACTTTTGTGTTGATCGCCTCGACGCTGCGCCACCGCGATCGCATCCCGGTGGCGGTGCTCGCACTCATGGGCGTTTTCTCCGTCCACCTCACCGGCGGGTTCGTCGTCATCCTGTTCCTGGTGAGTTGGTGGCTGCTGGACGCGCTGCGGCACCCGGTGCGCGGCCGGCTCGCCGACGCGCTGACACTGGCCGCGGTGGGAGTGCCGACCGGGCTGATTCTGGCGCCGCAGTTCCTCGGGGTACTGAAGCAGGCCGACATCATCGCCGGGCACGCCTTCCCCAGCTTCAAGAGCGTGAAGCAGGGCGTCATCGACGCGCTGCTCCTCCACACCCGCCATCTCAACGACTTCCCGATCCAGTACGGCCTGGTGCTCCTGTGCGGCATCGGCATGGCGATCTTTCTGTACCAGAAAATCTGGTGGCCGGCGGCACTCTGGCTGGTGTTGATGGTGGCGACCATCTACTCGGGAGCGCCGTTCCACAACGCCGCCGCCGCCGTCATCGAAGAATTCAGCAAGTTCTTCTACAACGATCCCCGCCGGCTGACGGCGGTGGTGACGATGCTGCTGATGCCCATGGCGGGCATCGCGCTGTTCGCGGTGGTCACGGCGGTGATGGCCCGCGTCAAGCGGCTCGTCGACCGAGTCAAGCAGCTACCGGCACCCGTGTGGGTCGCAGCCACCGCGGTGGTGCTGGCGGTCGCCACCGTGTTCAGCGGCCGGCACTACCTGTATCGGCACCTGGTCTTGTTCGGGGACAAGTACGACTCGGTGATGGTCAGCCAGAAAGACCTCGACGCCATGGCCTATCTGGCGACCCTGCCCGACGCGAGGAACACCCTCATCGGCGATTCCAACGTCGACGGCACCGCGTGGATGTACGCGGTGGCAGACCTGCACCCGCTGTGGACCCACTATGACTATCCGCAGCAGACGGGCCCCGGCTATTTCCGCTACATCTTCTGGTCGCGCGCCAACACCGGCAATCCTTGGGTGGTCGAAGCGGTGCGGGTGCTCAATATCCGCTACATCCTCACCAGCGAGCCGTCGGTTCGCGGATTCAACGTGCCCGAAGGGCTAAGGTCACTGGAGAAATCGAAGGCGTGGGCGAAGATCTACGACAACGCTGGCGCCAACGGTGGCGCCCAAATCTGGGAATGGCGCGGCTCGGGACAGGGCGGGGCCGCTGCAACACACTCCTAGAAGATTCGCACGAGGATGGTGACTGGATTGAGTACCGGCAGAGACGGCTCAGACGACGACGGCATCGAGGTCATCGGCGGCGTCGATCCGCGGATCATGGCACTGCGCGACGCGCACGACGATGGCGACTCCGACGAACGTTCCTTGACCGACCTGGTCGAGCAGCCCGCCAAGGTGATGCGAATCGGGACCATGATCAAGCAACTGCTCGAAGAAGTGCGCGCCGCGCCGCTCGACGAAGCCAGCCGCAACCGGCTGCGCGAAATCCACGCCACCAGCATCCGCGAACTCGAAGAAGGCCTGGCTCCCGAACTCCGTGAGGAACTCGACCGGCTCACCCTGCCGTTCAACGAAAACTCCGCCCCGTCGGATGCTGAGCTGCGCATCGCGCAGGCTCAGCTGGTGGGCTGGCTGGAAGGACTGTTCCACGGCATCCAGACCGCGCTGTTCGCCCAGCAGATCTCCGCGCGCGCGCAACTGGAGCAGATGCGACAGGGCGCACTGCCGCCGGGAGTAAGCAGGCCCGGGCAGCCCGGACAGCCCGGATCCGGGCACGGGCAGTACCTGTAAGCCGAGTTGACGGTGCCCGCTCCGCACATCGAGACACGCGACGCGTGGGTCGAGTTCCCCATCTTCGACGCCAAGTCACGATCTTTGAAGAAAGCCGTCCTGGGCAAGGCCGGCGGCACCATCGGGCGCAACAACTCCAACGTGGTGGTCATCGAGGCGTTGCGGGACATCACCCTGTCGCTGGACCTGGGCGACCGGGTCGGTCTGGTCGGGCACAACGGGGCCGGCAAATCGACTCTGCTGCGCCTACTTTCGGGCATCTACGAGCCCACCCGGGGCTCGGCGACGGTCACCGGCAGGGTCGCTCCGGTCTTCGATCTCGGGGTCGGTATGGACCCCGAGATCTCCGGCTACGAGAACATCGTCATCCGCGGCCTGTTTCTGGGACAGACCCGAAAACAGATGCAGGCCAAGGTAGACGAGATCGCCGAGTTCACCGAGCTGGGCGACTATCTGTCGATGCCACTGCGGACGTACTCCACCGGGATGCGAGTGCGACTGGCGATGGGCGTGGTCACCAGCATCGACCCCGAGATTTTGTTGCTCGACGAGGGTATCGGCGCCGTGGACGCCGACTTTTTGAAGAAGGCGCAGTCCCGGCTGCAGAGCCTGGTGGAGCGTTCCGGAATCCTCGTCTTCGCAAGCCATTCCAACGAATTTCTGGCCCGGCTGTGCAAGACCGCGATGTGGATCGACCACGGAGTCATCAAGCTCTCCGGCGGCATCGAAGACGTGGTGCGCGCCTATGAGGGTGAGGATGCGGCCCGGCACGTGCGCGAGGTGCTGGAGGAGACAGCGGCGGGATGAGTGAGTCCATCTTCGCCGTCGTAGTCACCCACAGGCGCCCCGACGAGCTGGCCAAATCTCTGGATGTGCTGAGTACGCAGACCCGCTTGCCCGACCACCTGATCGTGGTCGACAATGATTTTTTCGACGGCGCCGGCTCCGGCCGGGTCCGCGAACTGGTTGACAGCCAACCGATCCCGACGACCTACCTGGGATCGCACCGAATCGTAGGCGGGGCGGGCGGTTTCGCACTCGGGATCTTGCACGCGCTGGCGCAGGGCGCCGACTGGGTATGGCTGGCCGACGACGACGGTCGCCCGCAAGACACCCGAGTGCTGGGGACGCTGATGGCGTGTGCCGAGAAGTACGGCCTGGCCGAGGTATCCCCGATGGTGTGCAACATGGACGACCCGGAGCGGTTGGCTTTCCCGTTGCGGCGTGGCCTCGTATGGCGCAGGCGCGCAAGCGAATTACGCACCGAAGAAGGGCAGGATCTGCTGCGCGGGATCGCGTCGCTGTTCAACGGCGCGCTGTTCCGCGCGTCCACCTACGAGTCGATCGGCGTCCCGGATATGCGGCTGTTCATCCGGGGCGACGAGGTGGAAGTGCACCGCCGACTGGTCCGGTCCGGCTTGCGGTTCGGCACCTGCCTGGACGCGGTCTACTTGCATCCCTGCGGATCCGACGAGTTCAAGCCGATCCTGGGCGGCCGGATGCATACCCAATATCCCGATGACGCGGCCAAGCGGTTTTTCACCTACCGCAATCGCGGCTACGTGTTGTCGCAGCCGGGTCTGCGCAAGCTATTGCCGCAGGAGTGGGTCCGGTTCGGCTGGTTCTTCCTGGTGACCCGCCGCGACCCCAAAGGCCTGCTGGAGTGGATCCGGTTGCGCCGCTTGGGGCGTCGCGAGATCTTCGGCAAGCCCGACGCAGGAGGAACATCATGACGTTCACCGACGCGGCGGCACAGTCGCGGACGTTCACCCGGGCCCGGGGTGATCTGGTCGACGGCTTCCGTCGCCACGAGCTGTGGCTGCACTTGGGCTGGCAGGACATCAAGCAGCGCTACCGCCGCTCGGTGCTGGGACCGTTCTGGATTACCATCGCGACCGGTACTACCGCCGTCGCGATGGGAGGCCTGTATTCCAAGCTGTTTCATCTGGAACTGTCGGTGCACCTGCCATATGTGACACTCGGGCTGATCATTTGGAATCTGATCAACGCCGCCATCCTGGAGGGCGCCGACGTGTTCGTCGCCAACGAGGGATTGATCAAGCAATTGCCGACGCCGCTGAGCGTGCACGTCTACCGACTGGTGTGGCGGCAGATGATCTTGTTCGCGCACAACATCGTTATTTATCTCGTCGTCGCGATCATCTACCCTAAGCCGTGGTCGTGGGCCGACCTGTCGGTGTTTCCGGCGCTGGCGTTGATCGTGCTCAATGCCATATGGGTGTCACTGTGTTTCGGCATCCTGGCGACGCGCTACCGCGACATCGGTCCCCTGCTGTTTTCCATCGTGCAGCTGCTGTTCTTCATGACGCCGATCATCTGGAACGACGACACCCTGCGGCAGCAGGGCGCCGGGCGGTGGGCGAGCATCGTCGAACTCAACCCGCTCCTGCACTATCTCGATATCGTGCGATCGCCACTGCTGGGCGCCCACCAGGAGCTGCGGCACTGGGTCGTAGTGGTGTCTTTGACAGTCGTCGGCTGGGTTCTGGCGGCCTTCGCGATGCGGCAATACCGCGGCCGGGTGCCGTACTGGGTGTGACCCGGGCCGCGAGCCATCGTCGGACACCCGAAAGATGATTCGTGACAACACGATCGACGAGCAACGAGGATAAAACTGCGGGCAAAGCGGGTATTCAGTTCAGCCACCAGCAGAAAATGCTTATCGATACAGGTGACGGCTGCCTCCCGATGGTGTATCACTGATAAACCACGAGATGGCTTCGCGGGTATCGGTGAGCGGCAATAAACAAGACCTAGGGCGGCGGACGTGAGCAAGAAAGGCCAATCAGTTGCGGATGCGGCGAAAAACCAGCTAGCCGCGGAACTGGATCGGCTGCGGCAGCGGCGCGAGCGCTTGGAGCTCGAGGTCAAAGACGACCGCGGCATGATAGGTGACCACGGAGACGCGGCCGAGGCGATACAGCGAGCCGACGAACTCGTCGTCCTCGCCGATCGGATCAATGAATTGGACCGGCTGTTGCGCACCGGGCCCCCGCCCTCCGACAATTCGGACGCGCTGCCCGGCGGTACCGAGCTGACCCTGCGGTTTGCCGACGGAGAAGTCGTCACGATGCACGTGATCTCCATCGTCGAGGAGACGCCGGTCGGCCGCGAGGCCGAGACGTTGACGGCTCGCAGCCCGCTGGCGCGGGCGCTGGTCGGGCACAAACCGGGCGACACGGTGACCTATTCGACACCACAAGGGGAAAGCCAGGTCGAATTGGTCGCGCTGAAGCTGCCCAAGTAACGCCGCGCCGGGGATGCGACCGGCACTGAGACACTTCAAATACACTTGCACCCCGTGGAAGCTGCGCCGCCGCGCCCACACCTGAGCCTGACGACGCAGGTGTGGCGCTTCGTCGTCACCGGCGGCTTTTCGGCGATTGTCGACTTCGGTCTCTACGTGACGCTGTACAAAGTGGTCGGCCTGCAGGTTGACCTGTCGAAAACCCTCAGCTTCATCGTCGGCACCATCACCGCCTACCTGATCAACCGCCGATGGACATTTCAGGCGTCACCGAGCACCGCCCGATTCCTGGCGGTGTTGGTTCTCTACGGGATCACCTTCGCCGTGCAGGTCGGGCTCAACCACCTATGCCTGGTGCTCATGCACTACCGGACCTGGGCGTTACCGGTCGCGTTCGTGATCGCACAGGGGACCGCCACGGTGATCAATTTCATTGTGCAGCGAGCCGTGATCTTCCGGATCCGCTGACCCTGACCGCCAGGCGGTACCCTCTTTGACGATGTTGAGCACGGACGTTCCGACAACTACCACCCGGCTGACCGGGTGGGGCCGCACCGCACCCTCGGTGGCACAGGTGCTGCGCACTCCCGATCCCGAGGTAATTGCCAAGGCGGTGGCGCAGGTCGCTGGCGCGGGCGGCAGGGGCGTGATCGCCCGCGGGCTGGGACGTTCCTACGGCGACAATGCGCAAAACGGCGGCGGGCTGGTTATCGACATGAACCCGCTGAACCGCATCCACTCCATCAGCTCCGAGACCAAGCTGGCCGACGTCGACCCCGGGGTCAACCTCGACCAGCTGATGAAGGCGGCGCTGCCGTTCGGGTTGTGGGTGCCGGTGCTGCCGGGGACCCGGCAGGTCACCATCGGCGGGGCGATCGCATGCGACATCCACGGCAAAAACCATCACAGCGCGGGCAGCTTCGGCGACCATGTGCGCAGCATGGACCTGCTTCTGGCGAGTGGCGAGATCCGCCACCTCACTCCCGGCGGCCAGGACTCCGAACTGTTCTGGGCGACCGTCGGAGGCAACGGCCTGACCGGCATCATCCTGCGCGCCACCATCGAGATGACGCCCACCGAGACGGCGTACTTCATCAACGACGGCGACAACACGGCGACGTTGGATGAGACGATCGCCTATCACAGCGACGGCAGCGAAGCCGATTACACCTATTCCAGCGCCTGGTTCGACGCAATCAGCCCGCCGCCGAAGCTGGGACGCGCGTCGATAACCCGAGGGCGACTGGCACTGCGCGACGAACTTCCGAAGAAACTGGCGAGGAATCCACTGAAATTCGATGCGCCACAGCTGATGACCGTGCCCGATATCTTCCCCAACGGATTGATGAACAAGCTCACGTATATCGCTATCGGAGAGCTGTACTACCGCAGAGGCGGGCACTACCGCGGAAAGGTCCAGAACCTCACCCAGTTCTATCACCCGCTGGATCTCATCGGCGAGTGGAACCGCGGCTACGGATCGGCTGGCTTCGCGCAATACCAATTCGTGGTGCCGCCTTCGGCGGTAGAGGAATTCAAGCAGATCATCCGTGACATCCAAGCAAGTGGTCATTACTCCGCACTCAACGTATTCAAGCTGTTCGGCGCGGGAAACCGAGCGCCCCTGAGTTTTCCGATTCCGGGCTGGAATGTTTGTTTGGACTTTCCGATGAAGCAGGGAGTCAACGAGTTCCTCAACGAGCTCGACTGCCGGGTGCTGGAATTTGGCGGGCGGGTCTACACCGCTAAGGACTCGCGCGTGAGCGCCGGCACTTTTCACGCCATGTATCCCCGCATCGACGAATGGATCGCGTTGCGCCGCAAGGTCGATCCCGCCGGGGTCTTCGCCTCGGACATGGCCCGACGTTTGGAGCTGCTCTAAATGGTGCTCGACGCGGTAGGAAATCCGCAGACGATCCTGTTGCTGGGCGGCACCTCCGAGATCGGGTTGGCGATCTGCGTGCGCTACCTGCGCAACGCTCGCGCGCGAATAGTGCTGGCCTGCATGCCCGAAGACCCGGGACGCGACGACGCGGTCGCGCAGATGGAAGCCGCCGGTGCACGCTCGGTCGAGCTGATCGACTTCGACGCGCTGGACACCGGGAGCCACCCGAAGGTGCTGGATCAGGCGTTCGTAAACGGTGACATTGACGTGGCCATCGTCGCCTTCGGGGTGCTCGGCGATGCCGAAGAGCTGTGGCAGAACCAACACAAGGCCGTACAGGCCGTCGAAATCAACTACACCGCAGCGGTTTCTGTGGGAGTACTGCTGGGTGAGAAGATGCGGGCTCAGGGCTTCGGTCAGATCATCGCGATGAGTACGGTCGCTGGTGAGCGGGTGCGACGGTCTAACTTCGTCTACGGTTCCAGCAAGGCCGGTCTGGACGGCTTTTATCTGGGATTGTCAGAGGCGTTGCGCGAGTACGGAGTTCGTGTCCTGGTGATCCGGCCCGGCCAGGTGCGTACCAGGATGAGCGCACACGTCAAGGAAGCTCCGTTGACCGTCGACAAGGAGTACGTCGCCAACCTCGCGGTGACCGCGTCCGCAAAAGGTAAGGAATTGGTTTGGGCGCCAGCAGCATTCCGCTATGTGATGATGGTGTTGAGACACATCCCGCGGAGCATCTTCCGCAAGCTGCCGATCTGACCATGCGCAACGCACTGGCCAGCCTGGGCCAGATGGTCTTGGCCGCAGTGGTCGCGGCGATCGTTGCGGTGATCTCGCTGATCGCCATCGCCGGCGTGCAGTGGCCGGCCTTTCCGTCGTCGAACCAGCTGCACGCGCTGACCACCGTAGGTCAGGTCGTTTGCCTGGCCGGGCTGGTGGCCACCGGCTGGGTGTGGCGGCGTGGGCGCCGCCTACTGGCTCAGTTAAGCGCGCTGGTGTTCGTCTCGGCGTTCACCGTCGTGACGCTGGGCATGCCGTTGGGGGCCACCAAGCTGTATCTGTTCGGCATCTCCGTCGACCAGCAGTTTCGCACCGAGTACCTGACGCGGCTTACCGACAGTCCCGCCCTGCACGACATGACCTACCTGGGTCTGCCGTCGTTCTACCCGCCGGGCTGGTTCTGGATCGGCGGGCGTGTCGCGGCGCTGACCGGGATGCCGGCCTGGGAGCTCTACAAGCCGTGGGCCATCACCTCGATCACGGTCGCGGTCGCGGTCGCGCTGGTGCTGTGGTGGCGGATGATCCGCTTCGAGTACGCGCTGATCGTCACCACCGCGACCGCGGCGGTGACGCTGGCCTACGGCTCTCCGGAGCCCTACTCCGCGATGATCACCGTACTGCTGCCGCCGGTGCTGGTGTTGACGTGGTCGGGTCTGCGCGCCGGCGAGCGCACCCGAGGTCGGGCCGCCGTGGTCGCCGCCGGCGTTTTCCTCGGCCTCGCGGCCACCTGGTACACGCTGCTGCTGGCCTACAGTGCATTCGCGATGGGGCTCATGGCGCTGGCGCTGGTCGCATCGCGCTGGCGACATAGGGGCGCCAAGGCCGCGCTCAACCCGCTGAGCCGGCTGGCCGTCATCGCCGTCGTCGCCGCGCCCATCGCGGCCACCACCTGGCTGCCGTTCGTGTTGCGGGCCGCACGCAACCCGGTCAGCGACACCGGCAGCGCCTATCACTACCTGCCGGCCGACGGCGCAGAACTGACCTTCCCCATGCTGCAGTTCTCACTGCTGGGGGCGGTCTGCATGCTGGGCACGCTGTGGTTGGTGGTGCGGGCCCGCTCATCGGTGCGGGCGGCCGCCCTGGCCATCGGGGTGCTGGCCGTCTACGCGTGGTCACTACTGTCGATGCTGGCCACGCTGGCGCGCATGACCCTGCTGTCATTCCGGCTACAGCCGACGCTGACGGTACTGTTGGTCGCCGCCGGGGCGTTCGGCTTCGTGGAGGCGACCCAGGCCCTGGCCGCGCGGCACCGGGCGGTGGTTCCGGTTGCCGGCGCCATCGGACTGGCCGCGGCGATCGCGTTCAGCCAGGACATTCCCGACGTGCTGCGGCCGGATCTCACCATCGCCTACACCGACACCGACGGACACGGCCAGCGTGGCGACCGGCGGCCACCGAGCTCAGAGAAGTACTACGACGCCATCGACGTCGCCATCCAGCACGGCACCGGCAGGCCACGCGACCAGACCGTGGTGCTGACCGCCGACTACAGCTTCTTGTCGTACTACCCCTACTGGGGCTTTCAGGGGTTGACCTCGCACTACGCCAACCCGCTGGCGCAGTTCGACCTGCGCGCCGCACAGATCGAGAAGTGGTCCAAGTTCAAAACGGCCGACGAGTTGATCCACACGCTGGACACGCTGCCGTGGCCGGCGCCGACGGTGTTCCTGATGCGCCGCGGCGCGAGCAACACCTATACCCTGCGGCTGGCCCAGGACGTCTATCCCAACCAGCCCAACGTGCGCCGTTACACCGTCAACCTGCGGGCCGCCCTGTTCGCCGACCCCCGGTTCAGCGTCCAAAGCATCGGCCCGTTCGTGCTGGCCATCCGCAAACCGGGACCCGGCCGCTGATATCCCAAGACAGGGCGCTGATGGCCACCGACACCTCACCTGGCGCGGTCGAAGAACTACCATCTACCTCCGTGAGCGGCGCGGGAGCAAAATACCGGTTAGCCCGCCTCGTCGCTGTGGTCGCCGGTCTGGTCGGCGCCCTGCTGGCGATCGCCACCCCGGTGCTGCCGGTCAACCAGACCACCGCCCAATTGAACTGG
>Ga0210396_10006927_pt1 | contig 10823 bp, 13 predicted proteins | sample IncBWH17OmetaG_FD_155466 | JGI IMG/M metagenome (GOLD analysis project Ga0210396, IMG submission 155466) | Forest soil microbial communities from Barre Woods Harvard Forest LTER site, Petersham, Massachusetts, United States - Inc-BW-H-17-O ... | reverse complement strand
CGGCGAAAACCAGGCAGACCTGGCAGTTTGCGGATATCTCCCTGAAACGGGTCTTCCTGTAGCTCAGCCAAGGCGGCCAGGATGCGCTGCTCGTCGCTCGCCGGAACCCGCTCAAGAGACTCCGCTGCCGCCCAAGATGCGAACGGCACTAATTTCTCCTTCGACGCTCGGCCATTGTCGATAACAGCGAGATGTAGTCATACAAGTCACTAAACATTTCCGAACCCCACTACGCTCCCCGCTTTCCCTTCAGCTCCGCCAGCAACTGCTCAATGCGATCCTCTTTTTCCAGCGCAGCTAACCGGTCTTCCATGTTGTCTCCGGCAATCTCCGCCTTCGCCTGCCCCACCGCCTCGGAATGCGCTACCTTGCGCTTCATGCGATCGAAAGCTGCGGCCTTCGAGCCGTCTCCGATGGCGAGCCGTGCCTCGCTGGCCTTGCCCACGGCGCGGGCCCGGCGATGTTGCGCAATCAGCAGATCGGCCTTGCTCTGCGCCTCCGTCAACTTCTGTTCCAGCTGGCGCAGCGCCGCTTTCAAATTCTCCACCTGTGCCTTCTGATCGGCCACCTGCTGCGCGAAGCTCTCACTCATCTCGCGATAGCTTTCCACGCGCTGCAGCGAAGCCCGCGCCAGGTCGTCCTGCTTCTTGTCGACCGACAGTTCGGCCTTGCGCATCCATTCCGTTACTTTGTCTTCGTTCTCTTTCTGCTTCTTTTCCAGCAGATGCTGGTCGGCGATTGCGATCGCCACCTGCGTCTTCACCTGCAGCAGTTGATTCTGCATGTCGAGAATCACTTGCTTGATCATCTTTTCCGGCTCCTCGGCCTTATCGATCAGGTCGTTGAGGTTGGCCCGGACTAACGTGGAAACACGCTCTAGTAACGCCATGATGGACTCCTTTTCTTTACAAACTGTCATCCTGAGCGGAGTAGCTGGTTCGCGAAGCGGACCAGCCGCGGAGTTGAAGGATCCCTACCCTGTCAACAATACCGTCGGCTCCGCAAGGCACTTCGGCCACCGCCCTCAGCTCTCCACTACCCTTGTTTTCACTTCATGCTTCCGATGGATCGCCGCGCATTCCGGACACCTTTCTTCAGCGCGGCGGAACGACGCTCCGAGCACCATTCCAATCGCAATCCCGATGCCCAGCCAGATCGCAATGTGCCCAGCCAGCACGCCGGCGACCGCGCCCAGCGCCGCTCCCAGCGCAATACCCAATCCCGTATATTTCGATTTGCTCGCCATCTCCTTGCTCCTGAAAACTGTTGCCAATCGAAGAGGACGGAGGGACGAGTCGAAACTCGTCCCTCCGCCTGATTACTTCGCTGCATCCACCACCGGTGGCTTCGCCGTTTTGTCTCCAATCTGCCGCACCTTCCCCAGCAGTTCCGCCAGCGGCATGCCCGAAAGCGTTTCGAACAACGCCGGCACCTGCGCCGCCATTTTGGCGATGTCGGCGGTGATTTTGTTCATCCCCGACGCGTCGCCATTTCCAGTGGAAACGATCGTGATCTTGTCCACATTTGCCAGCGGACTGGCCAGCGCCTTCACGATATCCGGCATGGTCGAAAACAACTTATCGATCACCGCCGCCTGGTTGTATTCCTGAAACGCCTCGGCCTTCACGTTCATGGCTTTGGCTTCGGATTCGCCTTTCTTGAAAATGATCTCCGCTTCAGCCTCGCCCTGCGCCCGTATCGACGAAGCATGCCCTTCGGCCTCCGCGATGAGGCGTTGCTTTTCGGCCGCGGCCAGCGTCTCGATTCGCTGCCGCTCGATCTCCGCTCCTTTCAGCACGGTTGCGATCAGTTCTTTCTCGCGGCGGTTAATTTCCGCTTCCTGCACCTTGACCTGCTGCTCTTTCTCGATCTGCTGCACCTTCACCTGCTCAGCGATGACCTGTTGCTGCATGATGTTGGTCTGGATGTCGTAAGCCTTGTCCGCCTGCGCCTGCTGCCGTTTTGTAACTTCGACATACTGCGCTTTCTTCACTTCCAGGTCGCGCTGTGATTCCGCCTGCTTGGCCAGCGACAAAGTTTCCGCCAGCACCCGCTCCTGATCGGCCTGTGCCTTGGCCACAGCCGATTCCCGCTGCGCCAGCGCTCGCTTGATCGCGGTATCGCGGTCGGCCTCTGCGGTAGCCACGTCGGCATCCCGCTTGATGCGGGCCACGTCCGGCTTACCCATGTTGGTGATGTATTCGTTCTTGTCGCGAACCTCCTTGATGGTGAACGAAATCACTTCGAGACCCATCTTGTTCATGTCCTCGGCACAGGTGCCGCGCATCCGGTCGGAAACCATTTCCGGTTGCTTCACGATTTCTTCCACCGTGAGCTGGCCGATAATCCCGCGCAAATGCCCTTCCATCACCAGCCGGATCAGACCCTCGCGTTCCTGATCGCTCTTGGTCAGGAACTGCTCGGCTGCCGTCAGCACAGACTCGCGGTCCGACTTCACTTTGATTTGCGCCACGGCTTCCACCGTCACTGCGACGCCCTGTTTGGTGTACAGATCCTGCTGAGGCGCCACATCAAACGACATCAGTTCCAGCGACAGATCCTTGCAGATCTGCACCATGGGCAGAACCAGCGTGCCATGTCCCTGGACGACGCGCGTCCCGCCCAGCCCATACACGATGAGTGCTTCGTGCGGCCCCGCTTTGCGATATAGCCTGGCCATTCCGCTCATCAGGAACAGAAGGACCATCACTCCCAGCCCGGCGAAAATCCAAATCTCTACCATCCGTGACATCTCCGGCATAACGCCTCCTTCTACGAATGCAGTTCAACGACTCGACAACATGTGGAACGCACGAGGAACAACTAGCTCACTGTGCTGCCCGGCGAGATTGCGATCCACGATCCAGTTATTCACGCCGTAGACAAAGCCGAGCACGACATAAAAAACAACCACCATCGACCACCTGGCCAAATTCGAAACTGCCGCACCGCGCGCCGCGTACGAAGCGATCGTGAAGATCAAGAGCATAAAGGCCGTGGTCCCCAAAGCCATCATTAAAGAACCTTCCCGCGACGCATAGCCGTTAGGCTGCCAATTGCTGTCGAAGTGTACGGCCACTCGCGCCGGCAGCAGATTCCACGCTCTCCAATAGTTCAGCGCGGTCAGCGGCAGCGCCAGCCACGTCAACCCCACCACGATTAGAAACAGTTTTCGTTCCATACCGTCTCCACCTCGCACGCTACCTGCGTTCAGCTGCGCAATTCATTCCCCGGACATCTCACTCCACAACCGCACGTAAGCAATTCCCTTTTCGTAGCGAGTCACCACGACCTCGGTCCCTTTGGCCATGGCGCTCGAGTCGTCGCTGCGCGCCCCGCACACCCGCCGTGTACCCATCTGCGTATAAATGATTTCGCCGGTTCCACCTTCGCGGATAGAGCTGGAAACTCGACCCAGCACTCCGACCATTTCGTAGTCAGCGGGATCCATGTTCTCGTCTTCCGAGATCAACACCCTGCTCAGAAACAGGAACACAATGCCTCCTCCAACCAGTCCGCTCGTGACCGAGGCCAGCAATCCAAAACCGATCCAGAGGCCGGAGTAACGCGTAAGCAGATATCCGGTGCCGCCAAACCAGGCGAGGAACGCCGTTAGCGTGACGAAATTGAATGGCGAAACCCCTCCACCTCGCTGCGCGTGCGCATTGCTCGTGGCAACTGATGCATCGGTTGCGACCGGCGCGTGACCCGCGATGATCGGACCATGCGCCGCGCTGGCACTGGCCGCTGGCAGGTGCGCGCCGCCAACGTGCCCATGAAAGTGCGGCAGATGCAGCCGGCCCGTGCGCGCTCCCCCGAACACGAAGGAAAAAAAGCTCAGGCAGAAGCCGACAGCGAAACAGATCAAGTAAAAATTCGCCCAGGTCATGGAGTAGTTCACCGGATTCTCCTCCCTTCTGCCTTCGCGGTACGGACGTGACTGTCGCGGCGGTGATTTCCTGTCCTCATCAATTCCGGCCGCAAGGCTTCCAGCAGACGTTCGGCCAAGCCTGGCGTGTCGAGAATCGCGCCCAACAGCAACAGGCAGCGTCTCGTGTCTTTTTCGCGTGCAGCTTTGATCAGCACGTCGCTCACTTCAGGATCGCTGACAAAGCGCTCCGATCCCTGCAGCAACCAGACGTCAAGCTGGCCTTCAGTCGTACGCAGGTCGGAGGTCAGCTCCGTGTGATAACCCTCGGGATCATCCACTAAAAAGCCAGGATGCACCTTGAAGAACTTGGCCAGCAGCGCGCGCGACGACTGCGTCATGTGAGGCCGCGATCCGTTCTCGATCTGCGACAAGTAAGACTGGCTGATGCTCTTGCGCAGTTCCTGGCGAATCGACTTCACCATCTCCTGCTGCGTCATGGGACGGTCGAGGCCGCGCAGCGAGCCTTCCACCTCGCGCAGGTAGCGAATTTTCTCTCCCAGTTTCATATTCCAGATCGCTATATGTATATTGCAATATGCAATGCTTGTCAAGAAACGGATTTGGCGTGTTTTGAGGAGCTTGCAGCCGGCTTACAACCCGGCTTCGATGCGGGACCGGGGGTCGAGGTAGTCGCGCAGGGCGTCGCCGATGAAGTTGAACGACAGTACGGCCAGCATCACGGCTAGCGCGGGAAACAGGACGAGGTGCGGCGCGTCGAACAGGTGGGCGCGGCCGTCGTTGAGCATCGTACCCCAGCTTGCGGTGGGCGGCGGAACGCCGAGTCCGAGGAAACTCATGGTGGCTTCAGCGAGGATGGCTCCAGCCATACCGATCGCGGCCTGCACGATCACAGGCTGAATAATGTTCGGCAGAATATGACGGACGATGATACGCAGGTCGCTGGCGCCGAGGGCGCGGGCGGCTTCGACGAATTCACGTTCGCGAGCGGCGAGAACTTGTCCTCGAACCAGGCGGGCGTAGCCGACCCAGCCTCCAAGCGAGAGTGCCAGAACCAGATTGAAGATGCCGGGGCCGCGGAAGGCTACGAAGGCAATGGCTAGCAGGATTCCGGGGAACGAGAGGAACGCGTTCATCAGGACTACGTTGACGAAGCGGTCGATGCCTCCGCCATAGTAGCCGGCGATAGAGCCGATGATTAGGCCGAGGGCGAGCGAGGCCGTGACGACGCAGCTCCCGACCAGCATCGAGATGCGCGCGCCGTAGACGATGCGCGAGAGAATGTCGCGGCCGAGTTCGTCGGTACCGAACCAGTGCGCGTGGGATGGGGGGTCGAGGCGCGCGGGGAGATTAATGGCAGCGGGATCTTGCGGCGCGATCCAGGGAGCGAAGAGGGCAAAGATCACGAAGATGACGACCAACACGACGCCTGTTGCGGCCAGCGGATTGTGGCGGGCGTTTATGGATACTGAGCGGCGGAACGAGATGGTCGTCGTGGACAAGTTCGCTTGTGGAATTCTACCCGTTAATAATTCTGCTCTTCATTGCTTCCGAGGTACTGCGAGGATGGGAAACTCTTTTGATTTTGTCGATACCCCCTCCCCCCGGGGGGTCCACTGGAATCATTACGTTAGCAGGAAATTCCCCGCAAAATCCGGAGCGCAAAAGAGTTAGAGGTCAAAATCTAGAGAACACGGGACTTGCGTCTGTTGCGTTCTCCACTGTCTGTACCGCCTCCGCCTTGACCATTCTGGTCTAATTGAGAATCGAGCGCAAGGTCAGATGTCACAAGGGGGCTGTGGATTTCCCTGACACCGTTCGGAACCTCCGCGGACTATTGCCAGTCACCAAAATCAAACCTAAACACAGGGGTCACAGAGGTTCACGGAGGGAATTCATCATCTGTCGCCGGTAGTGGAGAATGGGATGACTCCGTCTCACCAGACTTCCAGCTTGATCTGGCGATAGCGATTGATTAGCTCAAAATCTTTCCGGTTGGTGGTGATGAGGCGGGCACCGTGAGAGCGAGCGGTTAGGGCGATCAGCACGTCGAAATGCAAGTCGCGCAGCTTGTGCGGCTCGAGGCCCTGATCGCGGCGAATGTTGGCCAGTATCTCGCCCGACTCCAGCCAATTCCTTTGCGTCGGAGTTAAGATCGGGTAGTTTCTTGCCAGGGAGCGGAGAAACTTGTGTTCCGCTGGCCCGACGGCGCCACGCATCAGTTCCGCGAGGACGGCGGATGATGTGCGAACCAAGCCGCCGACCGATTCGATGCTCTTGCGATGACGCCCGGTGCGAGCCTCGTCGACCAGAACGGATGTATCGAAGATGACGAGGTCACTCATCAAGTCCGGAAAATTTGAGTTTGCCGGAGTTCTTTTTCATCAGGGCTTTGAAACGCTTGAGCGCGACGATTTCGCGCAGGGCGATATGGACTGCGTCCGTGCGGGATTTTGCTCCGAGGACCTTGACGGCCTCGTCGGCCAATTGAGTGTCGAGGCGGATTGAAGTCATGGTCACAGCCATAGTGCTCCCTTGCACCTTCGTATATACAGGATAGGATAGTGGTATATACAGGTCAAGGGCTAATTGGGCGTACTTGAGTCGAAGTCCCAGCCCTTCGACGGCGCTCAGAGCGTCGTCTGTCGCGGGGAATGCGACAGCGAAATGGCACCCGACGTTGCCGGTTTGAATAACCACTATGGTCCTTCCTCGTCCTCGACCATCTCGAACTTGTTATAGGCGGCACGCGCCTTGATGATCTTCACTTCGCCGACGAGCGGTCCCAGCGCCGACAGTATCTCCACTTTGGGGACCTGACATCTCTGCCCGACGATAACGTCCGTGAGCCGCATGTTTTCGCCAAAGGGCACGAAGTGCAAGCCGTTGTCCTCGTTCTCTAGAGGGCCCCAGACGCGGATTTCCTTTTCGTAGAGCCAGTGCTCGAATTTTGTAAAGATCGCCTTTCGCGCAAAAGCGTCGTGCTCGGAGTCCGACATTTCCTTGAAATTGAGCGAGAAAAGGTAAGGGGCTTGAGATGTATGACACAGGCCCGGCATTGCTCTTAGGATCCTCGTTCAACGTCGGAATTTCGAAGCCGAGACATAGCCCCCGGTGCTTGTCGCTGTAGTGCGCCCAGATAACCGGATCCTTCCAGTCTGCGCTAAAACATAGCAGGCCTCGGTCCTTATGGACATCATCTCTCGTCGTTATGAATGCCATGCGAATAACAATGTCGGTAACGAGGTAAGGCATCAACTCGAATGGATCGTTAAGTCAGCAACGCGGGACTGTTTCAACCGTCAGTCTTTTATGCTCTTGACGCCGAAATTGGAATCCAAGAATTTATACACACGCATTCAGTTATGAATCTTAGCACCCGCTCATTGCCGAATCCTCGGGTTCGCTACCGAGTACAGCACGTCCGTCAGGAAATTCACTGCTACGTAGGTTAAGCCGATCGCGAGGATGCAGCCTTGCACGAGATAGTAATCGCGGTTGGAGATGGCTTGGATGGTGAGACGGCCTATGCCGGGCCAGGAGAAGATGGTTTCGGTGACGATTGCGCCTGCCAGTAACGCGCCGAATTGCAGACCTAAGACGGTGATGATGGGGATCATGGCGTTGCGCAGGGCGTGGCGGTAGACCACCGTGCGCTCAGGCAGGCCTTTCGCTCTGGCGGTGCGGATGTAGTCCTGGCTTAGCTCTTCCAGCATTGATGTGCGGACCATGCGGGTGAGGATGGCGGCCAGGGCTCCGCCCATGGTGATGGCGGGCAGGATGATGCTGGCGAAAGAGCCAGCGCCGGAGACAGGGAGCCAGCCTAGCTTGATGGCGAAGAGAAGAATGAGGATTGGACCCAGGGCGAAGTTGGGGAATGACAAGCCGAAAAGGCTGACAACGCTGAGGAGACGATCGTCCCAGCGGTTGCGGCGCTGGGCACTGCGCACACCGGCTGGAATCGACAGGACTATTGCCACGAATAGCGATGCCAGCGTTAGTTGCAGAGTGTAGGGATAGCGCTGGGTCAGCAGGTGCGTCACGCTTTGGTTGTAGCGGAACGATGGGCCGAGGTCGCCGTGGAGAACGCCTTTCCAGTAGCGGAGATATTGCTCGCCTAGCGGGGCGTCGAGGCCGTAGGCGTGGCGGGCGGCTTGGATGTCGGCGGCCGGGGCACCTTCGCCTAACATTTGTTGGATTGGGTCGCCGGGGACTAAGTGGATTAGCAGGAAGACGAGGCTTACTACCAGCCAGATTACTGGGAGGGTGTAGAGGACGCGTTGGAGTAGGAGCTTCAGTTGCCAGTACCCAGTTGCCACTTTCCGGTTCCGACCGCGGGCGCGTACCTGAGACTCCTTGCAGAGCTGGCGGCACTTCGCGGATGTAAGGGGTCCTTCGAGTGCGTGGCTGGTCCGCTTCGCGAACCACCCGCTTCGCTCAGGATGACAGAGTCGTGGTGACTAGAGCGCCACATCTTCAATCTCCCGCGTGCTTCGCGCTTTCGGCTTTGTCTTCGATACTTTCTACTTTTTCGATCTTTACTTTGGCGATGCGGTGACCTTCCATCTGTTCAACCGTGTAGCGGTGGCCTTCGAATTCGAATGATTCGCCGAGGTAGGGGATCCTCTGGAGGCGGGCCAGTATGAATCCGGCGAGGGTTTCGAATCCGGCGTCGCGGGGCAGGAGCAGGCCATGCTGAGCCTCGAGGTCGCGGATGTTTACTGCGCCTTCGAGGATGAGGACGGACTCGTCTTCGAGCGCAGGCTCGGGGGGAACGTCGAATTCGTCTTCGATATCGCCCACCAGCTGTTCCAGAATGTCTTCGACTGTGATTACGCCTGCCGTGGAGCCGAACTCATCGACTACTACGGCGAGGTGACGGCGGCGCTGTTTGAATTCGAACAGCAGTTCTGCCAGGACTTTGGTTTCGGGAACGACCAGAACGTCGTGCATGATCTGGCTGATCTGGGTGCGGGCGATGCGTGAGGCTAGAGGCATTCCGAGATTGATCAGCCTGAGCCGCACCCAGCGGACCAGCTCTTTGTAATAGAGGACTCCGACGATGTGTTCGGGGCCGCGCTGCGGATCGTAGACGGGGATGCGGGAGTGCTGGCCTTCGACCACGCGGTTGAGGGCTTCGTCCAGGTTGAGGTCCGAGGGTAAGGAAAAGATATCGGGACGGGCGACCATGACTTCGCGGACGGTGATGCTGTCGAGTTCGATGGCGTTGTGGATCATTTCTTCCTGCGACTCGGGGATCTGACCGAACTGGCGGCTGGCGGTAACGATGAGTTTGAGTTCGTCGGGGGAGTGGACGGCGCCGCCGCGGCGGGTATCGCGGGCGCCGAAGAGGCGCAGGACCAGGCCTCCGGAGCGGCGCATGAAGAAAAGTACGGGCCGGGTGAGGGTGAGGAAGGCTTCCATGGGAGCGGCTACGGCCAGGGCGATTTGCTCGGAGCGCTGCAGGGCCAGAGTCTTCGGGACGAGCTCGCCCAGGAGAACGTGCAGATAGGTGATCAGGCTGAACGCGATGACGATGGCGATACCGTGGGCGTAAACCGCGGCGTGGGGAACCTCCTGCACGAAACGGAGAGCTTCCACGAGGCGGGCCACCATGGGTTCGCCGATCCAGCCGAGGGTGAGGCTGACCATGGTGATGCCGAGTTGCACGCCGTTGACGACTTCGTCGAGATGCTGGTGGAGGCGCTGGACGATGCGAGCGCCGGTGCGTCCGGATTCGATGAGCTGCTGGATGCGGGTGTCGCGAATGCTGACCAGGGCGAATTCCGCGGCTGCGAAGAACGCATTTGCTGCCACTAGAAGAAGGATCAGCAGCACGCGGAGCAGCACGAAGGCGATCATTGAGGATTGGTTCTAGTGGGGCAATTCTAACATTCCAAAGGGACTGGCAGGGTGCGGGAGAGTTGAGATTACGACATAGTTCCTTTAGCACAGGGGTTCCCTTCGACTAGGTTTGGGCAGGCTCCGGAGCACGGGTTAAAACTTTTGGACCTGCCGGGCTACCTTTTTTCTGTGAGGGGGGTCTAACCGGCAGGTGGCTGGTTATTCACGCTGCCTCAGGTCATTTTGGCTCGGGTTCGCAATCCCTGGAACAAAGGGAAGTCTGGCTGCGTACATGATTGTGGAGGCGCGAGACGGCGCTTCTTCGGCGAGCGTTTTCAGCAGCATTTTCAACGAGCATTTCCGGCAGGCATTTCCAGAAGTTCAGGAGGCGGTTGTGAACGGAAACGGAAATAATAAGAAGAAACGGCGCAGACTATTTATCTGGGGCGGCGTTGGGGTGGGGATTGTCCTACTGATTGCGGTCGGCGTAATCGCCGCCAAGAGTGGCGGCACCAAGATTGATCCCTCGAAGCTGGCTAAGGTGGAGAAGGGTGACCTGGCGAAGAGTGTGGTGGCTACCGGCAAGGTGACGCCCATCACCAAGGTCGAGGTGAAATCGAAGGCCAGCGGCATTGTGAAGAAGCTGCTGGTGGACTACGGCGATCGCGTGAAGAAGGGGCAGTTGCTGGCGCAGCTCGACAAGGTGGAGATCGAGGCACAGGTGGCACAGTCGCGCGCGGCTTTGGATGCGGCTGAGGCCAACATGACGAGCTCGCAGGCCGATTATGAGCGCGCCAAAGTGGACGCCGAAGGTCCTGACGTGCCGTTGCTGAAACGTGCGTATGACCGAGCGGAAGGCATGGCGAAGGACGGAGTAGTTTCGGCGTCGGCGCTCGATGACGCGGAGAAGAATTATGAAATGTCGCTGAATAAACAGAACGTCGCCAAAGCGCAGGTGACCGTGCTGAAGGCAAAGATTGCGCAGTCGAAGGCCAACGTGGCACAGGATCAGGCCAACCTTACGCAGTTGGAGGAGCAGCTCAGCTATACCGACATTGTTTCGCCGATCGATGGCATTGTGCTATCGCGC
>Ga0210396_10006925_pt1 | contig 10824 bp, 16 predicted proteins | sample IncBWH17OmetaG_FD_155466 | JGI IMG/M metagenome (GOLD analysis project Ga0210396, IMG submission 155466) | Forest soil microbial communities from Barre Woods Harvard Forest LTER site, Petersham, Massachusetts, United States - Inc-BW-H-17-O ... | reverse complement strand
TTTCCGTTTTCTTGGTCACTCGGCGGCAGCGTCGTGCGGTTTACGTGGGAGCTTGCGAAATAGTGCGGCAAAAGCTCGCGCTTTCGGGTCACGCTTACCCAGGGTCTGAGCCACGTCAGTCACTCGACGGGCGATGCGACCGGTCTTATCGGCGTTCACCGCTTGAATGAGTTTGCGCCACGTACTAACAGTGCCCCGGGTGATGATGTCATCGATAGCGGCCTTGGTGAGCTCGCGGCCGGCCACCTCCGAGAGATGCCGATGCGCCATCAAGGGTTGGTTGAGTTCCAGTGGCCGGGCCTCGAGCACAAGATCCACGGCGGCACAGAGCCGAGCTACTCGCTGCAGTCCGAGTTCGGGTAGCTTACCGGCCTCGAGGGCCGCCAAGGTTGAGCGGCCGACCGCTGCTTGAGCGGCTAGTTGAGTGAGCGTCAGGCCTTTGGCACGCCGCTGCTCAGCGATGAGATGGCCAATAGTTTGCAAATTCATTAGTCCAGTATACTGGATCATTATCGGAGAAGTCTAGTATATTGGACTTTGATCCGCCTCGAGTACAAGGTGTCGGGACGTGGTTCCCGACAGAGGGCCTAAGTCTCCATGCCCCTCGCGCGAAACTAGTTCATGCGTAGTGGCTTTCGGAGTGAAAGACATTTGGTACGTATGGGTAAAAGCAGCGGCTCAGGTCGCGGCTGAGTCTCTCCGATCAAGGATTGCGACAGATGCTGCTTTTGATGCTCGCCTGCAGGAACTCGCCCGCTCGCGCGGTTAATCCGAGACTTCCCGCGCAATTCGAAACAAAGCATAGCGGCGATTTGCATTACTGATTTGAATAACTTCGTCGGACTACGTCTGCATGCCGGCGTCTGTGAAATGATCAAGGTCATAGAGTGGCTCGCCAATCGTGGGACTTCTTCCGATTTTGACATCGGCGGTCCAAGAAGATCTCTTAGCTCTGCGGCTCACGCGAGACTTCGCTCAGCGCTCCGGAGATGAAGCGTTGTAGCTTCAGAAATCGGCCGTATCGAATCATATCTCGTGGGCTCACATTTCCCAGCATCGGATTTGGGGCTCCGAACCACAGCGAAACTTTGCGAGCATCCCCGTTGAAGTATCGTGCAACCATCAGTGAACAATTGGCAATCTGCTCCATCCGCTCTTTAAGGGCAGGTGGTATTCGCTCGTCGAAGCGCACGGAGTTTTTAGCGACGTGCGCCACTCGCGATAGGTCACTATTGGTGAGTCCTACAACATCGCGCACCCGTTCGTAATCAAGGGACTGTCCAGGACCTGCCCAAAAATTCAGGGAGTCGTCCTGGAATACATTGTCAAATAACTTATGAGCCGTGGACACTCGGCGGTACTCGTTTAAGCCTCTGGGACGACAGATATTACCACTATTTAGCCAATACAATGCCAACAGTTTGCCATTAATGCTTGAATCTATTTTTAAATGAAATACATATACTTATCGCCAGCTGGCACGACCGAGCCTGAAATGGCGCGTGCCAGAGTTGAGTGTCGAATCAGTTTGTCGCTCAAATCCATTCGGCGATTCGGACTTAACTTTTACTTGCGACAGACGCTCAACTGGGACTTCGAACCGCTGCATCCACGGAAGATGTGGTATATGATGTGTATAGATATCCACATTGGTATCCACATAGTTATCCACATATGAAGACAATTCAAATGACAATCGATGAGCGATTGCTGAAGCTTGTCGACAAGATGAGCCAGGCACGCAAGACCACCCGATCTGCGTTCATTCGAGACGCGCTAGAGGCAAAAATCGAGCGCGAGCGAATCCGAGAGAAGGAACTCCGTCATGCCGGTGGCTACGCACAAAAGCCTGTCGCGCCGGGTGAATTCGAAGTTTGGCTCAGTGAGCAGGACTGGGGCGCATCATGAATCGAGGGGATGTGTGCTGGTACACCTTCAAGGCACCGGACAAGAAGCGACCGGTGTTGATTCTCACTCGCGAATCCGCAATTTCGGTTCTCAATTCGGTGACTATTGCACCCATCACATCAACGATCCGCAGCATTCCTACGGAGCTCCTCCTGACTCAGCAGGATGGTGTGCCTCACATTTGCGCAGCAAACTTCGACAGTCTCCAGACCGTACCCAAGAGTAACATCGGCAATCGCATCACGCGTTTGACATCCCGCAGAATGAAAGAAGTAGCGGCAGCGGTGTCGTTCGCGCTCGGGTTGGATGAATGATTGCCGTCCCATGGCGTTTGGGCGATGCGCAAGGTGGGTGCAATTGGTGATACCGGCATGATTAATTCGACCACTAGTGAATCACAAGACTCCAAAAGGGATTTGGTCACAGCGTGTTTCGCAGATCGCCGTGAATCCCTCCCTGGAGGCTGCGGGCAAAACATCCCTGTTTTGCGCGCTCTGCGAAACACATTCTGACCAATTCCCTGTCGCAGTGCCGCCACTAACGGCACTCTCAAGCTTCACCCCGATGCCCGCCATCATAAACCGCGCCACCGATCGAACATCCATACTCAATCTTCCCGGGTGAATTGTCCGGCACGATAGCTACACTGAACAAACGCCAATGGTTGTAAACTCTAAGTGTCTCGACAGGAGTGGAGATCATGCCTACCGCCACAAAAGAATTTCATAAGACATTTGAGGGCTGGGCGGCAACAGTTTGGCCGCTATTAGACGAAGGCGATCTTCCGCTGGCTGCGGCCGCTTTGATGGCGCACGCCGCCTTCGTCGAACCGGAGCACCAGATCGCCATCTTCGACGCAATAGCGGATGCATGGCTCGATGTGAGTGGTGGGGACGCGCGCCGCGCCCTACTGCAAGAACGACTCGAGTTCCTAAATACTAGGGTACCGGCAACTGGTGCGTGGCAGACGCCCGATGCGATTTGGGACGCCTTTTGGGCCATTGCGGACGGCGCAGACCGGCAAGCCGGCCCACCTTCCGCGTTGGATGTGACACTACGTGTCGTCAACATCGGCACTCTTTACGATCAAGAGCTGCTGCAGCGCTGCGAACGAGCCGTGCTCATGCATAGGGATATCGATGCGCTGCTCGGCGAACCGGAAGTGCGCATGACCACGAACGATCTCAAGCATCGGCCAAAGGAGAGTCTGGGCACTGATCTACTCGACATGCTGACCGCCAAAGGCTACGACTTGGAGGTCATCGATGCGGACACCGTTTTGCTGCCGCCACAATTCCCCGCGCAAAACCGCACCAACCGGCGCATCCTGCAATTACATGATGTCTGGCACCTGTTCGCCGATTACGGCTTCACGGCGCAAGGCGAAGTAGCAATCTCTGCGTTCCAACTCGCACAATTTGGCCAGAATTATTCCACCCGATTCCTGGCCGTGAGTACCACGAGTCTCTGCTTGAGTCGGCTGGTCGACCCCGATCGGTTCATCACCCTAATAGCGGAAGGTTGGCGCCATGGGCGCATCTCGCCTCCCCTAATGTCCGTCCCGTGGCATCAGTTGCTCGACAAACCCATACCCCAACTGCGCCGCGAATTGGGCGTTCAGCCCTTTCAGACCCGCACGCCGGAATTCCTTAATTTCTAGAAATGCCCCCGCTCACTACGACGCGCAGCGTCGACAAACGTCGCCGTCAAGCCACGCGGGTGAAATTAGCGAATCCCAAATTAATATGATTCGAATACCGCCTAGCGCGCGGTCAACGATTGTGACCTGGCGTTAAGATGCCTCCCATGACCGCCTCCAAACATCGATCGAAGAGCTCTACCCACAGTGACCGCACTCCCGCGGCTCGCAAACCCGTGGGACGCCGAATCATAAGGGTGGGCAAACGCGAAATTGTCACCGAGGGATTCGTCAGACCGATATTCCACGACCTGTTCCACCATTTCATGACCGTGAGCTGGCCGAGGCTCTTTACGACCCTGGCCGCCTTCTTTCTCGTCTTTGACCTTCTATTCGGCTACCTCTACTACCTCGTTCCGGGATGCATCGCCAACTTAAGTCCACCTGGCTTCGCGGGTGATTTCTTCTTCAGTGTGGAGACCCTTGCAACCGTGGGTTATGGAGACATGCATCCGCAAACCTTCTATGGCCACACGGTCGCCATGATCGAGATTTTTGTCGGCCTCATGTCCTTAGCGCTCATTACGGGCCTGATGTTCGCCCGATTCTCCCGCCCTCGTGCGCGCTTTCTATTTTCGAAAAACGCCGTCGTGCGCCCCATTGACGGCAAGCTCACATTGGTATTTCGTACCGCGAATGAGCGCCAGAATGTAGTTCAAGATGCCTCCGCACGCTTGAGCATGCTGCGTGACGAGGTAACTCAAGAAGGCTATCGCATTCGTCGCATCGTTGATTTGCCGCTGCTGCGCTCCCAATTCCCCATGTTCGCGCTTGGCTGGACCATCATGCACGTCATCGACGATGCGAGCCCCTTGAGCGCCGAGACCGCGGAATCGCTAGTGACATCGAATTCGGTGTTTGTCTTGAGCTTAAGCGGAACCGATGAGAACACCGGTCAGACGCTGATGGCGCGGAGTGAATATGGGAGCGCCGACATTCGATGGAACTCAACCTTCCACGATATCCTCGAAGAAGCGCCGGACGGCACCATACACATTGACTACAGCAAGTTCCACGAAGTTGAGCCGCTTCAAGATTCTGACAGGTCTCCTCCGGCGAATCGAAATTGACTTCGGCGGAATTGAACGCTGTGAAAAATCCATCTAAAACCGCGTTTTTCATAACCGCAACTTATTTGGAGGGTATTCGAAAGGACCGCGCCTGGTTCGAGTCCCGGCGCGCACTGCTCCGATCGATTCGCGACGACGCTGCCGTGCTGACTCAATGAGGGCCAGAGTGTGGCATCAATCATCAGGGCGTTCACGTGTTGACTGACCAACAGCTTGCCGAAAGCGTACGCTCCGCGCTTGCGGGCAAAGGCACGGTCCGTGAAGTGAAGATGTTCGGCGGCCTCGGCTTCATGCTGAACGGCAACCTGGTTGTCGCGGCGTCCAAGCGCGGCCTGCTTGCGCGCATCGGTAAGGACCGCCAACGCGAAGCGCTTGCGCGAGCGGGAGCGCGTCCCATGGTCATGAGAGGCCGAACGATGGACGGCTACATCTACGTCGATCCCCCGGCGCTGACCGCTCGCGCGGTGCAGGCATGGTTGCGGCTCGCCGTCGCTTTTGTGCAAACTCTCCCACCCAAGAAGCCCGGCGCGAAGCGCGCACGAGCAAAGTGAAAACGAAAATGATCAACGTTTTAGGTTGATCCTAAAGTGCTTCAGATTACGCGCGCAACGACTGCAGAACACTTTCAGCAAATCATACGACCTCAGAGTTGAGATGGGCCGCTGGGATGCCGCCCTTGGGTCAATTGACAGCCCATCCGTGCGGTTTCATTCTTCTGCTTCCTCGTTTACTCCCAACGATTGGCGTTCTTTGGAAAACCGGGACGCTGTACTCGTACGACGCAGAAGCGTTGGCCCGTAGGCGCCTGCATCACTACCCAACGCTCGAGGCGGTCCACGACCCTCGCGCCTAGTTTCTCAAGTCGCGCCACTTCGGCGGGGATGTCGTCGGTCTCGATATCGATGTGGACGCGACTCTCGTGTTCGACGCGCTGGATCTGCACGATGGGCTCTTCGGGCGGAGTTTCCAGCATGCGATAGTTGCCGCGGCTGCCCGGGTGACTCAAGTCTAGCGCGCGACCCAGTGCTTGGCTCCAGAAGCGGGCGGCTTCATCGACGTCGGACGTCTTGCAATCGATCAACACTGCACAAAGCCGGGAATGGTGCATATCGGTGTCTCTTCAGTTAAAGTCTTTCTCGTCTGACCGGACCGTTTGGGTCGTAACGCCGGCCCACGACTTACTTCAAGACCCGGTGTGCTTTAAGTATCTCCACCGTCCTTTCAATCGGCAGAGCGTCGACCGTATGGCCGTTCCCGGTCACGGTCGTCGCCTTAAACATCGAGTTGTATACCGCTTCTTCTGTCGCTTCGATTACGGCCTGAAACAATGGCGACATCGCATCGTTAGCGATGACTGCCACGCTCCGCGTCAGCGCTTTTGTATTGGCATGAACCCGCACTTCGTAAGCGGTTGAGAATGCGATCGCATAGTCTCCGCTGCCGTTTGATCCCGAACTGCCCGTCCGCGCGATTCCCAGCCACGCCCTCGCCGCCAGCCGCTTCAAGTTGCGCGCGTCCATCGGCGCATCGGTGGCGATCACGATCATGCACGATCCGTCTGCCTTATCCTTGACGCCGGCGGCCTGCTGCAATTCCTTACGCAGGTAGTACTGGCCGAGCTCCTCGCCCACCGGAGCACCGGCAATCGTGAGGATGCCGCCAAAATTAGTCTGCACCAGGACACCCACGGTATATCCGCCGAGACTCGTGGGCAGGCGGCGCGACGCCGTTCCAATGCCGCCTTTCCAGCCGAACGCCACGGTGCCGGTACCGGCGCCGACAGCGCCCTCCTCGACCGGACCGCCTTTGGCGCCCTTGATGGCGGCGGATACATCATCGGGCGCAATGTGGCGTCCACGAATGTCGTTGAGATATCCGTCATTGGTTTCCCCCACGACGGGGTTGATGGACAGCACGTCCTCGTTGCCCGGAAGGGCCAGCATATAGCTGATCAGCGCGTCCGCCACACGCGGCACGCTGGTGGTGGAGGTCAGCAGGATGGGCGTTTCGATGTCGCCCATCTCATCCACCTGCGTCGTACCGGTCAGTTTTCCGAAACCGTTGCCCACGAAAATCCCACCGGGCACCTTCTCACGATAAAGATTGCCGGAATGCGGCAAAACGGCGGTCACACCCGTACGGATGTCACCGCCGAGAATGATGGTTGTCTGCCCCACTTCGACACCCGCAACATCGGTGATCGCATCGAGCGGCCCGGTCGCCAGGATGCCGACCCTCAGGCCCAGATCGGAGACGCGGGGGCGTGTATTCGGCGTGGTGCTTTGGGCAGCAGCTAACGCGCTCGCCAACAGGATCGCAACAATGGCGCAAAACTTAATGACCATGGACATAGCATAAAACGAAATCCTGCTAGCGGGCATTCCCGGGTGAGAATTCTTGCGCGCGGCGCGGATGCTCACGCCCCTCGCAATTAAGAACCATCGACATGTTCTCCGGCACCGCCCGTGCCATTGCTAGGCCTTTGACACGGCCAGTGCTCTGGATCCTTACGTCGACATCGCCAAGGTCCAGGAATGGCTTAGGTAAGCCAACATCGCCATCACCCGTATCTACGACCGGCGCAAAATGCCCGAGTGGGACAGCTTCCGGCTTGACCCTTGTGCCGCTCGGCGCTAACGACACCTCGATTTCAGTACGATGTTCAGAGCCTGTGCAACACACAAAGCTTGTGCCCGTCAAGATCGCGAAGATAGGCCAAATAAAACTTACCTGTGCTGCCTTCACGCACGCCCGGAGGGTCTTCACAGGTAGTGCCGCCAGCAGCAAGGCCAGCCGCATGCCAGGCATCTGCCTGGGCGGGCGACGCAGCAGCGAAACCGATCGTCATACCATTGGCGCAAGTTGCGCCCTCGCCATTAATGGGTGTTGTGACTGAGAAAACGCCGGTGGGCGTTCGATAAAAGATCCTGTGTCCATCGACTCTTGCGGGCGGCACGCCAAGTGTACCCAGTAGAGAGTCATAGAAAACCTTCGCGCGCTTAAGATCATTGGTACCGATCATGATGTGGGAAAACATTGACCTTCCTCGTTCTTTGCGAATCGGGCGTACCTAGTATACCGACCCGCTACTCCGGCGTGTCTTGCGCCGACGGAGCGCAAAAATTTGACCGCCTACGAACGCGTCTAGGCAAAATTCTCAGTCCCACCTAATGCCCGCGCTCCGATTCGATTTCTCTCAGCGCCACGGTTTCCATCTGGGAGGTCTGTATGCGCTCCGTTTGCCGAGTGCTGTAAAGGGCGTGGAGAAGTGCTCTGTCCCAGGTGGTCATTGCGGTGGGTCGTGTATCCTCTGGCGCCGTAAACAACTTCAAAATGGTCGGCGCGTCCCCCAATTGCTTGTCCAAATTTATTTGCGCGAGACCGATAACCCCGATGTAATCGGCAAGCGGACCTAAGTCAAGACCGCCGACCTTGTCGGAATCCACCACCACGATGACCGAGTAAATATTCCGAGTTGCCGAAACCGTTATACGAGAGCCCAGAAAGGATGGTCGGACGTTTACAACAAATTCGTTATTGAACGGGCGCGCGCGAGTCGAAGTTTCATCAAGTAGTCCAGTGACAAAGTTTCCGTCGGCTCCTTGGGTGTCCGCGTTATACCAAACGCGTATGGGTCGAGGTGTATCAAGAAATTGCTTTACCTTTGCACCCTGTTCACCGCCGAATAGGTCGGGACTACGCTTCCACCACTTGCTCAACAACAGCGCGGGATCATCGGCCACAATCACGTAGAAATTCGGCTCGCATGTCTCGGAGCCGAGAGGAGCGCCAACTTTTCTGGCGATTTGCGAAACACGAAAAAGGACATACTCGCCCAGCTGTTTATTCAGCCCGGCTACAACAGGGCAGACTTCGGCCTTCCAACGCCAGAGCGAGTCGCCATAGTTGAGAGGCGGTACAATCGCAGTCGAGACAAATACATCCAAATCGTGTCTAAGTTTCTCCTGTTCTCTTTGCGCCTGCACGGTGATCGACTGCGGCGTGTCGGCGCCAACTTGGACAGCGAACGCGGTGAGTACAACAGCGACGGCGGATATCCAAAAGGCACGGCTTATTGCTGATGGTCGAGCGTCCATGACCCCTCCGCGATCGAGCGGCATTTCTTCAGCTTTATGATAGTCCTACTCGCGACTGCTGGGGGGCGATTTTGGCCTTTGGCCAGGTAGTAGAACCCGGTATGTCTCACGCTAGTTACATTCTATGCCGCGCTCGCAGAGTTTCGGCGCGCGACGACAAAGGCCACGGCCAAGCTGGCCAGCTGCACCAGCGAGAAAAGCGCCGGTACCGGTAAGATGAACTGCCAAGCGATGACGCTGGACGCTGCGACGGCTAGGATGATTACGGCAATCATTGGTCGCACCCCTGGGGCGTTGGTTCTGGCCAAGGCGGCGAGCTGCCAGAGAAGGATGGCCAACATCACCTGGGTCACCGAGAGCGAGTACCCAAAACCCATGTAGAAGTCAAAGTAGCTGCGATTTGCGCCCATGGTATCGAAGCGAACGCTCCTCATGGCCTGCAAGACCGCGTTATCACCCATGGGCGACCAGTATTTCAGCCCGCCCAGCGTGTGACCGGCGGCGAACAGAAAGGTGATGATCGATGAAATGCGGAGCCATATCGTTGCTGTCATGAATAGGTATCTCCTATATTTGAGGAGGACGCATGCTATGCACTCCCAGAAAATGAGGCCACATTGCCCTTCTCGTTTTAGCCTACCACGGCTTAGGTTTGATCAAGAATCTGTTCAGGGTGCTGCTAGCGAACTCAAGCGTGAACCGCGCACTCGTGCCTAAGCCTAGAGCTGACACGACCCGCCACGAATGGCCTCACTATGCTCAAAGTGGCTTTTCGTTTAGCTGGCATTCACAATATCGTTGGATTGCACTAACAACGCCTTCTGGGGGGATGAGCATATGCTCAAACATTTTGCCGTCGCATTAGCGGCCCTGCTGGCGATCGGGGGAAGTGTCGCGTTATCCGTGTGGGGCGGGGAGGCGAAAGCGGCGCCGGGCGACGGTCAAGATCTGGCGGGCACACTTGGCGCGCTCGAGCGCCAGTCCTTCGAGGCGTGGAAGACTGGTGACAGAGCGTTTTGGACGAGCTTCCTGTCCGAGAGGTTTGTCGGCTGGGGCTCCTCGGGAAGGCTCGATAAAACCTCGGCGGCGCGCGCGTTTAGCGGCGCGGACTGCCGGATCGTCAGCTACCAATTATCGAACGAACAGGTCAGCCCACTAACATCCGATGCGGCGGTACTCACCCACAAGACGGAAGTGGACGGCCTATGTGGCGGTAAGGAGCTTCCGCCAGCAAGTTACACCGCGACCGTTTATGTCCGCGAGCACAGGCAGTGGAAGGCGGCCTTTCGAGCCCAGTCGGCGATCGTCGATCCAATGAAAGCGACCAAACCCGCCTCCAGTAACGATTGGACTGGCGGCCCCACGCGCAGCGACGCTGACACACAAGCGCTACTCGTTCGCGAAACGGCGCTTTGGACCGCGTGGAAGTATCGCGATGCCAAGCGTCTCGGTGAGCTGGTGGGTACGGACGTTCAGTTCATAGACATCTTCGGCGATCATATTGGGACTCGGACAGAAACATTGAAAGCGTGGTCCGGCGAGGGGTGCGACGTACAAAAATTTGAAATCGCCGGTGCGAAGGCGACGATGTACGCGCCGGACTTCGGCATCCTCACCCTGCGGGCGACCGTCGATGGGAAATGCTTTGGGCAGGAAGTATGGCCCGTATGGGGTTCGTCGATCTACGTCAGACGAGGCGGTACTTGGGTGTGGAGCTTTGGAATCAATGTGCTGGCGGGCGCCAGCACATTATAAGGAGCCCCAATTTTTTGCCTCTCGGGCATTGGCCTCCGGCCACCACGTGCCCGATCAAACCTATCATCCTCATCGGTGACGCACGACAACCGGTGCGCTATCGAGCTTCCGACGCAGCTCCGCGAGTTGCCGGTCACGCCGATCGAGGAGCGCACGCGCCTCGCGGTAGGCAGCATAATAGTGATCGACCAACGCGATGGCCTTTGCGAGCTGTTCTTGGATCGCGGCCAGGTCCGTGGTACTTGACGGCTTTGCCCAGGCGCCGGGTGGCGATGAGGAACGACCCTGCTGTCGG
>Ga0210396_10006923_pt1 | contig 10825 bp, 8 predicted proteins | sample IncBWH17OmetaG_FD_155466 | JGI IMG/M metagenome (GOLD analysis project Ga0210396, IMG submission 155466) | Forest soil microbial communities from Barre Woods Harvard Forest LTER site, Petersham, Massachusetts, United States - Inc-BW-H-17-O ... | reverse complement strand
GCCGGAGCTGGTCATCGGTACGCAAAATCGGTTTTGCCTGCGCCTCGCAGGCTATTAACTACATCACCTCACATGACGTGGAAAAGTGCCGGCGCGAACGGCTTTATACGATGCTTCGGGATTTTTCCGAGAAAGAAAAGCGAATCAAACTGGCGTTTGTCTGCCTGCTAACCGCTGTGGGAATTCCAATGATTTTAGCAGGTGAAGAGTTTGCTGATCAGCATGATCTGTTTGATCAACCCGGGTGGGTAAGTCAAAGCGGTGGCAAACAAATCGATCCGGTAAAGTTTAGCCGGTTAACTGACAGGTCGGATCCGGACCAGCCGATGCGTTGCCGCATTTTCAACTATGTCGCACGTCTGGTTAAGCTGCGCACCAGTCATGACGCGCTCGCGCTAGATGATACCGATTTTATTCGTGTCGACTTCACTGATGGCAAACGAGTCCTCGTTTGGAAGCGCGGACCTTGCAATGATCCCGTCGTGGCGGTTGCCAATTTCTCGGACTTCTTCACGGCGAACCCCAGTAGTCCTGGCGCTGAATATCGCGCGTCGAACTGGCCGGCAACCCCGCCGGGGCGGCAGTGGCGCGAAGTAACGGAAGAGCGGTTTGTCCCGCAGGAGTACGTCGGACGCGAGTCGATGTTCCCTTGGGAGGCGAAAGTTTACACCTTGGCCACCGAGTCGCAGCAGGTGCAGAGGATACGATCGTGACCTCTCCGGTAGTGCCGTTTAAATGTCTACTTTCAAACGGCAAACGAATCCTTTAGACTGGGTTTTGGACCGAGTGCACCTGGAACTAAGTAATAGCTTGGCGGACGACAGCGCCGGCCGCTCCCAAACCGCCTGATGGGGATACGGTTTTGTTCTTGTTCGAAACCGACTACCTAGTTCGCGAGTAGCGCTCCACAGTGTTAATTTGTATCCGCTTAAGTAGGCGCCTAGCTATTTGGAGTTGCGTCGTGAAATCCGACAAAGCAAAAAGCTCGGAAAAATCCAGTAAAGCCAAGGGACGAACTCAACCCGAGTTGCCCGTGTGCCCAGCGTGCGGAACGAAGCTTTCTATAGCGCGAGAGGGTAATTTTTGTCCTGTTTGTCTTCTGCGCGCGGCAGCTTTGGTGAACGACGATGCGTCAACCGCGCCCGAGACCCTAAGCTCGAGAACCCGCGAGAGTTCTTCGGGGCAGGAACCAAAGGCATCATCACCTCAGTTTGGAAACTACGAACTCATACTAGGGAAAGACGGCAAACCGATAGAGTTGGGCCGCGGGGGAATGGGCGTGACCTATAAGGCGATCGATAAGAATCTAAATCGTTTTGCCGCTTTGAAAATTATTTCGCCACGGTGCATCCGGAATAGATGGATCCGTGAGAGGTTTATCCGGGAAGCGCGTGCTGCTGCATCCCTTCGGCACGAGCACATAGCATCGGTCTACCATCTGGGTTTCACGGGTTCGACTTGTTTTTATGCGATGGAATACGTCAAAGGGAAATCTCTCGAGCGAGTTCTCCGCTCGCGTGGTGCGTTACCCGAAAAGCTTGCCCTAGAGATCACCTCCCAGGTGGCAGGTGCGCTGGCCGCAGCTCATCGACTCCACCTCGTTCATCGAGATATCAAGCCAGCCAATCTAATGGTGTGTTTCGACCAAAAGGATAGCCCAATTACCAAAGTGATCGATTTCGGTCTGGTGAAAGTGACTTCGAGCGGTGGTTTTGGCGAATCTTTTGTGTCCAGCCCTGGTCTGGTTCTGGGGACACCGCACTACGCCAGCCCAGAACAACTGATTGGGGGCGAAGTAGATGACCGCTCCGATCTCTATTCTCTTGGAGTCACTCTCTGGCATATGCTGACCAACACTACACCGTTTAGCGGTTCTCCAATTCAGGTCGCAGGCCAGCACCTGCAGGCCTCTTTACCAATTGATCGAGTGCGGCATCTGTCTTCGCCTGTTGTTTCGCTCGTAACGAATCTCTTGGAAAAAGATCCTGACGACAGACCGCAAACCGCCGGCGAACTGCTTACTTTGCTGAAATCGACCATTAAATCTCTCGTTAATCCGTTAGCGGCGTCTTGGAAGGTCACCAAGGCACGTGCCCGATCGAGTTTGTCGAAACTGCGCAGCAAGGTCTTTCCGGCAAAAGGCGGTGGCCGGCTGCAGATGCTCGAGCCATGGGATTTCACGCCTTTTCTAGTTGAGAAGAGAAAAGGCTTTGTTGGCCGGGAGTGGCTGTTCCAGGAAATTGACGAGTGGCGATCGCAAGATAGTCCACCTGTCCTTTTGATAGTTGGGGAACCGGGGATCGGCAAGTCGGCCATTGTCGCAGCGCTCGTTCATCGAAATATCGATGGTCAGGTACTAGCCTATCACTGTTGCCGGATAGACACGCCGGAAACGCTTACACCCGCGAGCTTCGTGCGGAGTATGGCTGGGATGTTGTGTGCCCGGCTCCCCGAGTACGCTAAAGAGCTGGGATGCGCTTCGGTGATAAACTCTCTTCGGCGAGCAGATACAGATCCCGAAAGCGCGTTTGAGGCCGCTGTTCTATCACCGCTGCATAAAATTGAGCGACTACAGGCAAAGCGGTGCTATCTGCTGATTGACGCTCTCGACGAATCGCTGGCGCGCGCCGGCTCGCCGACGATCTTCGATGTGCTTTGTACGCGTCTCGACCGTTTGCCGCCATGGTTGGGCTTGATCGCTACGACGCGAAATGATCCCAGCGTACTAAACCCATTACGCAGCCTGCGGGTTCAAATCATCAGCGCTCAGGATCAAAAAAACCAGGATGATGTGCGTCGGTTTGTTCGGTCCCGGTTGGGCGGAGCGCCCTTCGGGTCAAAGGCTCAGGCTGAGAGCAAGATCCCGGCGAGGCTTGAGACTGACCTTCTTCGCTCCAGCGCAGGCAATTTTCTATTCGTGCGAACTGCGCTCGACGCAATTGCGAGCGGTCAGCTCAGTTTCGATCATATCAAAGACCTGCCGCCCGGTTTGAGTAGTCTCTATGAGATTTTTTTTCGACGTTTGTTCCCAAACCCAGCAAAAGATTACAGTCAAGCGCGCCGAGTGTTGGCGACGATCGTGGCAGCACGCGAACCGCTTACCAGAGAGCAAATTGCCGCTGCTACGAGTTTGGATCCGGAAGACGAACTGCCGGGGATTCTCTCTCGTCTAGCTCCATTTGTTCCGGCCTTCGAGGGGCGCTATTCCCTCTTCCACAAATCCCTTTTGGACTGGTTGGCGGGCTGGGATAGATCGCATGATCAGCCGTTGGCCCGAGCCTACCATGTGAATCCGCAGAAGGGCTCGGCTGAAATGGCGGACTCGTGTTGGGCAGAGTACCAGCGTGAGTCCTTACAGATTTCTACGTATTGCCTTCGACACTTGCCGTCCCATCTCCACCAGGTTGCTCGCAACCAATTCCTGTCGGTCGTTCTCAGGCATTTCCATTTTATCCAAGCGAAGTTAGAGGCCACTGACGTCAGCGCGCTTATCGCGGACTACGACTATCTTTCTGTAAACGCCGATTTGCGATCGGTACAGTTAGCGATCCAACTCTCAGCCCATGTATTGGTCCGTGACTACCGCCAACTGGGAAGCCAATTGATCGGCCGCTTGCTCGGCACTGCAGCTCCCGATATCCAGGCGCTTTTGAAAGGCGCGGCTGAGAATACCGACTGGCCTTGGATTCGGCCTTTAATACCGAGTCTGACTCCACCTGGGGGGCCGCTGATTCGCACGTTCAAAGGTCATACTGCCTGGGTCCATTCGGTCGCGCTAACTTCCGACGGGGGTTTTGCGGTCTCGGGCGCGTGGGACAGTACCCTACGCATTTGGGACTTGCAGCACGGTCAGCTCGTCCGAACGCTTGAGGGCCACAAAGGCTGGGTCAATGCTGTTGCGGTTACGCCCGATGGCTCTCGTGCCATCTCAGCCTCGTCCGACTGTACGCTTCGGGTGTGGGACTTAGTCACTGGCGAGTTAGTGCACACACTCAAGGGGCATACGGATCGAGTTAACGCTATTGCGGTGATGCCTGGTCGCGGTCGTGCCATCTCAGCCTCGTCCGATCGAACCCTGCGTCTATGGAATCTGGAGACCGGCAAACTGGTGCGCACGTTCAAAGGCCATCTCGGGGTGGTCAATGCCGTGGCGGTAACGTCGGACGGTCGTTATGCCGTCTCTGCCTCCGATTATAGGCTCCGCATCTGGGATTTGGAGCAGGGTCGATTGGTACGCACACTCGAAGCCCACATGGATTGGATTAACACCTTTGTGATAACGGCCGATGGACGACATGCGGTTTCAGGTGCAGCCGACAACAATCTCTGCGTTTGGGATCTTGAGACTGGCCAACCCGTGATGACGCTCGCCGGTCACACGAACAAGGTGACAGCTGTGGTGCTGTTTAAAGATGAACTCCGCGCCATTTCCGGGTCAGCTGACCATACCTTAAGGATGTGGGATATGAACAGGGGGCAACTGTTGCGCACATTCGAGGGCCACACGGATTGGGTCACTGCAGTCGGAGTGACACCCGATGGGCGACGCGCAATTTCAGCGTCCGCCGACCAGACCCTGCGTATGTGGGACCTCGAAGGGGGCCAATCGATACAAAAGCTCGCCGGACAAACGGATAGCATCAACGCGGTCGCGTTGCTATCGGACGCACGTCGAGCGGCTTTAATTTCTGACTACAAGGTACTGCGGGTATGGGAATTGGACACTGGCGATCTATTGCAAGCCCTCGAAGGCCATACTGACTGGATAACTGCAGTGGCGGCAACGCCTGATGGGCGCTGCGCTGTCTCGGCCTCGGCTGACCGTACCGTGCGCATTTGGGACCTGGAAACCGGGCGAACTGTACGCGTTCTCGAGGGTCATAGTGATCTGGTAAGCGCTGTGGCGATGACGGCTGACGGGCACTACGCCATCTCGGCCTCAGCAGACCATTCAGTCCGAATCTGGGATCTGGACAGTGGCCGATCAGTAATCACTTACGATGGTATAGAAGAACTTGTCAGTGCTATCACGATAACTCCAGATGGGCACCATGCCTTTTGGGGATCGGACACCGGTGTCCTGTACGTCTGGCGCACCGAGAGGGGCGATCCGGTGCGGTTAGCCGAAGGACACGCTAACTGGGTGACTGCTGTCGCGATTACACCCAACGGCCGTCGCGCTATGTCTGCTTCGGCTGGGGGTGTATTACGCCTTTGGGATTTAGACGCTTGCCAATTGCTTCGAACGCTCGAAGAGCATGTCGACCCGGCTAATGCTGTAACGTTGACAGCCGACGGCCGTCACGCTGTCTGCACCTCTTCTGACCACATGTTGCGGGTCTGGGATGTTGAAACCGGGATCTATATCGCTGCCTTTACTGGTGAGAGCCCTGTCTCCCGCTGCGTTATTGCGCCTGACGGTCGCACGATTGTCGCGAGGGAAAAATCAGGGAGAGGACATTTTTTGCGGCTCGAAGGTTTGAATTAATTAACTACGCCAGTGGAGTCAGCTAGAGCGCTTTCACGGGTCTTTTTTTACACTCATGACCGTAGCCGGCCCTCTGAAGCGACCAACGCGTCACAGAGCGAACGAATCTCGTCGTCAATCTGACTGGGATCCGTGATCGTTTGCGCCACCGCCTCTCGCAGTATTTCAGAGTAACGTTTCCGAAAACGATGGATCAGCGTTTTCACGCCTGCGCCGGTGACCTTCAATTTGTCGGCGGCGGCCTCGTAGCTGGGCGCTTGTGCTACGCCGCTTAAATCGAGATAAGGTCTAAGGGTTTCGAAAATAGTTCCTTTTCCTTGAGCCGAATACTCTGCTTTCAGTTGTTCGATAGCCCGCTCCAAAAGCGTCATCGCCCAATTTGCTTCAAAAATCTTTTCGGGTGTTAGCGAGTCAGCCGGCTCTCGGCTGTATCGATCCTCACCATCACTGAAGTCGACCGACACAAAAGCAATCTTCCCGCCGCGTTTTATCGCGTTCTCTCGTTGATACTCGTTTGATAGATAATTCTTTAGCGAGCCTAACAAGAAAGAGCGGAATTTGCCCTTCTCGGGCGTGGCTCGTTGCAGAGCTTTGCGACCAAGGATGAAGAGGAAAAAGCCCTGGGTCAGGTCCCTGGCATCGTCGGGGTTGTATCCACGCCTTCGAATAAAGGCGTATAACGGATACCAGTAAAGCCTGCAGAATTCTTCGCGGGCCTTATCTGAACCTGGGGCCTGGCTTCGAGCCGAAAGGAAAACAGCGCTCCAGTGGGTGGTAATGAATTGGCCACCTTTTCCGGCGTCAGAATCGTCACTGGGTTTCAAAGCCGCTCCCTAACGTTTTACCGGACCTTAACTTTACCAGAAGTACGGCCATAGGGAAGGGGACATTTGTAGATCCCGCAGGGAAGACCACGTTGCGCTTAATCGAACGAGCAGGAGCTCATCCTGGCCATAATCACATGCATTGGAGCGAGTTCATCGGCGGTGATGTTGTGATCTCTCCGCCTTACGCGTGGCAAGTGCGTTATAACGCTAGCGATATCCGAGTGGTGCCGCGAATCGATAAACCGGTCGATCCCAAGATAGTCGATGAGTTATCAAAAAAGTTCGTCGGTATGTTCGGCTGCCCAAGCGATTTCGTATTCTGTGCCCGAAGTAGGAACCCCGCCGCCGGGCAATCTTAAGTCCGGGTGGACCGGAACGCCTACCTGATTTCCTAAAAGGCAAACTACTAAGTCGAAGTTCCCGGGGTCCGGGAGTCGCGCGGTCTCTCCTTTTCCCCATACTCCCAAAATTGAAGACAAAGCGCTCCTTTCTGATGTTCTTGGTCTTCGACCTTTTCGTTTATATCGTTCTCGGAAAGGAGATCGACTTCTGTTAGTCGTTCAAACTCGGAACCGGATTCGAGAACTGGGAGATCGAACTCTTCGGCGATCCTTCGGACGATTAGGTTTGCCAGATTCCGTTCGCTCTGAAGGTCGCTGCTAAAGGAGACGAAGATTCTGATCGTCTGCCCAAGCGGTTGCCCCGTTTCGATTGCCTCAATGACGGTCGGCAGCGCCTTTGATAGTTCAGCCGGGGTTTCAAACCTCCGTGCCGGCTCTTTCCTGAGCAAGACCTGAACCAATGCAACCATCGGTTGAGGCACGTTTTGGAGCTTTTCCAGCGGCAAAGGACTATTCAGGTGCTGGTGCATCACCTCGTTCACAGCTCCTTGAAACGGCGGATGCCCGGTCAGCATCTGCCAAAGCGTGATTCCGAGTGAATAAAGGTCAGAGCGGATATCGACATCGGTCCCCGTGAATTCTTCCGGACTAGCGAACTCGGGCGTTCCGACAAAAGCTCCCAGAATCGATATGTCTTGAGATTCCGATTCAGTCAGCGTCTTGGCCAGCCCTAGATCGATAATACGTACTGACACAGCGCCATCTGCTGCCGAGCCAACCATAATATTGCTCGGTTTGATATCGCGATGAACGAGCTTCTGTTTGTGGATTGCCTCCAATCCCGCAGCAATCTGCGCAACGATTTCCAAAGCCAGCTTAGCATCGAGGCGGTAGAGCGTTTGATGAGGCTGCCTAGAGTCTCTCCCTCCACGAACTCCATGGCATAGAAATAGTTCTTCTGGCTCGCACCGAGTTGGAAAACCGAAGCAACATTTAAATGGCGAACACTGCCTGCTGCCCGGGCTCCGCGCAAAAACCGGGAGCGGGCGCTTTGATCGGCGAGATAACGCGGGCTGATAACCTTGAGAGCAGCGAGCCGTCGTAAATCGATGTCGAAAGCCTTGTAGGTAATTCCCATCGCTCCCCGACCCAACTCGAACGGCGATCCATCTTCGTGGCTCAGGATCTCATAATGTCCAAAGCGTCCTTCCTGAACTACCTCCTGGGATTCGGCGGCGGTATCGTCGGGTTGAAGTGCGCCTCGGAATGCGCAGACCGGACAAAACTCGTCATGCGGAGCCAGGTTGGTGCCTCAGGTGCGGCAGATGCGCGTTTCTTGACCACTCATGGTCTGAGCCGGCCCTCTGACGCGATCAATGCTTCGCAAAGTGATCGGATTTCGTCGTCAATCTCCTTGGGATCCGTAACCGTTTGTGCGACCGCCTCTCGCAGTATCTCAGAATAACGTTTCCGAAGACGATGGATCAGCGTCTTTACGCCGCCTCCGGTGACCTTCAATTTTTCGGCGGCGACCTCGTAACTGGGCGCCTGGGCGATGCCGCTTAGATCGAGAAAAGGTCTAAGGGTTTCAAAAATGATTCCTTTTCCTTGAGCCGAATACTCTTCTTTTAGTTGTTCGATAGCCCGCCCCAAAAGCGTCATCGCCCAATTTGCATCGAAAATCTTTTCGGGCGTCAGCGAGTCAGCCGGCTCTCGACTGTATCGATCCTCGCCGTCACTGAAGTCGACCGGCACGAAATCAATCTTCCCGCCACGTTTAATGGCATTTTCGCGTTGGTACACGTTCGAGAGGTAATTCTTTAACGAGCCTAACAAGAAAGAGCGGAATTTGCCCTTCTCGGGCGTGGCTCGTTGCAGAGCTTTGCGACGAAGGATGAAGAGGAAAAAGCCCTGGGTTAGATCCCTGGCATCGTCGGGGTTGAATCCGCGCCTTCGAATGAATGCGTACAACGGATACCAGTAAAGTTGGCAGAATTCCTCGCGAGCATTATCTGAACCTGGGGCCTGGCTTTGAGCCGAAAGCAGGACAGCGCTCCAGCGGGTGGTCATGAATTGGCCACCTTTTCCGGTGTCAGAATCGTCACTGGGTTTCAAAGCCGTTCCCTAACGTTTTACCGGACTTAAATTTTACCAGAAGTACGGCCCTTGGGAAGGGGACATTTGCAGATCTCGCAGGGAGAACCGGGTTTTGTGTCATCGAACGAGCCGGAACTCATCCTGGCCGCATCGAATTTCCGAAACTTTGGCTCCTGAAAGCTTTTGTAGCTCGTCTGAGGTCCCGAACCTCGGGCTCAACCAAACCAAATATGAAAGCTACTACCGTCCAACTACCAGTTCGGCCGACCAAGCGTATACTTTTACCCGGATCCGGTCCCCCGCGGCCTGCGGGATATCCCAGACTCCTCATCGAAAGCAGGGGCCGTCGCTCTTGGTACGCGTTTTTTCGGTCCCTGCGATCGGTTCTTTCCCGGGTGCCGGATAGTTCCGCCTATGACCAGGTCTCGTTGGGTCGAGAAGTCTCCGTCACGTTTACTTCACAAGGACCGGTCGTCTACCGATACGGCCGAAAAACGCAGTCGCCGCTTCTGTAAGCAGGCAAACGAATCGGAAAGCTCGATTCCCTAAGGGCTCATGAACTCGATCCAGACGGCCCTCCGCTAGCGTGAAACTCTGGGAGCCGAAATACTAAGTAACGGGATGAAGCCGGCGACCGGCCTAAACAACAAACAACTAAACAGAAAATAACATGTTTACTACAACCTACAATTTCGCGCCGGCCCATCCGTTCCCTAGCCCTAAGCCGGTGGAAAAACCTTTATCCGAACAGAAGAAACCAACTGATGCGACCGTTCAACCGGAAACCCGGCTTTGGAAAGTAACTGCTGAGGCAGTTCAGCCGAAGAAGTTTAAGGGCGAGCTACTGGTCCTCTTGGTCTTCTTGGCCATAGTCGTGCCGGCCACCGTGGAAAGTGTTCAGGAGCTCTCGCGTCTGATGAGATCCAATGCTATCGAACACGTGGCGGCCAGGGCACTAAAGAGCTCCGAGTAATTAAAATGTGAGAAGTGATTCGGAAGAGACGTCCTTTCCGGAGCAAACCAATCACCAATCACCATTCACTAATCACGTCTCATTCGTTAGTTGGATGGTTTCATCGAACTTGCTGTAATCCACGGTATACCGGCCACTCGCGTCTTCTACGAAGATCTCAGCGAATTGCTGGTTCCAGGCAATCTGCTCGTAAAGATATTCTGTTTGAGTTTGCACCCGCGCCTGGATTACTGGGTCTGTGCAGACGATCGATGCTAACATCCGTGTGTCGGTTAGTTTTAAATCTTGGGCAGTTAATCCATGCAACGGACTGGTTTCGTCGATTACATGCCGGACCGTGAGCGCGGCCGGAAAACTAATCAGATGATCGAACTGCAGCCGTAACGGATAAAACCGTCGGACGTCGTCGCCTTCTTTGGTCAACTCGCTACGCATTAAGAGTAGGCGAAAGTCCGCCTCGACCATTGCGTGATGTCGCAGATTCGCCAACCGAATCATCAATGTCGGAATCCCATCAAAGGGCGCGATGACCGCCACGTTGCTAAACTTGATTCGAGCCGTCGGCCGGGAGAAACGGACAAAGATTAGACCGGTCAGTACCGCTAAACCGAAAAGACCGACTAAAATCTCGAGCGTGGCCACGCAGTGCCCATAAAGTGAGGCTGGATAAGCATGTCCATACCCGACGGTCGCCAATGTTTCGACGCTGAAGAAAAAGTGGTCCGTGAATGATCCGGGAACAAGTTCGGCGATGCAGTTCTGACCCAAAAGATAAAGTCCCGCGAAGATAAGATTAATTAAGAGATAGATCCCAAGGATCATGCCGGCGAACTGCGGCCAGGTTAGAGTCAAAACCAGGTGATAGATGTCACGCCAGTCAACTCTTCTGGCATTCAGTTTAATGAATTCGCGGTGTCCGGCTTGGACTTTGATAGTACGAGAGGATCGTTTCATGAATAGGCTCCGGTAAAGCAGGAATGCTTGTCCCCGGAGCCGTCTGCTGGCAAGCCGATTAGAAAACGATACGGATGAGCTCCTGCTCGTCCGCTTGTCTGTGCGCTATCGAACAAACGGACGAGCACGAGCTCGTCCCTACCGT
>Ga0210396_10006922_pt1 | contig 10826 bp, 8 predicted proteins | sample IncBWH17OmetaG_FD_155466 | JGI IMG/M metagenome (GOLD analysis project Ga0210396, IMG submission 155466) | Forest soil microbial communities from Barre Woods Harvard Forest LTER site, Petersham, Massachusetts, United States - Inc-BW-H-17-O ... | reverse complement strand
GCTGCACCTGTGCCTTGGCTTGCGCGAGTTGGCCTTTGGCCTGATCGAGCGCGGCTTGAAACGGGCGCGGGTCGATTTCAAAAAGCACCTGCCCCTTCGAAACCTGCGCGCCTTCTTTGTAATTCTGCTTAATCAGATAGCCGTTGGCCTGCGGCTGTATTTGGGCGTTCACATAGCCGTCGAGTGTTCCGACCCATTCATTTGTAAGTGGCACGTCTTTCGGCTGGATCTCGACAACCGTGACCGTCAACGGTGGCGGTGGTCCCGCAGCCGATGTGTTCTTGCCGCCGCATCCGGAAAGCACCATGGCCGCTAAGGACAGCACCATCGCGGCGCAAATTCTCTTAAACTTTTTCTCAGCTCGTACTGTTGTTGCTTCCTTGTTCGGCCCGATCATAAACCCCCGCAAACCCCTTCGAGATTTTGTGCTTTCTACGGACTCAACCAGCGACGACACCATTCGCGGACTATCGCTCGATTGAACCGGTAGTCTCCCCGGTTCCAAATTAGATTCACGAAGGCTAACTTTATCTACATTTAGTTGCGGCCACACCCATCACCTGACGCAGAAAGTCCCCTATATCTAGGGATTTCCGGGGGGATGGTTTCGCTAAAATTCGGCGGGGAGTGCAGACGTGGCTGTCTAACGTAGGTGTGGGCTGGCGTTTACCGTGGATTGAAAAAATCGATTGAACTCATCAAATTATGTGCGAACCGCGATTACCGTCTGATCGTCGGCCGGATCCAGATTTCCGGCATGGAAGCCAGCAGCGAGGAAGATCGAACTTATCACTTGTTCGGCCGGCTGCAACGAATTCGTAGCAATCACTCTTTCCAGTCGCTCTGATCCAAAATCTTCGCCCTGACTATTCATTGTCTCGGTAATTCCATCGGTGTAGAAAACCACCAAGTCGCCTGGATCGCACGTAACCGTGTGCTCCTCGTATTCCGCGGATTCAAACAGACCAAGCGGTAGCCCAGCGACTTGCAACGCGAATTTTTTCTCGTTCTGCACACAAATGGGATGAGGCAGTCCAGCATTGGCAATGCGCAACACCCGCTCCCGTTCGTCCCACGTCGCGTCGATCATGGAGACGTACCTTCCTGGAATTGGACGCATCAGCAAAGCTTTATTTACCCGCGACAACATCTCGGCTGGCCCAAGCTCCAGTGGCGCAAGGGAGCGCAGTATTCCAGCAACTAGAGCGGCATGGATCGCCGCCGACGCACCTTTACCACTCGCATCGCCTATGGCCTCAGCACAGGTGGCTTTTCCCGGATAGCGGAAGAAATCGTAGAAATCGCCGCCAATTTCTGAGCCGCAGTGGTTCGTACAGCCAGATCCCATGCGGCCTCGGGCGGGTGGCACACAGGCAACTTGGCCGATTGCAATTCCCGGGCGAGCTCTAGTTCGTACCACGGCTGACGGCTGAATTCACCCCTGTTTGCGCGGACGTTGCGGCGTTCCTTCGCGGCTGCCCTTCCGCCAGGAATAATTTGCCAATTGGCCGAATTGGTTGCACTCGGCCCAACACAGACTTCGCTTGATTTGCGTAGAGTGGTGAACACAACCCTACCCCCTTGATCGCTCGGATCAAAATCTGGTGAGGCCTCGAGGATTGCCCCAACAGAAAGCACTTTGCGCGTTGCCATGGAGGCCGCGCATCACGGAATGGAATGGTTTTTTGCTACACCGTCGGGGGTGTGTTGCTATACCACGTTTGGGGTGGGTGGAAAGAGATTGAGAGCGTCGTAGCGAACCACGCCAAACGATAGACAGTCCGCCTTGCCAGTTTATCTTGCCAGTTTAACTGCTTATTGCTAGGATAGTAGACATGACAAGAAAGACCTTTGAGATCGCGGTTGGCGACTTCACCCAAGCTGTTGGACTACTGATACGACGGGTGCGCGCCGCTGCCGCCTCTCATGACATTTCCCTGACTGAAGCCGCGGTTATGTCGCGCCTCGCGAAAGACGGTCCTGCAACCACCGCCGAACTGGCGCGCGCGGAAGGCATGAAACCGCAGTCCATGGGCACGACTATTGCCTCGCTGGAAGAAATGGGCATGGTCGAACGCAAACCGCATCCCACCGACGGGCGTCAAGTCAATATTGAGCTCACTGCCAAAGGCGCTGCGGTGCGCAAAAGCGCCAAGGATGCCAGGCGCACCTGGCTGGCGCAGGCCATCGCACAACTCGACGAAGAGGACCGGGAAACGCTGTTCAAAGCTGGTGAGATCATCCGGCGTTTGGCGGAAAAGTGACCAGTCGCGACCAACAAACGCAGGTTGTAGACGGGCCTGAAACCGATTCAGACAAACAAGAGACCACTCTTGCCACAGGTTCGATGTCGCACGCCTGGCGAGCGCTGCGGCACCGTAACTTCAAACTCTTCTTCGCTGGCCAGACCATATCCCTAATCGGCACGTGGATGACGCGTCTGGCGACAAGTTGGCTGGTGTATCGCATGACCCATTCGGCACTGCTGCTTGGCGTGGTCAGTTTCGCCGGGCAGATTGTTTCTTTTTTGTTGGGTCCATTTGCGGGCGTGTGGGTCGAGCGCCTCAATCGCCGCAAACTGCTGATTTGGACACAAGCCGCGGCAGCGATTCAATCACTCGCACTCGCCGCGCTCACCTTAGCTCATGTAATCACACTTTGGGAAGTTATCGCCCTGATGGCTTTGCAAGGACTAATAAATGCGTTCGATATGCCTGGCCGGCAATCTTTCCTCGTTCAGATGGTCGAGGATCGCAACGATCTGAGCAATGCAATCGCTATCAACTCTTCCATGGCGAACGGCGCGCGGCTTATCGGCCCGGCCATCGCGGGCATACTGATCGCAGCTGTGGGCGAAGGTTGGTGTTTCCTGATCGACGGGCTCAGCTACTTCGCGGTAATCGCGTCTTTGTTGTTGATGCGCATCAAGCCGCTGAGCATTCGCCGCGACGCATCGAGCATGCTCGAACAAATACGTGAAGGCTGGGACTACGTTCGTTTATTCCGGCCCATTCGCACGATTCTTCTGCTTTTTGCGCTTCTCAGTCTGATGGGATGGCCGTACTCCGTGTTGCTGCCCGTCTTTGCCGGCCAGGTGCTGCATGGCGGTGCACATACGCTCGGCTGGCTGACCGGAGCTTCCGGAGTCGGCGCGCTAATCTCAGCACTTTCGCTGGCGGCACGAAAATCGGTGGTGGGCTTGACGCGGATGCTGCAAATCGCGTCGGCGATGCTTGGCGCAGCGTTAATCCTCTTTGGCCTGTCACATACATTGTGGCTTTCACTCGTACTGATGGTCTTCGTCGGCTTCGGGTTAATGCAGGGCGCGTCCGTGAGCAACACCATCATCCAGTCGCTGGTAACCGACGACAAACGCGCTCGGGTAATGAGTTACTACACCATGGCATTTTTTGGCGCGGCACCATTCGGCAGTTTGCTGGCTGGCGCGTTAGCTCATCGGATTGGAGCACCGCACACCGTGATCATTACCGGCGCGTTCTGCATTGCTGGCGCTCTGTGGTTCTCCATCGATCTGCCGAAAATTAGAGCAGTGATGCGGCCCATCTACCAGGAAATGGGCCTGCTACCGGCGCGCGAAATAGATTTTATTCCAGGGGATAGCGCGCGAAAGGAAAATCACCTTGAACTGGGCTAACTACATCGCATGCTTCTTTGCCGGAATGTTTCTCGCCAATGTCGTGCCTCATTTTGTGCATGGCATTTCCGGCGACCGTTTTCCAACACCATTCGCTCACCCGCCTGGAAAGGGTTTGTCATCGCCCACTGTCAACGTTGTCTGGGCGCTGTTTAATCTGCTTGTTGGTTATATCTTGTTCCACCTCGGAAAAGCCGCGAGCGGTAACGATCTGGCGCTCCTGGTTTTCTTCGCTGGTATCGCTGCAATTAGCGTGGCGTCGAGCCTGCGATTTGCAGAGAAACACACGGAGTGAGGCCGCTAAGCGTTCGCGGCACGATTTTGTAAAACTAAACACAAGGAAAAATGCATGCCTCTTACCACACTTGACGCCACCTCTGCCCTGATCGTGATTGATCTGCAAAAGGGGATTGTCGCTCGGCAGACCGCTCACCCCGCGAGCGAGATCGTTGATCGCTCCGCCCAGCTTGCGCGCGCCTTTCGCGAGCGAGGTCTACCCGTCGTTCTCGTCAACGTAACTGGCTCAGCTCCCGGCCGCACCGATTCCGCAAGGCCCAAGTTCTCACCCACAGCCGACTGGGCCGAATTTGCTCCTGAATTGCAGCAGCATCCCAGTGATCACATCGTGAGCAAACAAAGAATTGGTGCATTCATTGGCACAGATCTCGATGAATACCTGCGTCAGCGCGGTGTAACTCAAGTCTTCTTGACCGGCATCGCGACTACCGCTGGCGTGGAATCCACGGCCCGAAGCGCCTACGATTATGGATACAACGTTGTGTTCGTTGAGGATGCAATGACCGACCGCGACCCCGATGCCCACCGTCATGCCATCGAGAAGACGTTCCCGCGCTTCGGCGAAACCGAGACTACCGACAACGTGCTGAAACAATTAAAACCCGGAGAAAAATCCATTTAGGCGTGACGCCACGAACGCAGCGGATCAATCTCGGGTTCCAATTTCAGGAAAACCAATCCATTAGTTAGAATGATCAGCGTAAGCTTGCTTAACCAACTCATCGCCAATTGCATTAAGCATTGCGTTATTTTCCCTTTACAGGCACATTGCCTCAGCGGAGTGCTCTGCGCAGACTTCGCTTCAGCGAGCTAAAGTGAACTCGCGTCGGAAAGCAGGCGAATGTCTGTCGGTCAACAATCAAACGGCTCCGAAGTATCCTCGCAAATGATCTCCTCCTCGGAACGCAAAGCCAAAATCTGGTCGGTGATTCGCGTTTCCAGCGGTAATTTCCTGGAAATGTACGATTTCATGGTCTTTGGTTATTACGCTTCCGCAATCGGCAAAGCGTTTTTCCCCAGCGGCAGCCCTTTCGTTTCCCTGATGCTCTCCCTGATGACGTTCGGCGCGGGCTTCCTCATGCGCCCGCTCGGTGCCCTAGTCCTTGGCGCCTACACCGACCGGCATGGCCGTCGCGCTGGCCTGCTACTCACGCTGGGAATGATGTCCATCGGCATTTTCTCCATCGCCTGCATGCCCAGCTACGCAACTATTGGCTTACTCGCTCCTCTGCTAGTTGTCTGTGGCCGCCTCTTACAAGGATTTTCTGCCGGCATGGAACTTGGCGGCGTCTCCGTTTACCTCTCAGAAATCGCCACTCCGGGCCACAAAGGTTTTTATGTCAGTTGGCAATCCGGTAGTCAGCAAATCGCCGTCATGACTGCGGCTTCCGTCGGAGTAGTCCTGAATTCCCTGCTGCCTGCGGAAAAAATGGAGCGGTGGGGCTGGCGCGTTCCCTTACTTCTGGGATGCATTATCGTCCCTTTTCTGTTCCGGCTCAGAAAATCGCTCGCCGAAACCGATGAGTTTCTGGCACGCAAACATCGGCCCGACACTTCCGAAATTCTACGTTCATTGCGAAATAATTGGGGAATCGTGATGGTCGGGACCTTCATGGTCACCATGACCACCGTTTCCTTCTACATGATCACCGCGTACACGCCCACTTTCGGCAGTTCGGTGCTGCATCTCTCCGCCGCCAACAGCTTGATCGTCACGCTCTGCGTGGGCGCCTCAAATCTTTTCTGGCTTCCGATCATGGGAGCGCTCTCCGACCGCATCGGCCGCCGCCCGCTACTATTTGCCTGCACAATTCTTATGCTGGTCACCGCATATCCGGCCACGCTGTGGCTGATCCGTGATCCTTCTTTCGGCCGGCTCCCCACCGTGGAACTCTGGCTATCCTTTATTTATGGTAGCTACAACGGCGCGATGGTCGTCTTTCTCACCGAAATTATGCCCATCGATGTACGAAGTTCGGGATTTGCGTTGGCCTACAGTTTAGCCACCGCCATTTTTGGCGGCTTTACTCCCGCCCTCTGCACTTACCTGATCCACATCTCCGGCAACCGTGCCGTCCCCGGCCTCTGGCTATCTTTCGCAGCAGCCTGCGGCCTCCTCGCTACTCTCTTCGCGAAGCCGCAGAAAGCTGCGCTTGATGCCGATGGCGTGTCTGTAGAAGTTTAAAATGGCGTTGCTGCTTTTTTGACTAGTCCGAAGCCTTCAATCATTCTGTGGAAAACTGGTTAGCTAAGGCTGAACTTCTTGGGGGCAGCGTCGGGCTTTCGCGACTCTACATTGAAGTCTCCCTGCGGAGGACAGGACGAGCTTTACCTAATCGCGATAAGAGCGCACAAGTATTTGCAAGGTTTGGTGGGCCCGCCAGGATTTGAACCTGGGACCAACGGATTATGAGTCCGCTGCTCTAACCGCTGAGCTACGAGCCCCTGTTGCTCATTTTATAGGACTTCCAACGACCAGCAAAGACCAGAACGTCTTCGCCACGCCTAGCGCGTGGAAAACCTATACACGGTCACAGAGTGAAACTTTTCGCTAGGCTTCAGCTCCGTGCTCGGGAATTCAGGATGATTGGGGGAATCCGGGAAATGCTGTGTTTCCAGGCAAACCGCACCATTTTTTTCGTAGCTCGCGCCTTGCTTGCCGATGATCGAGCCATCCAGATGATTGCTGGTATACAGTTGCACGCCAGGCTCGGTCGTCAGCACCGTCAGTACCCGGCCTGATTCCGGATCGTAGACCTCACCAGCCTGCACCAGCTTTTTCTCGCCGCCACCGTCAATTACAAAATTATGATCGTAGCCTTTGCCACGTTTAAGCTGGACGTCATCCGCGTTAATGCGCTCGCCGATCAGATGAGCTTGCAAGAAATCAAACGAAGTTCCCACAACAGCCTTCAATTCGCCAGTGGGTATCAGATTTTCATCCACCGGGGTGAATCGCGAGGCATTCAGTTTCAACTGGTCGTGCAAAACGTTTCCATGTCCCTGGCCGGACAAATTGAAATACGAATGATTCGTAAGGTTAAGAACTGTCGGTTTGTCGGTCGTCGCACTATATTCGATTTTCAGCCCACTGTCTTCGAGCGTATACCGCACCGTGACCGACAGATCCCCCGGGTAACCTTCTTCGCCATCTTTGCTGAGATAGCGGAGTTCCACACCGTCCTTAATCTCTTTCCCTTCCCACATCTGGTTGCTGAATCCGTTCGGACCGCCGTGAATGGTGTTGTCGCCATCGTTTTTCGTCAGACTATAGGTCTTGCCTTCTAAAACAAATCTTGCATGCGCGATTCGATTTGCATATCGACCAATAATTGGGCCAAACGAAGATGCTTTTTTCGAATGATTGTTCTCGTAATAGCCGCTGGCTTCGTCGAAGCCCAATACAATGTCGTCCACTTTGCCGTTGCGGTCCGGAACTTTCACTGCAGTCACATATCCGCCGTAGGTGATGACCTGCACTTCCAGTTTCTCGTTTTTCAACGTGTACAGATCAACCGCTGCCCCGTTCGGCAATTTCCCCGCGTCCTTTTTAGTGACGACGGTTTTTGCTTGGCCCGCAACACTGATCATTAAACATGCCACCGCCAGCAGGACAACGCGCTTCGTTTTTGTCATAGACTCTCTCCGGTGCGATTCTATCTTCGCATTTGGCCTGTGGACCGTTAACTGAAATTGCCTGCATTCCAAATGATCTTGTGGATTATTTTGCTCGGGGCCGAATCTTCTCCACCGCCACTACGCCTTCCCCTTCCAGAACACTGTAGAATTTGTCAGCATCCAAATCTTTCAGTGTGTCGACTTTTCCAGACGGCCAGATAATTTCCAAACTATCGATCTTCGTCGCTTTGCCCAGCCCGAAATGTACCCGTAAATCGTGTTGTGAAAGATAGCTGGCGCCACTGTGAATCTGTTCTGACTGGGTCATGCCGCCGGCCACCAGCTTCAACCTGGCGCCAATCGCAAGGCGATTGCTCTTCGTTCCCGCAAGTTCAAAGCTTATCCAATGGGCGCCTGGCACTCCATGATTGCGCAACACCATCGGTGCGCCATCGATGTCGTTGATCACCACATCCATATTCCCATCGTTGAACAAATCTCCGACCGCAACGCCCCGCGACGCACGTGGCTCCTGCAATGCACTCCCTCCTTGCTTGCTGGCATCGCAAAATGTTCCATCGCGCTGATTCATCTGCAGTAGTTTTGGTTCGCGATAGCGCGCTCCCGACGGGAGTAGATCCACCTGCGGATAAACATGTCCGGTCGCCGTGATCAAGTCCAGCCAGCCGTCATTATCGAGATCCACGAAAGCCGTGCCCCACTTCACGAACGGCAGCGACGGAACCGCGACCCCCGACTTGTACGAAACGTCGGTAAAACTCCAATTCCCGTCATTGCGAAACAACAAATTATATTCGTCAGAGAAATTGGTGATAAAAAGCGAAGGTCTCCCGTTGTGCAGGTAATCCCCAATCGCAATTCCCATCGACGCCTGTTCGGATCCATCCTCATCGACTGCGGTACCCGATTCCAATCCAATTTCAGAAAACTTTCCGTTGCCCTCGTTCTTGTACAGAAACTTCGGTGTGGAGTCGTTGGTCACGTAAGCATCGGGCCGTCCCACATTGTTGAAATCAGCCCATACCACCTGCATTCCGTAGTATCCGTTGGGATCGCTGACACCCGCAGACTTCGAAACATCGGTGAACGTCCCATCTCCATTGTTGTGAAATAGCGCGTCGCCCGCTCCCTTTAATCCGCGCGGCCCGCACTGCACATCAATTCCTCGATACTTGCAGTTTGGCGATTTGCCGAAACCCGGCAGATCATTCAAATGGAAGTCCACATAATTCACCACCATCAAATCCAGGAAGCCATCTCCATCGTAATCTCCAAATGCTGCTCCCGTGGACCAGCGTCCATCTCCCACACCGGCTTTCGCCGTTACATCGCGGAAAGTCCCGTCCCCATTATTGTGATAAAGAACATTTCCACCAAAACACGTAACCAGCAGATCGGGCCAGCCATCATTGTCGTAATCTCCCACTGCGCCGCCCATGGCAAAACACGGACTGCCAATTCCCGCTTTGTCGGTAACATCTGTAAATGTCCCATCGTGGTTGTTGTGATACAGCGCGCCGCGGCTCTTCTCGCCTTTTAATGCCATCTCTACGCTCGGTGCATTGGTGAAATAAATATCCAGCCAGCCATCGCGGTCATAATCAAACAAAATCACGCCGCCGCTCATCGACTCCACAATATATTTTTTCGATGGATCCGAAACGTGCTGAAAGGTAATGCCGGCTTTTGCGGTCACGTCTTCCAGTTGCGGAATCGTGCGCCCGGTACACTCTGTCGCTTTTGCTCCGGGTGGCGGAGGCGGCGGAACAGGATGTCCCTGCGCCAACACCCGAGGGACATTCACAATCAGACTCGCCCACAAAGCGAGCACGCAAACCACCGTATGCTTTCTCAAAGCGCTTTCACCAATTCCATCCTCATGGATTCTGCGGCGAGATTGCCGCGCTTGCTCGGCCGCGTTGTTTTGCTTTTAAATCTTTGTAAATTCCCAATTCGTGATCGGCTTCCGCCACGCGTCCATCTTTGCGGTACGCCGCCTGAAGCTGGTAGTGCATATAGTCTGCTCCAGGATTTAAGCGCACTGCGGTTTCTAGATGGCCAATCGCATCTTTCAGTTGGCCGCGATCTAAAAGAATCTTACCCATTTCGTATTGCGCGTTGGCGTGTTCGGGATGGGCGCTCAGCACTTCGGCAAACAGCGCTTCCGCTTCGGCCGAACGCGACTGTTGCAGATAGACAAAGCCCAGGTTGTATTTGGCTTCGGTATCCGCTGGATTCAGTGCGAGCTCGGCCTGAAATTCTTGCGCCGCCTCGTTCCAGTGTTCCCATCGGAGATAAGCCTGTCCCGCAAAATAGTGGGCTTTAGGTTGCGATGGTGAAAGCTGCAGAGCTCGATGCAGGGTTGCTACCGCGTGTGGGTAATCTCCAATTTCGATCCACTCTTGCCCGACCAACATCAACGTGTCGCTGGAGCGATCGCCTTTCTCAAATTCTCCAAGCACCTCACTGGCTTGTTTCAGATCTCCCTGGTGCGCCAATGCACTCGCCCAAGCATAGCCCACTGCTGCGTCTTGCATCCCTCGCTCGCCTAGTGGCTTGAATGTCTTCGCAGCATCGGCAAACTTTTCTTCGCCAAAATACGCCATTCCTAGCATGGCGCGCACCGCGCCGTCTTCGGGATTCGATCCCAACGCGGCGGATAGTCCACGCACCGCCTCCGGATAATTCTGCGCACGAAACGCCGCCGTTCCCAAACTGCGCATCAAGCCCGGCTGGGCCGCGTCCCACTGCTCCGCTTCCTGATAATGTCCCAGCGCAGTGTTGTAATTCTTGCGAATCGCTTCCGAAGTAGCCAGATCGCTGAAGCTTTGCGCCAATACCGCCCGCAATTCTTTTTCTTGTGCGTCTGCCTGTTGCTTCTGCTTTCCCGTTAGATTGGCCCTCGCGAGCACCGCCGGATCAACTTGGGCAAAAGGATCCGCGTTCGCAGTTTCCCCCAGATTGGCCTGCGCCTTGTCATCGATTGTGGGCGGAAGAATCACCGCGGCAGACGTCGCGGAATTTGCTCCTTCTTCAGCGAAATGTGCGGCCATGCCTTGCTGGCTGGATTGCAAAACCTTGTTTTGCAGCGCTCGCGCCTTTTCCAGAAACGTTTCGCCCTCCTCCTTCCGTCCAGAGGCTGTCAGGATTCGACCAAGATCAATGTACGCCCGGCGAATTTGATAGTTCGAACGCGACTCGTCCGTGCCAGTATAGAGAATCGCCTTCCGAAAAT
>Ga0210396_10006921_pt1 | contig 10827 bp, 9 predicted proteins | sample IncBWH17OmetaG_FD_155466 | JGI IMG/M metagenome (GOLD analysis project Ga0210396, IMG submission 155466) | Forest soil microbial communities from Barre Woods Harvard Forest LTER site, Petersham, Massachusetts, United States - Inc-BW-H-17-O ... | reverse complement strand
TGGGATGATCCAGGAAAACATCCAAAGAAAACATCCGAGAAAACATCCCAGGGGGAGCAAGATGGGTAATCCGCGAAGGAGGACCGCTGCGGCAATCGCCATGGCGTCGATCTTGTTCACTGCCGGCGCGGGCGCGCAAGAGGTGAAGCATTATCGCTTCGCCTACGATCAGCCGAAGACGACGGGCTACGGAATCGTCGGCGATATCTTCAACGACAAGCTCAAGGCGCTCAGCAAGGGCACCATGCTGATCGATCAATATCCCGGCGCGCAACTCGGGCAGGAGCCGCAGGTCCTGCAACTGGTGAAATCAGGGGATGTGGAGTTCTGCATTTCCTCCTCGGCGAATGCCGCGACCCTGTCGCCGCAAGCCGGTGTGATGTCGATGCATTTCCTGTTCCGCTCCGAAGCGCACCTGATCAAGGCGATTGCGGACCCTGAAGTATCCAGGGCCGTCAAGGCGATGATCGCGGATACCGTGCAGGGCGCCCATGTCATTGCGCTTTCCACACTTGGCCTGCGCAATATGTATTCCAGGCGCGAGATCCGGAAAATCGAGGATATGAAAGGCCTCAAGGTACGGGTGCAGGCGACGCCCACCGAGGACACCATGTTTCCGGCCTATGGCGCCCAGATCGTGCACATGCCGTTCGGCAGCGTCTATACCTCGCTGCAGACCGGCGTGGTGGATGTCGCCGAAAACGGCGTCAACGTCTACCTCGCCAACAAGCACTATGAAGTGGCGCCGGTACTTTCGATGACCGAACACGAGGCCAATAACAGCCTGATCTGGGTCAGCGACAAATTGTGGAACAGCCTGACGCCGGAGCAGCAGGCGTGGGTGCAGGCCGCCGCCGACGAGGTCAACAGGAACGAGCCCGCGAAGGCGATCGAACTCGAGCATCAATCGCTGGAAAAGCTTAAATCGATCGGGGTAAAGGTCGTCGATGTCGACAAGTCAGGCTTTACCGCAATCTCCGACCCTTTTCTGGACAAACTCTCCAAAGCGCTCGGCCCGCACGCCGAAAAGATCAAGACCCTGATCCGGGCGATTGATTGAACCTCATGGGGAGCGCGCCCTTTGTGCGCGTCTCGAACCATGAGAGCGATGTACATTTCTCATCCTTCGAGACGCGGCCAAGGGGCCACTCCTCAGGATGAGGTCTTCGTCTCTGCCGACGGTGCTAGGGAAGTCCGACAATGACCATCGCCGATAAACTGGTGTTGCAGCGGCAGCATCACCTGAAATGGCGGGCGTTCGACAGGCTCGAACTGGTCCTGATGATCATCTGCGGGCTGTTGTGCTTCGGTTTCTCGCTGTCGGTGATGTCTGACATCGTTACCCGCACCATCGGCCATCCCTGGCTGTGGTTGCAGGAAGTCACTTCCACGCTGTTCATCTATGCCATCTTCATTGGAGCGGCCGTCGCCACCCGCCGCAACGATCATCTCTATTTGACCGCGATTTCCGAGGCGTTGCATGGCACGCCACGGATGATCGTCGAGATCATTATCCGCCTCGTGGTTCTCGGCGTGGCTTTTTGCCTGATCTGGTTCGGCTATATCAATTATCTCAGAGGCTTTGGGAGTTTCCGCCTTCCCTCCGGCACGCCGATCGCGTCGCTTTATGCAGCGATACCTTTGGCCGGCGCGCTGATCGCACTGTTCACGGTCGAGCAACTGGTCAACGGCATCCGCAACGGATTCGATCATCCCGAGCCGCCGGACGAGGACTTTCCGATTCCGCCGCCCGGCGCCAGCGCCCAGACGGGGGCGCGGCCGTGAGCGCACCGGTCATCCTGGCGCTGATGTCGTTCTGCTTCCTGTTCTTCGGCTATCTCGGTGTGCCCGTGCCATTTTCGCTGATGGCGGGCGTGTTCGTCGGGGCGCTGTTCACGGATGTTTCGCTGGCGGCGATCATCCAGAAGATCTTTGACGGCGTGGATTCCGAGGCGCTGCTGGCGATACCGTTTTTCCTGCTGGTCGGCGAACTCATGAGTTCGGCGAACGTCGTGGTGCGGATCGCCAATCTGTCGCTGTCGCTGGTCGGGCACATCAGGGGCGGGCTGTCGCAGGTCGTCGTCGTCTTCAGCATGTTCTTCTCCGAGATGTCGGGATCGACCACGGCCGATGTCGCCGTCATGAGCCGCGCGCTGGGCGGACCGATGAAGCGGGAAGGCTACAGCCCCGCCTTCATCGCGGCGATCATTGCATCGGCTTCCACCATCGCCGCACTGGTGCCGCCGAGCATCACGGCGGTGGTCTATGGCGCCGTCGGCAACGTCTCGATCGCCGGGCTGTTCATGGCCGGCGTCGTGCCGGGATTGATGATCGGTTTCGGCCTGATGATCTATTGCTATTTCTTCGGGCCCTCCGGGATGCGCAAGCCGCGCGCGCCGTTTCGTCAGATCGCCTTTGCGACGGCCGACGCGGCGCTGCCGCTGATGATTCCGGTGATCCTGCTCGGCGGCATTCTCACCGGCTGGTTCACGCCGACCGAGGCCGGCGTCGTCGCGGTGGTCTGGATCATCGCGGTGGTGATCCCCGCACTCAATCGCGGGCATTTGCGGAAAATCCCCTACGATTTCTGCCTGGCCGGGCTGATCTTCTCGCTGCCGCTGATCACCATCGGCGCCGCCAATGCCTTTGGCTGGATGCTGGCCTATCTGCGCGGCGCCATCGTCATCGCGGACTGGATCACCTCGATTGCCGGCAACAATCCGCAATACATGATGTTGCTGCTGGTACTGTTGTTCACCGTGGTCGGGGATTTCATCGAACCGGTGCCGACCATCATCATCTTCATGCCGCTGGTGAATGCGCTGACCCAGGCCGGCGACATCAACGGCGTCCATATGGGCGTGGTGCTGATCGCCACGCTGGCGTTCGGCCTGATCACGCCGCCCTACGGGCTGGTGCTGCTGATGGCCTCGAAATTCGTCGGCGTCAATTTCGGCAAGGCGCTGCGCGCGGCGCTGCCGATCTATCTGGTATTCCTGGCGACCATCACCTTTACGATCTATTTCCCGAAGGTGGTGCTGTGGCTGCCGAAGCAGATGATCCCGGAATCGGTGGGCTGTTTCAAATCGCCGGCCGGGACGGGGTATATCTGCCCGAATTGAAAATGCCCTCCGCAAAATCAGCCGTCATGCCCCGCGAAGGCGGGGCATCCAGTATTCCGAGACGGTGAGTTAAACCGAGAGCCGCGGCGTACTGGATCATCCGCTTTCGCGGATGATGACGGCAAGAACGTTGGTGGCGTCACACCCTACTTCCCCTTGCTCATGAATTTCTTCACGGCAATGCGGAATTCATCGGTGTGCATGGCGTTGATGATCTTCTCTTCTTCGGCATCGAGCTGCTGCCGGGTCGGAGTGACGGTGGCCTGGTAGACCAGCGACTTGGTGCCACCGATCGCGGCCGGCGGATTCTGTGCCAGCCGCTCGGCGAATTTTTGCGTCGCCGCCCTGAGTTCTGCCGCCGGAACGACCTTGGCGACCAGGCCCCAGTCATGCGCCTGCTGCGCTGAAAAATTGTCCTCGGCCAGAAATATCTGCAATGCACGGCGGATACCGACTGTGCCGACCATGCCGACGGTGCTGCCGCCATCCGGCGATACACCGATCTTGGCATAGGCCGGCGTGAATCGGGCGTCATCGGCCGCGATGCAGAGATCGGCGACGAAGGCGAGGCCCATGCCGGCGCCAGCTGCGGATCCATGAACGCTGGAGAGCACGATCTTCGGCATCCGCCGCAGGGTTTCGATGAACGCATGATAATGCTTGAGCAACTCGCCGACCACGGGCGCGATGGTATCCGCTGCGGCGGCTGCGCCAATGGTCTGCAGATCACCGCCGGCGCTGAACGCGCGGCCTTCGCCCTCGATCACAAGCACGCGAACGTCGTCATTGGCCTCGACTTCCGTGCTGAGCTGTTCGAGCTTCTTGGCGATTGAAAGATCGATCGAGTTGAAGGCGGCCGGCCGGTTGAGCGTGATCGTGGCAATTGGGCCCTCGATCCGAAGCAGCGCCGGATCATCGGGAAGGGAGGCGGTGGTGTGGGCGGGCGTTGGCATTGCAATGACCCCTATGTCCGAAGAGATCGCCGGGCATTTAAATAGCAGAAAGCAAGAGGTGACAATCCCCGGCGAAGTCTGCAAAATGCACATACATTCTTCCTTGTGGTGAGGAGGCGCTCTTGCGCTGTCTCGAACCATGAGGTCACAATGTATCTTCATCCTTCGAGAGGCGGCGAAGACCGCTCCTCCCGAGTGAGCGCAAGTGCGCTCATCCGGAGATGAGGAGCCAAGCGCGAATACGCAATGCTGACCGGCGGGAGGCGACATGTCGAGCGACCAAACCACATTGAGCCGTCCGGTTTCGGCCATCGATCCGTTTTCGCTCGCGTTCCTGCGCGATCCCTATCCGCACCACGAAGCGTTGCGCGAGGCCGGGCCCGTGGTGTGGCTCGATCACTATGGAATATGGGCTATGGCCCGGCACGAGCAGGTCCGCGATACCCTGACCGACTGGCAGACTTATTGTTCGTCCGCCGGGGTGGGTTTGAGCGATTTCCGTAAAGAACCGCCGTGGCGGCCGCCCAGCATCGTCCTGGAGGCCGATCCGCCGCTGCACACGCGCACCCGGGCGGTATTGACGCGCATCCTGTCGCCGGCGGCGATCAAGATCCTGCGCGACACGTTCGAACGCGAGGCGGAATTACTGATCGCACGACTGGTCGAGCAGCGTGAATTCGATGGCGTTGCCGATCTCGCCGAAGCCTATCCGCTGAAAGTGTTCCCGGATGCGGTCGGGCTCTCCGAGGAAGGCCGCGAGAACCTGATGCCCTATGGCAGCATGGTGTTCAATTCATTCGGTCCCCGCAACGATCTGTTCGATCAGGCAATGGCCAATGCCGGTCCGGTTCGCGACTGGATCATGTCGAAGTGCAGCCGGGCGGCGCTGGCGCCGGGCAAGTTGGGGATGCAGATTTTCGAAGCCGTCGATGCCGGCGAGTTGACCGAGGACGAAGCGGGTATGTTGGTGCGCTCCTTTCTTTCGGCCGGGATAGACACCACGGTCTATGGTCTCGGCAACGCGCTCTACTGCATGACGCGCTATCCCGAACAATGGCGCGCGCTTCGCGAAAATCCCGCGCTGATCCGTGGCGCCTTCGAGGAGGTGCTGCGCTTCGAAGCGCCGGTGCAGAGTTTCTTCCGGACCACGACCAGGGATGTTGAAGTCGGCGACGTAAAACTGCATGACGGCGAGAAGGTGTTGCTGCTGTTCGCGGCGGCCAATCGCGATCCGCGCCGCTGGGACAGGCCCGATACATTCGATATCAGCCGCCGCGCCACCGGGCATATGACCTTCGGCACCGGCATCCATGGTTGCGTCGGCCAGGCGGTGGCGCGGCTGGAAACCGAAGCAATCCTGACCGTGCTTGCCAAACACGTTGAGTCCTTCGAATTCACGGGCGAACCGCAGCTGCGGCTGAACAACACATTGCGCGGGTTCGATACAATGCCGCTTCGCGTTAAACCGGTCTGATCGCATGGCGCAGGGAACAGTTCTGATCGTCGGCGCCGGCCATGCCGGTTTCCAGGTTGCGGTGTCGTTGCGGCAGCACGGCTATGGCGGCCGCATCGGCCTGATCAACGACGAATCGCATCTGCCGTATCAGCGCCCGCCTTTGTCCAAGGCCTATCTGAAGGGCGCGGGCGGTCCGGATAGCCTGATGTTCCGGCCGGATAAATTCTACCGCGAGCAGAATGTCGAACTGATCGGCGATCGCGCCGTCGCGATCGATCGCGCCGCGCGGCGGTTGTTGTGCGCTTCCGGCGCGTCACTCGATTACGCGCATCTGGTGCTGGCCACCGGCGCGCGCAACCGTCCGCTCGACATTCCCAACGCCAATCTGCGGGATGTGCTTTATCTGCGAACGCTCGACGAGAGCGAGGCATTGCGGCATCGCATGGCCTCGGCGCGACATGTCGTGGTCGTCGGGGCCGGATTTATCGGCCTGGAATTCGCCGCCACGGCGCGGGCCAAGGGCCTTGAGGTGGACGTGATCGAACTCGGCGCGCGCGTCATGGCGCGCGCGGTCACGGCCGAAATCTCCGAATTCTTTCAGGCTCGGCACACCGCGGCCGGAATTCGCATTCATCTGGGCGTGCAGACCACCAGCATCGAGAGCGACGGCAATAACGTAACCGGCGTCAGCCTCAGCGACGGCCGCCACGTGCCGGCTGATTTAGTTGTGGTCGGCGTCGGTGTGTTGCCCAATATCGAACTGGCCAGTGAAGCCGGTCTGCCGGTCGCGTCCGGAATCATCGTCAACGAGCAATTGCTGACCGCCGATCCCGATATCTCGGCGATCGGCGACTGCGCACTGTTCGCGAGCCCGCGCTTCGGCGCGTCGCTGCGTCTGGAATCCGTGCAGAACGCCACCGATCAGGCGCGCTGCGTGGCGGCGCGGTTGACCGGCGATGCCAAGACCTATGACGGCTTGCCCTGGTTCTGGAGCGACCAGGGCGACGACAAGCTTCAGATCGCGGGCCTCACCACCGGATACGACCGTGTCGTGGTGCGCGGCGATCGCGCGCAGCGGTCGTTCTCGGCGTTCTGCTATAAATCCGGCCAGCTGGTCGGCGTCGAGTCGATCAACCGTGCGTCGGATCACGTGTTCGGACGGAAAATTCTTGGGCTGAACCGCTCGATCGAACCGCAACAGGCGGCGGATCTCAGCTTCGATCTGAAGGCGGCGCTGGCTTAGGTCGGCTATGCCGCCTTAGGCCCGTACAGCGAATTCCTGCCTGACGGCCTCGATATCGGCAAGCGTCGGCAATCCGGCTTCATTGCCGAGACGCTGAATTTTATAGGTCGATGCCGCGCGCGCGAACTCGAAATGGTCGTGCCAGCTTTTGCCGGGATTGCTCAGATAAGAATACACGTAGGCGCCGTGGAACACGTCGCCGGCGCCGTTGGTATCGAGCACGCGTTCGCGTGAGATCGGCAGCGCCGGCAGCGCGCGGGTTGCGCCGGTCTCGTCGTACCAGAGCAGGCCGCGCTCGCCCAAGGTGACGCCGCCGACCCGGCAGCCGCGGCTCTTGAGATAATCCAGCATCTTTTCCGGCGTCAGGTCCATCTGCTCGCACAGCCGCTCGGCGACAATGGCGACGTCGATGAATTCCAAAAGCTCATGGGTGTTGGTGCGAAGGCCACCGCCGTCGAGCGAGGTCAGGATGCCGGCCTCGCGGCATAGCTTGGCATAATGGATCGCGGCATCCGGCTGGTGACCGTCGATATGCAGCGCACGGCAGCCGCCGAGGTTCAGCAGCGGGAAGGGATGGATATGTGCGTCGTCGCGGCAGCGCACGATGGCCCGCTTGCCTTCCTTCGGCATGATGAACGACAGCGACGAGGAATTGACCTTGCGCGGATGGATCGAAATCCCGTATTTCGCGCTCATGTCCTGAAACATGCGGCCGAGCCAGTCATTGGCGACGGTGGCGATCAGGTCCGGCACGATGCCGAGCTTGGCGCAGCAGAAGGCGGCCGTGACGGCGTTGCCGCCGAACGACACCGCATAGGCCGAGGCGACATGCTTTTCGTCGCCGGTCGGCATATGGTCGGTAATGAAGGTGACGTCGATATAGGTTTGTCCGATGAAGAGAGCCTGCATAAATTTGTCCGTCATGCGCTGATGGTGGTCCCGGCGGCGCCCCACACTAGCACTGCTTATCCCGGAAGATTCGCTAAAATTATTCGCAAAGCCGCCGCCTTAATCGCTTGAGATGCCGAGATGGCGGGACTAGGACCGCAAAGGGGCATTATGGGTGTGCCGCGCCGATCCAACGGCCGCGGCTGTTTTGAGTCCCTGATAAATACTGAGGGAGAGGAATGATGGCCTATTCCGGTCCACGCTTCGACCTGGCGGTGGAAGAGATTCGCACCGGCGCGACCACGCGCGGGCTGTTGTCGTGATCATCGGGCTCGATCACGTTGTGGTCCTGGTCCGTGATATCGTGGACGGCACGATGGCCTATCAGACGCTGTTGGCCCGCACACCGGCGTGGCGAAACACGAGTGACGGTGCCGACCGCGTATTGTTTACGCTCGATAACATGACGCTGGAACTGATGTCGCCCAACGGCGACGGCGCGGCCGCGGAGCGGATTCGCGAGGTCATCGCGGAGCAGGGCGAGGGACTGGCCAGCATCTGCTTTCGCACCGGCGACATCGCGAAAATGCATCGCAGGCTCGACCGATTGGCGCTGAAGCCGGAACCGGTCGCCGAGGTCGAAAGCTGCGACGCGAATTCGGGCGCGACGCTGTCATGGAAACGAACCCGCACGGCCACCGCCGCCGCGCGCGGCGTGCGGCTGTTCTTCCTTGAACTGGCAAAGGAACGCCCGATCTCGGCGCCGTCAGCCGCCTCATCTATCACCGGTTTGGACCATGTAGTGGTCTCGACATCAGATCCCGAACGAGCCGCGGCGCTTTACGGCGCGCGGCTGGGACTCGATATGGCGCTGGATCGCTCGCATCCCGATTGGGGCCAGTTGATGTTCTTCCGCTGTGGCGATCTCATCGTCGAGATCGTGCACCGGCCGGGACAGGACCAGGCGACGGACAAGACGCGCGACCGCCTGTGGGGATTGAGCTGGCGCGTCGCCGATATCGACGCGATACGGGCGCGGCTGCTATCGGCTGATGTCGACGTATCCGACGTGCGCACCGGCCGCAAACCCGGCACCCGCGTCCTGACCGTGCGTAGCGGCACCTGCGGCATTCCCACGCTGCTGGTGGAACCGACGACGCGGCCGGCATCCTAGATTGCATCCACGCCGACCACCTCCCTGACATTCTTCACGCCGTCGCGCGCCAGCAATTTCGCCAGGCCCAGGGTGATGGTGCGAACGACGCCGGGGCCCTGATAGATCAGCGCGGTGAGCAGTTGCACCAGCGATGCGCCGAGGCGGATCTTGGCATAGGCATCTTGCGCCGTGGACACGCCGCCGGCGCCGATCAGAACGTGGCGCTTGCGGTCCATACGCCCATAGGTTTCGCGAATGCAGAAATCGGCCAGCGCCGCGGCCGGAGGGCCCGATACCGCACCGGGCACCTTGCGCCAGACCTGCTCGGGGGTGCGCATTCCCGCAGGCTTGACCGGCGGCAGGTTGAACATGAAGCCGGAAACGAAATCGCAGCTATCGGCCGCCGCCAGCACGCGTTCGATGGCTTCGACGCCGCCCAGCGGCGACACTTTCAGGAATACCGGTCGTTGCAGCCTCATCTCGCCAAGTGCCGCGAGGCACGCATCGAGATGGCCGGCATCGGCGAAGAAATCGCGGCCATCCACCGTGTTCGGGCACGACAGATTGAGCATCAGATAATCCGCATGCGGCGCCATCGCTTTGGCAGCCGTTGCGTATTCGCCGATGATCTGGTCCGCGGTGAGCGGCGCCGCGCCCGGTCCGCGATTGGTGACCACGAGATTGATGCCGAGAGGCACCGGCAGGCGTGTACGCTTCAATCGTTCGGCGATGACAGCGGCGCCGTCATTCGGCAAGCCGTAATGCACGACAATGCCGTTGTCGTCGGGCAGCCGCCACAGCCGTGGCTTCGGATTGCCCAGGGACGGATCGAGCGAAACCGAGCCGATCTCGATCGAGCCAAAGCCGAGGCCAGCGAGAGCCGATATAGCCGCGCCGCTTTTGTCGAAGCCGGCGGCGAGCCCAAGGGGCGTCGGGAAATGCAGGCCCGCCAAATCCGTCGCAAGCCTGTCGTCGTCGATGCGTGTCGCGGCCCGCATCGCGCGCGCGGCCCAGCCGAGACGCGCGCCGGCGGCGATGGCCAGATGATGGGCGGTCTCGGGATCGAGCCGGAACGCCAACGGGCGAATGAGGGTCGAATAGATCATGATGTTCGAATCATAAACACGTAAATGTTTTCGGGGCCATCGGCGCGGAAAATTAACGATCCCCGCCAGGGCAGGGTAACGGAACATGATTCTTTCTCAAAACGTGCCTTGCGTGCTAGACGCCATTTTCAGCGTCGGTATTTTTCCGATATCCTCCTGCGTCGAACAATCAGGTTGTTGCGATCTTGACCAAGGCAAAGCGAATTCTGAAATGGCAGCGCGATCCCGAAGGCATGCGGCTTCGCATTCTCGAGGCCGCGAAGCAGGAATTTGCCGCCCATGGCATTGCCGGGGCGCGGGTCGACCGGATCGCGGCCAAGGCCGGCGCCAACAAGCGCATGTTGTATTATCACGTCGGCAAAAAAGACGAACTCTATCTCGCGGTGCTCGAAGGCGCCTATGAGAAGATCAGGGTCGAGGAACGCGGCCTCGACCTGGAACACCTCGATCCACCCACGGCGATCGCGCGTTTGATCGACTTCACCTGGAATTATTTCATCCGCAATCCGGAATTCCTGGCGCTGTTGAATACCGAGAACATGGCGCGGGCGCGCTACCTCAAGCGATCCACCAAGGTCAAATCGATGCATTCGCCGTTCGTCGAGATGATCCGCACGGTGGTGACGCGCGGGGTCGAGAGCGGCGATTTCGTGGTGGCTGTCGACCCGGTGCAACTCTACATCTCGATCGCGGCCCTGTGCTTTTTCTATCTGTCGAACAGCGCGACCTTGAGCGTGATTTTCGGCCGCGACCTTCTGGGCGAGGAAGCCCGGGACGAACGCCTCGACCACATGATCGCGCTGGTGCTGGCAGCCCTGACCGGAAAATCCATCGCCGCCTTCGGCAAGCACAAGGCGCCGAAGTTGCGGGCGCCGGCACATTCCGGCGTGGGATGATATTTGA
>Ga0210396_10006918_pt1 | contig 10828 bp, 10 predicted proteins | sample IncBWH17OmetaG_FD_155466 | JGI IMG/M metagenome (GOLD analysis project Ga0210396, IMG submission 155466) | Forest soil microbial communities from Barre Woods Harvard Forest LTER site, Petersham, Massachusetts, United States - Inc-BW-H-17-O ... | reverse complement strand
CGGGCCATCGTCATCGCCGGGTCCGGGCGCAACTTCAGCTACGGCCTGGATCTGCCGGCGATGGGCGGGACCATGGCCCCCGTGCTGGCTGACGGCGCCCTGGCGGGGCCGCGCACCGAGTTCCACGCTGAGGTGCTGCGCATGCAGAACACGATCAGCGCCGTCGCCGACTGCCGCACACCGACCATCGCGTCGGTGCACGGCTGGTGCGTCGGCGGTGGTGTCGACCTGATCTCCGCCGTCGACATCCGCTACGCGAGCGCCGACGCGAAGTTCTCGGTCCGCGAGGTCAAGCTGGCCATCGTCGCCGACGTGGGCAGCCTGGCCCGGCTGCCGCTGATCCTTTCCGACGGACACCTGCGCGAGCTGGCACTTACCGGCAAGGACATCGACGCGGCTCGCGCCGAAAAGATCGGCTTGGTCAACGACGTCTTCGCCGACGCCGACGCCACTCTGCAAGCCGCGCACGCCGCCGCCGCCGAGATCGCCGCCAACCCGCCGTTGACGGTCCGCGGCATCAAGGATGTGCTTGACCAGCAACGGATTTCGGCGGTATCGGCGAGTCTCCGCTATGTCGCCGCGTGGAACGCGGCGTTCCTACCGTCAAAGGATCTGTCCGAGGGGATCTCGGCAACCTTCGCCAAACGCCCGCCACAGTTCACCGGCGAATAAGGCGATTCGGCATTACCGTGAAGTGCGGTTGGCATTGATCTCCTCGTGGTGCGCCATGGCCCACTCCGCCAGGGAGATCACCAGCGGTAGCAGTGTCCGCCCGAGTTCGGTCAACTCGTACTCGACTCGCGGTGGCACCTCGGCGTAGGCCCTGCGGTCGACCAGGCCATCCTCGACCAGGTGCTTGAGCGTCAGGGTGAGCATCCGTTGCGAGATGCCTGCCACGGTCTCCTCCAGCCCGCCGAACCGCATCGGCCCGTCTCGCAGCGTGCCGATTACCAGCAGACTCCACTTGTCGCCGATGCGGTCGAGGACCTCCCGAACCGCACCGCCCTCGGGTATCCGCATCGTCTTTCGTGTGATGTGTGTCATATCGAAGCTTCTTTCCTGGATGCATACATCGATGTGCCTTTTGTCGCTGCCCCAGCGCTGACACACGATGTGGCTACGCACAAATAGTAAGGATTGGGGAATACCGTGAACATCGCACTGTGGGCCGCGCAGGCCCTGCTCGCATTCGTCTATCTCGCCGCGGGCGGGCTCAAGGTCATTCGGCCGCGCGAACAACTCGTGGCATCGGGCCGACTCGACTGGATGAAGGACAACTCGGACGTGGCCGTCAAGGCCGTCGGCGCGGTCGAGATCCTCGGCGCGCTCGGCGTGATCCTGCCCGAGGCGACCGGCATCGCCCGCATCCTGACCCCCCTCGCAGCGGTCGGCCTGGTCATCGTGCAGATCGGCGCGATGCGCGTGCACCTGACTCGTAACGAGCGACAACCTTTGCCAATCAACGTGATTCTCCTGCTGCTCGCGGCCTTCGTCGCGATCGGCCGATTCGTGAGCACCTGATCGCGAAGCCGAGCGAAAGAGCTGCAAAATCCCCACCTGTGGATAGATGTCGAACTGTGGATAACCCATCGGGCGGAGCCACACGTACCCTCGCGGGTGGGTTTCGACCGAGTCCACTAGAAGGGGCATGTAATGACCAGCCAGGTTGACTTGCAGGGCAGGATCCACGTCCCGGCCGACCTGGACGCCATCACGGCGGTGGGCGATGAAGACCACTCCGGGATCGACCCCGCAGCCGTCGACCGGATCTGGGAGGCCGCCCGCCACTGGTATGCGGCTGGGATGCATCCGGCGATCCAGCTGTGCCTTCGGCACAACGGCAACGTGGTGCTCAACCGCGCGATCGGACACGGCTGGGGCAACGCCCCCACCGACCCGCCCGACGCCGAGAAGATCCCAGTCACGACCGATACGCCGTTTTGCGTGTACTCGTCGGCCAAAGCGATCACCGCGACCGTCGTGCACATGCTTGTCGAACGCGGGCACTTCTCGCTTGACGATCGCGTCTGCGAGTATTTGCCCACCTACACCAGCCACGGCAAACACCGCACCACGATCCGGCACGTGATGACCCACAGCGCGGGCGTTCCGTTCCCGACCGGACCCCGGCCGGACCTCAAACGGGCAGACGACCACGAGTACGCACAGGAACAGCTCAGCAAGCTGCGGCCGCTGTACCGGCCCGGCCTGGTGCACATCTACCACGCGCTCACGTGGGGCCCGCTGATGCGCGAGATCGTATACGCCGCCACCGGTAAGGACATCCGCGAGATCCTTGCCACCGAAATCCTCGATCCGCTGGGCTTCCGCTGGACCAATTTCGGCGTCGCAGAGGCGGATATCTCGACCGTCGCGCCCAGCCACGCCACCGGCAAGCAGTTGCCGGCACCGATCGCGGCTGCGTTTCGCAAGGCGATCGGGGGAACGCTGTACCAGACCATCCCGCTGACTAATACACCGATGTTTCTCACCACGGTCGTCCCCTCGTCGAACACCGTATCGACCGCCGATGAGATGTCACGTTTCGCCGAAATATGGCGCCGCGGTGGTGAACTCGAGGGTGTGCAGGTCCTGCGGCCGGAGACACTGCGCAGCGCGGTGCGCCAAAGTCGCCGTCTCCGACCGGATGTCGCGACCGGACTGGCTCCTGCCCGGTGGGGCACGGGCTTCCAATTGGGCACCGACCGATTCGGCCCCTTCGGCCGCGACGCGCCGGAGGCGTTCGGCCACCTGGGGCTAGTCAACATCGCGATCTGGGCCGACCCCGAGCGCCAGCTGGCCGCCGGTGTGGTGAGCAGCGGCAAGCCGGGGATAGATCCAGAACTCAAGCGCTACAGGGCCCTCATGGACCGCATCGCAGCCGAGATTCCACGGGTGCCGATCGCCTGAGCGGACCGTCTGCGCGCCGGCCAACACGCCGACTACGACCGTTTCCTGCGTTACCTGACCGGCTGCGCGGATTTCTTCCGCCGCGGCATTACCGACGTCGGACAATTCACCCTGACAAAGCAACGCAATGGCGGTGGCGGAGGGATTTGAACCCCCGGACGGTTTTAGCCGTCTCTCGCTTTCAAGGCGAGTGCATTAGGCCGCTCTGCCACGCCACCGCCGACAAGGGTAACTGTGTCAGGCCCCGCCGGCCTGCCCGCCGGTCTTGGAAGCCCGGTCGGAGAGTTTCAGCGCGGCGCTGATCCGTCGGCAGTTCTCCCCCATCGCGGCGATCTGAGAACGCGACAGCTGGCCGAGGAAATAGGTGCGCACGCCTTCCGCGTAGGTGACCATGGCCTGCCTCGCCGCTTCCCGACCGTCCTCGGTGATGGCGGCAACCACCCCGCGCCGGTCATCCTGGCTGGCCTCGCGGCGCACCAGCCCTTGCCCCTCCAGTCGACGGATCTGGCGGGTCAGGCGGCTGGGCAGCGACGGCAGCGCGTCGGCCAGGTCGCCCATCCGCACGCAGCCGGCGGGTGAGTTATCCAAGATGTCGAGCACCCGGACGTCGAACAGCGACAGCTGATGCGCATCGGTGAGTCGGCGGTTGAGCATCGCATACACACGCAGGGTGGAGTCCAAGAAGTTCTGCCACGACTTCTGCTCAGCGATATCCAGCCCGGGCATCTCACTGGCTGTCCGGCCGGCAATGAGGGCGGCCATTACGTCATGCTATGCGACACAAAGCCTTTGAAAAAGCTGTTTGGAACGGTCGATATCCGCAGGTAGTAGCGTGTCGAGTATGCACGCGATCGTCGCTAAATCCGCCGATGAACTCGTTTGGCAGGAAGTCCCCGATGTCGTGCCGGGCCGCGGCGAAGTGCTGGTCAAGGTCGGCGCCGCCGGCGTCAACCGCGCCGACCTGCTGCAGGCCGCCGGCCTGTACCCACCGCCACCGGGAGCCAGCAAGCTGCTCGGCATGGAGGTCTCCGGCGTGGTCGCCGAGGTGGGCGACGGCGTCAGTGAATGGTCGCCCGGGCAAGAAGTGTGTGCTTTGCTGGCGGGCGGTGGCTACGCCGAATACGTCGCTGTTCCCGCTGGTCAGCTCCTGCCGATTCCGGGCGGCGTCGACCTGCGGGACGCTGCCGGCCTACCGGAAGTGGCGTGCACGGTGTGGTCGAATCTGGCGCTGACGGCTCATCTCCGTCAGGGCCAGCTACTCCTGATGCACGGCGGCGCCAGCGGCGTCGGAAGCCACGCGATCCAGGTCGCCCGGGCGCTGGGCGCCCGCGTCGCTGTCACCGCGGGCTCGGCGGCCAAGCTGGAATCGTGCCGCGAACTGGGCGCCGAGATCTTGATCAACTATCACGACGAGGACTTCGTGGCGCGGGTGCGGGAGGCGACCGATGGCGCGGGTGCCGACGTGATCTTCGACATCATGGGCGCCTCATACCTGGACCGCAACATCGACGCGCTGGCTCCTGACGGCCAGCTGGTCATCATCGGGATGCAAGGCGGCGTCATGGGCGAACTCAACATCGGCAAGCTGCTCAGCAAACGGGCGCACGTCATCGGAACCACCCTGCGGGGCCGACCGGTGACCGGTCCCAACAGTAAGAGCGAGGTCGTCGAGGCGGTGACGAAATCGGTCTGGCCGATGATTGCTGAGGGACGTGTCCGGCCGGTGATCGGGGCGCATATCCCGATCCAACAGGCCGCTGAGGCTCACCGCCTGTTGTCGTCGGGACAGGTGACCGGGAAGATCGTCCTGACGGTCGACCAGTAACGCGAGCCGACCCTTAGCCCAGTGACGCCAGGGCGCGCACCAATTGGTCGACCTCGGCCATCGTCGAGTAATGCGCCAAGCCGATGGTGACCGCGCCGCCGACGTCGTTGACACCGATCACGTCCAGCACTCGCGAGCTGGCGTTGGAGATCGCCAGAATGCCGTTGTCCGCCAACCGTTGCACCACCCGCTCGGCAGGCACCTCGTGCACCGCGAAACTGACGACGGGTATCCGCGCCTCCGGCCGGGCGATCACCACCACCAGTGGCAGCGAACGCAGGGAGCTCATCAGGTAATCGAATATCCCGTCCATGTAGGACATCGCCGATTGCATTGAGGTAGAAAGTCTTTCGCGTCGCGTTCCGCGCGCCGACTCGTCCAGTGAGGCAAGGTATTCGATACTGGCTACGAAGCCGGCCAGCAGGCCGAATTGGTGCACGCCAACCTCGAGGCGTGCAGGGCCGGTGGCATACGGGTTCGTCGACACCGAGGCGAAGGTGTTGATCATCGCCGGGTCGCGAAACACCAATGCTCCGATGGGCGGACCGCCCCACCCGACGGCGTTCACGGCTACCACGTCGGCGTCGATTTCGTCGATGTCGACCAGACGATACGGGGCAGCGGCGGAATGGTCGACGATGACAAAACCACCCACGTCATGGATCAGCTTGGTCAGGGGGCGCAGATCGGTGATGCTGCCCAGCGTCCCCGACGCTGACGTCACAGCGACCAGACGAGTGGGGTGGCTGATCAGCCCCTCCCATTGCCAGGTCGGCAGCTCACCGGTCTCGATGTCGACCTCGGCCCATTTCACCTTGGCGCCGAACCGGTTTGCTGCGCGTAGCCACGGCGCGATGTTGGCTTCGTCGTCAAGCCGGGTGACGACCATCTCGTAGCCCAGCCCGGCACGGGTAGACGACGCGTCGGCTAACGACGACAGCAAAACCGCGCGATCGGCGCCCAGGACCACGCCGCGCAGGTCGGCGTTGACGAGGTCTGCGACCGCCTGGCGGGCCGCCTCCAGCACGGCCGCGCTGCGCTGAGCCGCCGGATGCGGCCCGGCGGTGCTGGGGAACGATCCGCGGAATGCGGTCGACACGGTGGTCGCCACCGAGTCGGGAATCAGCATCCCGGTCGGCGCGTCGAAGTGCACCCAACCGTCCCCGAGTGATGGGTGTAATCCCCGCACCCGGGCGACGTCGTATGCCATGCCGGCCACCTTAGAGTTCCGCAGATTTAGCTAAACCATGACGGTAGAGCGCGACCATATGCGTCCCTGCCGTCCCGAGCCAGGTCACCCGGCCAGCCATACTAGTCCAGTGGGGCTGTGGATCGGAACGCTGATCGCATTGTTTTTGCTGATCGCGCCGGGGGCAATCGTCGCACGAATCACCCAGCTAACTTGGCCGATCGCCATCGCAGTTGGCCCGGCGCTGACCTACGGCGTGGTGGCTCTGGCGATAATTCCCTTTGGCGCGCTCGGAATCCCTTGGAACGGTTGGACAGCGCTGATCACGCTCGCCGCGGTGTGCCTGGTGATGACGAGTTTGCAGCCGCTGCTCGCCCGCTACCGCGACGGCCAGGCCGAAGCCCGAGGGATCGCAGGCTGGCCGGCGCTGACGGTAGCGGCCGGTGTGCTGCTCGGTGCGTTACTGATCATGTGGGCGGCCTATCGCGGGCTCACGCATTGGCAGTCCATTCCCAGTACCTGGGACGCGGTCTGGCATGCGAACGAGGTGCGCTTCATCCTCGACACCGGCCAGGCCTCGTCCACCCACATGGGCGAGCTGCGCAACGTCGAGACCCATCAACCGCTCTACTACCCGTCGGTGTTTCACGCCCTCACCGCGGTGTTCTGTCAGCTCACCGGGGCGTCGCCGACCACCGCCTACACCTTGAGTTCGGTAGCGGCCTCCGTCTGGCTGTTCCCGTCCAGCGCGGCCATGCTCACCTGGTTTCTGCTCAGACCCACCACGCCGTCCGAATTGTCGGCCTCCTCAGCCTCCGGCCAGTGGCGCGCCGCCGGGGCGGCAGCCACGTCGGCCGCGATGTCAGCGTCGTTCACGTCGGTGCCCTACGTCGAGTTCGGCGTCGCCGCGATGCCCAACCTGGCCGCCTACGGCGTCGCGATCCCGACGTTCTTCTTGATCACTTCGACGCTGCGGCATCGCGACCGCATCCCGGCGGCCGTGCTGGCGCTCGTCGGCATCCTGTCGCTACACCTCACCGGCGGGTTCGTCGTCATCTTGTTCCTGTTGGCCTGGTGGCTTTTCGACGCGCGGCGGCATCCGATACGTGGTCGGTTGGCCGACGTCCTGATCCTGGCCGCGGTGGTGGTGCCGACGGCGCTGATATTGGCGCCGCAGTTCATCGGGGTGGCCCACCAGGCCGATATCATCGCCGGGCACGCGTTCCCCAGCTTCAAGACCGTCAAGCAGGGCGTCATCGATGCGCTGCTCTTGCACACCCGGCACCTCAACGACTTTCCGACCCAATACGGCCTGATCGTGCTGAGCGCGATCGGCATGGCAATCCTGCTGTCCAAACGGATCTGGTGGCCGCCGGTGCTCTGGCTGGTGCTAACCGTGGCGACCATCTACTCGGGGGCGCCGTTTCACAACCCGCTCGGCGCCGCGATCGAAGAATTCAGCCAGTTCTTCTACAACGATCCGCGACGGCTCGCCGCCGTGGTCACGATGCTGCTCACGCCGATGGCGGGGATAGCGGTGTTCGCGGTGGTTTTGGCGGTGGTGGCCTTGCTCAAAAGATCAGCCCAACGACTGCCCGAGCGGTTTAGCCGCCCGACCGCAGCGGTCTGGGTTTCCACCACGGTGGTCCTCCTGGTGCTCACCACGGTGCTGACTGGCCGCCACTACCTCTACCGGCACCTGGTGCTATTCGGCGACAAATACGACTCGGTGATCATCAACCGGAAAGACCTCGACGCGATGGCCTACCTGGCGACCCTGCCGGGAGCCCGGCACACGCTGATCGGCGACTCGAACGTCGACGGCACGGCGTGGATGTATGCGGTGGCCGATCTGCACCCGCTGTGGACCCACTACGACTACCCGCAGCAGACCGGCCCGGGCTATTACCGCTTCATTTTCTGGGCCTACGCCGACAAAGACAACGATCCGCGGGTAGCCGAGGCGCTGCGGGCGCTCAACATTCGCTACATCCTGACCAGCGCCCCGACGGTTCGGGGGTTCAAGGTGCCCGACGGACTAGTGTCAATAGACCAATCGAAGTCGTGGGTGAAGATCTACGACAACGGTGGGGCCTGGATTTACGAATGGCGTGGCGCCCCGACAACTCCCAAAACATGAACAGATGCCAGCGGCGAGGAGAGTGACTGCATTGAGTACCGGCAACGACGACGACATCGAAATCATCGGTGGCCTCGATCCGCGGCTGATGGCGGCCGCGAAGGATGACGACTCCGATGACCGGTCGCTGACCGACCTCGTCGAGCAGCCAGCCAAGGTGATGCGGATCGGCACCATGATCAAACAGTTGCTCGAGGAAGTACGGGCGGCCCCGCTCGACGACGCCACCCGCAACCGGTTACGCGAGATTCACGCCACCAGCATCCGCGAACTCGAAGAAGGGCTGGCGCCCGAACTGCGTGACGAACTCGACCGCCTCACCCTGCCGTTCACTGAGGGCACCGTTCCGTCGGACGCCGAGTTGCGCATCGCCCAGGCGCAGCTGGTCGGCTGGCTGGAGGGGCTATTCCACGGCATCCAGACCGCGCTGTTCGCTCAGCAGATGGCCGCTCGCGCACAGCTGGAGCAGATGCGCCAAGGCGCGCTGCCCCCGGGGGTCGGCCGGTCCGGTGGTCCCGGGGGTTCGGGCACCGGGCAATACCTCTAGCGGACATTCGGTGACGAGTCCCCGCCGTCCTCATATCGAGACGCACAACGCGTGGGTGGAATTTCCCATCTTCGACGCCAAATCGCGCTCGCTGAAGAAGACCTTCCTTGGTGGCACCATCGGGCGCAATGCCTCCAACGTGGTGGTCATCGAGGCGTTGCGGGACATCACCATGTCGTTGGACCTAGGCGACCGGGTCGGGCTGGTGGGCCACAACGGGGCAGGGAAATCGACACTGCTGCGGCTACTTTCGGGCATTTACGAGCCCACCCGCGGCTCGGCCATCATCCGCGGCCGGGTGGCGCCGGTCTTCGACCTCGGCGTCGGGATGGACCCCGAGATCTCCGGCTACGAGAACATCATCATCCGCGGCCTGTTCCTCGGGCAGACCCGCAAGCAGATGCTGGCCAAGGTCGACGAGATCGCCGACTTCACCGAACTCGGTGATTACCTGTCGATGCCGTTGCGGACCTACTCCACCGGTATGCGGGTGCGATTGGCGATGGGCGTGGTCACCAGCATCGACCCCGAGATCCTGCTGCTCGACGAGGGAATCGGCGCCGTCGACGCGGACTTCTTGAAGAAGGCGCAGACGCGGCTGCAGAAGTTGGTCGAACGCTCCGGAATCCTGGTGTTCGCAAGCCATTCCAACGAATTCCTGGCCCGGCTGTGCAAGACCGCGATGTGGATCGACCACGGTGTCATCAAGCTCACCGGCGGCATCGAGGACGTCGTGCGAGCGTATGAGGGCGACGACGCGGCCCGGCATGTGCGTGAGGTGCTCGCCGAAGCGAACCGCGCATGACCACGGTGTGCGCCATCGTGGTCACCCACCGGCGACCCGACGAGCTCGCCAAGTCGCTCGACGCGCTGAGCACCCAGAGCCGGCTGCTTGACCAGCTGATCGTGGTCGACAATGATTTTTCCGGCGACGGTGACGACACAGTTCGCGATCTGGTGGCCGGCCAACCCATCCCGACGACGTATCTGCCGTCGCGCCGAAACCTCGGCGGCGCAGGCGGTTTCGCGCTGGGCATCCTGCACGCGCTGGCGCTCGGTGCCGACTGGGTGTGGCTGGCCGACGACGACGGCCATCCGCAGGACAGTCAGGTGCTGGCCACGCTGCTGGCATGCGCGGACACGCACCGGCTGGCCGAGGTATCGCCGATGGTGTGCAACGCCGACGACCCGCAACGGCTGGCCTTCCCGTTGCGCCGCGGCCTGGTCTGGCGGCGGCTGGTCAGCGAATTGCGCACGGAGGCCGGCCAGGAACTGCTGCCGGGCATCGCCTCGCTGTTCAACGGAGCACTGTTTCGGGCGTCGACGTTCGAGTCGATCGGCGTTCCCGATCTGCGGCTGTTCGTCCGCGGCGACGAGGTGGAGATGCATCGTCGGCTGGTCCGGTCCGGGCTGGCGTTCGGAACCTGCCTGAATGCGGCTTACCTGCATCCGTGCGGATCGGCCGAGTTCAAGCCGATCCTCGGCGGCCGGATGCATACGCAGTATCCCGACGACGCCACCAAGCGCTACTTCACCTACCGCAACCGCGGTTACCTGATGGCGCAGCCGGGTCTGCGCAAACTGCTGGTTCAGGAGTGGCTGCGGTTCGGCTGGTTTTTCCTGATATCCCGTCGCGACCCGAAAGGCCTGCGGGAGTGGCTGCGGCTCCGCCGGCTCGGCCGGCGGGAACAGTTCAGGAGGCCTGATGACGATCGTTGATATTGCCGCGCAGTCCAAGACGATGACCCGGGCCTGGGGTGATCTGGTCGACGGATACCGTCGCCGCGAGCTGTGGCTGCACCTCGGCTGGCAGGACATCAAACAGCGCTACCGCCGCTCGGTGCTCGGGCCGTTCTGGATCACCATCGCCACCGGGACCACTGCCGTTGCGATGGGCGGCCTCTACTCCAAGCTGTTCCACCTCCAGCTGTCGGTGCACCTGCCCTATGTCACGCTCGGCCTGATCATCTGGAATCTCATCAACGCCTCCATCCTGGAGGGCGCCCAGGTCTTCGTCGCCAATGAGGGATTGATCAAGCAACTGCCGACGCCACTGAGCGTGCACGTCTATCGGCTGGTGTGGCGGCAGATGATCCTGTTCGCGCACAACATCGTCATCTACGCCGTCATCGCGATCATCTACCCGAAGCCGTGGTCGTGGGCCGACCTCTCGGTGATCCCGGCGTTGGGGCTGATTGTGCTCAACTGCGTGTGGGT
>Ga0210396_10006917_pt1 | contig 10829 bp, 9 predicted proteins | sample IncBWH17OmetaG_FD_155466 | JGI IMG/M metagenome (GOLD analysis project Ga0210396, IMG submission 155466) | Forest soil microbial communities from Barre Woods Harvard Forest LTER site, Petersham, Massachusetts, United States - Inc-BW-H-17-O ... | reverse complement strand
AAAATTTTCGCGTTGGTTTTGATTCCGACAACTACGTAGACCTCTCCGGGTCAGCCAAGTTAACCGATCCGTTCCCGTTTCAAGCCAATGGCAGAGTGAATTTCAAGGATCTGGCGGTGCTGAACGAATTCCTCAAAAACCTGGGTCTGGAGCCGGGCGTGAGCGGTGCGATGAATGTCACCTTTACCGGATCCGGTAATGTTCACGAACCCGCAGCCAAGGTACAGGTGTCCGGCAATCAACTCCAGTACCGTGGAGTTGTGGTTCAGGACCTTGATATCCGGGCGGCCGCCGAGAAGACGAAAGCGGAAATCCAGAGCTGTCGCATCACGCTCGACCCGAACAACCGCGTCGAAATACAAGGAACGGCTCAGCTGGCCTCTCCCTATCCCTACGCGGTCAATGGCACGATCGCGCTCACCGACCTTGCGGTGTTCAATGGACTAATCAAAAGCCTCGGCCAACCCGCGGGTTTAAGCGGGAGTCTCAACGGCTCGTTTTCAAGTAATGGAGACGCTCAACATCCGGAAGCCAAGCTTCAACTGACCGGTGATCAATTTAACTATCGGGGCCTCTTGATCCCCACGATCCAAATCAATGCGGCGATTGAAGACGCGAAAGCAGAGCTCCAGACCTGCCGCATTACCATGAATCAAAACAACTTCGTGGATGTGACCGGAAACGTTGGGATCGTGGCGCCCTTTGCCTATCAAGCTCGCGGCGAGATCATGCTGCGAGATCTTGGGGCCTTTAACGAACCTCTTAAGAACGCCGGCCAGCCCGCCGACCTGAAAGGCAAACTCAGCGTCGACTTCTCCGGGAAAGGCGACGTGCAGAACCCCACCGCGCAGCTGCGCGTTTTGGGTGACGGAATCAAGTATCGCGGACTACCGATCCAGAACGTCGATGTCGAGGCACAGCTTGAGAACTCGATGGCCACGGTTCAGACGGGACGTATCAACCTGGATGCGGTCAACTACATCGATTTCACCGGGGAAGCCGGGTTAAACAATCCCCATCCCTACAAGGCGAACGGCGCAATTGTTCTCGATGATCTTGGTGTCTTCAAGGACGTCCTGAAAGGGGTCGGAGAAACATTCGTTGCCAGCGGAAACGTTCATCTAAACTGGTCCTTTTCCGGGGACACCAACAAAGTGGTTCCTGATGCGGATCTTCGCGTGCTGGGAAGCCAGATCAAGTATCGCGGCCTTACGATACAGAGCATTGATATCGACGGAAATCTCTTACAACGGAAACTTGACCTCCCGAGTTGCAAAGTCGTTTTCAACAAAGACAATTTCATCGACGCGAAGGGAAACGCACTCCTCGAGGATCCTTACGACTACGATGCCGACGCGACGGTCCAGTTTCAGGATCTGGGGTTCCTCAATGAATTAACTAAATCATTCGGCCAGGACATTGGCCTGGCTGGAAAACTAAGTGCGAACTGGAAGGGAAATGGGCCACTAAAAGAGCAAGTTGGCGGTCTGGAGCTGCACATCGACCGGCTCCGGACCAAGACGATTCAGAATGTTAAATTGGATGCGACAGGTCATTACGAGAAATTCAACGTGGAAGTTCCGCGACTGCAAATCTCTTCGCCGTACGCAGACCTGGATGCCTCCATTCGATTCAATCCACAATTGTTTGAGATTCCCGAATTGAAAATCCGCCGCAGCGGCAACACGGTTAGCGGGAACATCAAAATTCCGCTCGATCTACATTCCGGACGGAAAGATCCGCTCGATCTTGATCAACCGGTAGAGATCAACCTACAGGGTGACAACATTTCCCTGGCTTCATTCCAGTCGGGTAAGCCGCAAGTGACGGGGACCCTCGGATTCCGGCTGCAGGCATCGCAAACGTTGCGAGACCCTTCAATACAGTTCACGGCAAGCGCCCGGGACATCAGGACGACCAGCGTCTCCGGTTTGTCAGCAGCAAGCGGTGATTTCTCCATTCGCATCGCGGACAAAATATTGACGGCGGACGGAAAGATCCAGCAATCGGATATTCATCCGCTTGTCTTGACGGGCCGGATGCCGCTTGACGTAGGTCAAATCATTCAGGTCGGTAGCGTTCCCGACGATACTCCGCTTCAGTTCTCGCTCAAATGGCCTGACAACACTCTGGCGTTCGTTCGCAAAATCGTCCCGGACATCAGGGTCGTTGAAGGAACAGCGAGCGTCGATGTCAGTGTCAACGGCACAGTCAAACGGCCGGACCTGGCCGGAAGCATCCGCGCGACTCTTTCGAGGTTTCAGGCCAGGACCGATACGGTCCCGCCGATTTCCAACTTTAGCACCAATATAACGTTCCAACACGATCGCATCCAAATCGCTCAACTGAAGGGGTTGGCAGGCGGAGGCCTTTTTGGAGTCACGGGAGGAATCGACCTGAAGGACGGCACCAATCCGATATTTGATATCGGCGTGACTGGGAAGCAGGTCCTATTGACGCGAAGCGATGGGATTATCGTTCGAGCGAATTTCAACTTGGCTATCCGCGGACCATTATCCAGTGGAGAGGTCAGTGGAACGGTCGGAATCACTGACAGCCGGTTCTTTAAAGATATCGATATTCTGCCGCTTAACCTGCCCGGTCGGCCCCCGCCGCAACCGCCTCAGGGAGCAATGCCGAAGATCGCGGTGGAAACTCCTCCGTTTAAGGATTGGAAATTCAATATTGCCGTTCGGACCGACGACCCGTTCCTGATTCAAAGCAACCTGGCTCGAGGCAGGATTACCATCAATCTGCAGGCGGGCGGCACTGGTGCAGCACCGAGCTTGACCGGTTTCGTGCGGGTCGATCGGCTTGTCGCGTCCTTACCCTTCAGCAAGATGGAGATCACCGATGGCCGGATCGATTTTGTGCAGGGGGCGAACATCTTGGATCCGAGCCTGAATATAGTCGGGCGTTCGACCGTCAGTGACTACGACGTGCGAGCGCGCATCTTTGGAAATGTATCCAATCCAACTGTCCTACTCGATAGCTCGCCACCGCTGGCTCAGGGAGATATTCTAGTCCTGCTGGCTACGGGCGCAACGACATCAGAATTTGCGCAGGATCCTTCACTGCTGGCCGGTCGCGCGACGTTTATTGTTCTACAACAGATTTTCAGAAAGTTCTTTCCCAATACGAATCGCGCCGATCAACAAAAGGAACCGTTCATCGATCGATTTTCGGTGAATATCATTCCTGGCAACAGAGCAGGAGAACAGAATATCGTTAGTAGCTTCAAGCTGACGAAAAATTGGCAGATCATCGGAGACTTTGGAACCAGCAGTTATCAAGCTCGCTTAAAATACTTAATTCGCTTCCGATGAGATGTGTGCTTGCTGCTTTTGCCGTTCTGTTACTGGACCCAATCGCGGTTTCCCTCTTAGCGCAGCGCGAAAATCCTCCAAAATCTGTCGAACCGGAGCCCATGACCGGAAATGCTCCTCCTCCAAGCGCGGCATCGCGCGTCCTCTTTGTTGGAAATGCCAAGTTCAGCAATCGAGAACTCAGCGCCGCAATCGCGGATCCCCTCGCCGCGATTCAGCAAGGAGGTCTGACGCTGCCTTTCGCCGACGACACGGCCTATTATCTTGGACTTTTTTATCGACGACATGGTTTTCCAGAGGTCGACGTGAAATACAAGATTCGCGGACCCTACCTGGAATTAGATATTACGGAGGGGCCGTACTACCAACTCGGCACAATCTCCTTCGAAGGGAACAAGACTTTTCAACCGGCGGTCCTGAAAGACTTTATGATCGGCACGACCCGGGCTCGCTATTCGCAGTTTCAAAAGCAGCTTCCGTTCGTTGAATCCGATCTCGTAACCGGGACAACCCTGGTGCAAAGCTTCTATGTTTCGCAAGGTTTCCCGCAAGTCCAGATCGTGAAGCTGACGACGATTCCGGACAATCTCAACCGAACGGTCAACGCCGTCGTTACGATTAACGAGGGACCGCGATTCTTTTTTGGGCCGATTTCATTTTCCAAGAATTTCGGAATCGCTCAGAGCGAGTTTTCCGCGAAAATCAAATCGCTCACCGACCCGCCGAAACCGTTCTCCGAAGCCGATCTGCAAAATTTGCAGAGAGATTTGACATTCATTTTCAAATCGAAGGGTTACTATTCTGCTTCAGTCACCGTGACCCCAAATTTTCATGGAGCAGTGGGCGGCCGCGTACCCATCTTGGTCGATTCGGTCCCTGGGCCGGTTTACCAATTCGGAGCAATCATCGAGAATCAAGAACCGAACGCTCGGCTCCGACCGGAGTTTTTACCGAGGCGCTTCGCGGCCCTTCGAGGTGAAACCTACGATCCGGAAAAACTAAAAGATTTGTACCGCAATCTCTACCTGACCGGTTTGTACGATACGATTGACGTACAGGAAGTGCCACAGCCGGACAACACGATTCAACTCGTTGCCAATCCACAAGAAGCGAAACCAAAAGAATTGGGTTTCTACGGAGGTTATGACACGTTCGATGGGGTGATTTTTGGTGCCAACTACACCAACCGCAATATCGACGGTTTAGGCCGCATATTTTCATTTCGCCTGAATTACACCGGTCGCGGTCCGGATGGCGAGATCATGTACGAAAACCCCTGGTTCCTTGAGAAAAATATCGATTTCAGCGCAGCACTCGGCGTCTCCGCGAAAGAACTGATCGGCTACTCCATTCAGAACTACTACGCGCGCGTCAGATTTACGAAAACGTTTCGGAAAGGGATCCAAACCGTCGTTTTTCTTCAAGCGAAGCAGGCCGATGTAAACTCGATTGTGATCGTGCCAGAGTTCCTGGTCGGTCCGACCAATTATCAGCTGGTTACCTTGGGATTGTCGCAAACGTTCGATTTCCGGGACAGTCCAATCAACCCGCGCAAGGGCTGGGTGTTCGATGCCTCGGCATCTTTTTCTGAGAGCCTCGATGGAAGTGCCAGTTTCACTCGCTTCACAGGTCGATATTCCACCTACTTTAGTTTCGGCAAAACGCTCCTGGCGCTCGGTGCCAGAGTCGGCTACATGAATGCTGTCCAAGGCGCCGCTGGAGTCCCGATTGACGAACGGTTTTTCAATGGCGGATCGACAACGGTTCGAAGCTTTTACGAGACGGAGCTCAGCCCCAAGGATACCGAGAACCATCCGATCGGCGGACTGGCCCGATCGATCTTTAACGTAGAATATGACGTCCCGCTTTACGGGGATCTGGTGGGAGCCGCCTTTTTCGACGCAGGCGGCACTGGCAACACGCCGCTTGACAATTTCGGCACCGCCGTCGGCGGCGGCGTCCGGTACAACCTGCCGATCGGACCGGTTCGAGTCGATTACGGTGTGAATCCGGCACCACGTAAAAACCAAAGCCCTAGCGTCTTATCCCTGAGCTTCGGCTTCGCATTCTAGTGAACGTCACCGTTCACCGTTCACCGTTCACCGTTCACCGTTGAACGAAGCCGCTACGCGGAGTCCCTAAGCGGCGAACGCGTATCATGAAGTCAAGGTCGGCATAATGGCCGGCCTATGACACCACTTCGAGCCAAATTCATCCGGGACCTGACTGTTCGTGGTCGAGCGCAACGCACTCAGAAGTCCTATCTCCACCACGTCTCTGAACTGGCACGCTACTATCGGCGCTCACCAGAGCTGCTCTCTTACGAGGAAGTTACCGACTGGCTTTACCATCTGGTCAAGGAACGCCAACTGTCGGCTTCCAGTGTCAACGTCGCTGCCAATGCCGTGCGCTTTCTCTACGGCATTACCCTCGGGCGTGACACTGAAAAGTTGATGAGGTCGGTCCCACGCCTCAAGCATCCTACCCGGCGCGCGGAAGTCTACGCGCGCAGCGAGGTGGAGGCGATTTTAAGCGTCCCGAGCCAACCGCGCGATCGGGCCTTCTTGATGACGGTGTAGGCTTGCGGGCTGCGAGTCTGCGAAGCAAGGGATCTGAAAATCAGCGACATTGACCGGGCTCGCATGCAGCTGAGAGTCCGCAAGGGAAAGGGCGCCAAGGAGCGCGTCCTGCCATTAAGTAAGCGTCTGCTCAAAGAGTTGGGGGACTACTGGCGAGCACAGCGTCAAGGCAAAGCTGGCCATGACAATCCCTTGCTCTTCTTGGGTCAAATCGCGGATAAGCCGATCAGTCTCACCAACGCGGGCAAGATCTATAACCGTGCCGTCCAAAAGAGCGGCGTGCAGCGCAAAGGGGCATTCATGTATTGCGCCACTATCCCGGGCTCCGGACTATCGCGAGAAAACCACCCGCAGCTGCTCCCAACCCTTTGTTGACGGGCGTGGAGCAGCATCGATTCGCAAGTCACCTCGGCATAGTCTGTCTCCGGCTAAAGGCCCTTGAGAAACGCCAGCAGCTTGTCTTCGGGTCGATAACGTCCCGTGTGTTTCACGTTCGGCGGTGTAGTCCTCGCCAACGCCTGTTCTTTAAGAGCAAGGTCAGCATCAAGATAAATTTGCGTTGTCTCGACTGACTCATGTCCCAGCCAGAGCGCGATTACAGAGCGATCGACTCCTGCTTGCAAGAGTTCCATGGCTGCGGTGTGGCGCAAACAATGCGGGGTAACCCGTTTCTGATTCAACGCAGGGCACCTCTCTCTAGCGACAGCGACATGCTTTGCCAACAAATAATGCACACCGTCTCGGCTGAGCCTGGTTCCTCTGGCATTGGGAAAGACAATTTGACTGTCGCCACGTCTGGGCTCCCGGAGCCAGAGCTTCAGAGCAGTTGCTGCTTGTTTGGTCAGAGGCGTGCATCGCTGCTTGCGCCCTTTGCCCAGGCAATGCACATGCGCACCGGTTCCCAGCGCTACATCTTCGCAGCGCAGACCGGTCATCTCCGAAAGCCGCAAGCCAGTTTGAATCGCGACGAGTAGGAAGGTGTGGTCTCTGCGGCCAGCCCACGTATTGCGGTCTGGAGCAGCTAACACGGCGTCGATCTCCGGCCGCGTCAGGAAGCTGACCAGCTTTTTCTCGTAGCGCTTACTGGGCATGGCCAGTACACGCTGGATCAACCCGGACTGGGAAGGGTCCTCGAAGGCAGCGTAGCGGAAGAAGGACCGAATGGCCGTCAGCCGCAGATTACGGCTTCGGGCGCTGTTGCCGCGCTCCTTTTCCGACTGATCGAGGAAGGCACCGATCAGCCCGGGATCCAAATCGGCGAGCGCCAGCGCAGAAGGCAGTTTGTGCAACCGCTTGGCAGCAAACTGCAGCAGCAAGCGAAAGGTGTCTCTGTAGGAGCGAATCGTGTGAGGACTGGCTTGGCGCTGGGCCATCAGTCGCTGCATAAAGAAGCACTCCAACAAGGCAGGGAAGCTGAGTTCCTTCTTCATGAGTCGGCCCCCCATCGCTGCTCCAGTCGTTCGGTGGCGAGCCCCATCAGCTCCGGGTGAACGGAAAGATACCAGTAGGTATCGGCCGCATGAGCGTGGCCCAGAAAGGTCGATAACACGGGCAATCGCCGTTCGATATCTTCGCCGGTCCGATACCAATGAATCAGTGTCTTGAGAGCAAATCGATGCCGAAAATCGTGGAGACGCGGTCCGGTGTGATCGACGGCTCCGCGCAAGCCGATCTGACGCGAGAGAGCATAAAAGGTTCGGCGCACATTGGAGCTTTCCAGGCAACGGCCATGATCGTTGAGCAGAAAGCAGGGGGAGCTCTGAGTTAGCACCAACCGGTCGCGACGCTGTGCGTATTCGGCCAAGACATCGCTAGTCGAAACATGGAGCGGAATCAAACGACTCTTGTTGAACTTAGTTTGGCGGATGGTAAGCAGTCCTTGATTAAAATCCACGTCTTGGCGATCCAATTTGATGGCCTCGCTGATGCGTAGTCCACTGACTGCCAACAACAACCTCGCCGGCGCGAAGCCCCAGCCGTGCCATCAGCAGCAGAATGGCGTAGTTGCGCTTGCCAATCCCGGTGTTCCGATCGCAGGAACTCAAGACCCGTTGGATCTGCTCGGCGGGAAGGAACCTCGGTACATTCGATAGCGACCAAGTCGCAATAGTGGGCACGCACGCGGCCAAGTCGGTGTCGATCGATCCGCGATGGAGTAAGTGCCGGAAAAAGGAGCGCAACGCGGTGACCGCGTTTGAGGCGTATTTGGTGGTGGTGCGCTGCGCGTGGCGTTGGACGAAGTCGGCAATGGCACTGGCGCAGAGCCGACGGAAGTCAGGAATCTCAGTCGGAAAACACTCGGCCAGAAACGCACGCACAACCGGCGTGTAGCAGGCAATGGTTGCCTCGGCCAATCCGCGCTCCTGGCACAAATAAAGCTGAAATTGACGCAGAACTATGTGGCAGGCACTCGGAGGCGAGGAGGGGGGTCTCGACCTCGCCGGGCCGGAGCATCCGCCACAGGCGGCCGAGGGCGGTAGTGTCGCCTCTGCGCAACTTGCCGGATTTGCGTAGACAACGCACGTAGCGTTCCAACATCGACGAATCGATTTGCTCCGCGGCCAGTCCGTTGCTTTTCAGCCAGCGGCTGAAGTGCCCAAGCACGCGGAGTTGCGACCGGCTAGAGCTTGCGGTGTAGCCTTGGTCGTGCAGCTGTTGTGCATAAGTATCTAGGTGCGCAGCCAGCGGGCCGCTTGTCAGCGCGTCAAGCGTTCTTGGATCGCTACGCTCATTGAAGAAACGGTTTAGTGGGGTCTCCATGAACCCAGCATCGCGTAACGCCGCGTTGTCCGGACTATGCCGAGTCTTTCTTTCCGGAATCCTTGAAAACAGACCTTGGTCAACGACTACCCGCGATAGTCCGGAGCCCGGGATAGTGGCGCCTATCACGATCTCGTGATAGGCGCCACTCTTTTGCCACCCATCTGATTGAAAGCGGCGTGGAACTGCCGGTGGTCCAGCGCTTGATGGGTCATTCGAACCTGAGGACTACCGCGCTTTACCTCCATGTAACCGAGTGCAGGCTCGCGGAGGTGCGTTCGCCTCTGGATCTCATCGATACGAGTCATATCAAACCCAGCAAGGGTTAGGCGTCACAGAGCCGAAGAGAGAGAGAAACCCTCACTCTAGCTCCAGCCAATCTCTCCCCAGAGAGAGCGGACCGATATGGACTCGTTCTGCCCCGTGGTGGAGGGCAGCACGGTCTCCGCCCACCAGTGCTTAACGTTGGGCGCCATCCTGCGCGCTTTCCTAACCGCCCTACTGGCCTCTGCTCAAGTTGGGCAAGCACAAACTGCGTGTGCTTTGGCGCCTTGCCGTCTGTGGTACACCGGCACTGGCGCCAATCTTTTTGCTTGTCCCCACTGCGCGCATCGGCATTGGGCGCCACGCTCCTTGTGGGGACCGGCATTGTCCGCGCTGCCTGGCCGCCAAAAGCCGCCAATGGCTCCAAAAACAAACCCAGAGTCTCCTCCCGATCCCTTACTTCCATTGCGTCTTCACTCTACCGGCAGAACTTAATTCCTTGGTCTTGGCCAACCAGCGCAGACTTTACCCCTTGCTCTTTGAGTGCGCCGCACAGAGCCTGCTGGAGTTTGGGCGCAACCGACTCCAAGGCGATCTGGGAATTACCGCCGTCTTGCATACCTGGGGACAAAAGCTCGACTTCCATCCCCATCTTCACTGCATTGTCACTGCCGGAGCTTTAAGTCCGGATCGCAAACAGTGGCACTCACCCAAACAGCGCAAGTTCCTCTTTCCGCTTCGAGCCCTTGGCGCCCTGTTCCGAGGCAAGTTCCTGGCTGGACTCGCTCAGATGCTTGACAGCGCAGAGTTGCACCTGCCCGACTCGCAACTCACGATCCCTGCAAGCTGTGCTCGCTGGTTCTCGCTGCTCTACTCCAAGCGCTGGGTCCTTTATGCCAAACGTCCCTTTGGCGGAGCGCAGCAAGTCTTACGCTACCTGGCTAACTACACCCATCGCGTCGCGCTGAGCAACCGCCGCATTATCGCCTTCGATGTCCAGCACCAGAGCGTCACCTTCACCTATCGGGACTACCGGCACGGCTCACAGCTCAAGGAGCTAACCCTTTCGGCCCTGGAGTTCATCCGCCGCTTCAGTTTGCATATCCTCCCTTCGGGACTGGTGCGTATCCGCCATTATGGAATCCTGGGCAACAATCGCAGAAAGCGCGATATCCAGGCAGCCCGCGCGATCTTCGAGCGCCGCGGGCGCGCCCTAGAGCTTCAGCCCCAGAGCGTTCCGGACAAACCCATGACTTGTCCGTTGTGCCAAAAACCCGGATTTCGGCTGGTGGCATTTACCGATGCCGCCGGTCTTCTGCACCTCATAGGCGTCGGGCCACTGCTCTGCGATTCCTCATGAACTCTCTCTTGGTACCCATCGGTATCGCAGTCCATTTATGCGTTCTAGCCAATCTGTCTCTGGACGCACTCGGACTCTCCTTGCTTTGGCGTCCTCCGCCAAGCTGCCTCCGCACCTTCCAAGGCTACTGCTGCGCCGAAATTACGCTCTCCGCTATTTGCCTCCAGTTCCATCCCGCTTCTGCAAAGCTGCTTCTACCCAAACATAGCGCTCCAAAATACCTCCTCAGCTCATCGCTGCAGGTACTTTTCCCATACCTTGAGCAACGTCAGGGGTAGCCTTCGTCCAACAGTCGAGTAAGTCTCCACAATCAACCTCAATCTAAAATCCCGCCCTTGATTCCGGAGACCTACTCGACTTCAGGTTCACCGTTCACCGTTCGCGGTTCACCGGCGCGGCGATCCAATTTTGCGGTCGCACCGACAAACGAATTATTTGCTCAACGACGCCCGGCAGAATTTGTACAGCCCGAACGCCGGTGAACGGTGAACGGTGAACGGTGAACGGTGAACGGTGAACGCCGAACGGTGAACGCCGAAC
>Ga0210396_10006916_pt1 | contig 10831 bp, 8 predicted proteins | sample IncBWH17OmetaG_FD_155466 | JGI IMG/M metagenome (GOLD analysis project Ga0210396, IMG submission 155466) | Forest soil microbial communities from Barre Woods Harvard Forest LTER site, Petersham, Massachusetts, United States - Inc-BW-H-17-O ... | reverse complement strand
GACCAGCACCCTGCGCGCTCCGGTGCGCTCCACCGTCTTCATCAGCTCGTAGACCCATTCATCGATGTAGATATCGACTGGCGAGCGGTACATGACCTCGACGGCCGGGTGGGCGAGCGGCCATCCCAGGCCGCCGAGCATGCGCTGGAGCTGGGTGGGGTTTTCCTGCAGGGTGGCGATCACGCCGGGCTCGCCGTGCTGGGCTCCGCCGAAGATGAAATGCAGGCCCATGACGGTCTTGCCCGAGCCGGACGGGCCCGCGATCATCGTGCAGGCACCTGGCCACAGCCCGCCGCCCAGCATCGGATCCAGGCCGGGAATGCCGGACGGTACCCGCTGATCGCCGAGCGTGTAGCTGCCGGCCGCCGGGATGTCGGCGAGCCGGGGGAACAGGTGCAGCCCTTCCGAGGTGAGCCGGTAGCCGTGCTGGCCGGAGCGGAACCCGCTGCCGCGCAGTTTCCTGACGCTCAGAAACCGCTGTTCCCGCTGGCCGACCGGGACGGTGGCCAGTTCCACGATCGCGTCGGCCACCGCGAATTCCGGGGACAGCGCGATCTCGTCTGCTTCGTATTCGCCGACCCACAGCGACGCGGCCGGGAACGCGGTCAGCCGGCCGGCCAGCTGGTGCAGGAACTGCCTGAATTCCGCGTCACCGTCCGCGAGAACCCGCAGGGCCTTGAAGCTATCGATGACGACCAGCCCGGGGCGCCGCCGTTTCAGCACGGCGGCGACGTGATCGCCGACGCCCGCGAGGCCGTCGCGGCCGGCCACCAGCCCCAGGTCCTCATAGAACACCGACGTGCCGACCGCGGACGTGTCGAAGAAGCTGAGGGTCTGGCCGAAGCGGAGGATTTTCTCCAGCGGCTCGGACAGGGTGGAGAAGTACACCGCGGGGCGGTCCGGGCGGGCGTTGCGGAAGGTGTACTGCTGGGCGACGATCGTCTTGCCGGTGCCTGGCAGCCCCATGATGATGCTGATGCCGTTGGCGGGCAGGCCGCCGCCCAGGACCTCGTCGAGTGGCTGGTGCCCGCTGCGCAGGCGGCTGTCAGTCAACAGATGCTCCTACCGGGGCCGAGGCCGGGGCCAGGAAGGCGCTGGATCGGAGCAGGTCCCTGGCCGTCGATACCAGCTGCAACGGGTCCAGGGGCTTGCGCAAGAATGCGTCCGCCCCGGCATCGAACGCCTGCTCGGTGACGTCCACGACCGAGACCACGATGATCGCAACCCCGTTCCGTTCCCGGAAGGAGCGGCACAACGCCAGGCCCTCCCCGCCGGAGATGAGGACCTCGATGATCACGACCGCGGGCGTGGCCGACGCGAACGCGTGCCTCGCGGCGTCCTCGCCGAGCGCCACCTCGACCTCGAACCCCTCCGTGGTGAGGAAGTACTCCTCGAACTCGGCGGCGTAGGGATCGGATTCCGCCAGCAGGATCAGCAGCCGGGGCGCAGGCCGGGCGGCAGAAGGCGCCAGCGACAGCCCGGTTTCGGCCCGCTCGGCCAGCAGCCGGTGCGCGTCAGCCGCGCTGGCCCCCTCGCTCATCTGCGCCCGGACGAACGCCAGCTGCTCCACCTGATACCGGCTGAACAGCCGGTGCCCGCTGGCATTGCGGGCAGGCACGACCTGCCCGTACCGGTCCTCCCAGGTCCGCAGGGTGGCCACCGGGACATCCAGCATCCTGGCCACCGCGCTGATGCTGTAGACCGGGCGGCCCTCCTGCACCGTCCCGCCCGGCCCGCTCATTGGCGGTATCCCGGTACCCCACGGCCGGAATGAGGACTAACTGAAGAGGATAGCCATCCTTTACTCATCATCTCTTCAAACCTGCTTACTCTGCGGCTAGACTACGAGCCACCCTAGCATTCAGCAAGACGCAGCCACAGGTTGAAGAGGATCTGGCGATGTCTATTTGTTTCCCGCCGCGGCCGTTCCTCGGCACGGGCACGCTCACCATCCGCCCGCTGCAGGGCCGCACCGGGCTGATACTCGCCGGAGAAGCCGACATCACCACCTTGGACGCGCTGCGCGCCGCGCTGGCCGCGCTGCCAGCCGACGGCGCCGGCGACATCGACCTGGACCTGACCGGGCTGCGGTTCATCGACGTGTCCTGCACCCGTGAGCTCATCGCGCTCACGGAGCGCCACCCGGCCGTCCGCTTCATCGCGCACGACCCGCCGGCCTCACTGCTCCGCATCACCGCGCTGATCTACCCAGAAGCAAGCATCAAGATCATCGCGGGGTCCCGCCCGGACACCGGAACCGCCGGCCGCCCCGGCCCGGACGCGGCCCCGGCCCGTAACGGTTGTCGCAGCGACCCGGGGCGCGCTGCGGGCCGGCCGGCGGCGGCGGGACGGTATGACGGTGACTGATGCCGATGTAGGCGGCATCCGACGTCGAGAACCCGGGAACGCGGCGGGCGCGTTCCCGGGTTCTTGACCGGTGTCCGGCCTTGTGCGGGTCCTCAGGCGTCGCGGCTCCGCAGCCGCCAGACGGCCAGGCCGGTCAGCACGACCGCGTACCCGCACAGGACCGCGAATCCGGTCCACGGGCCTAGCTGATGCCCGCCGAACAGCTTCCCGGCCCCCCAGATGGTCCCGCCTGCGTTGGACGGCAGGTAGGGCGCGAACCCCTTGATGCCCTGCGGAAGGTAGGCCGCGACGAGCGGCACCACGAGGAACATCGCGGCGAACACCGACAGCCCGGCCGCGGTCCGGCGGAGCAGGGCGCCGAGGGCCAGGCCGATGACGGCGATGACGGTCAGGTACAACGACGCGCCGACCACCTCTCGCAGCACGCCCGGGTCGGTCAGCGAGATGGCCGAACCGCCCCGGGAGGACTCCAGGGCCGCCGCGGTGAAGAACCCGGCCACCGCGGCCAGCAGGCTCAACGGCAGCATCAAGCCCACCAGCACGATCAGCTTGGCCCAGAGCACGGGCAGCCGCGATGGCACGACGGCCAGCGTGGCGCGGATCATCCCGGTGGCGTATTCGCCGCTGAACGCCAGCACGCCGAGCATGCCGAGCACCAGCTGGGCGAACAAGATGCCGACCAGGCTGATCGTCACCCCGCCCGCGGCGGAATTGGCCGCCGAAATCTTGTAGGGCGCCCCGGATCCCGCGATCGCGGCGCTCAGGCCGACGATCAGCACGACCGCGGTCAGCGCGCACCACCAGGTCGAGCGCAGCGCGCGCAGCTTGGTCCACTCCGCGCGGATCACGCGGACCTGGGTCACCGGTCCCGCCACGGTTACCGGCGCCGGTGCGAGCCTGGTCGTCATGACGGCGCTCATCGGGTCGCTCCGGCGTGGTATTCGATGCTGTCCTGGGTCACTTGCATGAAGGCCTCCTCGAGCGACGCGTGGGTGGGGGTGAGCTCGTACACGGGCAGCTGCGCCCGCCAGGCCGCCGTGCCGATCTGCTCGGCGGTGGTGCCGGAGACACGCAGCAGGTCCGTTCCGTCATGAATCACGGTGACCCCGGGAGCGGCCAGTACCTGGCCCAGCCGGACGGTTTCCGGGGTGCGGACCAGGACGGCGCTCGTGGTGGCGTGGCCGGTGAAATCCTCGACGCTGCTCTCGCTGATGAGCCGGCCCCGGCCCAGCACGACCAGCCGGGTCGCGGTCTGCGCCATCTCGGTCATCAGGTGCGAGGAGACGAACACCGTGCGCCCCTCGGCGGCCAGCGACTTGAGCAGCAGCCGGATCCAGCGCACCCCATCCGGGTCCAGCCCGTTGACCGGCTCGTCCAGCACCACCGTCTGCGGCTGGCCCAGCAGCGCCGCAGCCACTCCCAGCCGTTGCCCCATGCCCAGGGAGAACCCGCCGGCCCGGGTGCCCGCGACCTCACCCAGCCCGGCCAGCTCGATCACCTCATCGACCCGGCGGCGGCCGATGCCGGCCGTCCGGGCCAGCGCCAGCAGGTTGTTGCGGGCCGACATACCCGGGTGCACCGACCTGGCGTCCAGCAAGATGCCGAGCTCCGACATCGGGGCGGCCGCCCGGGGGTAGTGCGTGCCGTTGACGCGCACCGTCCCGCTGGTCGGCCGGTCCAGCCCGGCGATCATCCGCATCGTGGTGGACTTGCCCGCCCCGTTGGGGCCGAGGAACCCGGTCACTACGCCCGGCTCCACCACGAAACTCAGCCCGTCGACGGCGATCTTGTCTCCGTACCGCTTGGTCAGGCCATCAATCTCGATCATCTAATGTCCTTCCCTCGATGTGCTTGGTCTTGGACGTAAGCGTGCGTCCGGGGGCTGAGGCGGGACTGTCGCGGCGCTGAGGTCGGGGCGAGGGCCGTACGGTGGAGGTCATGGAGGTCCGGCTGTTCGGCGAACTCGAGGCGGTGGCTGCAGGCGTGCCGGTGCCGGTCCGCGGCGCCAAACAGCGGGCCCTGCTGGCCCTGCTGGCGCTGCAGCGGGGACAGCCGGTCAGCGCCGACCGGCTGATCGAGGCGCTATGGGGCGACGGGCAGGCCGCGAACCCGGCCAACGCCCTGCAGGCGCAGATCGGCCAGCTGCGCCGTACCCTCGGGCCAGCGGCGATCCTCACCACCGAAGCCGGCTATGCCCTCGCCGCCGGACCCGACGAGGTCGACGTCGTCCGCTTCGAGCAGCTGGTCGCGAAGGGACAGCGGCTGGCCGCCGACGGCGAGATGGAGCCGGCGTCGGTCGCTCTGAGCGAGGCCCTCCGCCTGCGGCGCGGCGAGCCGCTGGCCGAGTTCATTTATGCAGGCTTTTTTGACGCCGAACGGGCGCATCTGGACGAGCTGACCCTGGTGGCGATCGAATCCCGGGCCGGAGCCGACCTGGGACTGGGCCGCCACGGCGAGCTCGCAGGCGAACTGGAGGCGCGGTGCCGAGAACACCCGCTCCGCGAGCGCCTGTGGGAGCTGTTCATCCTCGCGCTGTACCGGAGCGGACGGCAGGCCGAGGCCTTGGGCGCCTACGCCGAAGTCCGTGATCGTCTGGCCGGCGAGCTCGGCATCGACCCCGGCGCGGCCCTGCGGGAACTCCAGGCCCGCATCCTGGCCCAGGATCCGTCGCTCGCCCCCGCCAGCCCGGCTCCGGCTCAGGTGGTCGCCCCGCCGAAGGCAGCTGGAGATCCTCTGGGGCCGGCTCGCTTGCTCGAGACGAAGTTGTATGTCCCGAGGTCGCGGCGTGGTCTGGTGCCGCGTCCGAGGCTGAGCGAGCGACTGGACCGCGGGACCGCGTCGAAGTTGACGCTCGTCTCCGCACCCGCTGGCTTCGGCAAGACCACGCTGGTCACCGAGTGGCTCGCGGCGGGATCGGGCGCGCCGGCCACTGAGCGGCCGGCTGCGTGGCTGTCGCTCGATCGGGCCGACAACGATCCCGCATCCTTCTGGACCTATGTGATCGCAGCGCTGCGGACCGTGGCATCCGGGGTCGGCGAGAGTGCGCTGACCCTCCTGCAGGCACCCCAGCCGCCCCCGATCGAAACGGTGCTCACCGCGCTGCTCAACGACCTGGGCGCCACAGCGGGTGACATCGTGCTGGTGCTCGACGACTACCACGTCATCGACGCGAGCGAGGTGCAGGGCGGGATGGCGTTCCTGCTCGACCATCTGCCTCCGTGGCTGCACGTGGTGATCGCCAGCCGGGCCGATCCCGCGTTGCCGTTGGCACGATGGCGAGCGCGCGGCGAGCTGGTCGAGATCCGCGCGGCCGACCTGCGCTTCACGCCCGATGAGGCTGCGGCGTACCTCAACGAGATGATGGGCCTGCAGCTGACGGCGCAGGACGTGGCCGCGCTGGAGGCACGTACCGAGGGCTGGATCGCCGCGCTCCAGCTGGCCGCGCTGTCGATGCAGGGGCGAGACGACGTCGCGGCCTTCATCGCCGGCTTCGCCGGGGATGATCGTTACGTCGTCGACTACCTGGTCGAGGAGGTACTGCAGCGTCAGCCTGATCGTGTCCAGGCCTTCCTGCTCCAGACCTCGATCCTGGACCGGCTGAGCGGTCCGCTGTGCGATGCCGTCACCGGGCAGGGCGGCGGCAAGGCCACGCTGGAGGCGCTGGACCGGGGGAACCTGTTCCTGGTCCCGCTGGATGACCGCCGGCGGTGGTATCGCTACCATCACCTGTTCGCTGACATGCTGCATGCGCGGCTCCTCGACGAGCGGCCCGGCCAGGTGCCCGACCTGCACCGGCGGGCGAGCGCGTGGTACGAGCAGAACGGCGAGCGGTCCGTGGCCATCGGCCACGCGCTGGCCGCCGAGGATTTCGGGCGGGCGGCGGACCTGGTCGAGCTGGCGATTCCAGCCATGCGCAGGACCAGACAGGAGGCCGCGCTGGGTGGCTGGCTCAAGGCGCTTCCCGACGAGGTGGTCCGGGTCAGGCCCGTGCTCAGCGTGGGGTTGGCCGGGGCGTTGCTGGCTGTCGGCGACTTCGAGGGTGTCGAGGGACGGCTGCGTGACGCCGAACGGTGCCTGGGTACCGGTGCGGGAGCCCAGGCCCCGGCGGCGGAGATGGGCGTCAACGACGAGGAATTCCGCCGCGTCCCGGCGGGGATCGAGCTGTACCGTTCCGCCCTGGCCATGGCTCGGGGCGATGTGCTCGGCACCGTGCGGCACGCTCGGCGGGCGGTCGACTTCTCGCCTGAGGAGGACCACCTCGTCCGCGCTTCGGCAGCGGGCATGTCGGGGCTCGCGTTCTGGACGAGCGGGGATCTCGAGGCCGGGTACTCGGCGTATGCCGAATGCGTGGCGGGACTACGGCGGGCCGGGCACATTGCCGATATCTTCGGCTGCTCGATCGCGCTGGCGGACATCCGGATTGCGCAAGGTCGTCTCGGCGAGGCGATGCGCACCTACGAGCAGGCCTTGCAGGGTGCGGCTGAGCAGGGCGGGCCGGTTCTGCGGGGAACGGCAGACATGTACGTAGGGATGAGCGAGGTCTACCGGGAGCGCGACGACTTGCCTGCCGCCACGCAGCAGTTGCTGCGGAGCCAGGAGCTGGGTGAGCATAACGGGTTGCCGCAGAACCGGTATCGCTGGCGGGTCGCGATGGCTCGGATACGCCAGGCTGAAGGAGGCCTGCCCGGCGCACTTGATCTGCTCGACGAGGCGGAGCGCCTGTACACCGGTGACTTCTTCCCGAACGTCCGGCCGGTCCCGGCGTTGAAGGCACGGATCTGGATCGCGCAGGGCCGACTCGGCGAAGCCTTCGGCTGGGCGCGTGAGCACAACCTGTCCGTGGACGACGACCTCAGTTACCTACGCGAGTTCGAGCACATCACGCTGGCCAGGATGCTCCTGGGTGAGCGTGCGGAGGACTCTGTTCACCAGGCGACCCGGCTCCTGGAGCGGCTCCTGCTGGCGGCGGAAGAAGGGGAGAGGACGGGACGGGTCATCGAGATCCTGGTGCTGCAGGCGCTCACCCGTCAGCGGCGAGGGGACATCCCGGCGGCGCTCGCCCGCCTGGAACGGGCGGTGACGCTGGCCGAGCCGGAAGGCTACGTCCGGGTCTTCGTCGATGAGGGCCAGCCGATGGCTTCCCTGCTCAGAGCGCTCGCGAAACAGCGGATCGCCGGGAACTATGTCCGTCGGCTGCTGGCCGGCGTAGGGGAGACCGGGCACGACAGGCCCGTCGAGCAGGCCTTGATCGAGCCGCTGAGCGAACGCGAACTGGACGTGCTCCGGCTGCTCGGAACCGAGTTGGACGGCCCGGCTATCGCCCGCGAGCTCACGGTGTCCCTGCACACCGTGCGGACTCACACCAAGCACATCTACGCCAAGCTCGCCGTGACCAACCGCCGGGCGGCGGTCCGCCGAGCCCAGGAACTCGACCTGATGTCGCGGACCGCCAACCGGCAACCCTGACTCGTCGGTCACGGTCGAGGGTGTCTCCTTCCTCCTGATCGCGTGCCCCGTGGCGCAAATCCCCATCTCAATCACCACGTGTGGCGATGCCATCTCCCCACATCCGCTTCTAGCTTTCGATCAGACCTGGGAAACGTTCGCAACGCCGACGGAGATCCATCCAGGAAAGCAGCAGCAGAAGGAGGGCCATGAGCGAAATGTCGACCGGCCAGCAGCACAACTTGGGACGATACGAGATCCGCCTCAAGGGGCACCTCGACACCCGGTGGGCCGCGTGGTTCGACGAGCTGACCCTCTCCCACGACAGTGACGGAACCACGATTATCCATGGCCCCGTCGCCGACCAGGCCGCGCTCCATGGCCTGCTCCAGAAGGTGCGCGACTTGGGCCTACCCCTGCTGTCGGTCAATTACGTCGAACCCGGCCATCCCGATGTGCCGACCATCGAAACCCGGTAACTCAGCAATCCGTGAAAAGGAGACCGACATGGCGACCACCGTTCAAGCCCCGGCCACGAAAGCAGCGAAAAGGGTCCCGATGGACTCAACGAGGAAGACCGCGCTCGTCGCGGGCGTCTTCTACCTGATCACCTTTATCTCGATCCCCACACTCGCCCTCTACGGCCCGGTGAAGAACCACCGGGACTGGATCCTCACCTCCGGCTCCCACACCGGCGTGCTCGTGGGCGGCTTCCTCGAGGTGATCGTCGCCCTCGCCGGCATCGGCACCGCGGTCACCCTGTACCCGGTGGTCAAGCGGCAGAACGAAGGCGTCGCGCTCGGCTTTGTCGCCGCTCGCATACTGGAAGCCACCATGATCTTCACCGGTGTCATCAGCCTGCTTTCGCTGGTGACCCTGCGGCAGGCCGGAGCGACCGGAGCAACTGCGGCCGCGCTCGTCACCACCGGCGCGTCGCACGTCGCGGTCTACAACTGGACGTTCCTGCTCGGGCAGAGCCTCATGCCGGGCATCAACGCACTGCTGCTGGGCTCCTTGCTGTACCGGTCCCGGCTCGTGCCCCGCATCATTCCCGTGCTCGGACTCATCGGAGCCCCCCTGCTCATCTGCACCGTCATCGCCACGCTGTTCGGCGGCTTCAAGCTGGGCTCCCCCGAGCTCGCCGCGCTGCCGGTGGCGGCCTGGGAGCTGTCGCTAGGCGTGTGGCTGGTCGTCAAGGGCTTCAAGCCCTCCCCGATCACCGCTGACATGGCCGCGGCCAGCACGCCGCTCGCCTACCACGACGTCGCCGTCTAACCGGCGGCCACCCGGCCGGGCCCTCCAAGGGGGGCCCGGCCGCTGTGTGTGCAGCCAGAGTGGGGCGACCAGATCCGAAGGCTCATCGGACACGCCTCACGGGCAGGATGGCGAACGCTCCGACGACGGCGCAGAGTCCGGCGACCATGTACAGCACGCCGTAGCTGCCGCCGCCGATCACCAAGATGGCCGGCGCGATCGCCGGCGCGAGGGAAAAGGGAAGGGCACCGGCGATATTGAACACACCGAGATCCTTGGCCGCGTTGCGTTTGTCGCGCAGCACGTCCACGACGAGCGCCAGGTCGACGGCCGCGTACACACCGAAGCCGAGTCCGCTGATGGCCATGCCGACCAGGAAACCGCTGAAGTTGCTGGCGATGGCGATCACGAACAACGCCAGGCCGTACACGATCGACGCGATCAGCACGAAGATCTTCCGCCGACCCGTCCGGTCAGAGACCTTCCCGCCGATGAGGGAAGCGGCGACGATGACCGCGGCCTGGACGAGTGTGCCCAGGAATATCTGCTGCGGCACATCGGCCTTGGCGGTGCCGATCTTATCCAGCAGGTAGTAGGCCTGGTAGGTAACCAGGAACGCGTAAGCCATTACGAACATGAAGCGACTGGTGAAAGCCCAGGAGAAGTCCGGGTTCTGCCGCGGGTTGACATAGAATGTGCCGGCGAATTCCCGCAGCGACCATTTCGGCTTATCCGCCTTGGCCAGCCGGCGATCGTTCAGGGTGACCGCGAAAAGAAGGACGAAAAGTCCGCCGATCGCACACGGGGCCAAGAACATGGCGAGCAGGCTCCCGGCGAACAGCTTGACCAGGAACGTGCCGCACACCGACCCGATGGGCGTGCAGACACCCAGGACACCGGAGATCAGGCCGCGCTGGACGGACGGGACCTGGTCCGGCAGCACCGCCACCATGGTGGCGAGCAGCGCGTTGAAGAACAACTGGGCGACACACCACCCGACGAGGACGACCGGGATGCTGGGTGCCAGCGCGACAATGAGGATTCCGACGGAACCGCCCGCCAGACCGGTGACCATCCAGGGCCGCCGCATGCCCAGCCGCGACGCGGTGCGATCGCTCATCCGGCCGAAGAACGGATTACCGACCATGGCCACCAGGGCGCCGATCCCGGCGACAAGCGCCAAGCTGCTCGGTGCCTGTTTGATCCCGACCAGCGAGTCCACCTTCAACGCCAAGGTCACCAGCACCGGCGCGAGGAACAGGAGGGAGGTGCCCATGTACGCCAGCGTGTACAGCGAGATGAAACCCCACCCGACCCGGCGTGCCTGGGGTGGCTCGGGCTCCAGCGCCTCCTGGGCTGGGATTCGGTCCTTCAATCCGCGCCGCGCGGTACCCGGCCGGGCCACAGCCGCAAACCGCGCTATCCGCGGAGGCATGATGATCCGTAGGACATGGTGATCCCCCTGCGCGCCGCAGCCCGGTCGACCGGGCCTGTCGCTGCGCTCATGGCCGCCCGTCGGCGACAGCGGGACCTCGAGGCCTGCGGTCCACGCTACGCCGGTCCCAGAAAACAAGCAATAAATTTCTAGAATTTTTCAGCCGGGACAGGGCCGGCCCGAGCCAGGCGGCGACCGCTGAGGTTGACGGTCGCTGGCGATCGCACCACGATTATGACGACTGCTACCTAGCGGGATGGGACCCATGATCCTGATCAACATCAAGATGCAGATCCGGCCCGAGAAGATGGACGAGTGGCTGGCGCTGGC
>Ga0210396_10006913_pt1 | contig 10835 bp, 16 predicted proteins | sample IncBWH17OmetaG_FD_155466 | JGI IMG/M metagenome (GOLD analysis project Ga0210396, IMG submission 155466) | Forest soil microbial communities from Barre Woods Harvard Forest LTER site, Petersham, Massachusetts, United States - Inc-BW-H-17-O ... | reverse complement strand
GGTCTGGTGCGCTTCCACAGATGATCAATGTGTGGACGGGTTCAGGTCTACGAGATCCTATGCGACAAAGGCTTCTTCGCCGGGTCGCCCGGAGCTCTCTGGCCGTCGGTAAACCTTGATGGATTAATTAGCTATCTCATTAGCAAAAAAGCGAGATAGCCGTCGATATGAAGTGTAATCCTCTGTTGGTTAGGCACTTATGACTGTCGTCAATTTATTGGACACGCAGATCGCCTTGGTAGAGGCAGACGAGGGCATTGCTACTATCCCCTCGTATGCGGTGCTGTTTCGAAAAGTTAATCTGAGGTCATGGCATCCCTATCATGCCATCAGAGCGACATCCCAGCGATCAGCCTACTACCCACTCAAAACAGCGGAGAGCCAGATTTGTTGACGCCTTTTGTGACATACCGGGCATGTCATCTAAAGACGCGAACGTTCGCGGAATGACAGACCGCAGAGGTCGGGCCAGATCCTCGTCCGTGCGCAGTCATGCCAGGTATCCGCCGTCCACGGTCAAGGTGGCTCCGGTAACAAAGCTTGCCTCCGGACCGGCAAGGAAAGCAACCATTGCAGCGACCTCATCGGCGTGACCCAATCGCTTGAGCGGCACAAGATTTCTAACCGCGGCGGAATGCGGGCCATCTGCGGGGTTCATATCGGTTTCGGTGGGACCTGGTTGAACGGTGTTGACCGTGATTCCTCGTGGCGCCAGGTCGATGGCCAAACCTCTTGCCAGAACCGCCACTGCTGCCTTGGTCATCGAGTAGACACTACTGCCGGGAAATCCGCTTCGATCTGCTGTAACGCTTCCGATCACAATAATGCGACCGCCTTCTTCCATATGCCCTGAAGCGGTTTGGACGCCCACAAAGACTGGACGCACATTAACCGCAACCATTCGGTCGAAGTCCTCAAGCGAGAAAGTATCGAGCGTGCCTCTAAGGAGAATGCCGGCATTGTTGACCAGGATATCCAGACGACCAAAAGCTTTTATGGTCTTCGCAATTGCATCACGCACTTCTGTGGCGTTGGCGCTGTCAGCCTTGAAGGCAAGCGCCCTCCCACCCCCACTTTCGATTTCCGCCGCCAAAGTGACGGCTTTCTCCGGGCTGCTTGAATACGTGAACGCGACTGCAATTTTTTCTCGTGCCAGCCTTCGGACAATTGCGGCTCCAATGCCTCGGGATCCCCCGGTGACAAGGGCTACTCGCGGTTGAGATGAGTTAGTTTCCATAACTTATTTTGATTAAGTATTGATACCAAAAGTGGTGGTTCTGGACAGTGATGTCCATAAATGAGCCAAAAAAATCTCTGATCAAACCGTTAAAATCTTCAACGCAGTTGCAGCAATCGCGCGCAAAACTTCCGAATTGGCCCCAGCCTTAGCCGTGACCTTCATACCCACCATGGTGGACTGAAGGAACTGGGCGACAGCACGCTCGTCCAGAGATGGCTTTGCTTCCCCCATTTTCTTGGCTTTACGGAGAACTTCCTCCAGGGCGGATCCCAGCACCGAGCTAGCAGCATGCCCAATCGCCGTAATCTCAGGATCCTCGTCGCCGAATGTGCAGACCGCCGCGACCCCCATGCAACCTAGTTTCCTTTCTTCCTCTGGCTCGTCTGCAAACGCGAACAAAAGATTCCGAATACCGGCCAACGGCGACTTGGCCGCGCGCAGGCGCGTGATTTGCCCGACAACCCGCTCCGTATTGTACCGCTGCAAAACTTCCAGATAGAGTGGTCTTTTACCGCCGAAACTATCATAAAGACTCTGCCGACCAATGCTCATAGCATGACGCAAGTCATCGGTGGTAGTCGCGTCATAGCCTTTCCTCCAGAAAACAGCTTTCGCCGCCGCGAGTGCTTCCGCACGGTCAAATTCTTTAGGACGGGACACGGCTCCCAGGTTACTATTCTGGACATTACTGTCAAGTATAATGCACTTCAGGTGGACTCAACCTTGACGCGCTTGACCAGACCTCTGAACGCCAAGCCCACGAAAGGCCGGCCTCAGGCGTTCCAGCCGCCGTCGACCGTCAGGCTCTCACCGTTAATGAAGGCCTGTTCCGGATTGGCAAGGAACGAAACCGCGGAGGCGATTTCCTCGACCTTGCCGTAACGTCCAACGCTGGTAAGCTTCTTGAGTACATCCGCCCTGGGGCCATCTGCCGGGCTCAGTTCGGTGTCAATCGGGCCGGCGTTGTTCACAAGGATGTCAAGGCGTCCAGCGAAACGACCGCCGGAGGCCGGGCAATCTGGGCGAGCAGCTTGGCTGGGCCGTCGGCGGTGCTCAGATCAGCTCCCACTGGCTCGGCGGTTCCTCCGGCTTTCTCAATCTCGGCGACAACCGTAGCGGCCCGGTCAGGGCTGGCGCTGTAATGCACGAGGACGGAGGCTCCGTCCTTAGCCAGACGCTTGGCGATGGCTGCACCGATTCCGCGGGATGACCCAGTCAAGCGGCCACGCACCTCTACCGTAAGCTCTAATAACTAATTCAAAAGCAGCACCCGAGCGCCAAGAGCCACATCTCACCCGCTGCCCAAACCTCATCGTCCGGGAAACGAGACTCCAAACATTGGGTTTCCGCTCTTTGACTGCTCCCGGGTAGCCTCATCCTGAATGACGTCCCAATGCTCAACCAGGATCCCGTCTTGCAAACGGATAATATCTGCCGCAATCCAGTTTACCGGCAGCCCGAAGTCCGAGAACCGGCCGTGGATAATGACGAAGTCTCCCTCTGCTACGATTAGACCTGGCTGATACTTGAGTGTGGACGGCAAACTCTTGATCAAGTCGAAAAGACCGTCGCGGCCCGGCTTAATGTGCGCACTGTGCTGAATGTAGTTGGGCGACCAGAAACGCTCGGCTGCTGAATAATCTCTCTTGTTGAATAAAGTGTCGAAAGCCTCGAGTACAATTGATTTACTGCTTTGTTCTTTTGAATCAGTCATTTTGATCTTTCTTTCCCGATCGGTTGGGTTGCTGTTGCTAACTAACGGTTATCAATGGTGGGATAATCGGTGTATCCTTTCGGTCCGGACGCATAAACTGTCGGCCAGGCAACTTCATTCAGCTTGGCACCCGTGAGAAAGCGCACCGGCAGATCAGGATTGGCAATGTAGGCACGGCCAAACGCGATGGAGTCAGCTAACCTCGCCTCGATCAAGCGGTTCCCCCGCTCTTGGGTCATTTCGACGTTCGCAATCAGGTGTCCCTGATAGAGCGGCCGAAAATGAGCAAACATTCCGTCGCCTGCACCGGAGTGAAGAGCGGCTGGGAACCGGGCTGAGATAGTTTATTGGACATCGTCATAAACAACCGATCGATTCATTACCAATTCATGCGGTCAGCTGGGCGTCAATATTTTTTTGCACCAATCGGTTCATTAACCGATGTTTGTGGCCATGGGACGACCAAAAACTTTCACCCGCGAAGCGGTCTTAGAAAAAGCGCTGCCAGTTTTTTGGCGCCGCGGTTTTGCCGACGCTAGCCTTCATCAACTGGAACAAGCAACCGGGGTGAACAAATCTGGCTTATATGCCGAATTTAGAGATAAAGAGGACCTTTTTGTGCAGAGCCTTCGGTACTACTTGGAAACCCTTGAGAAAAAAGGACTGCTAACCGCTGAGCCCTTGGGTTGGAATAACGTCGAGCGATTCCTCAAGATAGGACCATGCAGTGAAGCCGGACAAAAGGGATGTTTCGCGGTCAACACCATGCGCGAGTCTGCCATATTGCCGCCCGAAGCGGTCGATCTCGTGACTCAGAGCCGAGCCGGCCTAAAACAACTCTTGGCCAGGAATATTCAGACCGAGCGCCCGCAGATGAATCCGGAGTCTTTAGCGGAACTAGTCCTGACTTTCTTTACCGGGCTGTGTATGGAGCACCATCTGAGTTCGAGCCGACGTTCTATCGAGCGCAAGATCAGCGGTCTGATGAGCATACTCCGGACGCTGTGACCTAACGGCCCGGAACGGCCCGAGCAACGTCTCTTAAGGTTTGATTAGACCGGGTACAGATCGGTATCGTCATCAAGTAATGAACCTAAAAGTTCAAAATGTTTCTTGACGTAGCCTCGGACATCGTGGATGCGTATTGAACCGATCAGTTGCTTACTTAGGGTAAACGTGACGTAGAGGCTTCGAAAATCCTTCTATCGTGTGCAGTTCACAAGAGCGGGAAAAACAACCTTAACAACGACTCGTTCTCATCAGGAGCGGAAATGAAACTAACCGGTAACACCATATTCATCACCGGTGGCGGCTCTGGTATTGGCCGCGGCCTGGCAGAGGCACTACACAAGTTAGGCAATCAGGTCATCATTTCTGGACGGCGTAAGGGCCATCTCGATGCCACCATCAAGGCAAATCCAGGAATGGCCGCGCTGGAGCTAAATATAGAGGATCCGGCTAGCATTGCGGCTGTCTGCCAGAACCTGATTAGACAATTTCCAGCTTTGAATGTGCTGATCAACAACGCCGGAGTAATGCAAATCGACGACGCCGCAGATGCCATCGATGATGGTCTATTACTCTCAACCGTAACCACCAACCTGCTGGGACCGATTCGATTGACTTCAGCGCTGATCGACCACCTGAAGAAGCAGGAATCGGCGGCCATAATCTACAATACCTCTGTTCTAGCATATGTTCCTCTGGCGCTGGCCGCAGTGTACTCTTCAACGAAAGCCGCATTGCACTCGTATACCCTTTCACAGCGGTATAAGCTCAAGAACACGTCGGTCAGCGTAATAGAGATTGCGCCACCCTGGGTGCAAACGGATCTGCTCGGTAGCAACGACGAGCCTCGGGCCATGCCTCTGGCTGAATTCATCGACGAAACCATCCGGGTGCTAGGCACCGATGCGCACGAAGTCCTGGTGGAACGCGCCAAGCCGCTCCGTAACAATCCCGGACCGAACGAAGGCGCGTTCGTAACTGAATTCAATGACTTGATGGCACAGGCGCCTGCCTAGCCGCTGTTCTCGTCCATCAAGTCTCTGGAATTTAACCGTCATTAACTCGTGCGGATGTGACCGGTGGCCTAAGGCCAAGGTGCACGACGCATCGGTGAGCATCGCGCCGCCGCAAGGAACCAACTATTTTTATGTCTAACTTGAACGAGATTTCGACACCACCGGGTAAATTACAAGGAAAGGTGGCGGTCATCACAGGCGGCACGGCCGGGATAGGGTTAGCTGCAGCCACCCTCTTTGTCAGAGAAGGTGCTTATGTCTTCATCACTGGCCGTCGACAAAAGGAACTCGACGGGGCCGTGAAGGCGATCGGCGGCAATGTCACTGGCGTCCAGGGAGATGTTGCCAGACTGGCAGACCTTGATCGCCTGTTCGAGACCGTGAAAGCCAGAGGACGAGTCGATATCGTTTTTGCTAACGCTGGTCTGGCTGAGTTTTCTGCCTTAATGAACATCACGGAAGAGCATTTTGACAAACTATTCGACCTCAATGTCAAAGGAACATTGTTCACGGTTCAAAAAGCGTTGCCGCTGTTAAATGATGGCGGCTCTATCATTCTCACAGGCTCCGTCGCTAGCGCCAAAGGTACAGCTGCCTTCGGCATCTATGGAGCAACTAAGGCTGCTATTCGCAATTTCGTGCGAACCTGGACCGTGGAACTGAAAGACCGTCGGATCCGCTCGAACGTTCTTAGCCCAGGTCCGACTGATACGCCGCAGGTCGCTCGGCAACCGGCCGACGCTATCGCCCGGATTGTCTCCACTATCCCGATGGGTCGTATGGGAGAGCCAGATGAAATCGCCAAAGCGGCGCTGTTTCTGGCTTCGGATGATTCCAGTTTTGTTACGGGCATCGAATTATTCGTTGATGGTGGTAGAGCCCAAATCTAGGCCGACGATCGAAGGCTTGAGCACATGTCGAGACCGAAGATCTCCGACAAGAGGATTGCAATCTTAAACGCTGCGACTCGCACTATCTTTGTACGAGGTCTAGGCGCCTCGACAGCAGGGATAGCCAAGGAAGCTGGGGTGGCTACTGGTTCGCTTTTCAACTACTTCGACACGAAAACCGATCTCCTTAACGAACTTTACCTTGAGTTGAAGCGCGAGATCGTGTCTGCGGCGATGAAGGACCTCCCGCAAAGCGCCGAGTTACGCATTCAGTTATTTCACATTTGGCGGAATTGGACAGCCTGGGCGTTGACCTTTCCCGATAAGCGTCGGGCCCTGGCCCAACTAAGCGTCTCTGACGAGATCAGGCCGGAGACTCGCGCGGCCGGGCACAAGATTATGGTGGGCGTCGCAGAATTGCTGGAGCGGGTCTGTGGTAAGGGTCCCATGCGTACGGTGCCTACGAATTTTGTCGCTGGAATCTTAAATTCGGTCGCGGAGGCGACCATGGATTTCATGGCTCAAGATCCGGCCGGGGCTAAGAAACATTGCAAAGTGGGCTTCGAGGCCTTCTGGCGGATAATCGCCTGAGTTTTTATCGTTATAAATGACTGATTAGATAAACATCTAAATGAAGGAAGCATGTCTAAGACTGTTTCTACAAATCGAAACGAGTACGCCATCATCGGCCGAACCGCCCGAATACGCCGTCTCGCGGCACGCCGGATTCGACAGTTTGAGGGCCTGATTTACGAACGGTCCGATTTCACCACACCGACACGCATTGGGTCGGGCAGCAGCGGTTAGAGCAGGGCACGGCCGTGTTCTTACCAAAAGGCAGAGAGCACCGGCTTGCGTCCGATCCATCATTTCCCACAACAGCCGTACTGGATCGGTCGATACAGATGGAAGGAGGCCACGCCTTTCAACTCGGACTGCGCGGCGCAGGCAAACCTGACACGCTATTTTCTGCCAGCATGCGATTTGAAATACTGACTCCTATTCCGCTGCTCGAATTGATGAAGGTTTAGGTGTGACTACCTTGCCGAATGCATAAGTCATTGATTCCCAGGCATGCACCGTGTAGGAATCGAACCTACAACCCAGTGATTGAGAGTCACTTTTTGCGCTGTTTCGGCTTGTTTTGACTTGTGGCGAGTTGTGCGTTTCCCTCGGGGAATGGGGGCATTTGTAGCAATGAGTAGAGTCTTGTAGAGCGGAAATCTTGAAAAAGCGTATCATGGCTACGTATCACCCAAGTGACTGGGAGATGGCGACGGGTTAGCGGTCCCGACCGTCCAGAAACGCCCGCAACTTCAAGGCAACGTCTAGCTTGGGCTTTGATTGGCCGCTAAGCCAATTGCCGACGTGGCCGCAGCAACCAACTAAGCAGAAGGCAAAACATTGTGCACCTTTCGTCCGGCTGCTAGAACAGAGCAGATTTATGCCGCTGGTCTCGCAACTAAAACTTAAACGCTGCCCGCATTGCCAGGTGGCCGACCCTAATTTGGCCTGCGTGTACGATTTTGTTACTGAGAACAGCGAAGGTCAGGCTCATCGAGAGTGGGGATGCTACGTATGTAAGACGTGTGGAGGTGTAGTGATTGCCTGGGCTCCCGCATCGCCTTTTGCTGGGAGAACCCCGCACGGGCATTTTCCTGGCGCAAAAGGTCTTGATGAATCCATCCCTGACCGAGCAAGAGAATACCTCGAGCAAGCAATTTCGAGTATTCACGCGCCGTCCGGCGCTGTTATGCTCGTTGCCTCTTCGGTGGATGCGATGCTAAAGGCTAAGAAGTACACAACGGGCTCGCTTTATCAACGAATCGAACAGGCAGTGAAGGATCATCTGATTACGCAGGAGATGGCACACTGGGCGCATGAAGTCCGCTTGGATGCTAATGACCAACGGCACGCAGACGAGTCCGCCAATCTTCCAAGGATGGAAGACGCTGAAAGAGTGATCGATTTCGCAAGGGCGTTAGCGGAATTTCTGTTTGTCCTGCCGACACGCGTGCAACACGGACGAAGTTATGCTGGTAATCCCGCTACCCAAAGATCCGCAAAAACTCCTTGATCTGCTCCGCGGTAGCCTTGCGACCGATCGTCTTTCCGCTGAGCCAATAGTGAATTGCATCAATCGTTCCTATGGCCGGAGGGCGTGCGCAAGCAATCCGGTGCAGATGCTAGGTCCTTGCCGCTGCGCTCAAATCTTCCAAGCGCGACAACCGCAAGCATCGGTAAAGTGAGGTTGCCCGAGATTCGATGGTATGGTGTCAGTGTACCGATTAGCAAGCGAGTAGCCGACCGTGCCGCTGACCGCCTCGGGAGTATATCGGTTCTCCAGGGCTTGGAAAGCAACTGCGGTCGCCGAGCCTTGGCGGTCTACGTCGCGAGTATTCACGCCTCCGTGCTCCTCGCAAAGCTCGACTAGAAATTTCTCAACGTGTCTAGGGTTGCGCGCAAGCTGCTCATCCCGCGAAAGGTCAACAACATAGAATAAACCGGTCATGGGGGACAACTTTGTCTCGAAAGTGGTCGCGCACGACACCCCAGATGTCGACTACTTTTTCAAAGCCTGCCGCAAAGGTGATACCCGAGGCAAGACCGGTTGCCGTCAGTTATAGCGCTGCCGGAGTTCTGACCAATGAGAGCGAGATCACCGGGTGAACGCCCAGCACCCTAATCCTTCAACAACTGTATTCCCGGAGGCTTCCAAGTCCCTTCGCCAGCCGGGAGTATAGAGGGCGCTTCGGTCTTCGGCCAATAGAGGCGCATAACGAGGTAGATGGGGCCGTTTGGGGCGGGGAGCCAGTTGGCTTCCTTGTCAGCACCCGGCGACTTGTTCTGGATGTAAAGCGTCAACGATCCGTCCGTGTTCGTCTTCATGGCGGGGAGCATTGGCGAGTTGACCAGGTAGCGATTGATCGGGTTCTCGATCAGCAACTGGGTCTTCCCATCGTACATCGTCAGTGACCAGAAGGCATTCACTGGCGGCTGCTGGCCATTGGGGAAGGTCAGCGTGTAATTGTGCTTGCTCCCATCGAGGGTCTGGCCGTTGCTGCCTTTACGCGTGATAGGATACATTGCCTCCACTGCATCATTGCCGTAGATCCCGGCCTTGGCAGCGGCGGCGCGCTTCAACCAGTCGCGATTGTAGTGGGCGCTGTCGCCCGGCAGCGAGCTGACTTGCCAGAAGTTGATTCTCTTGCCGGTCGTTGCAATAAACTCATCGATCTTTCGCTCGCCCTCCTTCATGCCCAAGCCGATTTCGAGCTTCTCCTTCAGCGAGAGGTCCTTGAAGTTGAAAGTCTTGCCCGGCCCAACGCCAATGCGCGCGAGTCTGGCACGAATCTCCCGCTCATTCGGTTCGGCGGGTGCGAATTGCAGGCAAAAATCGAGGTATTCGAAGAAGTTGGTCTTCACCAACTCCTTGTCGATCTTCGGAAAGTCGATGGTAGGCGCGGGAGGCGGCGATGACTGATTCAGGTAAGCCGAAAGGGTCTGCACCTTGTAGCCAGCCTGGACCTTCTCGACCCCATCGAGATCGTCGGAACTGAACAACTGGGTGCGATAGCCCGCCAGAGATAACCACGTGCTCGACTGAAAAACCTTCTTGATCCCAGGAGGCGTCTCGCCCTTCCACTCGGGACCAACGACCATATAGTCACCAGCTTCGCTTCCCGTCGCGCGGGTACCAACATAGCCGTAGTTGTAGGTATTCCCGTCGCAAAGCATGACTGAGTAGTAGCGCTTGGGGTCCACCGCAGGCACGGAGAGCACGATCGGCTCCGCCCGCAAATCCATCCATACAAAGGAGTAGGGCGTGTCACTGTTCGGTGTGGGTATGGCCGTGTCTTTGTAGGTGAATACGTTTGGCTCGTTCTTGAGTTGATTGAACGGCGCCTTGAACTGCCCGGAATTGCGATCCACGGCATACTCATACATCACCGCGTAGTTCATTACGATCGGCAGACCGTAGATAAAGCCCGCCTCGGCAATGGCTTTGGTTTCGAGGATACCGGGCTCGCCCTTCTCCACTTTCTCCGCGTTCGAAACGGCGTCGGCTCCGCTCGCATAAACGTTAATGAATGCTGTGGCGACCGCGATTGCGAGCAGTCCGCCAGAAACTATCTTTTTTCTCATTTTCTGAGTCGTTTCGCTTCAATTTTCGCTGATCACCGGCAAGCGCCTTGTTCACATTGCCTCGGTGCAGATTGCGAGGTTACAACGATTCGGTGCGCAGGAGCTATTGGACCAAAGTGCTATATGGGGTCTGCGAGGTGCTAGCCATCGGCATGAGTACGGTTCGTGCCGTGGCTGACGCCAGCGAGATTACCGGCTTACTGGGCGGAATGCGCAGTTGGAGATGGTCTGGGAGTCGTCTGCGGTAGAGATACGCACTGGTGAAGAAAAACTAGAACGCAGAACGCTACCGCCAAAATTCCGATGAAGATGTAGAGGAACCATCTCGACATTTTCATTGGTACATGGCCGTCTGCACCCGTCAGCGCCGGGATGCGGAGGTCGCGCACCCCTGACGCCCCAAGCCGGGTTTGTCCCCTGACTCATAAGGTGTTCGCACGTCGCCGTTGGTGCGTTCTTGTTTCTTTAGGAATCGGTCGACGTCCCAACTCCTGTAATCTCGACTTCGAGTTCGGTATCTATCGCGATTTCTTCCGTTGAATCGAAAGAGAACTTTCCGTTTTCCATTAGAGTTCCCTCTTTGTCAATCAAGTCGCCGACGCCTTCGGGCTTAACGACCGTCACCATGTAAACGTCGTCTTTGTACTGGGATTCCAGCACACGCGCCTGGACCTTATAAAATGTCACGGTGAGGTCCACCGTTATTTGGTCAGAGCCAGCGAGAGAACACGACACAACAACGGCTTTTGCTGTACGAGTAAAACTCATTGGAAGGAGCTTATACGAGCCCCGCTCGAATGTCGAACGCGATGGAAAATTTC
>Ga0210396_10006911_pt1 | contig 10836 bp, 2 predicted proteins | sample IncBWH17OmetaG_FD_155466 | JGI IMG/M metagenome (GOLD analysis project Ga0210396, IMG submission 155466) | Forest soil microbial communities from Barre Woods Harvard Forest LTER site, Petersham, Massachusetts, United States - Inc-BW-H-17-O ... | reverse complement strand
GCCATACAGCCACACTCGAGCGGCGGCTCGAACGTCAGACGGAAAGATACCTAACGCGGATGGCTCGAAGTGAAGAGAAGTTAAAGGCTAGTCTCTACAGGACCGACTCGGCTAAGGCTGCCGCACTCTATCCGCAAGACCCCCGCCAGCAATATGCGATGCTGCTTCAAAAGTTCAGGCAGGACAGCTCGAAGGTCTTCACCTCGATGGGGCCGGAATACCTACGATATGCAGACTCGACACAAGGTGTCCTGGGTTTTCTCAATAAGAATCCAAGCCTGGTCGCCGCGAATCCGGCTATTAAGGTGAAGATGCAAGGCGCGCTTGCCAATTTTCAACAGTTGCAGGCGAAGCTGCAATATGCGGATGTGATCAAGCAATACGTACAGACCAGGAAAGCGCAGATCCAGCAGGCGCTCAGCTCCTATAATCACCTGCAGCCGGAAATTAGTAAAGCCTTAAGCGGCTATAAGCAACAGACTTATTATTATGCCGACCAGGTGCGGGCCTATCGCGCGATGCTCAACGACCCCGGCAAAATGATGCAGACGGCACTGGTACTCTTGAACAAGGTACCGGCTTTTAGCGGCTGGATGAAGCAGAACGGATTCCTGGCCGGCCTGGCCGGCGTACCCGCCGGATATGGGACTGAACAGGGCATGATAGGGCTTCAGACACGCGAGCAAGTCATGGCGATGATCAGGACGAAGATCGGCCAGGGCGGCCCCAATGCGGCAGCGTCGTTGCAAAATAGCCTTAACACGGCTCAGCAAGATATCAGCAAATTGCAAAACAAGCTCAATGCCCTCGGTGGCGGAAGCGGGGGTATGGACATGCCTGATTTCAAGGTCAATGATCAACATAGTAAGACTTTCCTGAGCAGGCTCGAATATGGCTTCAACCTGCAGACCACTCGCGCCAGCAACTACTTTCCCGTGTATACAGACCTTGGGCTTTCCCTGGGATATAATTTGGGACATCAAAATAGCCTGGGAGTCGGGGCCTCTTTCAAAATCGGTTGGGGCACCGATTGGCAACATGTCGCCTTGTCAGGCCAGGGGGTGGGCCTTCGTTCGTGGGCCGATATTCATTTGAAAAAAAGCTTCAGCCTTGCCGGTGGCTATGAGCTCAATTATGTTCAGCCGTTTAGCGCATTCAAGGATATCTCCAAACTTGCCGAATGGACCCAAAGCGGGCTGATCGGCATAACCAAGACTGTTTCCATGAAAAGCACCGTGTTGAAAAAGACGCAGGTTTCATTCCTCTGGGATTTCCTCAGCTACTACCAGGTTCCTCAACGGCCACCTGTGCTCTTCCGGCTGGGTTATAGCTTATAAAAAGAATCGATTACACATAAAAGAATTACGATGCGACCGTCCACTATTCTCTCGAGAATTTGCCTGCTCTGTTTTCTTATTCTAAAGGTCTCCGGGCCAAAGGCGCAGCAAACCTATCCCGAACCGATCTTGGATCAAAGCTATGTGCCCCCTTCGCCCAATGGTCAGGCGTGGCTTTCCTTTGCCAATGACCCCGTGTCGCTTTTCGAAGGTACGCCGGCCATATCTATTCCAATCTATGTGGTAAACTGCGGATCGCTAAGCATGCCGATTGCCCTCAGCTACAATTATAACGGACTATTTCCGACGCAAGATGCCGGCTGGGTGGGCCTGGGCTGGAATCTTGCGGCGGGCGGCGCCATCACCCGGACAGTTGAAGGGAGCGTGGACAATTCGGACAGCAGTGGGTACAATTATGGCCAATATAATTTGTACGATACGCTCCTATACAGCACCGACCTCGGCAATTTTTACGGCAGCGCCTATAACAATTTGCTGGGTAATTCCGGCAAAGCGTATGATCTGGCCCCCGATATCTTCGATGCTGAGTTCAACGGCTATTCCGACAAGTTTTTCTGGATAAACAGCAAGGCCTATATGATGACGTACAATAAGGACTTTGGCGTCAGTTGGCCTTCACCGAGCAGCAATATCACCATTACTACGGGCGACGGAACGATCTATACTTTTGGCGCGGGCGAAACTACGACAGATTATTATTTTGGCGGCGCCGATTCCTCCCATCAAAGCTATACATCTGCCTGGTATCTTACCCAAGAGGTCTCGGCCGATCACAAGGACACGATAGTATTTAACTATGCTACCTATAGCTGGCAACAGGCAGGCATATCCTACCAGTCGTCATACACAGAATCCACAACCTCCGGATCCGATATCGGAAGCAGCCCGGTTACTTACCGGGCCGGTCCATCGATCTCAACGTCCATCTTGCAATCGATTCAATGCCGTAACAACAGGATCAGTTTTGTCCTGGATACCGCGGCCCGGACGGATATCTCCGGAAATTACCCCCGCCTTCGAGAAATCGACGTCATCGATAGCCTCACAGGAAATATTGTAAAAAAGGACATTTTTTCTTACGAATATTTTGGGCAGACATCCATCAGCCCCGCGCTATACGAACGTTTGGCCCTGAAGACGTTCAGTTCGTTGAGTACTTCCAACAGTGCTGATTCTCTAACCTATGTCTTTAAGTATGTCAATGAATTGAGTAGTTTTCCATCTAAATCTGCCGCTTCCATCGACTACTGGGGATATTGCAATGGTACCAGCCTGGGTTCCAGTCTCCTGCCTCCCAATAATAACCCCTATTATTTAACTCCGCCCAGCGGCTCAACCAATGTCGGCAATGCCAACCGTACCCCCAATTTTACCTACTCCAGCTATGGAGCATTAGATACGATTGTTTATCCAGGCGGTGGGTATTCCGCCTTTGGGTACGGGCCAAATTATTTTTATAACAGCAGCTATGGAGGAAATATTGCAGGGCCTGGGATATGCGTGCTCAGTACGACTACGGTTAGCAACAATCCGACAAGCCCGATGCCCATCCAGAAGAGCTATACTTATCTGGCGGATAACGGGACTTCCAGTTCCGGGGTAATTTCGAACCTCCCCTACATCTTCGATTTGCCTTTTACCTTGTCTACTACCAGTGGAGTTTCTTACTTCAGGAACTACGTAGCTTCTCCCAGCAGCACGGGCCTTGGCGGGATGAATGCCAAATTTTACTATTCGAAAGTGACAGAATCGATTTCTTCCGGCGGTGAGACCCATAAGAGCGATCATTATTTTACCTGTTTTCCGGAAATATTTTTGGACGTTCGACAAACCGAGCAAATAGACTACGTCAATGCGGTTAACACAACGACGTTCACACCGTCACTAAAAACGGTAACAACTTATTCGGAAAGTTCCGACACCAGTTTCCAAACCTCCACTGCCTATATCGATTCAGAATATGTCAATACTTCCCACCATCCCCAAAGCTGGTATGCTTATACCGGCCAACCTACCAGTTGGTCCTGGTCCTATTGGATACATCCGACAAGCCAGCAGACTACCCGATATGACATCAACGGCGATAGTATAGTCAATACCACCACCTATGGTTTCAACGCGACTACCAGAAACCTTACTTATACGACAACAACTACTTCGGACGGCCAGACACTGAAACAGAAATTGAAATATCCGGAAGACTATTCGACGAGTCTCACAGGAAATATGGTCACCGCAAGGGTGATAAAGCCTTTTATTGAGCAGCAGACCTGGATGTATCCAAGTTCAGGCGACTCCCTGCTGATAGCCGGCGCCGTAACGCAATATGATCAGACAATCTTTAAACCAACGACCACCTATAGCATTGAAATCACCAAGCCGCTCCCAGTGCTGAATAATGAGACTATTTCGGGCGGGCTGTATACCACCCTGCTAAGCGATTCAAGGTATGTAATGAAAGGGCAATTTCAATACGATGGCAATGATAACTTAAGCGTTTCTACCAAGTCCGCGAATATAAATGTTAGCTGTATTTGGGACTATAATCACGGTCAACCCATCGCAACTGTCAAAAATGCGGGACAGGCGGATATCGCATACACCTCCTTCGAGGCCGATGGTCGTGGTAACTGGAGCTTTACCGGTACCGCTACGGCCAACAGCAGTTCGCCAACGGGCGCCTACTGCTATAATTTGGGGCAGACGGGGGGCAACATCACTAAATCGGGTTTAACCAGCGGCACCTACTATATCGTTTCCTACTGGACCCAGAACTCCTCGCCCCTGACGATAAGCGGAACCGTATCGGGCTACCCGGTCAAGGGAAAGACCATCAACGGCTGGACCTACTATGAGCACAAGATCACCGGACAGACTTCCATGACCATTAGTGGAACCGGTTACATCGACGAATTGCGACTTTACCCCGCAACTGCACAGATGGCTACTATGACGTACCAGCCTTCGGTAGGAATGTCGAGCCAGTGTGATGCGGATAATCGGGTGACGTATTACCTGTACGACGGATTCAATCGACTGAAGGTTGTGCTGGACCAGGACCGCAATGTGATCAAGACGATCCAATATCACTTTGAGGGAGAGACGGTAGAATAACCTGCCGGGCCACCCGACAAAACGAACAAGCAAAACACCGTTAAAAACCTAAAGCATGGGGTGCATTACAAAATTATTGCTTGCGGGATTACTTGTAATAAGTCGGGTTGCGTTGGCGCAACCTCCGCCCCCAAATGGCTGCGTAGTCACCGGAACGAACCCTGTCACCGTGGGAGATACGTGGACTTATACCATTTCCAGTGCTTGCCCGGCAAGTAGTTGGACCGCAACCTGCGGGACTATTCAAAGCTCTACTTCTACCACCGTAACCGTTTACTTCAATGTCCTGGGCAGTTGCAGCAGTTCAACCATCAGTGCCAAGAACAGCAGCGGTGGCACCCTCGCCTCCAAGACAGTAACCGTCAACCAGCCACCCGCCTTGGTTTGTGGGAGCATCAGCAATCCAACACAAACGATCAACTACAATACGACACCTGCCCAGATCAGCGCCGGAGCATCAAGCGGCGGCAATTGTGGCAGTAGCTACAATTATCAATGGTATTCCTCCACCAATGGGACGACTTATACGGCCATTTCCGGGGCTACCGGCCAAAATTATCAGCCGGGCAGTCTGACAGTTACGACTTACTATTATCGGACGACGACTTGCGAGGTGCAGAACTGCACGACTTCCAATACAGCCACAGTCACGGTATATCCACAATTGCAACCCGGATCGGTCAGCCCATCGAGCGAGACCATCAACTACAATGCTTCGGCAGGGACCTTGTCTGTTACCGGAATTTCCGGCGGAGCCGGAGCGGGCAGCTACACTTATCAATGGTGGTCATCTCCCAATGGGACAAGTTATTCTTCCATCTCGGGAGCCACCAGTTCGAGCTATGTGCCAGGCAATCTGACCGCCACGACCTATTACCGGTGCGAGGTGTCTAGCAATGGCGTAAATGCCAACAGCACAGCCGGTTTGGTAACCGTCTACCCCCTGATACAGGGCACGCTCAGTCCGGCCACCCAGGTGGTTTACTATGATGATCCATGTGACACGATAAAATTGGGGAGTGTAAGTGGAGGAAACGGTTCTTATACCTATCAATGGCAGGACTCTTCAGCATCGACCGGCGGCAGTTGGGTCAATGTCAGCGGCGCGACGGGGACATCCTATTTCCCGGGTGACGTGACGGCGCTGACGTATTACCGGGTGATCATCACATCAAATGGGGACCCGGTCGCCAGTTCGGTGGCCTGGGTAAAGCCGGCGCTCTATGCCGGTGAGCTGGTGCCGGATGCCCTCACCATCACATCGGGAACCAATCCCGGTCAACTGGACGCCGATCCCGCCAGTGGCGGCAGCTCACCTGGCAACTATTCTTATCCGTGGCAGGATTCTTCGGCATCGACCGGCGGCAACTGGAACAATGTCAGCGGCGCGACTTCCCAGGACTATTCACCGGGAGCTTTGACCTCGAATATCTGGTATCGCCGGCAGGTGACCAGCGGTTCCGACGTCGCCTATACGAATGTGTGTCAGATCACCGTCGGAAGTTCCTCAACCAATCTCAACTTCATAAAAAGGCGCAGCATTCTCAAGGCGGGCATCACCGATACTGTAACGGCAGACGAGCTCACCAGCCCCTATGATGTTGCTCAGACCACCCAATATTACGATGGCATGGGAAGGCCGGTGCAAACGGTGGCAATGCAAGCCAGCCCGCTGCAAAATGACATGGTATCGCCCGTCGTCTTTGATAATTTTGGCCGGCAATCCATACATTATATGCCGTACACGGCTACTACTAATGATGGAAACTATAAGGCTACTGCCCTGATAGATCAGCAGACCTTCAATTCGGCCCAGTTTCCCGGAGAGCAGTACTATTATGCTCAAACCAACTATGAAGCCTCCCCCGAAAATCGGGTCTTGAACACGTATGCACCTGGCTTGAGCTGGGTTGGGAACAATACGGGCGTATCGTCGGAATACCTCGTCAATACGGCTGGTGACAGTGTGCAGATCTGGAGCATCAGCTCTACACAGTTGAGTATCCCGGCGAATGGCGGAGCGTATGCGGCTGGACAACTGTATAAGACCCTCGCTACCGACGAACAGGGGCATCAGTTGGTCGAGTATAAGGATAAATTGGGAAAGACCATCCTGAAAAAAGTGCAACAGTCCGCATCCCCTTCTTCAGGGCATGCGGGATGGCTCTGCACTTATTACGTATACGATACCCTTCAAAATCTCAGGGTGGTTATTCAGCCGCAAGCTATCGCACTTATCAATGGCAGCTGGACCATCAGCCAGAGCATTGCCAATGAGCTTTGTTTCCGATATGAATACGACGGGCGTCGTCGGCCCGCTATAAAAAAAGCGCCTGGAGCCGGGCAGGTATGGATGGTTTATGATGCGCGGGACCGGATGGCTATGACGCAGGACTCTGCGACACGCAGTCTCCACAAATGGATGTTCATTAAGTACGACTCCGAGAACAGACCTGATTCAACCGGGTTTATTACTGATCCGAGTAATTACAACAATCTCGCCTACCATGATACGCTTGCCTATTATAGTACCAGCTATCCGGCTGTAAGTTCCTATACCAATGAACTGCTAAGCCAAAAATTCTATGATGACTACAGTTGGGTAAGCACCTATAGCGCCCCGGTGAGCTCTTCCATGGCAACCAATTATACGGGGAATAGTAATTATTTTATCACTTCCTATAATACATCGCCAACTTATGCGGTAGCCATTACACCCTTCCCTATTACCAGGGGCATGTCAACGGGCTCCATGAAGAAGGTGTTGGGCACGACCAGCCAGTATTTATATGCAGTGTGTTTCTTCGAAGACAGGGGAAGGGTGATCCAAACACAATCGGAGAATTACACCGGCGCCATCGATACGGTCACCATGCAGTATAATTTTGAAGGTGGAGTATTGCGCACATTGGTCAACCACCAAAAAAAGGGAAACACTGTTCAAAATCATGTCGTCGTAACGAAAATGGATTATGATCATCGACTTCGGCTAAAGCACATCTGGAAGAATATCGACAATGCCGGAAGTGACCAGCTTATTGACAGTCTGCAATACAATGAATTGGGCCAGCTCAGCGCCAAATATCTTGGGAGCCTGGTAGATAGTGTCATTTACAGCTACAACGTGCGGGGCTGGCTAACGGGGATCAATAAGAACTACGTCGCCGGTACGACCAGTCATTATTTTGGGATGGAATTAGGTTATGATAAGACGACATCGGTAGCGCCCGGCAATACGTATCTTACTCCGGAGTACAATGGCGATATCGAAGGTGTTGTTTGGAAAAGCGCCGGCAGCGGGATCAACCGGAAATATGACTTTACTTATGATAACGCCAATCGATTAAGCGCTGCTGCCTTCCTGCAAAATACCTCAGGCAGTTCCTGGGATAAGACACAGATCGACTATTCGGTGAGTGGTCTCAGCTATGACGCCAACGGCAACATTCTCACCTTGACGCAGAGAGGATTCACGGTTGGCGGATCGGCTCCGATAGATTCACTTACCTATAGCTACCTGAATACCGACAACAGCAATAAATTGATGGGGGTTACAGACGCCGTCAATAATCCGACGAGTCTGCTGGAGGACTTTCACTACAACCCTGCGACGAAGCAAGCCACGGATTACAATTACGATGGCAATGGAAATCTGACCCATGACAACAATAGGAATATCGACACGATCAGTTATAATTATCTGAATCTTCCGATTTTGGTGCATATGAACGGGGAGGGAAATGTTGCTTATACTTATGATGCAGGGGGGACGAAGTTGTCAAAAGTGATCACTGACAGCGTGGCAAAGCATTCGACGACGATCTTATATGTTAGTGGATTTGTCTACCAGCAAACGGATACCATCATAAGCCCCGGCGGAGGCGCAGACACGTTGCAATTCGTGGGGCATGAGGAAGGCCGGTCCAGGTGGGCCTATCATAAATACACCAGCGGTGCTACCGCCTATAAATTTGAGTACGATTTCTTTGAAAAAGATCATCTGGGAAATACGAGGATGGTGCTCACCCAGGAAAGGGATACCAGCAATTACCTGGCCTCTATGGAAGCTGCCTATCGGCCCACTGAAGTACAACTATTTGGAAATATTGCCAATACATGCTATCCCCGCGCTTCGGTCTCCGGGTACCCCAACGACCATACTTATACCAACCCCAATGACAGTGTTTCAAGGGTCGATTCAAGCAGTTCAGGCGGGCAGAAAATGGGCCCGAACCTTCTACTGAAGGTAATGACCGGGGATACAGTAAAATTGAGTGTACAGTGCTATTATAACAGCGGTAGCGGAAGTACGAATAACAGCTCGTTTAGTGATGTGCTTAATTCCCTGGCCAACGGCCTGGTTAATGCGACGGGGGGAGCTCACGGCAACTTATCCAATCTCACCAGCAGCGGCAGTACCGTCTATACCGGGCTAACGAGTTTCTTGGGTAGCAATGACTTGGCTCCCAGCGGCTATCCCAAAGCATATCTCAATTGGATCTTTCTTGACGACCAGTTCAACTATGTGAGTGGGCTTAGCGGGTCTGTTCAGGCTGCCAGCTCGACCTATCCCGCGGCCACTTTAAATACGGTCGCACCGGGTTCACAGGTCGCACTAAATAGAAGTGGATATTTGTATATTTGGGTAAGTAATGAGACACAGGGTTGGGACGTTTTCTTTGACAATCTCTCGGTGCAATATAAACAGGGACCGGTGCTAGAAGAAAACCATTACTACCCCTTCGGGCTGACCATGGCGGGGATTTCGGATAAAGCCATCAAGACGCAATATGCGGAAAATAAGTATCGTTATGATGGAGGGGCCGAGTTGCAAAATAAGGAGTTCAGCGATGGATCGGGGTTGGAACTATATGAGACCAGCTTCAGGAGCTTTGACCCGCAAGTAGGGAGGTTTTTCCAAATGGACCCGCTGGTGGATAAATATCAGTCATTGACCACCTATCAATATGCCGGCGACAATCCGATCTTAAATAACGACCCCTCTGGTTCAACTTTCGCACCTAACGTTTCTCATGGTCAGGGGGGCAATCCGGGGCCAATACCAGAAGCAGTTTTCGACGGTATGGACAATGGCGATGGGGGAGATTTTCTTTATGGTGGCGCTAGCGGTGGTGCTTTGGCTGGTGGACCAGGATCAAATTCCGGAATGGGATCTATATATCAGGGAGATGGGACTTATATGCTGCCGGGTGGCCAAATTGTTGATCAGGCAACTGCTCTTGCTTACGCATTAAGTAGATTTGGGGGAGGTATGGTTACACTTAATGGTGATGCCGCACTGTTATATCTTAATTCAATGGTGGCTGGGTTGACAATCCAGGATGGAGAAAGCGATCCGGACAACGGACTTCCAGGGGCTAAACATACGAATGTTAATGGAATGGGTGTTGTATGGGCGGATAACGTCTACGACAGGGATGTATTAATGCAAGATGGAACATCTGTATATTACCATGGCGAGCAAATGGCAGTAGATGTCAATGTGTCGAGTCAGGATTTTGCAGCATACAATTGGATTCAAGACATTGATGATGGTACTCCGAACGAACATTTAGATGGTTCAAAAGATAATCAAGGAAATTTGGTAAATTCTCCGTTTTATTATGGTCCCGGTGATGTTAATCAAAACTTTTCAGTTTGGGGGCCCGGCACGCCAGCATCCTTTTTTGGAGATCAGCCAGGAACACCAAAGGAGAACCTTACGTGGACTGCACAGGCAACCCTTGTTGGGATCAATAGCCAGGGGCAACTTACCCCATTGTTAACTGTAAACTGGGGCTATACCGTCACTTATGGAACGGTCTGGTTAATACCTGTAAGCTTTTCTGTTAATCCAAGTGCAACAACGCAGAATTATATAAACCAATACAACCAACAAAAATCATCTCAATAAGCTCAATCATATGAAAATCATCATTTTACATTTCGCATTGTTATGCGGATTGGCAAAGATCACGGTTGGCCAACAAAATATCCAATTTATTTACATTGGCTCAGGCAGAGTCGATCATGACTCTGTTATGATTACGTCGATGCGTTTTTCGGGTGGATATCCAGAAAGCAAAAATTTAAAGGTATATTATACCGACCCAATGATACTTGATACGCTCAGGTCATACATATCGCACAGCAATTACGTAAGAGAAAGCTACTCTTCTCCAAGTAAAAATAAGGAGATTGACACGCTTAAATTATTGGATGCCTATAAAATAACGGGGGTCGATGAACGTCCATTATATGTTGACGGAGCCGATTGTTTTAATCTTTTTCTATCAGTTCAGCGATACCTTGACCATGTAAATTTGGCTAATACAACAGCATGGAACGCGATGTTCAATATGAT
>Ga0210396_10006909_pt1 | contig 10837 bp, 5 predicted proteins | sample IncBWH17OmetaG_FD_155466 | JGI IMG/M metagenome (GOLD analysis project Ga0210396, IMG submission 155466) | Forest soil microbial communities from Barre Woods Harvard Forest LTER site, Petersham, Massachusetts, United States - Inc-BW-H-17-O ... | reverse complement strand
CGCGCAGATACTGACCGCGTGCGTTGTAAAGTCGCACGCCGAATTCCTGCTGATCACCGGGCCGCAGCAGCGCCTCCGCCGGCACGATCTGCAATTGATCGGGCGTCGGCTGCGTGTCGGTGGGCGTTTCCTGGGGGGGCGCAGGGCGAGAATCGGCCTGAGGGTCCTGGCCTTTGCGACCGATGCAATAGAGGCAGTCGGGCAGGGTCTGGTAGATCCGTCCGTGCGAGATGATGGGCGAGGCGTTGGTCTCACCCTGCTCGGGACGTGTGAGCCGAAGCTTGTGATCATCGATCCCATGGTCGGTCACTTTGAGCGTGTGCCAAATGCCGCCGAGAGTGCAGAGGTAAATCATGCCGTCGGCATAGACAGGGCTGGCGGAGTTGGCGGTGTCGAGCTTCCTTTTGTCGCCCACGAGCTTGCCGGTCTTCGGATCGAAGAGCAGTCCGTACCCACCGTTGTCGAGCACGAAGATTTTGCCGTCGACTGGAATCGCCGAGCACTTGTCGACAGGAATTTCCTTGTCCCGCCACAGTTCGCCCGACGTGCTGAGGTCGCCACGCTTGCTGGCATCGATACCGAAGAACGCGCCCATCGTGCTGTCGTCACGGTTCTCTTCGGACTGTCCGATGAAGACTTCGTTCTTGATGACGAGCGGAGTCGCCTGTATGCCGCGCGACGACGCATTGTACGACCAGAGTTGTTTCCCGGTGCGCGGTTGCAGACCGTAGATGCTGCCGTCGCCGGAAGCAAGCACGAGCTGTGCGGTGCCGTTGATCACGGTCGGCACGGGCATGCTGTAGGACACGTCTTCGGGGCGAGGCTTTGTGTCGCCGTACCAGACCATCTGGCCGTTGCGCTTGTCGAAGGCGATGATCCGCTGGGCCGGCAACGACTTGTCGCCCCAATCGACAAAGACCGAGCTGATGTAGACGAGGTTGCCCGAGATCACGGGAAAGGCCGCGCGTCCGCCGAAGGCGCTGATGATGCCATGCTCTTCGCAGAGCGAGTGGTCCCACAGCACTTTCCCGGTGTTGCCGTCGAGGCAGAGGAAGTATCCGCACACGCCGAGCGCGAAGACGTTACCCGTCTGCGGATCGCCAACGACGCTCGACCAGCCGACTCGCGGCGAAGGAACGTCGGAGAGGTAGACATTGAAGGGCCTTTGCCAAATATCCTTGCCGGTGGCCGCGTTGATGCAGACCACTCGTTCGCCTTCAATTTCCGTGTCCGGATTGTCCCGCAGGATGGTGTAGAGCTTGCCGCGGAAGCAGATCGGCGACGAACGGCCACCCAAATCGTTGCGCTTCCAAAGGACGTTGAGCCCATGCGGGTCCCAACGCTCGACGAGCCCCTTCTCGCGCGAGACGCCGTCGAGCTCGGGACCGCGCCAGTTGGGCCAGTCCATGGGATCGGCGTAATACGCGTCGCCCCCCGGCTTAGCCGCCGCGTTGTTCTGGGCGGGTGCGGGCGAGGGAATTGCCAAGAATGTCGCAGTGATGAGACCGGCCAGGACGGGCAAAGGACGCAAGAGCAAATACGGCTTCATCGAAGGTGCTCGCTCGGGTGGAAAAGCTGGCGGGATAGCGCGACCAAAGCCTTCGGCCCGTCCGAATGTCGCGAATGGGCCGAGCTTGGAAGAGGCGTTCGGAGAGAAATCGCGGGTGACACAATCCAATCGATTGTCGAGTCACCGTCCGCGTTTTGCACTGACTGCATGGCCGACGCCAAGGATAGTCAATGCCGACAGCACCGACAAGGAATCGGAGACGAACCCGCAATCCGGAAGCGCACTGACGAACAGCCGCTCAAGCCCGTTTATACGCTTCTCACTCCAGCGAGCGTCTTTATCTGCTTTCCCGAAAAAGCGCGCAATCAGCAAGCCGCGGCAACCAGTGTTCTCGGCAGAGCAGGCCCCGGCCGCACCGGGTCCGGGGGCACTCCCCTGGCTTAGTCGGCGGCGACGGGCGGTTCGGTCTCGACGTCGTACCACTTCATCGCGCGGTCCATTGGCTCGATCCGCAGTACGACATGACCGTTTTGAAAGATTCGCACCGTACCCGTCGATTCGGACACAGCGATCGCGATGCATTGCGCGGCCTTCGAAATGGCGGCGGCCGCCCAGTGACGTGAGCCCAGCCCCTTCGAGAGCGTCAGCCCTTCGGCCGGCGCGTCGATGTTGCGTCCCGCGCCGCAGACGATGCCGTCAGACGAGATGACGAAGGCCCCGTCGAGCTGCGCGATTTCCTTGATGCTTTCGCGGACTCGCGGGTTGCGGATCATCCGCTCTTTCTTGCTGTAACCGCGAAACGGGTCGTGCACCTGCTCGTGCGACATCTGCATCACTTTGCGGTGATTGCCGACTACGAACAGCGACCCCACGGGCTTGCCCTCGCGCCCATCGCGGCCGATCTCGACTGCCAGGTCGACGACGAGCCGCAGTGTCTCGAGCGGAACGGTTGTTTCGAGCCGCCGCAGGTCCCGCGCGGTGAGCTTGGCCAGATGTTCCGACAGGCTGACGAGGCTGATCGAGTCGATCACCGAGCGTTCGTAAACCGGATAAATGGCCACGATCCGATCGCCCGGCTGCAGGAGGTCGTCCGCGATCGCTTCGAGAAGGGCCTGGCTCAGCTGCAGCTGGCGGGTTTGCGGCTCGTGCAACAGGGGGACGAGGTCAATCTCGTCTTCCTTGGCCGCCTTCTGCACGTCGGCCTTATCGGTGGCGACGATCAGCCGCACCTTGCGGAGGTATTGCTTGATGGCGGCGAAGTCGAAGGGCACCTCGGCAAGGATCACCAGGGCCTGGGCGTCGTTTTCGACGGCGATGCGCCGCGCGGAGATCAGCAGACTTCGCATCTGCTGCGAGATTTCGACGCGCTTCCGCTGGCCGTCCGTCATACCATTCCCCGCCCGACTCCCCGGGCGTTCGATAAGGTGGTGAAAAGGGGTTCGCGGGCCTCCGCAGCACCGGTCGTTCGCGCTCTTTTATTGATACCGTTCGTTTATTTATCGCGGCCCATGCAACGTGTCGAGGAAGGCGTCGACCGGCCGCGAGTGAGAACGCCGACTGCTACGGCGGTCGCTAGCGCAGGCATCCTTTCCAGTGAGTCGTCGCGGCGATTTGGCTGCCCTCACCCATCACGTCGTTTTCAGTGCGGGAGCAAGTCAGATCGCGGGAGACGGTCACTCCGCGGTCGAGATCGAACGTGATTTTCCCCTCGGGCGTTCGCTGCACCAGTTGCGCGCGGATCTGCGCATCCTGCACGGGCGTGATTTCCGAAGTCCGTAAACGAATCGTCGCGATCTTTCCGTCGACCGACTCCAACGTGTACCGACGCCGCAGTGTAATCCTCTGGTTCAGGCTGCGGCTCACGGACACTTTGACTTTGAAGTCCTCGAACCATTCCTCGCCGACGTGGATCGGCTTGGACGGCATGGGATCCAAGAAGCTTTCGCTCGGATCGGTCGCCGGGTCGTTCGGCAGGCCGGCCAGCGGCAGGACATTTCCCTGCGGGCTGAATCGCACGCGGCCGTGCATCCCCAGCGAGCGGTTCACTCCCTCGAATCCGCGCGGCGGAAGCTGCTTCTTGCTCGTGTCGTAAGTGATCGGATTGCCATTGTTGAAGGCATAGGTGAGTTTCACGTTGTCGATGAACAGCTCGACGATGGCCGATCCGTCCGGCTCGACCGAATCGACGTGATAGTGGCGCTCGACGGTCGACTGATTCATCGTGTTGGTGATCGCCTGGTCTTTTTGCACTTGAATGTGCGAATCAACCGACAGCGGCATATGGACGTCCTGGTTCAACAGGAACTTATACACCAGGTGATACTCAGCCGGTTTCACCTCAAGGGGCCGCACCGCCGCAATCGGCTGACGCGCGGGGGCCGGAGTGGTCGCGGCCGGCGTGCTTGTGGATTCCGCAAACGCGACTCGTCCGCTGCCCGTTCCGGCAGCGACGACGATGGCTGCGAACGTGCCCGCGGCGAACACTCGCGTGCGGAATTCACTGGCTACTCCAAGACTGGAACGTCCCAAGAATGACGCGATCCGCATGGGTCGGGTTCCCTGCGTAAAGGAGAGGTCGAATCGGTTGTGTTGTGTTTGAGACGAGGCCCCGGCGGCGAATCAGTCGCGGGACGTCGGAAATCGAGAGTGCCGAGCCGGCCCGGCGGCCGGCAAGGAGAACCGGCGCGGTCGCGGGACCGGCAGGCGGGCGGAGTTTATCAGCCAATCCAAAATGCGGGGAGGGGACTTTAGGCGGAAAGCTGAAGAAAATGGGATAAGCGGGCTCTTTTGGCCCAGTCCCTGTGAAGCCTGACCCCGCACCGGAGGCGCGAGCCCGCCCTCAACGAAAAAACCCGCTTCGTGATTGAGTCACGAAGCGGGTTGGCGGATTCGCGGGAATCCGAAATCGCAACGGAAAATCGCGTCAGTCGCCCCCCGGCGATTCTGCGCGTCATGAACCGGATCCGCAGTATTCCTTGCTCAAAGCCTCGCCCGGCGCGTCGCCCTCATTGATCACGGGAGTGGTCTCGTCTTTCCGAATCGGGCGAAGCTCTTCGTTTGCGTGTGACTCAAATTGTGGCGGACAAGTCGTCCTGCCATTGTCTTCGACCAGCCGAGACGCAGGACTTCACGATGCCGATCGCGAGCGGACGCGTCGGGCCAGTCTGCCTCAACGAACTTTGGCTTTGAAGGTCACCCATCCCTTCGACTTGCCGGGCAGCGCCTCGTTTAACTTCCAGCTGAGGATAACGCTTCCTTCGCCATTGTCGGCAATGCCGAACACGGCCGGGCGGCTCGACACACCGCTGTCGGGAATGTAGCCCAGGCGCGGCGTCAGGTTGTCGATGATGCTCACTTCGGTCAGTGGCAGATCGCCGATATTCTCGAACTCGATGCGGAAGGTGACCGTTTCGCCCGGCTGCGCCGTCTGGCGATCGGCTAGCTTGACGATTTCGATGCGGCCCGGCTTGCGGTGATCGTCGATGCCCACGATTTCGCTGGGCACAAACTTGACTGTGACTTGTTCGGCGCCGGCGACCGTCGCGCGAATGACCGGGAACTCGTTGCGCGTCCAACGGAACGCGTTCTGCCGCATCTTCGCGATCTTGGCCTGCAAGGTCTGCCGCATTTCCGGCGCCTTGAGGTTTTGCACGTCTTCGATGGAGCCGGCCAGGTCGAGGTTCTCGCTCAGCAGGGTCGACTGGTGTGCGCCCGCCTCGCGTTGCTGATTTTCAAACCCGTCGGCTCGCGACCGGGTCCGCATGCTCTCGAGCGGCATGCGTTGCTCGTGGTCGCTCACGGCGGTGCGGCTGCGCAAACCTTCGCCGCGCCGCGCATCGACGGCCGCGAGCGAACCGGTAACCGTGATCCCCGATTCCAGACCCGTCGCCGTGGCCACGTTGCCAAAGCGTGGCGAGTAAATAGCGACCCGGTTGGTCGGTACGATGTGGGCGTGACCAGCGCTGTCGACGTACTCGGCGACGGCATCTTCGGAGTCCAGCCCTTCGCGATGCGCGGGCGTTTCATGCACGGGCAGGGCGCGATCGCCGCCGTCCAACAGGTATTCGTCGGGCCAGAGTTCCCACGGCGGCATCGCCGGCTCGAGCGATCCGTACGGACGCGGCAGCGTCGGACTTCCCAGTCCCCGACGCTGGGCCAGACGCAGCGCGATTCCTTCTTCGCTCTCGGAGCGGGGAACGGCAGGCGTGAAGACCGTCGCCTTGTCGATCAGCACGGCCCGACCGACGTCGGCCGCGCTGGTTCGCGGTGGGTGCTGTTCCATCGAAAGCGGCGCCGGCGGCAGAAAGAATCCCTCTTCGGGATGCTGCTCGTCCGGAATGCGGCCGCCCAATCGAACCAGGATCATCGGCCGCCCGACTCGATCGGCTTCGATCAACAGATTGCGATCGGGAGGCAACTGGCGATTAAGCACTGCCGGCGCCAAATCGCCGACGACCGCCATTTGCGGCTGCTCGAGATAAACCACCTTGGTGGTCATCCGGCCGTCGATCGCTTTTTGAATGTCGTCGGCGGATAGCGCGATGGGAACCGGAAATTCCCCTTCCCGTCCGACCGGCGGATGCAGCCGATCGAAAATCTCGATGGTGGGATACAGCTCGACGCCCGGAAATTCGGGCATTTCGCTGATCTTCAGACGGTAGGCATAGCCGACGCCAATGGTGAACTGTGCCGGAGCGGGCAGCAATACGCCGGTCTGCGGTCCGCCGTTATACACGGTGACTTTGCCGGTGGTGGGCAGCGCGACTTGCACCGATTGAAAGGTGCCGCCGAGCCCTTTGCCGATGATTCCCGTCCACCGTCCAACGCGGCCGACCGGAGCGTACTGGTCGACCGGCACATAGCGGTTGTTGTCGACGTGGTCTTGAGCGAACGCGACGGTGACGGTGGCCAATTGTAGGACCGTGACCAATTGCAGGACTGCCACCGATTGCCACAGTAGGCTCGAGCCGAGATGCCGGCCCGTCTGGCAAGCCGCCCGTTCATTCCGCAGCGACCCGCGTTCCTTCGTGGAGCATCCGCGACCCACTCGTTCGCTCCTTCGTTGCGGTTGCCATCTGCGTGCGGTTGCTTCTGGCGGCAATCGGGGCTTGAAACCGTTTCCCGCGATCAGACCAAAACTCTTAGACGCCACTCGCGGAGCGATGTTGTGTGCATCGCTCCGCGATTTGTGGCGTCTAAGGACTCGGGCTTACTGTTGGGGTGCTCCCGGAGGCATCGGGGCTCCCGGCGGGCAAGCCGCACCACCGGGCGCTCCACCTTCAGGCAAGGCCCACTTCGGATACAGGACTTCGCCTTCGCGATACACCGGGTGTTCCTCGGTGTATTCGATGTGCTTGACCGGAGGCGGCACACTGTATCCCGGGGTTTCCTTGACGTCGATCAGCATGTGGTCGACGGGCTGAGGCAGATGATTTTCCGTAAGGTTCCGCGAAGGGCAAAGCCGGCGGTCCGGGCAGGCCAATCGGCGTGCCGCTGATCGGCATTCCCCAGACCGGCGTTCCGCCGACTCCCGCGATCGGACCCGGAGCGGCCATTCCGGGACGGCCATATCCCGCGACCACCATCGGGGCCGGCACGGCCGACAGACCCGCGTCCATCGGCGAGATCGGCATCGGGTCAGCGAACTCCTTCCGATCGCCATCCAGGTAGACCACCTGGTTCACGCCGGCGGGGTCGTTGGCCGCAGCCTGGCCGTTGGGCATTTCCATATCCATGTTGCCGATGCGGAAGACCGCCAGGATCGTACCGCGACGATTCGCTTCGGCCACCGGGTCAACTCCCGGCTCCAACCGTGTGGAAACCAGGGTCTCGACACCCGCAACGGCCAGGGCCTGGTAGCGGGGATCGGGCAGATAGATGACCTTGGTGACAAAGTTATTGCTCTCGACCTGGTCGAGGTCTTCGTCGGTGATTTCGATCGGCACCGTGTCATGCGACAAGTAGGCGTCGGTCATCGGGGCCGCGGGGTAGACCTGCAACGTGGGGTACAGGGTCAAACCTTCGCGTCCGGGAACATGCGACAGCTTGAGGCGGTAGGTGGCGCCCTGCGGGAAGTTCTTCCGGGCCGGGGCCGTCTTCTGATTCTCGGCGAAGCCGCCGGGAATCTGCCAACCGATCTGCATGCCCGCGGGTCCGGCAAACCGAACCTGCGTCAACTTCAGCACCGAGCCGGGTCCGCCGACCGGAGCCGCCAGCATCGGCAACACGCCGGGGCCGGGGCCGTCAACCATCGGACCCGGACGATAGAGGCGTTCGGCTGGAGGAGCGTTGTAGACGCCCTTCTCGCAGCCGTTATCGAGGATCTGGCGGCCGTCCAATGAACAGCCGACACAGACCAGGATGAGTGTTCCCAACGCCAGAAAGTAATACTTCATCACGACCCCTTCCCTGTACGTCGCGACCAATACTGCCGTCGACCTTCGTCCCGAATCGACTAGAATCCCCGCTCGTCGCGCATGTCGGTCGGCCGCGGAGCCGCCGTTATTTCCGCAGCCGCCTGGTTCATGCCCTTCAGGACTTGGTCCGTCGGGAACGTGCGCCTTCCCCGCGAACGGCGGACTATTGTGTTTTCGGACTGTTCGTGCCGGAATCTTTGGCAAATCCCATATTTTCCGAAAAACATGATTAGTCGCCCCAATCTGCCAGTCGTCCTTTTGCTGAGCGCGGCGCTTTGTTTCAGCCTGAAAAGCTGGGGAAAAGCCGACCCGCCGGCGGTCGGCGCAATGAAGAGCGCCTCCAACCGCACCCCAAAGCCGACACAAAAGCCCCTCACCTCGACCCCGGCATCGGCAACATCAGCCGGTTCTGCGAACTCAAGTAGCGGACAGACGGCGGGCGGCACGACGGCACCCGGCTCATCGGCCGCTGGGGCGAAACCGGGAGCAGCTTCGACGAGCGCTGCTTCCGCCGTAGTCTCCAAGACGCCAAGTCCCAACGGGGCCGCACAAACTCCCGCGACACCGGTTCCAACCGACCCCGACACAGTCTTACGCATGTCGCGCGAACGGCTGACCGGCAACCGCGAAAAGCAGTCCGCCACCGACGTCACGTCGATCCGGGCGCGGCTTGTGGAACGCGTCTCAATCAGCGGCCGAAAGTTCCGGCTCGAAGGCACCTATCTGCAAGGGACCGACCTGCGACTGCGGCTCGACCTGAAGGTCATTCCGGAAAACTCGCAAAGCCGGGTGGCCGGAGGGCTTCTGGAGGTCTGCAACGGCACGATCCTTTGGGCCAACTATACGGTCGGAAAAGAGACTCGCATCACGCGCCGTGACGTTTCCCAAATTCTCAATGCCTCCAAAACAAACGGGGAAATCAATTTCTCCACGGTCGAACTGGGGCTGGGGGGCTTGCCCGCCCTGATGGCCTCGCTCGATCGCTGGATGAAGTTCGATTCGGTCAAACAGGAAGAAATTAGCGGCAAGAAATTCCTGGTGCTCAGCGGGAAGTGGAAAGACTCGTGCCTCAAGGATTTGCTCAGCAAAATGAGCAAGCAGCACCTTCCCGAGCACGTCCCAGACTCGGTCCGCATTTATCTCGATCCCGACTGGTTGCTTCCCAGGCGGATCGCCTTCCTCAAGACGAAAGGCACGCAGATCGAACCGCTCGTCGAACTCGATCTGCTCGAACCCGTGATCAACGCCCCGATCGACGAGCACCAGTTCGATTTCTCACCGCCGGACGGTGCACGACCCGTGGATGTGACCGCGGAGTACATTAAACAACTGCAAACCGCTGCCCCTTGACCGATCGTGATGCCGTCACGCTCGTGAAGCAGTTGTGAATTGCGATGCAGACCCGCTCGTGACGCACTCGTTGCTCGGCGGCGGCTGAGCGCTTGCGAGCCCTGCCGCCCCCCGCGCTCAGTGCGTAACGCTGGCCGATTGCGGATTACTGCCCATCGGCGTCATCGGGAACGAATTCATCCACGGCGGCGTCACCATCGGCACGCCCATCGGCGTCTGGTTGAACGCCTCCAGGAAGCGGCGGAACGCGTCGTTCATTTGTGGCGCTCCGGTCGTCTTCGCTTGCGGCTGCTGTACCGTCCCCTTGACCCGCACGCCGATCCAACCCTGGCCGAACAGGTTGGCCAGCTCCTTGAAGTTCGAGCGCTGCCAGGCGCCGGCCGGCCGCGAATAGAAGTTGAGGTCGAGCGTGCCGTCGAATCGCGCATCCCCTTGCCCGCGCAGGCTGATGGCATCGCCGATCAGGTCGATCTGGCGAAAATTGAATTTCCGCTGCGCAATGTCGAAATTCGCCAGCGCGTAGTTGAAGGCCGTGTTGTCCGGCTGCGCCAGGCTAAAGGCCTTGAAGATCTGCACGAACAGGGGCAACTCGTAGAGCGCGGCCGGATGGATCACCAGCTGCCCGCGGCCCGTCACGTCCTTGGGATTGGGGCTGTTCGACGACAGGTCGACCCAGCCGTTCATCAAACCGCGAAGTGAGGCCTGGTTGGGAATGTAGAGATGCGCATATTCACCTAGACTGGCGTCGCGCATCACGCCTTTGACGCGGTATCGCGTGCGGTCGGCGTCGAGATGCGCCAGCGCATCCAAGAGCACGGTCCCGCCGACAAAGCGCGCTGTCATGCGTTGCGATTCCGGAATCGGATCGGCCTGAGCGCCGGGAGCGAGCGGTTGAAACGCCTTGGCCGACCCGACGACCAGGTCCTGATTTCGCAACGCGAAAGGCCCCTGCACGCGGGTGAACTGGTGCGTGAAAACGTACATCGAGTTGAGATCGACCGAGCCCTGTGTCTGAACATTGAGGCCGTCCCACAGCCCCCAGGACCGGACCTTGCCGTGCACGTTGGCCAGCTCAACGCCGGCCGCAATCGTCGCCCCGGAAACGATCGTCTCAAAGTTCCAAGCGGCCGTGACAGGATCGGTCGGTCGACGTGTTCCGCGAAGTTCGAGCATGCCGTCGAGCGACACGTTGCCCCGCGGGTTAAGTGTGTTAACCGTGTTCCGCACGACCAACGGCAAGGCGCGGCGCAGCGTTTGATCGGTATTGAGGCCGTTGACCAGCAGACGCTGCAGATGGATCCGCCACTCGCCAATCGGGTCGTCGGCTGGAGGACAGAGAATGAAGGAAGGCTGGCGCTCGTCGAGGCGAATCTTCGTTTCGTCGTGCCGCGCCTGAAAGCCGAGAATCAAAATTCGGTCTTTGTCGGAATTGGGATCGCGACCGTAGGCGAATTGGGCCGCCACGTGATCGACCGGGTAGGGAAAGGAGCGGATTTCCATCGACCCGTCGGTGACGACCGCCACCGGGACATCGATCTCCGGCTTGGAGCCCGGATGCCAC
>Ga0210396_10006907_pt1 | contig 10839 bp, 11 predicted proteins | sample IncBWH17OmetaG_FD_155466 | JGI IMG/M metagenome (GOLD analysis project Ga0210396, IMG submission 155466) | Forest soil microbial communities from Barre Woods Harvard Forest LTER site, Petersham, Massachusetts, United States - Inc-BW-H-17-O ... | reverse complement strand
ATAGACCACCATCGATCCCAACAGGAAGAAGATCGGGGTCGCGACCAGATACGGCAGGAACGCCTGCTTCTCGTTGCGATAAAGGCCCGGCGCGACGAACATGTAGATCTGCGTGGCGATCACCGGGAACGCAATGAAGGTGCCGCCGAACGCCGCGATCTTGAGCTGCACGACGAAATATTCGAGCAGGCCCGTATAGATGAATTTCGAATTCTCAGGACCTGCGACCCAGACGTAAGGCCAAGTCAGAATGTTGTAGATCTGCTTGGCGAAGAAGAAGCAGCAGATCATCGCGATGATGAATGCAGCCGCCGCCTTGATCAGCCGCGACCGCAGCTCGATCAGGTGATCCATCAAGGGCGCCTTGGTGGCTTCGATCTCCTTCTCTTCGTCTTCGTGGCTCATGCCGGACGTTCCGTGCTGTCCGGTTGTGCGGTTTCCGCGGCGGGCTCGCTCTTTGCCGGCTCGGCGCCGGCAGGCTCGAGGTCGCTGCGTTCCACGGCGGCGACGGGCGCGGCTATTTCGGCGGTGGGCGCGGCATCGCTTACGGCTAGGCCGCCGTCGAGCGGCGGCTCCGCTGTTGGCTCGGGCTTGGCTTCGAGCGAGCGTTCGAGATCCTTGCCGGTGGCTTCGAGATCGCTGCGCACGTCCTTGAGCGGATCGAAATTCTTGACGTCTTGCGCCAGATCGTCGACCTGCTTCTTCAGGTCGGTCATCTCGGCTTCGCGCATCGCTTCCTGGAACTGGTTCTGAAAGTCGGCCGCCATGCTGCGGACCTTGCGCGTGTACTGGCCGAGCGTGCGCAACACGCCGGGCAGCTCCTTCGGCCCGATCACGATCAGCGCCACGACGCCGATCAGCAGGAACTCGCTCCAACTGATATCGAACATGAAAACTCCCCGGCCGCCTCGACCGCCCGCTGCCGCAGCTTGCCTGGCGGGCCGCGGCGATCGGCGCGAGGGCGCGGCGAGCGCTAGACCTTGCTCTCGGACTCGGCGCGCCGCTTCATGTCGGCGGCGGCCTGATGATCGATGGTCTTGACCGGCGCTTCGGATTTGGGCGCAGCTTCCGCCGTCTCGTCCTCGGACATGCCCTTCTTGAAGGCTTTGATGCCCTTGGCGACGTCGCCCATCATGTCCGAAATCTTGCCGCGGCCGCCGAAGACCAGAAGCAGCACGGCGCCGACGACCAACCAATGCCAGATGCTCAATGAGCCCATGAAACCCTCCGTCCGCAACGGCACCTGGTACGCCACCTTGGGCCCGCGGCAACATGTCGATTTCGCCAGAACCTAGGCGCCAAGGGTGGCAAAAACAAGCGCGCCCGGAATGCCCAACGGCCGCAGGGCTAATGCGGCTGCAATTAACCCTGGGTCAGCTGACTTCCGATCACCTGATCGGCAAGGGGGCGGTTCTATTCCTCGCTGTGGCCGGCGGGCGGCACCAGGCCGAGGTCGAGATCGCCGGGTTCGAGCGGGTCTTCGTCGTCCCGCAAGGCCGGATCGTCCGACGGCACCGGAACGCTGAAGCCTGCGGGCAGTGACGGCTCGATCAGGCCGGCGCCCTTGAGCTCGTCGAGGCCGGGCAGATCGTTGAGCGCCTCCAGCCCGAAATGGGACAGAAACGCCTCGTTGGTGCCGTAGGTCACCGGTCGGCCCGGTGCCTTGCGGCGGCCGCGCAGCCTGATCCAGCCGGTCTCGAGCAGCACGTCGAGAGTTCCCTTCGACGTGGTCACGCCGCGGATGTCCTCGATCTCGGCGCGCGTCACCGGCTGGTGATAGGCGACGATGGCCAGCGTCTCGATGGCGGCGCGCGACAGCTTCCGGGTCACCGTCGCTTCGTGGGTCAAAAGCCAGGCCAGATCGCTCGCGGTCCGCAGCGTCCATTTGCCGGCGACGCGAATGAGGTTCACGCCGCGCGGCTCGTACTCTTTCTGCAATTGCGTGAGCAGCGCGCGCACGTCGACGCCGGCCGGCAGGCGCTTGGCCAAAACTTTTTCGTCGAGCGGGCCCTCGGCGGCGAACAGCAAGGCTTCGAGAATGCGCAGCTCCTCCGCGCGCTCGGTTTCCCTGTCCTTGTCTCCGACGATCACACGCATCTCCGCCACATTCCCCATTGCGTCGGCTCCCTCTTACCCATTCCCCGATTGGACGGCCACGCCGCCGTCTTCCGTCTTCTGCCGCTTGCGCACGTAAAGCGGTGCAAAAGCCGCGTGCTGGTTCAGCTCGAGATGGCCCTCGCGCACCAGTTCGAGGGTCGCGGCAAAGCTCGAGGCCATAACCGTCGCCTTCATCGACGGCTCCACCAGATATTCGGCCAAATATTGGTCGAGCGGGCTCCATTCCATGGAGAGGCCGATCAGCCGCTCCAGCGCCTCGCGCGCTTCGGCGAGCGACCACACCGTGCGCTTGGGCATGCGGACGAAGGAGCGCGCCTGGGTCTGCCGCCGTCCGGCATAGGCTGTGAGCAGGTCATAGAGCGTCGCCGACCATTCCGGATGTTTTATCTCGGCGATCGGCTCAGGCGCGCCGCGCTGGAAAACCTCGCGGCCGAGCTGCGGCCGGTTGAGCAATTGCTCGGCGACGTTGCGGATCGTTTCGAGCCGGCGCAGCCGCTGCGCCAGCGCATTGGCCATGTCTTCGGCGCTCAGCCCATCGGGCGCATGCTGGTCGGGCAACAGCAGACGCGATTTCAGGTAGGCGAGCCACGCCGCCATCACCAGGTAATCGGCGGCAAGCTCAAGGCGCAGCTTTCGCGCCGCCTCGATGAAGGCAAGATACTGGTCGGCCAGCGCCAGGATCGAGATTTTGGCCAGATCGACTTTTTGCTGGCGGGCGAGCGTGAGCAGGAGATCGAGCGGGCCTTCAAAGCCCTCGACATCGACGACCAGCGCCGGCTCATCGGTGGCGCGCTCCGGCAGTTCGCCCTCGAACTGAAAATCGTCGGCGTTCATGCGACCACCTCGGCAGGCGGCCAAGTGCCCTTCATGAGACGAAAGAACTCGGCCCGGCCCGCGGCAACGTCGAAAGGCACCGGCGGGTGCTTCACCGCCAATGCGGCGGCAGCCCGTCGCGCAGCGTCGCCAGCGAGCACGGTCGCCGCTGCGGCAACCGCGCGCATTTCGGTAAGCTCGCCGTTGCAATGCAGAACCATGTCGCAGCCGGCGGCGATCGCCGCAGCGGTGCGCTCCGACAGTGAGCCCGACAAGGCGCCCATCGAGATGTCGTCGCTCATTAAAAGGCCCCGAAAGCCTATCGAATCACGAATCACGCCGCCCACTATAGCCGCCGATAAGGTGGCCGGCGCCACGGGGTCGATGGCGCTGAACACAACATGTGCGGTCATGCCGAGCGGCAGGCCGGCCAGTGGCCGGAAAGCGGCAAAATCGGTCGCTTCCAGCGTCGCCCGGTCGGCCGTGACCACCGGCAGCCGTTTATGGCTGTCCGCCGTGGCGCGACCGTGGCCGGGGATATGCTTGAGCACCGGCAGCACGCCGCCATCCGCCAGCCCCTCGGCAATCGCGCCGGCAATGGCGGCCACCTTGCCCGGTTCCGTGCCATAGGCGCGGTCGCCGATCACCGCATCAGACCCCGGAACCGGCACATCGGCGAGCGGCAGGCAATCGACGTCGATGCCGAGGTCGGCAAGATCGCGCGCGATCAGCCGGGCGCCGAGCCGTGCCGCGGCAAGGCCGGTTTCACGATCCCGGTCGTAGAGCGCGCCATAGGCGGCGCCCGGCGGGTATTTTGGCCAATGCGGCGGGCCGAGGCGCTGAACCCGCCCACCCTCCTGGTCGATCAGGACCGGGGCGTCGCGGCCGACAAGACTGCGGAACTCGCCGACCAGCCGACGCAACGGGTCGGGACCTGCGATATTCCGGCTGAATAGGATGAGCCCCCAGGGCTGCGCTTCGCGGAGGAACTGCCGTTCCTCATTGGTCAGCGCCGGCCCTGCAACGCCGGTGATGAAGGCGCGCATTGGCGCGGATTAGCCCGCGCTGAAGGCAAGGGTCAAGCGTAGTGCCGCTAATTCTTCTGGACGATGCAGCTGCCGCCGGCGGCTTTCAAATTGCTGCACATGGCCGCGGCCGCCTCTGAGGAGGCGAAGGGGCCGACCAGGGCGCGGTAAAAGGTGCCTTTTTCGCCCAGATCGGCGCGATGGATGATCGGCTGCCGTTTGCCAAGCTGGCTGGGGAATTTGGCCTGGAGCGCTTTGAACTCGGTCTGGGCATCGGCCTCGGAGCGCTGCGAGGTGACCTGGACCGCATAGCCGCCAGCCGCCGTGGGTGCTGTGGCGACCGGGGCGCTGGGCGCTTCGGTACGCGCCACGCGGGAGCGCGGCGGCTCCGCAGCCGGCGCTGCGCCTTGTGCGACCGGCACGATCGCAAGCGGCGCGTTACCGCCGGCCTTGGGTGCCGTCATCCTGGCAGGCGCTTCGGTCGCTTTGGGGCGGGCCGCGGGTGCTGGGGCGACAGGAGCCGGCCCGGGCGCAGGAGCCGCGGCATTCGGGTTGCCTATCTGGTCTGAGCGAATGGTGACGGTATGGATTTTCTTGGGCTCCCCTGATCCGGCCAGCGGTTGCGCCGGCGCGGCGACCTTTGGCGGAGCCGACGGCTGCGCCGGGACTGCAGGCATTGCAGGCGCAACGGCGGCGGGTGGGCCGGCCGGCGCAGCGCCGGGCGCCGACGGGACCGGAATTGTCGAAACGACACGCGGCGGTGCGTTGGCCGGCTGGATCGCGACCGGCTGTTCCTCGCGCGATACCAGCTTGTCCGGCGCTCCTGAAGTCGCGGTGCCAGCCGGGTTCGACGCCGCGGCCTGGGCATCGCTGCGGTTGGGCACGATCTTGTTCGGAGTGTCGTTCGCCTTGATCACCGGCGGCAGCGACGGCGCCAGGATCGCGCCGCCGAACATCGCGCGATAGGCGAACGCGCCGCCGGCGCCGATCATCACCAAGCCCAACATGGCCAAAACCACAACGAGACCGCTGCGCCGAGGCCGGGCCGTGGCATCATCGTCATAGTCTTCAACGTCGTCAGACTGGCGATCCGCCTGGCCGTCCCATTGGTCTTCGGCTTCGTATTCGTCGTCATAAGATTGCGGTGCCAAAGCCGGCTGCCGAGAGGCGGATCGCGGCGGGTCCTCGTCGCGATAGCGCGGATCGTACGCCCGCTCCTCATCATGGGGATCGTCGTAGGGCTCGGCTGGCTCGGAATATTGGCTGGCGATCGAAGGCGCGCGCTCGCCGTCGCGGTCATATCGGCCACCGGCGCGATCGGCCGGATAAGGGTCGGGAAGCCGCGGCTGAACGTAGTTTTCTTCCGCGTATTGATCCGGATATTGCTCCGGCGCGTCGGGCTCGACGTAGCCGTCATCGGCCGCCCAATCGCGGTCAGCCGTTGCCAGCAGCGGTTCGCCGAGCGCCTCCGCCACGTCGTGCCTTGGGGCGCGATCGAATTGATTGACCCGGTCGCTTTGGCCGATGATGCGCGCCAACTCGGCGAGCGGATCGCGCGCGGCGTCGCTCGTCGGGTCGACGTCCTCGCGCGCGAGCGAGTCGCGGCTGCGGAAAGGACGAAAATTGCTGTCGGCCATCGAATTCGCCTCGGTCCAGGCGGCTTACGCGATACTGGGCTGATTCCCCGTCGTCCGCACCCGTTCCGTCTGGAACGGCACATCTCGAAAGGCGTAGTGCGACTTACCGCATCTCGTTTGGCGCTTCGACCCCGAGCAGCGCCAGCCCCGACGAGAGAACGGTCACGACGCCTTGTACAAGTACAAGCCGCGCTTCTGTCAGTTGTCGATCATTCTGGATAATGAAACGTAAATGTGGCTTTGTGTTGCCGAGCGTATAGAGCGCATGAAATTCGCTCGCTAAGTCAAACAGATAAAAGGCAATTCGGTGCGGTTCGTGGGCTGCTGCGGCGGCCTCCACGACCCTCGGGTAAAGTGCAATTTGCCGCATCAAGGCAAGTTCCGCTGGGTCTGAAAGCCGCTCCAGCCCGGCGATTTCAACCAAACTCCCAACATCATCCGGCAGGTCGGGAAACGCCGCCCGCGCGTTGCGGAAGATCGACTGGCCGCGGGCGTGGCCGTATTGGACGTAGAACACCGGGTTGTCGCGCGATTGTTCGATCACCTTGGCGAGGTCGAAGTCGAGCACGGCGTCATTCTTGCGAAACAGCATCATGAAGCGGACCGCATCACGCCCGACTTCATCCACCACTTCACGAAGCGTGACGAACTCCCCTGCCCGCTTCGACATCGTAACCGGCTGGCCGGCGCGCAGAAGCTTGACGAGCTGAATGACTTTGACGTCGAGCGCGGCCTTGCGGTCGCTCAGCGCCGCCACCGCCGCCTGCATGCGCTTGATGTAACCGGCGTGGTCGGCTCCCCAGACATCGATCAGCGAGCGGAAGCCGCGGTCGAGCTTGGAACGGTGATAGGCGATGTCGGAGGCGAAGTAGGTGTAGGAGCCGTCGGACTTCTTCAGCGGCCGATCCACATCGTCGCCGAATTCGGTGGAGCGGAATAACGTCTGCTCGCGATCTTCCCAGTCCTCGACCGGCGCGCCCTTCGGCGGCGGCAAGCGGCCGTCATAGACATAGCCGCGCTCGCGTAACCATTCGATCGTAGCGGCCACAAGGTCGGTCTTGCCGGCGACCATCGAGCGTTCCGAATAGAACACGTCGTGGCTGATGTTGAGCGCGGCGAGGTCGGCACGAACCGTCGCCATCATCATCTCGATCGCCTTGGCGCGAACCACGGGGAGCCATTCGGCCTCGGGCTGCTTTGTCAGTGCGTCTTTATATTGCGCGGCGAGCGCTGTGCCGACCGGCTTGAGATAATCGCCGGGATAGAGGCCCTCGGGAATCGTACCGATGTCCTCGCCGAGCGCCTCGCGATAGCGCAGATAGGCCGAGCGCGCCAGCACATCGACCTGGGCGCCGGCGTCATTGACGTAATATTCGCGCGTCACTTTGAAACCAGCGAAGGCGAGCAGGTTCGCCAAAGCATCGCCGAACACGGCGCCGCGGCCGTGGCCGACATGCATCGGCCCGGTCGGATTGGCCGAGACATATTCGACGTTCACCGCAACGCCGCCGCCGCTATCGCCCACGCCATATTGCGCGCCCAATTGCACCGCGCCGTGCAGCGCCGCGATCCAGGCAGCAGGCTTAAGCGTGAGATTGATGAAGCCCGGGCCGGCGACGTCGACCTTGCCGACAAGAGCATCGGCGCGAAGCTTGTCCGCGATCGCTTCGGCAAGCTCGCGCGGTTTGCGGCCGGCGTCCTTGGCCAGCACCATGGCGGCGTTGGTGGCGATATCGCCGTGCGCCGGATCGCGCGGCGGCTCAACGGTCACACGCGACTGGTCGATACCGACGGGCAAAATGCTGGCGGCAATCAGTTGGTCGTTGGCGCGGCGAACGCGGCCGAGAATGTCGGCGAAAATGTTGGTAGTGGTCATGAGCGCGCCGCGCGCCTAACGCAATTCCGGGGTCGAGTCAAAGAGCCGGGCGTGCTCGGCGAGCGCAAAGCGGTCGGTCATGCCGGCGATGAAATCGGCGATGCGACGCGCGCGTACCGCTTCTTCGAGGCCGTCGAGACCTTCGCTCCATTCCACCGGCAGGTCGCCGGGATGGGCGCTATAGCGCGCAAACAGGTCGCGCACCACGCCCGCCGCCTGATCCATGACATGCATGACGCGGGCGTGGCGGTACATCCGGACTTTCAGGAAGCTTTTGATGGCGCGGTCGGCTTCCGCCGTCGCCGGCGAGAAGCCTGCAACCGACGTTTTGGCCTGCCGCACATCGTCGGCCGACCGTGGCGCCAGCGCGGCAAGCTTGCGGCTGGTTTCGGCGATGACATCCTCGATCAATAAACCGATCAGCCGGCGGATCAGTTCGTGCACCTGGCGTCCGGCATCGAGCCCCGGATGTGTAGCCCGGATATCGCCGGTGATGCGGCCGGGTAGCGCCACGGTCGCGATGTCGTCGAGATCGAACAGCTCGGCGCGCAACCCGTCGTCGATGTCATGGGCGTCGTAGGCAATGTCGTCGGCAAAGGCGGCGATCTGCGCCTCCACGCTCGGAAAACTCCACAATTGCAAATCCTGCTGCCGTGAATAGTCCAGGATGGTCTCAGGGATGCCGTGCTGGCGGTAGTGTCCGAGCGGCGTTCCATCCCGCTCGGTGAGCGGACCGTTATGCTTGACTAGGCCTTCGAGCGTTTCCCAGGTCAGATTGAGCCCGTCGAAGGCCGGGTAGCGGCGCTCCAGCGCGGTGACGACGCGCAAGGTCTGCGCATTGTGGTCGAAGCCGCCGTAAGCCGCCAGGCAGGCGCCGAGCGCGCGCTCGCCGGCATGGCCGAACGGCGGGTGGCCAAGATCGTGGGCCAGCGCCAGCGCCTCCGCGAGGTCTTCGTCGACGCCGAGCGCGCGCGCCAGCGCCCGCGACACTTGCGTGACTTCCAGCGTATGGGTGAGCCGGGTGCGGTAGTGGTCGCCCTCGTCGAACACGAACACTTGGGTCTTGTGCTTGAGGCGGCGGAAGGCGGTCGAATGGATGATACGGTCGCAGTCGCGGCGGAAGGCGCTGCGGCTCTTGCTGACCGGCTCGGGGTGCAGCCGGCCGCGGCTTTGCCCCGGATCGCACGCGAAACGCGCGCGGACTATGCCATCCATCGCCATCGATCGGCCCGGCTGCCGGCAATTGACCTTAAGTACCGGTGCACTTAACTATCGGAGTAGCGCCGTGGCAATCCGTGCAGTTCCCGGCCGGAGATCATGACTATGGAAGCCAATATTGCGGAAGCCAATGTCATCGTGACCGAACGGGCGGCGCGGCGGATCGGCGAGATCCTGCAAAAGGAGCCGGCCGGCACCATGCTGCGCGTCAGCGTCGAGGGCGGCGGCTGCTCGGGCTTCCAGTACAAGTTCGACACCGAGCGCGCTCGCGCCGACGACGACATCGTCATCGAGAAGAGCGGCGCCACGGTGCTGATCGATCCGGTCTCGCTCAATTACATGGCCGGCAGTGAGATCGACTTCGTCGACGATTTGATCGGCTCGGCGTTCAAGGTCAACAATCCGCAGGCCACCGCGTCCTGCGGCTGCGGCACCAGCTTCGCCCTCTAAAATTCAGCCTTGCCCGTGCGTATTGCTACTTGGAACGTGAATTCGATCAAGCAGCGCACCGACTCCGCGCGCACTTGGCTTGCCGAGCGCAAGCCCGACATCGTCTGCCTGCAGGAAACCAAATGTGTCGATGACGCGTTCCCGCGCGACGCCTTCGAGTCGCTCGGCTACAACGTCGCCGTCCACGGCCAGAAGACTTTCAACGGCGTGGCGCTGCTGTCGAGATTTCCGTTCGACGAGGTCAACAACGGCTTGCCCGGCGACGCCAACGACGATCACGCCCGCTTCATCGAAGCGGTGGTGTCGACGGCGCAAGGCGCGCTGCGCATCGCCAGCATCTATCTGCCCAACGGCAATCCGCCCGACACCGAGAAATACACTTACAAAATCGGCTGGATGAAGCGGCTATCCGCTTACGCCCGCGAGCGGCTGGCGCTCGAAGAGCCGTTGGTCATGGCCGGCGACTACAACGTCATTCCGACTGCCGCCGACGCGCGCAACCCGCAAGCCTGGACCGGCGACGCGCTTTACCTGCCGAAGACGCGCGACGAATTCCGCGCGCTGGTGAATCTCGGTCTTACTGACGCAGTGCGTGCGACCAGCGACGATGCCGGCCTTTATACATTCTGGGATTATCAGGCCGGCGCCTGGCAGAAGAACAACGGCATCCGCATCGATCACCTGCTGCTGTCGCCGCTCGCCGCCGACAAGCTCGCCGATGCCGGCATCGACCGCCACGTGCGGACCTGGGAGAGGCCGTCCGATCACGTGCCGGTTTGGATCGATCTGGATATCGCGGCGAAATAGCGCTTAATCGCGCCGGCCCTTGAGCCAACCTTCCAGATAAACCAGCGCCATCGCCCGCTCGTCATCGCTGGCGCGGCGGAAGGCGTTGTCGTAGATCGGCTTGACCCAGTTTTCGTCGGGACCGACGCAATCCTTGCTGAGCGTGAGCCACATCAGGCCGCGCGCGGCTTGCCGCGGCACATATTGGCCCTGGAACAGGATATCGCCGAGCGCCGCCTCGGCGCGGCACTGGCCTTTGTTGGCGGCAAGCTGGAACCAGCGCGCCGCCTCATGCGGATCGTTCGGCGTCGAGTCGAGATAGAGCCGGCCGAGCTCGTATTGCGCATCGGCGTCGCCGAAATAGGTGGCCGCGTAGGTGTAGAGCTCGCGGGCCCGCGCCGTGTTGGCCTTGATCTTGGAATTGGGAATTCCGTTCAGATAATAATGCCCGAGCGACACGAAGGCATTGGCGACGAAGCGCGCCTGCGCCGTGCCCGGACTCTCGTCGGGATGGGTATTGGCGATCTCGCTGAAATAATTGAAGGCACGCATCTGGTCCTGCGGCACGCCGTCGCCGTCGGCGTACATGCGGCCGAGCTTCCATTGCGCCGCCGGCTGGCCCTGCTCCGCCGCATATTGCAGCGCGGTCAGCGCTTTGGCCTTTTCGTCGAGCAGCGGATGGCTGGTGTTGCGCAAGCCGTCGTTCGGCGTCAGGGCCGCCGTATTCGGTGTCGTCGTACCATCGAACGCGAAGGCCGGCGCGATCGAGAGCCCGAGCACCGGGCCGCGCGCGGTGCCAAAGCCGAGGCCGGCGGCGATGCAAAGCGCGCTCGCCAGCGCGACACCTCGGCCGCTCGTGATGCGGCGGACGGCTGCGCTAGGTGTCCGCATAACACGCCTTCTCGGCACTGCCGCC
>Ga0210396_10006906_pt1 | contig 10839 bp, 9 predicted proteins | sample IncBWH17OmetaG_FD_155466 | JGI IMG/M metagenome (GOLD analysis project Ga0210396, IMG submission 155466) | Forest soil microbial communities from Barre Woods Harvard Forest LTER site, Petersham, Massachusetts, United States - Inc-BW-H-17-O ... | reverse complement strand
CCTAGTTAGAGACGCGGAGGAACGCCGTGGTTACAAGATGTCTTCGAGGCGAAACGTGTAACTGTTTCTCGGCTCGTACGTCAGATATTGGCCGTTTGCTGGAGGTACACCCAATGCAGATCCGTTTCGTCTTCACAATCTCGCTTGCTCTCCTGGCCGCTCCCCTGGAGTCGCATGCCGCTTCTCCTGACGGTTCAATCAATGCCTCGCCGTCATCGGTGGCGATCGTAGAACTGTTTACTTCGGAAGGATGTTCAAGTTGCCCGCCGGCCGACTCACTCCTCCGGCAGATCAATTTGAAGCAGACGAATGCCGGGCAACTCATCGTTGGTATTAGCGAGCACGTGACCTATTGGAACAATCTCGGTTGGAAAGATCCATATTCCTCGCCAGTGTTTACGGACAGACAGAGTGTCTACGCTTCTCGGCTCTCGCCCGAGGGTTCCTACACACCACAGATGGTCTTGAACGGTCGCGATCAGTTTGTGGGAAGCGATGGCCCGGCGCTCGAGCGAGCTCTGCGCGATGATGCTCGAAGAGAACATCTCGTGCTCCTCATCGTCTCTTCTGCGTCTACTTCAGAGGAAATCGACGTGAAGTTTGCCTTCGCCGGAAATCCATCGAAGCCCCTCGATATCATCGCAGTTCTAGCGGATGATACGGACCGATCCAACGTTCTGCGAGGAGAGAACAGCGGCAGGCAACTTCAACATGTCTCCGTTGCTCGCTCCATGACGCGGGTGGCTACGGTGAGGGATGGCGGCGAGCAATCCGTCCATGTTTCGTTCCCTGAAGGGCTTTCGACAGGTAGCTCGGGCCATCACTTGATCCTCTTTGCTCAGGAGCCGCACCAGGGTGCGATCCTCGGGGCGACCACGATGCCTTTCTGAGAAAGGCGAGACAGGCTGTAACCATCCGCTTCCCTAAGCTTCAAACATGCGGCAAGGTAAGGATACTCATTGAAATCCGACTGCACTCCTCCAAGCCATCTGCAACAGTAGTAATCAATACCCCGAGGCATAGAGCCCTATGCCCAACCGACGAAAGGAACTCTTCATGAAGAGCAACAATGTAAATAACCTCGTGCTGGCCGCGGCTTTCGCCGGCCTTCTTGGCGGTACCACTGCCCGTCTGAACGCCCAACCTGTTTCCGGACACTCGGAAGCGACCGCCAGTTCTTCCACATTTGCCGGTGTAGCGGTAGCAGCCGATCAGAAGGACCTGCCCAAGCACGCCTGCAAGGGACAGAACGATTGCAAGGGCCAGGGCGGCGGCGACAAGAAGCATGCGGGCAAGAATGCCTGCAAGGGTCAGGGCGCTTGCGCTACTGATGGTTCAAAGTAACCCTGAACTCCGTGTAGGAGGCTCAGTTCCTGATTTACCTCCTACACGGACTTCTTGCATTATCCAGGATCGGAGTACACATGCCTGCCAATCGTTTTAATGGATACACCGACTACGGCGTCGGCATCGGCCTAAGAGTTCCGCACTATGACCACATCCTCTCCAGGAAGCCTGTGGTCGATTGGTTTGAGATCATCTCGGAAAACTACATGATCGACGGCGGGCGTCCTCTCAAGATTCTTGATCAGATTCTCGACCAGTACCGCGTAGTTCAGCATGGTGTCTCGATGTACTTCGGAAGCGCGCAGCCACTGAATCGTGACCATCTGAACCGGATCAAGAAACTGACGAAACGAACTAAGACACCGTGGCTGTCCGACCACCTTTGTTGGGGCAGCGTCGACGGCCGCTATACTCACGACCTGCTACCGCTCCCGTATACATTTGAAGCGATTCGCACTACTGCGGAGCGCGTGCGCATGGTACAGGACTATCTCGAAATTCCCGTTGCCGTCGAAAACGTCAGTAGCTATGCGGAATACCACGAGTCACAGATGATGGAGTGGGAGTTCCTCAATGAGGTCGTCCATGCGGCCGATTGCGGCATCCTTTTCGATGTGAATAACATCTACGTGTCATCCCAAAATCACAACTTCGATCCGATGGAGTACGTGAACAATATTCCCTCTGAGCGCGTCGCCCAGATTCACATCGCTGGACACTCAAAATTTGAGAAGTACACACTCGACACTCACGACCATCCTGTTCTCGACCCCGTATGGAGACTGTACGCTCGCGCAATCGATCGATGCGGCCCAACCGCAACGCTGCTCGAGTGGGACGACAACATCCCCTCGTTTGAAGAAGTTCACGGCGAGGCCCTCAAAGCGAATCGTTTCCTGCTCGCCGCGGAGTCACGCGGCGTCCCGACGGAAATTCCGCAGCTCGAGGAGGTACACGCATGACCCTCCTCGACCTTCAACGCCGCATGGCAGAGGATGTGCGTCGACCTCTAACGGCCGACTTCGAGATGCGGGATACCACGGATGATGGCGCGTCCGTCGGGGCGATCGCGGCATCCTATATCAGTCCTAATGACCGTCTCTCTTCGTTCGAGCGACTTGAGATCTACAACCGGCAGTATTGGTTCCGGCTGATCAGCGCAGTATCCGAGGACTTCCCAGCCCTCAATGCGTTGCTTGGCCCCAAGCGCTTCGACCTCCTCATCCTTGCTTATCTGAATGAGAACCAGTCCACGTCCTGGACGCTCCGAGATTTGGGTGCGAAGCTGCCAAACTTGCTCGAAGCACGCCCGGAGTTTACGGGCCGGCGCCATCGCCTCGCTGTCGATGTCGCGAGGCTAGAGTGGGCATATGTAGACGCATTCGATCGGAAGCATCGGACGCCACTTACAACGGAAGAGGCGCAGGCGATAGGACAAGGGTCGAAGCTGTCTTTGCAACCGCATCTCCAACTGCTGGAATTGAGCTATCCGGTCGACAGCCTTGTGCTCGCCGTCAAGAAGCATGCCCCAGAGACTGAGATCGTGAGCAGCGCTGCGAGTCGACGCGAATCGCAGAATCGCCCGAAGCTGTCTATGATGAAACGGGAACGAGTCTGGTTAGCAGTTCATCGCTTTGACGACTCTGTCTACTATCGCCGTATTGGTCGAGAAACATTCCTGTTGTTGAGCACTTTGCGTTCGGGCGCGTCCGTCTCCGAGTCTGTGACACTGGCCTTCGAGAAGACGAAGCTCAACGCCGAAGAGCAAGCAACCGTGCTGCGCGAGAGCTTCGCGCACGCTTCCGAGTTGGGATGGTTTTGCTCACCCCATGCCCCGCACAGTTCCGAAGCCCCGGTGATGTAGTCTCCGTGAAAGGGAATGCCATGGACGAAGCGATGGATCTGTGGTTGAGGGACGTAACTCTGGCCTACGCGCTTCTGCGCATCGCATTGGGCTTGAACATTTGCCTCCATGGTGTCGTTCGTTGGGCGGCCGGCCTTCGAAACTTCGCCGCGTCCCTGTTACCAATGTTCCAAAAGACCCCTCTGCCCACGTGGTCGGTTTTCAGCTTCGGATACGTACTGCCAATAGTCGAAGCAACCGTCGGCGCTTGCGTGCTCTTTGGTTTCCAGACTCCTCGCGCTTTAATTTCGGGCTCGATTCTAATGCTTGTCTTGATGTTCGGCTCTACATTGCGCCAAGACTGGCCGACGGTCGGAATACAACTCACCTATTCCTTGGTCTATTCTCTTCTGCTGGCAGGGATTCGATTTAATTCCTACAGCATAGATCGCCAGCTGAGTCGTTCACTGTAGAGAATCCAGGACTATTCTCCGCGACAGTCATCGCGTGATTACCCGTCACTCACAGCTCTTTACCAACATGGCGAAATGAGATTGATCCATCTACCCGTCCGCAAATTGGATGGAAGATATGTAGGCGCTACCACGATTAAGCAGACCAACCACTGGATTCAACCGATCCGTGCCGTTGGCGGCGCAGTAAGGGTGAAGAACGAACTGAATATTGATTTCGTGATCGAGACCAGATAAAGGCCCTAGCATGCGCTTCCGCCAGGCGGAGATTGTTGCCCGCGGCTCGGCAGTGAACTGAAAGCAAAAGCTTTGTGGGACGGACAGGCAGGAGCTGCGTGTTCCCGCGAGTCACGACCGACATCTTTGCCAGCCCATCAGTGATTTTGCGCAGTGCTGTAACCGAAACAAAGATCCGAAATTGTATATACGGACAACGACCAGGCCCCGCGTCGCGTATCAAAGTCATCGTCATGAGAAGTGGATCTCGAAGCCCATAGAAGCGGGAGGACGAACGGCAAATCAGCAGTCATTAGAGGAGCGGCGTGCCCGTACTAGAGCACCTGGGAGGACACGCCGAGGATCCGCCCGCCAGGGCCCTGCTGAAGAAAGGCAACGAGATGCCAGCCTTCGCCCGCGATGGCCTGGGGTACATCGAGAGATACGGTCCCGGTGTAAGCTGAGCCAGCCTTGACGCTGGCAACCTGGCGGATCGTCCGGGCTATCTGTACATGCCGGAGAGTGCGGCCGCCATTCTCACCGTTGGCGACGTGCTCGATGCCTTCATCCTGTGCCAGCACCACCAGGAGCTGCGCCTCCTTGTCAACCGTACCAGTCTGCAGCGAAAAGGCCACGTGATTGTGCGTAGCGTTCAGGTTCGAGATGGTAAGCGAGACAGCCATGGCTTCAGCGGCCTGGTGAAGGGCTTGCGCCGCGGCTCCCGCGTCACTGCCTACGAATTCGTATCGGCCGCTGACGACCATCTGCGGGGTATAGTTGCTACTCAAGCCCATGCGCTGCACATAATTGGTCTGGCGTTCAGTCGAATCCTGCGAAGAAAACGGATCTCTCCATCCGATGCCGTTCCAGTACGTTACGTGCTCGGAGAGAACGACGGCATTCGGGTCGGCCTTTTGAATTCTCGCCAGCAACTGGTCGGCGGGAGGACAACTGGAGCAGCCTTCGGAGGTGAATAACTCGACCAGCACGGGTGAGTTTACGCTGGCGGCACCGGACACTTTGTAAGGCGCGGCCAGAAGCATGACAAGTGCAATCGTTCCAGAGATACCGCCTGCAATCGCTCTACCAGAGTGTTCCATTGAACTTCACCTCAACCATGTGACATGACGAGGAAGTCAGTGGTTACAGAGCTGTGCTTACTTATGCTGCAAGTTTTCAGGGACGCGCTCGCGGTCCAGCTGCTTCAAACCGATTGTCCACGACACGGGAACACTGGTGGGAGGAAAGCAAACCTTCGATGTGCAGGGTTGATAATCCACGACGCCCTTGATCTGCAGGCTGGGGTCTTTGGCAAAAAGAGGAATCGTCCTCCTTTCGACCACCGCGGCTACAGAGGTGGAAAGGAACGTCGTGCTGGTATAAACCGGGACCGTCTGCCCAAGGTCCGAAAAGTTCATCAATTGAGCCTTGGGATAAGTTGTATCGGCGGCGATGTAGAGATCGGATGGGTAGATGGTCAAGGAAGCGACATGATAGTGCAGCTTTTCCGCGCCGGGTGCATAGATATGAGTATCGGGAGCAGGCTGAATGACGACCGCCAGCCGGACTACCGCGCCGGGAGTGACCTGAGTATCGGACTGAATTGTCGAGATGGACACGTGCGGGGTAGCGTCCAATTTTTTAGAGGGCGTCGGAATAGCGAAGCTTCCGAAGAGATTGCTATAAAGATTGCTCGCGGTCAGGCGATTGACATAGGCCGTTTCGAAGAAGCGTTTCTCGATCACTCCGTCACGGTCAATCAGGTAATAGCCGGGATAAGGAATACCGGCCTCTATCCCCGTGCTTTCCGGGTTGCGAATGCCGAAGGCATCGATCAGTGAAGAAGAGGTGTCAGAGAGCAGCGGGTATGTGATCGACCTGCGTTCGGCAAAATCCGCGAGGATAGCCACGGAGTCATAGCTCACTCCGGCAACGTTGATACCCTTTGCCACAAATGCGTTCTGCGCACCCTGCAGATCGACCAACTGCCCTTTGCAGAAGGGGCACCAGTCGGCGGAACGGAAGAAAAGCAGGAGCAAGCCATTGGGGCCGCTGAGCGTAGCCAGGGATTGTTGCCTGCCATGTTCATCCTTGAGATGGATGTCTGGCGCTTTTGCGCCGGGTTGCAGACCCTCGAGGCTCTGTGCTGAGGTGTTGAACAACGGCATCACGATGCCCAAGATGAAGGGTAGAACGTGCTTGAATAGCGATTGCAATCGCAATGAGGTCTCCACCACGCGAAGGAATGTGGAAGCGTTTATGGGACGCGGTCTTCGCTGTTTGGTTACGACTTGAAATGCCTGACAGGTAATCACCAGCCGTCTTTGTTTAGTGCGCCGGCCCGCTGTGCTGGGATGTCGGTAAGTATCGCAGACGCTGACGATCGGAGGTAACTTCTGGATTGCCCGTCGCTCGCCCGCAATCGGAAGATTAGAGTCGGTGCACTTGAAGCAATCGACGAGTGCCTTGGCGATTTTCGCCAACCTTGCACGCTTCTTTTCATAAATTACACTCTGCCGACAATCAGGAGGTAGAACTTGGAGAGAATATCAATATGTCCTTTTTCGTAAGGAGCAACTCTCGCCGATGTCAACCATTCTCGCGAAGCCACCGGCTTTCAAAAGAGCGCTGTCGCAACTGACGCCCGTCGGGAATGACAGCGCTCAAGGCGTGATCGTCTGGTCCAGCTTCTTTTTTTGCGGTTCTTCAAAGCATCTGTACCTTCTTTGCCGCTGTTGACGGCCTCCGGCTTGTGATTGGGGTAGGCTCCCTCGCGGTGAGCGCCGGAATCGGAACGGCCATGGACCGGTTTCACCAGGACTGGATTCGAGTACCGATGATGGTGCTTGCGTTGCTCGGCTCCTCCGTGAATCTGATGATTCTAATCTCCGCAATCGTCCGGCTTCGCGGTGGCGTCAAAGACCACTGAGTCCGAGCAGAATCCGTATGGAGCGAGTACAGATGGCTTTGTCGCTCGCTACTCTGGTTCTTATTGGCGTCGAAGAGTATCTACACCTCCGCTGGTGCGGTCATCTATGATCGGCGAGGTTTTTTGCCGATAGCATGTAACTTTCCCCAGGCCGCAGAATCCAAATCAGCAAAGGCGTCTAGAATCGAGACCGAATGAAGCTCATTTACCAAATCGTAGCCGCAACCGTACTCTTGCTGTTCCTGGGGGTATCGGGTGCAGATTGTTTGGTCTCGAATGCGCGGATGAGCGACGCAGAGAAGATTTGCTGCCAGCAGATGGCAGGTCAGTGTGATATGAGTATGGCGGCCAAGCATCCGTGCTGCCAAAAGATCACACAGCGACATGATGATGCAGATGTGAACGATCTATCTCACTTCGCCGCTCCGCCATTGTCCTCGCAAGTAGCAATGCTCGGGGCAGGTCTTTCTCTTGATGCAACCGTGTCGCTATCGGTTCTTCCTGATTTACTGGGGCAGCCGCCGCATGACCCTCCAGTCCCTTCCGTTGAAATCCTAAGAATCTGATTTAGCTCTCGTTTTCTTGCGAAGACGCATCCGTGTGTCTTCGTGTCGTCGGCCTGTGCCTGGCGCGGAAAGATACGAGAGCTATGCCTCTTTTCAGTAAGCATTCCTTGCTTGCGGTGAGCACTCCTGACTCAGGGGAGCAATAGGCCGACTCTCCCCACTTCCTCGCTTGGCAACAGACCGCTAGTTCCATCAACGGCGCTGAGGGAGAGGCTTGCCATGATTGATCGTCTCATCGAATTCTCGCTGAAAAACAAGTTCATCATCGTCATGCTCTGGATCGGTATTGCGGGCTGGGGTTTGTGGGCGATGCTGCGTGCTCCCATCGACGCCATTCCAGATCTGAGTGATAACCAGGTGATTGTCTTCACCGATTGGCAGGGCCGCAGCCCGCAAGAGGTTGAGGATCAGATTACCTATCCGCTCACTACCAATTTGCAGGGCTTGCCGGGCGTGAAAGTGGTGCGCTCTTCCTCTGCTTTCGGCTTCTCGATGATATTCGTCATTTTCAATGATGACGTCGATCTCTATTTCGCACGCACGCGCGTTCTCGAACGGCTAAACCTCGTCACCAAGGAGTTGCCTGCGGGCGTTGTTCCAACGCTCGGACCGGATGCGACCGGTGTGGGGCACGTCTTTTGGTACACGGTGGAAGGCGGCGGCAAGAGTCTGCGGGACCTGCGTTCGCTACAAGACTGGTACGTGCGCTACCAACTCAACTCTGTGCCCGGCGTTGCCGAGGTAGCGAGTGTCGGCGGTACGGTGCAGCAATACCAGATCGATGTCGATCCCAACCGGCTGCGCTCCTACGGAATTCCTCTCAGCATGGTTATGCGCGCTGTGATGGCGAGCAATTCGAACGTGGGCGGCAATGTGATCTCTGAGAATGGCTCGTGGTCCATCGTGCGCGGGCTTGGCCTGATCGAGAACCTGGACGATATTCGCAACATCGTGGTCAGTTCGCATAACGGCACACCCGTCTTCGTGAAGGATTTGGGTAACGTCAAGATCGGCGACGCATTTCGTACTGCCGCGTTGGTCAAGAACAGCTCCGAGGCGGTCGGTGGTGTCATCGTGGCACGAACGGGCGAGAACACAAAGGAAGTCATCGACCGTGTAAAGCAGAAGATCAAGGAGATCGATCCGGGCCTGCCTCCCGGTGTTCACATTGTTCCTTTCTATGACCGATCTCAGTTGATCGAGGCTACGGTCGATACACTCCGTCATGCGTTGATCGAAGAGATCATCCTGGTCACACTCGCGCATGTCATTTTCCTGATGCACTTTCGCAGCATTCTGGTCGTCACCGTACCGTTGCCGCTTGCCGTGCTCTGCTCCTTCCTGCTGATGCACTACGCGCATGTGACCTCCAATGTGATGTCGCTTGCCGGCATTGCTATCGCCATTGGAGTGCTTGTGGATGCAGGTATTGTCGTCACCGAAAATGCGTTCCGACATCTGGAGGGCGTCGATACGAACGATCGAGGACTTGTCTTTGAAACAGTCATGAAGGCCACAAAGCTGGTTGGCCGTCCAACGTTCTTCTCGATGGCGATCATCATCCTCGCGTTTGTGCCGGTGTTCGCGCTCACTGGACAGGAAGGAAAGCTCTTCCATCCGCTCGCGTATGCGAAGACCTTTGCAATGGTGAGCGCAACAGCCATTGCACTGACGCTGGTGCCTATTCTTTGCATACTCCTGCTCCGCGGCAAGTTCCACTCAGAGGACCAGAACCCCGTCATGCGGTTTTTGCAGCACCTTTATCGCCCAGCGTTGTCGTGGGGGCTCGATCATCGTGCCATTACGCTCGGGATAGCAATCGTCTTTCTCGTGGGCGCTGTAGTTCTGGCTTCCGGCATAGGCAGCGAATTCATGCCGCCGCTCAACGAGGGCGACATCATGTTCATGCCCATTGCGGATGCAAGCATCTCGCTCGCGCAGAACATCGATTACGCAAAGCGACAGGACAAAGTGCTGGAAAGTTTTCCTGAAGTCGCCTATGTCGCGGCCAAGATAGCGCGTGCGGAGACTTCAACCGATCCGGCTGGTCTGAATATGACGGAGACGATTGTACATCTCAAGCCACGCGATCAATGGCGACCGGGCATGACGCTTCCAAAGCTCAAGAGCGAGATGGATCGCGCCGTATCCCTGCCCGGTGTTGCCAACATCTGGACACAGCCGATCATCAACCGAATCGACATGCTGACCACGGGTATCCGGTCGGAGATCGGCATCAAGCTCTTTGGTGCCGATCTGACACAACTCGAAGCAAAGGCCCGTGAAATAGCGGATGTTGTAAGGACTGTGAAGGGCGCGAGTGATATTTATCCAGAACAGGTGACGGGTGGCCTGTACCTCGACATCAAGCCGAACCGCGAGGAGGCGGCACGCTACGGCATCGATGTCGGCGAAGTCCAGAATGTCATCGAGACAGCCATTGGTGAAAACAATCTGACCACTACCATCGAAGGGCGGCAGCGCTTTCCAGTGCGCGTTCGCTACGCACCCGAGTTCCGGAGCGATCCCGCAGATATTGCTGACGTTTTCGTGACGGGGGCAAATGGAGCACAGATCCCATTGGGACAAGTTGCGGATATCCATCAGGTGGCTGGCCCTGCGCAGATCAACAGCGAGAATGGCCTGCTGGAAGTTTCCGTTCTGATGAATGCGCGTGGCAGGGACGCCGGCAGTGTCATCGCCGATGCAGACAAGGCCATCCGTGCAAAAGTGAAGATGCCTGCTGGCTATTACTACAACTGGAGCGGGCAATTTGAGAACGAGGTCCGGGCGAAGAAGCGGCTACAACTTGTCGTGCCGATAGCCATCGGCATCATCTATATCCTGCTCTACCTGACCTACCGCTCCTTCCTCGAAGCGGCGCACGTATTGCTCGCAGTGCCGTTCGCACTTACCGGAGGTCTCTACCTGCTGTGGCTGCTGCACTATAACTTTTCCGTCGCCGTCTGGGTCGGGTTCATCGCGCTCTTCGGTACGGCAGTGCAGACGACAGTGGTGATGGTGATCTACCTCGAAGAAGCAGTGGAGAGAGCCAAACTCAAGCACGGTGTGCTTACCATCGCGCATCTGCGCGAAGCGGTCATGGAGGGAGCGCTCCTCCGTCTCCGCCCCAAGCTCATGACAGTATCGACGATCGTTGCTGGTTTGCTGCCGATCTTCTGGAGCACTCGCGTCGGCTCTGAGGTGATCCGTCCGCTGGCGACGCCCGTTCTTGGCGGTATGGTCAGCTCCCTAGCCCATGTACTGATTGTCACGCCGGTCATCTTTCTGTGGTTGCGAGAGCGAGAGCTTCGCCGCAGCCAACCGCAAGTTGAAGTGTTACAGCCTGCGCCAGCACTTCCAACCTCACTCTAAGGAGAACTGTTATGAAGACTTTTTATGCAATCTTGTTGACGTCCATCTTTGTTATTGCTGGATGCAACGGCGACAAAGTGAATCTTTCTT
>Ga0210396_10006905_pt1 | contig 10840 bp, 3 predicted proteins | sample IncBWH17OmetaG_FD_155466 | JGI IMG/M metagenome (GOLD analysis project Ga0210396, IMG submission 155466) | Forest soil microbial communities from Barre Woods Harvard Forest LTER site, Petersham, Massachusetts, United States - Inc-BW-H-17-O ... | reverse complement strand
GCCTGATCGTCGACCCCGTAAGCGCCGCCGCGGCAGGTGTAGCGGTTTCCCGGACGCTGAGTGGTGCTGATCTTCGGATCGTATCGCCACTTCTGCGCGCCGCTGCCGGGATCCAGCGCGATGACCTCGTTGAAGGGCGAACAGAAAATGACGCTGTCCTCGACCAACAGCGGCGTCGCCTCGAATTTGGTGCGCGCCATTGCCGCCCGCGGGCGGCTGTCCAGATCTCCGGTATGAAATTCCCAGGCCCGCACGAGATTGCCGACATTGGCCGGCGTTATCTGGGCGAGCGGCGAGAACCGCGTGCCTCCGCGATCTCCGCCCCAATGCTCCCAGGCAAACGCCGGCACCGACGCGAGCAACGCGACCGCGAGCAAACCAAGAAGGTTTCGCAGAGTTTTTGGAAGCGATGCGATCATCGGGCTGTCTTTTAAAGAGCCGATTGCTGCAGAGCCGATTCCGCAGTTCCCGTCAAAATCCGCCCCTCGATCGACCCATGCTGCCGTCGCACCGAGAATCGTGACGCGCGGGTGCGTAAGACACGGTGGAAACGATGCGACTTGTAAACTGAAAAGTATAGCTGGTTCCGGCCGCGAAACGCTCGAAAATGGACTGCAATCAGCTCAAGAAACCCTGCCAACAAGAGTAGAATACCACCAAGAGAATATTCGACCTCACGCGTCCTGCGCATCGGTTTATGAGGTCGCCGAGTCCTCTTCGGCGGAAGGAAGCCGGGGCGGGCCGAATGCGCCGGCTGTGGCAAGCTTTTCGAATCTTGGGAAAAACCACAGCTGAATGCATATCGGCTTGTTATTCCATTGGAACACAAGTCTATTTCTTTCCGCCGCCGTCCCCGATCACCGTCGATTGTCGCGTGATTTGAGAGCGGCTTGCTGCAATTCTTGAGTTTATTACGGGTAATTGCGCTCAACGGGCGAAAAGCAGTCTCTGCCGCCACGTCAAGCCGCAAAAGAATGTGGGATTACCAAGAGGCTCGTGCCGCGGCACACTTTATGTGATAGTTTTATGACGATCGTCACGTGGCTGACGACGTCCTACATCCAATTTGATCGGTACCCATTATGGTCGGCAGGCCAGCGGAAGTTGAGCTAAAGCTTGGGGTCACACCCGAGAACATCGCTGCACTCCGAAATTATCCCGGCTTTGCCGGCTCTCTTCAGCATCCCTCCCACGAAGTCCTTGATTCTGTTTATTTTGATTCCGATGAACGGTTCCTACGCAATCACGGATTGACGTTGCGGGTGCGCCACGTGGACGAGAAGCGCGTCCAGACCATCAAGTCAACCGATCACGGCGTCGGCTTGTTCGAGCGATCCGAGTGGGAACAGACCATTGAGGGTGATCAACCTGATCTCTCGGGCGTCAAGCATACAGCTCTAGGCCGAATTCTTACCGACGGCGTGTGCAAGGCACTCAAACCCGTTTTCGAGACCCGGATCGAACGCACGGCCTATCATCTCAACGGAAATGGCGCCGACATCATCATGGCGATCGACGAGGGGCAAATCCTCGCGACCAACTCTTCGCAACCGGTGTCGGAGATTGAACTTGAACTCAAGGAGGGCAAACCCGCCGACCTTTTCAAGGTCGCGCGTGACATTCTCAATATCGTACCCGCTCATCTCGAATTCAAAAGCAAACCCGAGCGCGGCTATGGATTGGTTGAGAAGACGCCGGTCGCCGCCGAGACTGCATGCGATCCGGAGTTAACGGCTGGAATGAGTGCGGGCCGCGCTTTCACACTGGTGGGCCGAGCTTGCTTGCGCCATCTGGTTGCGAACGTACCCGCAATGATGGGCCGGGACGGGACTGCGCTGCACCAGATGCGGGTCGCGCTGCGCCGGTTGCGCGCCGCCATGTCGCTCTTTTGCGGGATTACGGGTGACGATCGAGCCGAGGCGATAAAGACCGAGTTGAGGTGGCTCGCACAGGAATTAGGCCCCGCGCGAGACCTGGATACACTTATCCTCGAAGTCATCACGCCAATGCGGAACCAGCATAAAAATGAGCGGGGGTTTGTCAGCATCGCCAAAATGTTCACGCGCAAGCGTCTGAAGTGCTATCGGCGGGCGCAGGCGGCAGTTCAGTCGGCTCGATTCCGCACGCTCATTCTCGATACCGCCGAATGGATCGAGGCCGGCCCCTGGAGCACGTCGGAAGACGCGTTGAAGCGCGCACGCCGTGAAATGCCAATCGAGATTTATGCTGCCGATCTGCTCTCACATCGCAGCAAACGGATCAGGCGACGGGGCAGAAGGATCAATCACCTAAATCCTGAGCAATTGCACAGGCTGCGCATTCAGGTCAAAAAAGCCCGATACGCAACCGACTTTTTTTCCGGCGTGTATCACGGCAAGAAGTCCGCAAAGCAGTGCAGGAAGATCAAGTCATCCTTGATGCAACTGCAGAATTGCCTGGGCGGACTCAACGACATCGCTACGCACAAGGCTCTTTTCTCCGACATCATCACCAGTCGCGCGAAGGGTTTGACGGAGGAGCAAAGCCGCCACCGCGCATTTGCTGCGGGACTTATCATTGGGCATCAACAAGCGCAGACTGAGAAATTGCTTGATCGGGCGCGCAAAGCCTATTCGCGCTTCGACGGCGCCAAAGCATTCTGGAAGTTGCCGAGCCGCAGCATTGTTGCGACGCCGACGGCGCCGGCAGTGGAAAAATCATTGTGAGGAATGCTTCCGGGAACCAGGTCGTGCTTGTCTGCGCCTGAAAACCTTGAAAAAAATGGTGGGGCGACCAAGCAGTTGAGAGCAACCCCAGCTATACGCCCGTTCGACGAGTCGAGTTCTTTCGCCGTGGCCCGGTCTTGGTGGCAGGTGCCTTTGCCTTGCGCCTTTGCGGGCGTCTGTGTTGAAGGATCGCAAGACGGCCTACATTGGTCAGGAATAGCTTTTCCAGCGGATAGCTGAGGCGCTTGACCGCTGCGCCGAGCGATAGCCATTCAACCGCGACGACGTCCTTCATCAGTTCGTAGCTCGGCTCCGCCTCCGCCCGCATGAGCCAGAACTGTACCACCTTCGGCCGGCCGCGTGCCTGGTAGGTGATGACACCAAGAAAGTCGCATACCTCCACGCGAAACCCGGTTTCTTCCACCACCTCGCGTCGCGCGCCTGCGACGGGCCGTTCGTCCCGCCTGAGCTTGCCGCGGGGTAGCACCCAAAGCTTGTCCTTGCTGCGCTGAACGACAGCCACCCTCGGCCGTACGCCCTTGCGCACCGCTATTCCACCAACCGCGTGAATCGTCCTGCTCACGAAACGAGTCCAGCCCTCTCAAGCGTAACAAAACACGCCGCTTCATAAAGCGCAAACCAGAAGACGGTCGTGCTTGTGAACAACGCGTCGCAACGAAGGCCCATCAAAGCCTGGCCGCGGTCGGCAGGTAACGGGCGGTCGCGGAAGAACAGGGACAGCCTGGCTTGAATCAAGGTGCCCACAGATCAGGGCGCCCGCCCAATAAGCTTGGTCTGCGAGATGAAAACCGGGCATCCTGCGATGTCCGCCTTGGGTCATCATAAGTGGGCATGAAGGCTTGGCTGCGGGATGTCTGCTTTACCCCCAAAGAACGGACATCGTCAGCTAGATCGGCCATGTGCGCTTTGTGCCATCACCGGAAGCCAGTCGATTTATTGGATCATCTCGTCGAACGCATTCTTGCTCGACAACGGATCTCGGCTTTATGAGCACGAGGCCCGCGCGGTTCTCGTCATCGCCCAGCCATAATATGATACCGATCGTGATATGATCCGCATGTTTCAGCTCTGTTTTTGGATTGACGGGCGAGAGCAAGCGTAACCTAATCAGAAGCCCTCCTGGCAGGAGGCCGCCGTGAACGAACTCTTGAGGTACGCATTCGCGCCGCTGCGGGATGGAGACATCGCTCTCTACCGAGGCTCCGGCAACGGCCTGGCGCCGATCCTGCTTGTTGCCGCGGCGGAAACCTCGCTCGATTGCGTCGATCGGCTTGAACACGAATATGCCTTCAAAGCCGAACTTGACTCTGACTGGGCCGCGCGCCCGGTCGCGCTGACACGCTACAATGACCGCATGGCGCTGGTGCTTGAGGATCCAGGCGGTGCGCCTGTCGAACGACTGCTTGACCGACCACTGGACGTATCGGATTTCCTGCGCATCGCGATCCCTCTCGCGGGAGCGCTCCGCCGAGTACATGATCGTGGTCTTATCCATAAGGACATCAAGCCGGCAAATATCCTGGTGGACGCGGCAAGCGGTCGCGCGTGGTTGACGGGGTTCGGCATTGCCTCGCGTCTGCCGCGCGAGCACCAGGCCCCCGCCCCGCCGGAGGTAATCGCGGGGACGCTCGCCTACATGGCGCCGGAACAAACCGGCAGGATGAACCGCTCGGTGGACTCCCGCAGCGATCTCTATGCGCTGGGTGTCACCTTCTACGAAATGTTGACGGGGCAACTTCCTTTCACCGCCGCCGATCCGATGGAGTGGGTGCACTGTCATATCGCGCGGCAACCTGTGCCGCCCCACGAGCGGGTCGCGAATGTACCGAGACCACTCTCGGCCATTGTGATGAAGCTCCTCGCCAAGACCGCCGAGGAGCGCTACCAGACCGCCGCGGGTGTCGAGGCTGATCTGCGGCGAAGTCTGACGGAATGGGAGACGACCGGCCGCATCGAGTCATTTCAGCTGGGCACAAACGACGCTTCGGACCGGCTGCTGATCCCGGAGAAGCTCTACGGCCGGGAGCGCGAGATTGAGACGCTGATCGCTTCCTTTGACCGGGTCGTGGCCACGAGCGCGCCCGAGCTGGTGCTGGTCTCCGGCTATTCCGGCATCGGCAAATCGTCGGTGGTGAACGAGCTGCACAAGGCGCTCGTACCACCGCGTGGCCTGTTCGCGTCCGGCAAGTTCGACCAGTACAAGCGCGACATCCCCTACGCGACACTCGCCCAGGCTTTTCAGAGCCTTGTGCGGCTTCTGCTCGGCAAGAGCGACGCCGAGTTGGGGAGCTGGCGCAACGCCCTTCTGGAGGCGCTGGGCCCGAACGGACGGCTCATGATCGACCTCGTCCCCGAGCTCAAACTCATCATCGGCGACCAGCCACCGGTCTCCGAGCTTCCGCCAAAAGACGCGCAACGGCGCTTCCAGCTGGTGATTCGGCGCTTCATCGGCGTGTTCGCCCGGCCAGAGCACCCGCTGGCGCTGTTCCTCGACGATTTGCAATGGCTGGACGCGGCGACGCTTGACCTCGTCGAGGATCTGCTGACCCGCCCGGATCTGCCGAACCTCCTGCTGATCGGCGCCTATCGGAACAACGAGGTCGATGCCACCCATCCGCTGAGGCGCAAGCTCGACGACATCAAGAGCGCCGGCGCAAAGGTGGAGGAGATTGCGCTGGCGCCGCTTGCCTGCAAACACCTCGGGCATTTGATAGCCGATGCGCTGCGCTGCGACCCGGCGCGCGCAGCGCCGCTGGCGCAGTTGCTGCATGAGAAGACGGGTGGCAATCCGTTCTTCGCCATTCAGTTTCTGTACGCACTTGCTGACGAGGGATTGCTCGCCTTCGACCATGGCGCGACCCGCTGGTCCTGGGATCCCTATCGCATCCATGCCAAGCGTTACACCGACAATGTGGTTGACCTCATGGTCGTGAAGCTGAGCCGGCTGCCGGCCGAAACGCAGACCGCACTGCAGCTTCTGTCCTGCCTCGGCAACACCGCCAGCACCGCCATGCTGTCGATCGTCCTGGAGGACTCGGCGGAGCAGGTTCAGGCGGCATTGTGGGAGGCGATCCGCCAGGAGTTGATTGTGCCCGGCGAAGGCTCCTACAGGTTCACGCACGACCGGGTGCAGGAGGCTGCCTATTCACTGATTCCGGAGGAGCGGCGCGCTGGGGCTCATCTGCGGATCGGCGAGTTGCTGGCCGCGCACACGCCGCCGCAGCAGCGTGACGAGGCAATCTTTGACATCGTCAATCAGCTCAACCGCGGCGCCGCATTGATCACCACATCCGATAAACGCGAGCATCTTGCCGAACTCAATTTGGTCGCGGGCATGCGCGCCAAGGCTGCAACAGCGTATGCGTCAGCGCTCGCATATCTGAACGCCGGCGCGGCGCTGCTGGCGGAGGATTGCTGGGAGCGCCAGCACGAGCTGATTTTCCAGCTGGAGCTGCAGCGGGCGGAATGCGAGTTTCTCACCAGTGCTCTAGCGGCGGAGGAACATTTGAATATCCTCTCGAACCGCGCCGCGAACACGCTGGAACGGGCCACCGTCGCCTGCTTGCGTGTCGACCTGTACACCAGCCTTGATCAGAGCAGCCGCGCCATCACCGTCGGGCTCGAATACCTCCGGCATCTCGCCATCGACTGGTCGCCGCATCCGACAGAAGAGGTAGCAAGGTGCGAATACGAGCGGATTTGGTCACAGCTCGGGAGCCGCACGATCGAGGATCTGATCGCGCTGCCGTTGATGAGCGACCCGGCCTCGCTTGCGACTGTCGATGTCCTGACCAAGCTCGGACCGCCGAGCTTGCATACGGATGCGAACCTGTTTTCGCTGGTCATCTGCCGCGCGGTCAATCTCAGTCTCGAGGACGGCAACTGTGATGGCTCGTGCTACGCCTACGTTCGGCTTGGCATGGTTGCCGGGCCGCGCTTCGGCGACTATCAGGCTGCATTCCGGTTCGGCCGGCTCGGCCTTGACCTGGTCGAACAGCACGGACTGACGCGCTTCCAGGCCAGGACCTATATGAGCTTCGGAAGCTTCGTCTTGCCGTGGACGAGACATATCCGTGCTGGGTTTGATTTTCTGCGCCGCGGGTTGCAGGCGGCGAACAAGATGGGCGACCTCACTTACGTGGCCTACAGCCGCGACCACCTGACCAGGAATCTTCTCGCGGCAGGCGACCCGCTCGTTGATGTGCAGCATGAAACCGAGAATGCGCTCTTATTTGCTCAGAAAACGCGATTCGGGTTTGTCATTGACATCACTGCCACTCAGCTCGGGCTGATCCGGACTCTTCGCGGATTGACTCCGAAATTTGGATCCTTCGATGATGGGCAGTTTGATGAGCTTGGGATCGAGCGCCGTTTTGCCGCCAGTCCGGATCTGGCGCATGCCGCGTGCAGGTATTGGATCTGCAAGCTGCAGGCACGCTTCTTTGCAGGCGAGTATGCTGTAGCCGTCGACGCCCAATCGAGGGCGCAACCCCAGCTGTGGAGCCAGGCTTCATTTTTCGAAACAGCCGAATATCATTTCTTCGGTGCCCTGTCCCGCGCCGCTCTTTGTGATTCTGCACTCGCAGACGCGCGGCGGCAGCACATGGAGGCCCTTGCGACGCATCACAAACAACTCCGGTCCTGGGCCGACAATTGCCCGGACAATTTCGAGAATCGTGCCGCGCTGGTTGACGCCGAGATCGCGCGATCGGAGGGCCGCGAGCTCGATGCCGAGCACCTCTATGAGCATGCCATCCGCTCGGCCCGAGCCAACGGCTTTGTCCAGAACGAGGCGCTCGCTTACGAACTGGCCGCGCGCTTCTACGCGGCGCGTGGCTTCGAGACGATCGCCCACACCTATCTCCGGAACGCACGGTCCTGCTATCTCCGCTGGGGCGCTGACGGCAAGGTCAGGCAGCTCGAGCAGCTCCATCCGCACCTCCGCGAGAAACCTATTGCGGCGTCCACCACCGCCTTCGGCGCGCCCGTCGAGCAGCTGGATGTCGGGACCGTGCTCAAGGCCGCGCAGGCGGTGTCCGGCGAGATCGTTCTCGGCGAACTCATAAAGACGCTGCTGCGGATCGCGGTCGAGTATGCCGGCGCCCAGCGTGGCCTGCTCATCCTGTTCCCGGGCGACGAGCCGCGGATCTCGGCGGAAGCGACGATCGGCCGCGGCCAGGTTGAGGTCACGCTACGCGACACGACCGCGTCACCGGCCGAGCTTTCCGAATCCGTGCTGCATTATGTGATCCGGACGCGTGAAACCGTGATCGTTGATGACGGCTTGGCGCAGAATCCGTTCTCGGCGGACGAGTATATCCGTGAGAAGCACGCCCGGTCGGTTCTCTGCCTGCCCCTCGTGAAGCAGGCCAGGCTGATCGGGGTGCTCTATCTCGAGAACAGCCTGGCATCGCACGTGTTCACGCCCGCCCGGACCTCGGTCTTGGAACTGCTGGCGTCGCAAGCGGCGATCTCATTAGAGAATGCACGTCTGTATAACGATCTCAGGGAACGGGAGGCCAGGATTCGCCGCCTGGTCGATTCGAACATCATCGGGGTCATGATCTGGGATTTTCAGGGCCGGATCATCGAAGCCAACGATGCCGTCCTCGACATGCTGGGCTACAGCCATGAAGAGCTTATCTTGAGCCGAATAGGGTGGGCCGAGCTGACGCCCGCCGAATGGGCCGCCGCCGACCAGGATGCGTTGGCCCAGGTCAGCGCGACCGGGAGCTGCAGGCCTTACGAGAAGGAATATTTCCGCAAAGATGGCGGCCGCGTGCCGATTCTGATCGCCGGCGCGCGTTTCGAGTGGAAACGAGACGAAGGGGTTGCCTTTGTCATCGACTTGTCCGACCGCAAGCAGGCAGAAGAAAAGCTGCGCGCCAGCGAGCAGCGCCTCCTCGATGCCCGAATGGAGCTCGCGCACGTCAATCGCGTCACCACGACAGGGCAGCTGGCGGCCTCTATCGCCCATGAAGTGAACCAGCCGCTCGCCGGCGTCATCGCCAACGCCGAGGCCGGTCTGCGCTGGCTCGCCCGCGGAACTCCTGACCTCGACGGAGCCCGCCGCTCGTTGGACTGGATTATCGATGACGGCAATCGGGCGACTGAAGTGATCGGGCGCGTCCGGGCGCTCGCGAACAAGACTGCCATTGAGAAGGTGCCGCTCGACATCAATGACATCGTGAGGGAGACTATCCCGCTGGTGCAACGTGAGTTGATCATCCAGCGGGTGTCGTTACGAACGGAGCTGGCGCCGGCTCTTCCCACGATCCGAGGTGATCGGGTCCATTTGCAGCAGGTGATTATCAACCTGGTGATGAATGGCATTGAAGCCATGCTATCGGTCACCGATCGGCCGCGCGAACTGGTAATCCGATCGCGGCTGGATGAGACACAACAAGTGCATGTAAGTGTGACGGATTGCGGCGTCGGGATTTCCGCCGAGAATGCGGACCGGCTGTTCAACGCCTTCTTCACCACCAAGTCCGGCGGCATGGGCATGGGTCTCTCTATCTGCCGTTCGATCATGGAAGCCCATGGTGGCCGGCTGTGGGTCACGGCAAACGTACCCCACGGTGCCGCATTTGAGTTCACCCTGCCGGTGAACGCGACCGCCGCGTCATGAACTCGCGCCGTAAGCCGTCCCAGGCATAGGCGGCGGCGCGCCGAGCAGCGGGGATATCGATGCCGAGCGCACCGATGCACCTTCGGGGGCACATCTAGTGGCAAGGTGAACCGCTTGACTTAAACGCGATCGAATGCGGGCAGCGCGCAATCGATTGCCCTGCAAACTACGAAACATTATCGGTGGAGGAAAAGCTCGAAGTCCTTCAGGAGGCTCGCGACTTGTTGCGCATCGCGCGTACCAAGCGTTGGCGGGGAGTGAGAGCTTTGCAGGCGGCAGGCAGGAACCCCGACATAGCAGGTTCCGTTTCCGCCGACACACTTGACTCCCCCACACATCTGCCGCAGCATTCGGTGTGCTGCACCGGTCAAGCCGCGTGGGTAATTCGCCCAGGCTTCGCAGGCATCGACGTCCGATCATGTGGTCGGGACGACGCGCAGCAGACGCGGACAAGATGTCCGCAGATTCACTTAGGTGAGGAGAATGACGCCACCTGGAAACAAACGTTGATCTCGCTGGACGGCGAGGTCACGGCGCAAGTTTGAGGTGAACAGCAGCTGCTAAACCGTCATTGCGCCGCCGACAATTTGAGCATATCCGCGAGACGAAACCGCAAAGGCCACGCGTGCGCCGTCTCGAAATATAAGCTGGTGTCTACCAGACATTCTTCGCAAGGCGAAGATTAACGGGCCCCGCGATGCTCTGATGCACCGGGGCCCTATCAATTTGGATCGGCGCGCGCTCTGCACTTTATCCAGCAACTTTCGCCCTTTTACGCAGACAATAGCGGCAGGCGCCCGGTTAGGGTACTTCGGATTACCAATGATACTCAGACCAACTTCAATCTTCTGGTAGATTTTCCGTCGCCATTTTGACGGCGATACCTCCTCCGCGTCGAAATCGATCCCGCAATGCTTCACAGACTATACGAACGATAGTCTAGAGGTGGCAGGGCACGCGTGTCCCTGAGGCTGCGTCGCTATGCCGTGCCCCCAATGCAACGTGGTCGACGATACCGCCGCACCGTAGATGCCGCAAAGCCTTAGGATCGCGTTCGACAAGAACGGCTCGCGCGATTGAGACGACCATTGTTTTGAAGGCGACATCAGCCACTCAGATAGATCAGCAGCAGTTTCATTTTGTCGCGCCTTTCGCAGTATTGCGCTCCGTTGCGTGCCGGAAGATAGGCGGTTGTGGCTCTCAGCATCGGCACGACCCAAGCGGCAATCGTCGCGGCCGTCTTCATGGAACTGCAGCAACGGGGATTGCGGACCTTCATATTCGCGGCGGCGGGAGTTCTGGCTCGGGATATTGCTCTGGCCGGGATCGATGGATTTCCGCACTCGAACGTGAAACGGCCGCCGGTCAGTCGGTCCTCTCCGCAAGCGCCGAACGCATTTTCTGCACCTGCCCCTCGCTGACGGAGGGAGCATTTTTACCGAAATGATCACGGACGTAGCTGGCAACTGCCGCGATCTGGGCG
>Ga0210396_10006903_pt1 | contig 10841 bp, 9 predicted proteins | sample IncBWH17OmetaG_FD_155466 | JGI IMG/M metagenome (GOLD analysis project Ga0210396, IMG submission 155466) | Forest soil microbial communities from Barre Woods Harvard Forest LTER site, Petersham, Massachusetts, United States - Inc-BW-H-17-O ... | reverse complement strand
GACCGCAAGACATTTTCGATTCTAATGCAAACGTACCCGATTAAACCTTGGCGCCGTCCTAGAGCCTGCTGCTCTTGAGTTAACGCGGGGACCGCGCCGTAGCGTCTCCTCCCCTTTTGAGGGAAACGGAGAAAGAGCGACGCCGATGCGAATTACGCCCGGCCCCAGAGGCGCTTCGTCGCGATCGCCGCGCCATCCGAGAGCGCCTTGAGTTTCGCCCATACAATATCCTCGGCGATAAACTCGTAGCTTGCGAAAGTGCCGAATCCGCAATCGGTTCCGCCAAGCACGCGCTCACGCGCGCCGACCGCGGAGACCGCCGCGCAGATCCGGTTCGCGACGACCTCGGGATGCTCGAGATAGTTGGTGGTGACGTCGATCACACCAGGGATCAGCAGCATCTCGCTCGGCAGCGGAAGCTTTCGGAACGACTCCGTTTCGTGCTCGTGACGAGGGTTGCCGACTGGAATCGATAGCGCACCGACTTTGGCCTTGTAGAGGATCGGCAGCAGGTCGACCATGTCGACGTCGTCCTGATGCGGCCCGTTCCAGTTGCCCCAACATACATGCAACCGAACTCGATCGCGTGGGATATTCGCGATCGCGATATTGATTGCTTCGATATGTAACGCGACGCGATCCAGAAATACATTCAGTGGCTGATCGCCGAACATGATGACGCGCTCCATCGCAAGGTCGGGAGCATCAAGCTGAAGCACGTACCCTTGACTGACGATGTACTCGTATTCCTTCTTCAGTTCCTTCGCGATCCCCATGACATATTCCGCGTCGGTCTTGTACGCCGGATTGTTGGGCGAAAGCAGCATTGTGCACGAGACGATGCCAGGCGATGCCGCGGACATGAAATTTTCGGTGAACGAGACGCCAAGCCGCTTCAGGGAAGCCTCGAATAGCGCGGTTTCTTCCTTTGCCTCCTTCAGGGTTGAATCGTATTCCAGCTGGCCGACCGCCTGCGGCGCGTTCCAGACCTTCGCCAAATCCTCGGCGACGCCGATTTGCCGCGACATGTATTCTGCGAAGCCAGGGAACTTGATGGCGTCGAGCGTTGGCTTGCGCCTCGATTCGCCCGCGAAGCCGGTCATGCGTTCGGTCGTATAGGTGGAAAAGCCCACCCTCGGGGTCTCACCGTCGTTTCCGATATCAACGCCGCTCGCAATTTGGCGCCGGACGTTGTCGTCGAGATTGCGTTCGAGCTCGACCTGAAACGCAGCCGTATCGTAGGGCTTGCGCTGCTCGCGTTTAACGAGCATCGCCGATAAGGCCTTCGAACGCGGCAGACTCCCTGTATGCGTAGTCAGGATTCGATCGGTGCTCGTTTTCATAACGTTGTCCTCCCGTGTAGAGCAAATGGGTAGCCAGCGGCCGTCTTCCTCAAGGCTTTAATGCAGACGAGCGCCCTCATCCGGCTCGCGCCCGGAGAGATCGCATTCGACTTGGCGAACGCCTCTCGAGTTTGATTTGAGCAGCATGGTTGACACTATAGTGTCGCGCGACAGCACGCGCACGCACTTTGGCGCGAGGCAGACTACGCAGAGGCCTTGTCTTCGACGAGCAAAAAGATCTGCCACGCACAACGACGAAAAGCGCGTGATGCGAGCCACAATCCGCATCCTATTGGCGCTCAGCGCTCTGACCAAATTGAAATGGCTCGGGCTTGCCGTCTGCGGTCGGGATCTCAAAGGCGTTTATCGTCATGCAGATGAGCGTGTAATCTCCGAGTATACCGACCAATTCGACGGCGCCCTCGGTTCCGACAAGCTCCACCACCTCCTTATAAGCGTCTTCGGAAATCCGCTTGGTTTCGAGCAGCTCCCGCGAGAAGCTGTAGACCGCGCGTTCGTCGGCGCGGGTAATGGATGGCCGCGCTCCCGCGCGGATCGCCTCCAAAACCTCGACGCCGATGCCGGCGTTCGTTGCGATTGGCGCGTGGACCGACCATTCAAAGCCGGAACGCCAATGCGCGCCCACCATGATGATCGCCAATTCGGAAAGCCTCGCGGGTAGACGCGTTCCATAACGACAGAAGGCCCCCAGCTTCTGTGCGCGTTCCGCGAACGCCGGACTTTGCAGCCACACGCGCAGAGGTCCCTCAACCAGCCCGCGCGGCCCCGAGCGGATATCCTCGAACACACCCTGCTGCTCGGGCGTCAAATGAGCTTCGTCGAGACGGGGCGGACGTGACAACGCATCCTCCTGAATAAAGAAAGTGAGGGCATGTATGGCCCTAAGTAGAAGCTTTGCGTGCGGCCTTGGCGAACGCGTCCAGTGATCGTTGCAGCATCTCAGTTGAATGGCCTCGCCCGAACACCACCAACGTGCCGTCAGCCTCGTCGATCGGGCCCGGTAGTATCTCGGGCGGCTGCACATGCCGACGCACGGCTTGGATTAGCAGACGGCCTGTCGGCGCATGAACGATCCCTTTGACGCGCAGAAGCTCATCTCCGCGCGCGTGCAGCAGCGCCGATAGCCACACTGCGAACACCGGCCACGTGGCGTCGCCGAGGCGGATTTCCGAAGCGAAGAGTGGGCCTACATCTTGGTCGTTTGGGGGTGCGCGCCGATCTCTCGAATCGCAGGCGTCGACATCGGGGAGCGGCGTCTCAACGCCACGCACTGCTCCGAAACGGACCGCAGTGGGATTCAGGCTCTGCAAAGCGTGAAGAAGGCGCGCGACGTCCTGAGACTCGACTGCGTCCGTCTTGGCGACAATGAGGCAATCGGCGCATGCGATCTGCCGACGTGTGAGCGCTTCATCTCGTAGAAGTTCGAGACCATTGACGGCGTCAATGATCACGACGACCTCGGTTACCTCAACGCATCGCGACAGCCCTTGATCGGACGCGATGGCGGCGCGAATGGACTGTGGATCGGCGAGGCCGCTCGTTTCGAGAACGATGCGTTGGATCTCCGAAGTCTCGCTGATACGTGTCGAGGCGCTGAGCTCGCACAGAACACGCAGCAGTTTCTGCCTGCCCTCGCAACATGCGCAACCCCCGGCCAGCACGCGGATGCGATCCGCAGAGCCTAAAAGCACATGATCGACCGGCGCCCTCGCCGCTTCGTTGACGACCAGAATCGCATCGCGAAAGACGCCCGAATGCAAATGGTGCCGTAGCCAGGTTGTTTTACCGGCGCCAAGAAATCCGCCAAGCACCGTCAGCAAAAACCGTGGGCCCGAGGAGTTCATGAGGCGACGGCGGCTCGGACTCGCTCAATGAAGCGCGGATTCAAGGGATCCACCGCGTGCCCCAGCATTTTCTCCGCGGCAGTCCACGCTTCTTCCAGGTTTTGCGCGTTCTCAAAACGGCCTGACTGAGTGGATATCTGGAAACCTGCCCATACACCGGCAGCCCTTACCCGGAGGCCATCGGTGGCGAGCGCCGCGCCAAGCGCCGAAAGCATCGCCAAGCGATCTCTCGCCGCATCCGGCCCCTTCGCGGTTCCCGACTCCGTCCAATGCCCCTGCGAGGCAGGGAACTCACACGCGATGCACATGGTGTGTCAGCCGCCCAATTCTCGCCCAATCATGTCAACCTTCCACCCGCGGAGCAAAACGCGCGATCCGAGGCGATTCGTAGGGTCTATTCCTGTCAGCGGCCAGATGCCTCAGCAGGATCAAAGTAGCGCCTCCAAGCGTCGTTTAGCCGTATCGACTCGGACCGGAGAATCTCGAGAAAAGCCTGGGCCGGCGGACTCAACATACAGCGCATTGGCTCGATCAGAACGAGATCGAGCGCGGCGGTGGGGCCAATGATGGGACGGACCGAATATTGGCCGCTTTTAATGTCGCCGTTCATCATGAGCGCCGGCACAATGGTGACCCAGTCCGAGGTCGCGACGAAGTCGAGCGATCCCATCATCGTGTCAAGCTCAATGATGCGCTCGACCTGAACGTGATTGGTCTTGAAATAAATCTCAAGGGTGCGTCGGCGAGTATTGGCGCTGCTCGGCGCGACGACGCGCAACGGCCCACACTCCCGCAATCGCACGGGATGCAGGTGCGAGCCCCGCGCATTACTGGCGACCATCGTCTCCCAGGTCTGAAGGAATGGCTGGAGACTGAGTCCCGGAGCGCCGGCGAATGCCGGCACGATTGCGAAATCAAGCTCTCCGTCGACGACTTTTTCCGTCAAAATGCCGCTGTATCCCTCGACGACATGGACTGTGACGTTCGGATGCTCCGCAACGACGCGGCGGATCGAAGGCGCAAGGGTCGCGCGCGTCATCGTGGGCATTAGTCCGGCATACACATCCCCCGCGACGCCCGCGAAAGCTTTTACGGCGTTCTTTCCCGACGCCAATGTGCGCAGCACCTGAATGCAACGCTCGTAATACGCATCCGCGGCCAGCGTAGGAACGACTGTGCGCTTGTTGCGAGTGAAAAGGCTAACGCCGAAGGCCTCCTCAAGCTTCCGGATGTGCTGCGACACGCCAGATTGCGTGGCATGCTCCCTTGAAGCCGCCGCCGTGAAGGAGCGTTCTTCGTAGGCGGCGACGAAAATGCGTATGTCCGTCAGACTCTCGGCCACGTCGTCTCACACGCCGTTCAGACCCGTCGCTGGGATAGAGCAATGTCGCCCGGCGACGCAAGCAGACCGCTCAAGGTTAGACGCCTTTGCTTTCAACGAATCGCATTGTTGCTCGGGTGCCTGGACAAAGGCATTACACTGCGTGATGCAACTCATCATCGCTTCTTATTTTACCTCACCTCTTCTCCTCGATACCCTTTGAATTCTGAGGGACGTTGACTACGACGTTAGGCGAAACTCGGCCTAGGTTTTCCGAATAGGCTAGATCGCGCCTGAAGTGATTAGTTCTCTTTTCTTTGCGCCTGCTATGCGTTTTTCGAGGGTTCGGGAGTTAAAAATGAAGCTTGGTTTCTTCACGATGCCGATTCACCCGCTGGGTAAGGACTGGCGGGTCACTCTCAAGGAAGACAGAGAGGCCTTTATCCTGGCGGACGAACTTGGTTTCACGGAAGCCTATTGCGGGGAACACGTCACCGACCAAGCGGAGAACATAACTTCCTGCGGGCTTTTCCTGTCCTGGATCGCGAAGGACATCAAGCGAATGAGGCTCGGCACGGGAACTATCAATCTGCCCAACAGCCATCCCGCGGCGGTGGCCGCGCAAATCGCCATGCTGGATCACATGCTCGACGGCCGATTCAATTTCGGTGTCAGCCCTGGCGGACTCCTCTCCGACGCTGAGATTTTTGGCAATCTGGACGCGGACAGAAATGCGATGTTCGTCGAGGGGATCGACGCAGTGCTGAAGATCTGGGAAGGCCGCCCGCCGTATGCCATTGAGGGGCGTTTCTGGAAGATCACGAGCGAACGGACAATGATGGAAGAGATCGGCCAGGGCATCATCGCCAAGCCCCTTCAAAAGCCCTACCCGCCGATCATGGTGACAGTGGTCGCGCCCCATTCGAAGGGCGTGACGGAAGCGGCGGCCCGTGGCTGGCTTCCGATCTCCGCGAATTTTCTTCTGCCCAAATGGGTTGCAACCCATTGGCCGAAATATGCCGAGGGTCGCGAGCGGGTCGGAGCAGTCGCCGATCCGAACGACTGGCGGGTCGCCAAGAGCGTCTTCGTCGCGAACGATCTGGCAATGGCGCGCGAATATGCGCTGGGACCAAAGAGCCCGTATCGCTTTTACTACAGTCAACTGCTGACCAAGATGAAGGCTAACCGCCGCGCCTCGCTGTTCAAAGCGGATCCGAACATGTCGGACGACGACCTGACTGTCGACGGCGTGCTCGACAATCTCGTCATATGGGGCACGCCGGACAAGGTCGCCGACGAACTCGTTCAGTTTCAGGAAACCGTCGGCCAGTTCGGAACGCTTCTCTACGCTGGAAAGGACTGGACCGATCCCGGGCTCGCCCGACGCTCCATGGTTCTCCTTGCTGAGAAGGTGATTCCCAACGTGCGGACGATTCGGAACGACGCGGCTGCTTAAGCGGGGAGGCGCCGCGACGGAACGTAGGAGAGTGACGGTGGTGACGAGCCTTGCTGCGTCTTTTCATACCTTTGACCCGCGTAGGCTCCGCAATGTGCTGGGATCATTCACCACTGGCGTCGTCATCGTCACTTCTGTCGGCGATGATGGACGCCCAATCGGTCTCACGGTCAATTCCTTCAACTCTGTATCGATGCAACCGCCTTTGATCCTCTGGAGTCTGGCCCTGAAGTCGCCCAGCCTCAACGCCTTCCGCACACACAACTGGTTCGCAGTCAACATTCTGGCCCAGGATCAAGAACCGCTTTGCCGGCAATTTGCGACGCCTAGCGACGACAAATTCGTCAACGTTGAGTTCGACGTCGGGGAAACCGGCGTACCAGTGCTGCACGGCACGGCCGCCTATCTGGAATGCTCGACCTACGCACGTTATCCGGGCGGTGACCATGAGATCTATTTGGGCGAGGTCCGAGCGATGCACGATCGCGGATTGTCGCCGCTTGTGTTCCATCGAGGCGCGATCCGACGACTCGGCGAACATTGAACTCAGCCGTCTTTCCCGCATCGCCCAGCCTGCTGCAAGTCATAGTCGCGCCCACAGGGGCGCGGCGAACGACCGCCGATCACGCGGCGCTGCTGTCACAAGAGGCAATCGCCGAGACCGCGGCGGTGCGTTTCGAGGCTGACGCCGGCAGGCCAAGGCGATATTGGACACGCCCATCTAACGACGACGCCAACCGCTACCGTTTCATTCCGGCCATCTCTTCCATGACCGCGCAGACCGCCGCCGTGTCCTGCATCTCGCGTCCCTGCGCAGCCCCTGCGTAATAGGGCTGCGATGCCGCGGAAAAGACGGGCGTTGGGCAGTTCAACTCGGTCGCGAAGCTGCTGATCACTGATAGATCCTTGAGGTGAGTGCGGATCGTCGCAGTCGCGTTGTCGTAGTGATTGTCACGCATCAGGGGACCGCGCACTTGGAACATTCGTGACGAACCTGCGCTGTCCGCAAGGGTATCGTAAATCACGGCCGGATCGAGGCCGGCCTTCATGCCCAGCACCATCGCCTCGGCAGCCGAAACGTTGTGGATCGTTACCAGGAGGTTCGCGATATATTTCATAATGCTGCCGTTGCCGAAGGCGCCGAGGTATCGTTGGACCCTCGACATGCCCTCGAAGACAGGCCGGGAGCGCTCGAAAGCCGCCTCATCCCCGCTGCCAAACACGACGAGATCCTTGACCGTGGCCTGGGCCCCGGTCCCGCTAAGGGGGCAGTCGAGCAGGATCTTTCCGGCGCCGTCCAGAACGGCAAAGGCCGCCCGCTTGTCCGCAAGCGGCAGGGTCGAGCACTCAATCGCCACTGTCCCGCGGGCCGAAGCCGCCGCCAGCCCGTTCTCGCCTCCCACGGCGTCCGCGAGCGCCTTCGCCGAAGGCAGCGACAGGATGATGGTCGGACAGGCTTCCGCCACCAGACGCGGCGCCTCGACGGCGGTCCCACCGACTCCCACGAGCCGCTCGCGCACCCCAGGAGCCGGGTCGTAGCCGACGACATCAAAGCCCGCCTGTCGCAGGTTACGAGCCATGGCGAAGCCCATGACTCCGACGCCAATCATGCCGACTTTGCCATCCATAAGATCGTCTCCCGCTGCGCCGCTCGCGCGTCTCAATTGGCTTCTGAACCTGTCCGAGTTCGCGAATAGAGGGCCGTGGCCGCAAGGATCAGCAGGCCGGGCAGCCAGTATTGCCAGGCCGTGCCCAGCCCGAGGAAGCCTGTCGTCGCTGTAATCTCCTCGATCAGAAGCACGGCCGCCAGCGCGCCGAGGAACGAGCCGCGGCCGCCAAAAATGCTCGCGCCGCCGAGCACCACTGCGGAAATGCTCTGAAGCGTGTAATTCTGGCCGACGGTCGGATCGCCAACGCCGACCTGAGCAGCGAGCAGCACCCCGCCGGCGGCCGCGAACAGGGAACAGAGGACATAGGCCAGGATCGCCGTCCGATCGACCCGCGCTCCCAACCGATAAGCCGACACCTCGTTGGACCCTACGGCCCGAACGCCCATTCCGAAACGCGTCTTGCGCAGTATGATTTCGAGGCCGATCGCGACTATCACGACCACGATGAAGGCCACGGGCAGGAATCCAAAGCGCAGATTCAGCGTTTGCGCGATTTCGCGGCGGAAGAACCCGTCCGGCGTTGAGCGCAGGGAGAGCGAAACGCCCTGAAGCGCGATGAACATCGCCAGCGTCGTGATCAGCGGCGAAAGTTTCACCACGCGAACCAGAAAGCCGTTGATCAGTCCGATGAACGTCGCGACGCTGAAGGCCAAGACCAGGCCGAGCATAAAATCGCCTGTCCCGTGGTCCGCATCGGCGAAGAATGAGAGAATGACGACGACGAGTCCCGTCAGAGGACCGACAGACAGGTCAATGCCGCCGGTCATCAAGACAAAAAGCTGACCGAAGCTGATGAACGCCAGCGAACTCGCGAGCAGAAGCGTGCCACTGAGACTGCGATCGCTCAGGAATTTCGGATTCACACTGGTCGTGTAAAGAGCGAGCACAACGATCAACGCCGCAAGGATCAATGTCGGCGCGAAATCGCCGGTTGTGAAACGACGAATCCAGCCATACCCAGCTTCTGCTTGAGAAGCTTCCCGATGGACTTCAGAGCCGATTGCAGCGCCGGTGATGTTCTCTTCGGTAAGTTCGTCTCCGGTGAGCGAGCGCACGACTTCACCGCGTGAGAACACCAGCACCCGGTCGCACAGGCCCTGCAGCTCGATGGCGTCTGACGACAGCACGACAACCCCTGCCCCCTTTGCCGCGACGTCGCGAGTGATCTTGTAGAGCTCCATACGCGCGCCCGCGTCCACGCCGCGGGTCGGCTCATCCGCCAGGAATACGGCCGGATTGGCAGCCATCGACCGCGCAAACAGAACTTTTTGCTGGTTGCCGCCGGACAGATGCGAAATGGTCGTCTCATGGGACGGCGCCTTGATCGCAAGCGAGGAGCCATAGGAGCCCGCCAGCGCGAGTTCTCGTTCGCGCGAGACCAGCCCGAAACGCGTAAGCGTATCGAGCACCAGCAGCGTCAGATTCTCGCGAACGGAGAGGGAGAGCAAGAGTCCTTCCGCATGCCGGTCGCCAGGCAGAAAGATGATGCCGCCTCTCTGCGCCGCGACAGGGTCCGAGGTCGCCACACCGGCGCCCTTGACCGCGATCTCTCCCGAGACCGCCGTCAGGCCGGCGAGGCCGCGGATAAAGTCACGCTGGCCATTACCCTCGACTCCAGCAAGGCCGAGTACTTCGCCGGGCCACACTTCGACATCGACGCCCTGCAGCCTGTCGCCGCGGATATTCTTGGCGACGAGCACGGGCTGATCCGTCTTCCGGCGCGTCATCTTGGCCGGATAGGCGTGCTCGACCGACCGGCCGATAATCAGAGCGAGGATATCCTCTTCCGAGACGCCCGCAGCTGAGAACGTGCCGCGGAACTGGCCATCCCGAAGAATGCTGATCCGGTCGGCAATGCGGCGCACCTCTGGCAGACGGTGAGAGATGTAGACGACTGCCGTGCCGATCGCCTTGATGCGCGCAATCTGTAGGAAGAGGCGCTCAGTCTCGACCGCGGTCAGGGCCTCGGTCGGTTCATCAAGCACGAGCACCTTGGGCCTTAGCGCGAGCGCCTTGGCGATCTCGACAAGTTGTCTTTGGGCGACAGTGAGGTCGCTGACCCGCATGCGCGAATCGAACTCGGCGTTGACGGTCGCGAGCTGCTCTTGAACCCACGCCTTGCTGCTCCGCACGGCGGAGCGGCGAGCCGCGGGCACGCAGTATAGAAGGTTCTCGGCAACCGTCAGGTCGTCGAGAACCGAAGTATGTTGATAGACAACGCTGAGACCTAGAGCCTGCGCCCGGGCGGGCGTCGGTTCGTCAAGCGGTTGTCCGCCGATTTCGATTGACCCCGAGTTCGGAGTCAACGCGCCGGCAGCGACCGCCATCAGAGTCGACTTGCCCGCGCCATTCTCGCCCAGGAGGGCGTGTACCTCGCCTCCGACGACCTCAAGGCTGACGCCGCCAAGCGCGATGACGCCCGGGAAGGTCTTCACGACGTCGGTAAGGCGCAGAACGGCGCGGGCTTCGCCCTCCATGTTCAGCGCGTCTCGCTCACTCGGCCTTGCCGAATTTGGCGAGTTCGTCGGCGGTCAGCTGCGAGGAGGTAAACGTGTCCGGTCCCTGCGTCGGGTCGCAGACCGGCGCGCGGCCACCCAGAGAGTCTTCGTAGATCCCCAGCTCAAAGCGGGTGGGTTCGTCGTTCTTCAGCCCCTGGGCAGCCGCGATCGCCTTGCGCGCCGCGACACGGCCGATCCAGTTGCGGCCGGAGATCGTGCCAACCTGGAAGTTGGGATTACTGGCTTTCTGCTTCTCATACTCGCACGCGAGGCCGTTGGCCTCGAGCGAGGCCAACGGCACCAAAGGCTTGTTGGCGCTCTGATAGGCCCGGACCACGCCGAGACTCGCGAAGCCGTCGCTGTCGTTGATGACAGCATCGATCTTCGGATATTTGTTGAGGAGCGCGGTCATGTTCTGCTGGATGAGGGCGGAGTCCCAGTTCGTGACCGGCCAATCCTTGTCGCCGGTGAGCAGCGTTATCTTTGGATATTTCTTGAGCGCTTCGACCACGCCCGAGAGTTCGTGCGCGCTCACAGGATTGCCCGCCGGGCCCCCCAGGAACACGACATTGCCTTCGCCGTGAATGGCCTTGGCGATCCACTCGGCCCAGGCGAGGCCAGCCCCATGCTCGTCCCAATCGAGATACTGGACATAGTCTTCGCCGTCTTTGCCGCCAGGATCGGCAGC
>Ga0210396_10006902_pt1 | contig 10842 bp, 9 predicted proteins | sample IncBWH17OmetaG_FD_155466 | JGI IMG/M metagenome (GOLD analysis project Ga0210396, IMG submission 155466) | Forest soil microbial communities from Barre Woods Harvard Forest LTER site, Petersham, Massachusetts, United States - Inc-BW-H-17-O ... | reverse complement strand
CATCCACAGGATCGATCAATCAAGCAGGAATGCGGCCGACGGGAGGAATGTCCTGGCAGCAAACCGGTATGTTCTCGGCGGCTACACTGCCTGGGTCGCGCTGCTCATCGTCGTGTACTACGAAGCGAGCGGCCTTCGGGTCGAAGCGTGGGGCCTGATCGGCCTGAGCGGGGTGGTCGCCATCCTGGCGGGGCTGCTACTCAATCGGCCCGCCCGGAGGGTGCCCTGGTTCCTCCTTGCCGCCGGGCTCGCTTCCTTCGCGGCCGGCCAGCTCAGCTTCCTGATCGCGGCGCGCATCGGCATGGTCCTTCCCTTCCCCTCGTTCGCGGACGTGCTCTACCTGTCGGAATATCCGCTGGCCGCGGCCGGGCTGTTGATCTTCATCTACTGGCGCACCCCGGACGGTGACCGGCGCAGCCTCATCGACGCGCTGACGCTCACCGCCGGCCTCGCCCTGCTGTCGTGGATGTTCCTAATCCGGCCATATGTACACAATCCCGAGCTTTCCGCGCTGCAGAAGGGCGTCGCGATCGCCTACCCGCTCGGCGACGTGCTCATGCTCGCCCTGCTGGCGAGGCTGCTCGCGCCGGGTTCCGCGCGGTCCAGGTGCGTCCAGCTCCTCACCCTTGGCGCCGTCGCGTGCCTGGTGTCCGACGTGGCCTTCGGGATCATGCAGTTGCACGGGGCGTTCCACAACGGCACGTTCGTCGACCTCGGCTGGGCACTGTTTTACGCCGCCTGGGGCGCCGCGGCGCTGCACCCGAGCATGACCCGGCTCACCGAGCCGGTGCCGAGGCAGCAGGTAGAGGTCTCACCGGTCAGGCTGGCCCTGCTCATGCTCGCCTCGCTCATCGCCCCTGTCGTGCTGCTTACTGCCCTGCCGCAGGCCGCGAGGTCCGACGTGAGCGTGATCGCGGTGTTCTCCGCGATCCTGTACCTGCTCGTGCTTACCCGGTTGTGGGACGCGGCCGCGTCGCACCGTCGTGCGCTAGACCGGGAGCGCGTGCTGCGGCACGCCGGACTGTCGCTCGTGACGACGACGGACGTGCCCCAGGTCGCCGCCGCCGTGAAAGACGCGGTCGATGCCCTGCTCGGCGGTCACTCGCAGGGCGACGCGCTCCTTGGCGTGCGAATTGACGGGACCCTCCGCGCCGTGGACCGCGGGATCGACCCGGCGCATGGCAGGCAACTGGGGCAGTTGGCCGAGTCGTGGCTGTCACTCGCGGTCGGTACGGCGCCGAAGCTCACTCCGATGCGCCGGCTGTCCGAGCAGGCGAGGACGGCCCGCCCCGGTGCCGACTGGATGCTGCTCTGCCCGCTAGTGCTCAGGGACAGGCCATCCGGTGACACCCCCATCGGCCTGATCGCGGTGTTCGGTGAGCGGCGGGTCCTCGCCGACCTTTCCGCGACGCTTGAGATCCTCGCGCACCAGGTGGCCCTCACCCTGGAGAGCGTCACGCTCAGGCACGAAGTGATCCGCCAGCGCAACGAGGCCTACTTCCGCGCCCTTGTCCAGGACGCCTCGGACGCCATCGTGATCGTCGCGGACGACGGGGTCGTCAAGTACGCGACGCCATCGACCGTGGCCATCTTCGGCGAAATCACCGTGGAGGGCCAGCGCTTCTGGGACCTCGTCGCGGAGCAAGACCGCGACGACTTCGCGCACACCTTCAGGCGGCTGCGAGAGCGCGCGCGGTTTGGTCCGCGCGTCGTGGAGAGGGACATCACCCGCTTGGACGGCAGGAGCGTCCGTATCCAGGCCAGGTGCAGCGACCTGCGGGAGGAGCCGAACGTCGCCGGCCTGGTCTTCACGCTGCGGGACGTGACGGCGCAGCACAAGCTTGAGGAGGAGCTGAAGCACCAGGCCTTCCACGACGCGCTCACCGGGCTGCCCAACCGGCTGCTTTTCCAGGAGCGGATAGCACACCAGGTGGCCTCGGCCGCACGGAACGAAACGATCGCGGGCGTGCTGTTCGTCGACCTTGACGACTTCAAGGTCGTCAACGACACGAAGGGGCACAGCGTCGGCGACGAACTGCTGGTCGCCGCCGCCGCGCGTCTCGCCGCTCTCGTCCGCGAGTCAGATACCGCGGCGCGCCTCGGCGGCGACGAGTTCGCGCTGCTGATCGGCGACGCGGAAACGACCGACGCGGTGGAGGCCGCCGCCGAGCGCATCGTCGGCGCCTTCGCCGAGCCGTTCGCCCTCGCCTCCGGGCTCGTGACGACCACCGTGACCGTCGGTGTCGCCACCACCGAGGACAGCACGGACACCGACGAAATGCTCAGGCACGCGGACCTGGCGCTGTACGCGGCCAAGGCCGCGGGTAAGCGGCAGTGGCGGCGGTACCAGCCGGTGCTCAGCTCCGGCCTGATCAGGCGGAGAGAGATCCAGGAGGCGATTGAAGAGGCGGTGACCAGGTCCGCCTTCACCCTCGTGTACCAGCCGATCGTGGCGCTTGACACCGGGGAACTCGCGGGCTTCGAGGCGCTGATCCGCTGGCCGCACCCGCAGTGGGGCATGATGCAGCCAAGCCAGTTCATCACCCTGGCCGAGGAAACCGGTCAGATCATCGCGATCGGCTCCTGGGTGCTCGCCGCCGCCACGGCCGACATTACGCGGCTCCGCGGTGCCGCGGCGGCGGCGCTCAACGGCGGTCCGCCCGGCAAGCGACGCGACCTGTACGTCAGCGTGAACGTGTCCGCCCGTCAGTTCGCCGACGTTGGCTTCGCCGACACCGTGCGGCAGGTCCTCGCCGATTCAGGCCTTGAGTCGCGCGCGCTCATGCTTGAGCTTACGGAGACCGCCCTGCTGCGACGCGACGAGCGGCTGCACTCCGACCTGGCGGAGCTGAAGACCATCGGCGTGCGGCTGGCGATCGACGACTTCGGCACCGGCTACAGCTCGCTTAGCTACCTGCGGGACCTGCCGATCGACGTGGTGAAGATGGACCGGTCGTTCGTCGAGGGCATCGCCGAGTCCGACCAGCGCCTGGCCGTCGCCGAGGGCATCGTGCAGATCGCCAGGACCCTCAGCCTCGAGGTAATCGCCGAGGGAATCGAGACCGAGGAGCAGCGGAGCCTGCTCCGCTCGATGGGCTGCCACTACGGCCAGGGGTACCTGCTGGCGATGCCTATGCCCGCGAGCCAGGCCGAGGACCTGGTGCGCAGCGGGTTCTCCGGCGCCGCGCCCGTCCCTGCCCAGGGGGCCTGACCGGCCGCGTAGGGGCACGGCCCGCGGCCAGGGCAACAATTAAGCGACATGTCATCACCCCTACGGACTCCTTACGCGAGCCCAGAATCACTGCCGTATCCGTGGCCGGCGGGGCAGGCTCGGTCCCGTCAGTAACCAACGGGCGCGCGGGGCGGGCGACGTCCACGTAAGGAGGCATCGATGATAGGCCGCAACAAGCGCGGAATCCGCCGGGCATCTACGCGGGTCCGCCTGGCCGTCGCCGCGGCGGTACTCGTGGGCGGCGGCGCAGCGGGCGTGGCGGCGGTTGCCGCCAGCCACAATGGTCCCGTGTCCGCACAATCCGCCGGGTACTACCGTCACGCTCACACTCCTCTCACCGAGACGCACGCGATGTCCGCGGCGATGAGCACGTGGAACAGGTCGCCGCAAACGTCGCTCAGCCTGATCTCGCAGATGACCCCGATGCGCAACGTCAGCATGACGCCGTGGCACAACCACACGATCGTGCTGCAGCGCGGCACCGTGGTGGGGGCAGTCAGGAACGAGTTCGTCATCAAGTCCTCGAACCACCAGTTCGAGCTGTGGTTCGTGAACCACGGCACCAAGTTCCTGAACGTCGGCCCAAGCAGCATGGGGATGGCCGCCATGACCGGCGGCACGATGGCGATGCCCAACCACATGCGCATGAACATGGGGGCCAGGACCCTCGCCCAGGGTGACCTGGTCTTCATCTTCGGTGAGCGCGTTCACGGCGAGCTCGTCGCCCAGCTGGTGCTGTTCGTGGCACCGGTGAAGGTCACCACGACTCCGACCGCTACGCCCAGCATGACGGCCACGCCCAGCATGACGGCCACGCCGACCATGACGGCCACGCCGACCATGACGGCCACGCCCAGCATGACGTCCACGCCGAACACGACGATCAATGGCACGCCGGCGGTCAGCGGCACCCACAGCTAGCGGGAGCAAGCTAGCGGGAGCAAGCTAGCGCCGTAACGCAACTCAGTGCCCGTGGGCGGTCCTCCCCGCCGCTCACGGGCACTGGCGCGTCACGGCCCGTTTGGCTACGGGCCGGAGCGCGACGAAACGAGCGAGTAGGCGTAGTCTCTTCGTCAGGAGTAGGACTTCGATAGCGGGCCGACGGTGCCCCGCACGAGGCGCGGGAGGCGCACAAACGTGAGCGGAATCGTCCTGCTTGTGCTTATCGGCCTCGGCGTCGCCTGGTTCTGGACCAGGGGCCGTCAGAAGATGAAGCTGCCGGTAACGGGCAAGCACTGGCTCTGGATCGTCGTCATCGTTGTCGTGGCACTGGCGATCGCCTACGGCGCCAGCGGCCACGTGTCACAACACTAACGACCGCAGGTTTTCGTACATAGCCCCTGGGTATAGCCGTACTGCGATCTTGAACCGGGGGCTTAAGCAGGATCCGCCAATAGACTCACGGCCTTGCACGCGATCCCGTCCCAGCACCATCCGAACGTGTGAGGCCGTGACCCCCCGGTCTTCCGGGGTGGCCATCTCCTTCCGGTGGTGACACGGGCGCTGCGCTGACGGCAGAATAACCCTGCTGCCATTACCCTCGTGGTACCGATAGCCTAGAAAGCGCCCATTACATCCTGTCGGCGGTCGCGGCCTGCGGGATGCCAAGTCTCTACTGACGTGAGGTCTTGCTCGTGCCTACCGGCAAGGTCAAGTGGTATGACGCCGAAAAGGGGTTCGGCTTCCTCGCCCGCGATGACGGGGGCGAGGTCTTCGTGCATTCTTCCGCGCTGCCTTCCGGGACGACCGCCCTGGGCAAGGGACAGCGGGTCGAATTCGGCATCGTGGAGGGACGCAAGGGGGCCCAGGCACTGCAGGTGCGGCTCCTTGAGGCGCCACCCAACGTCACGGCGGCAGCCGCGAAGCACGCACGCAAGAAGCCGGACGAGATGATCCCGATCATCGAAGACCTTATGAAGCTGCTCGACGGCATCTCTGACGCCTACCGGCGCGGCAAGCACCCCGACCCGAAGGAAGCCAGGCAGATCGCGAGCCTGCTGAACGCGGTCGCGAAGGACATCGAGCCCTAACACTCGCACCCGAGCTCCGCCCCACCTCGTTACGTGGCATGGACGACCCGCTGCCTGCGCCTGGCGATCAGCAGGACGGCCGCCACGAACAGGCCACCCGCGGCGATGCTCAGGCCCGCCTGCCCGTTGTTGAGCATTGACACGAGCACGCCGGCCAGGCCGCCGGCCACGTTCGCCACCTGGTTGAGCGTCTCGGACACCGCGAACGTCGAGGACCGGATCTCGTCACCGATCTCCCTGCCGACGATAGAGTCCTGGCCGAGCTTGGCGAGGCTGGCGCAGAAGATCGCCGTGGCCTCGACGAGGACGGCCGACCACAGGCCGAATCCCCACGCGCACAGCGCCGTCACCACCGGCGCGACGATCAGCACGCTGAACATGATCAGCTGCGGTGCCCGGCCCTTGAAGAAGGACCCGAGGATCATCGAGCCGAGGCTGCCGACCGAGAGCCCGAGGGCGAGCGCGCCAAGGGCGAAGTTGTGCGACACCGCGTGCCCGAACACGGTGCCAAGGTCCACGCTGCGCAGCAGGAACGCCAGCAGGAACAGGATGTAGCCGGAGAAGGCGCGCAGCACCGCGTTGACCGTCATCGCCTCGGCGACGACGGGACCGACGTTGGCGAGGGTACGCCAGCGACCGTGACGTCCCTTGGCCGCCCCGCCGGCGGAACCGCTGGCGGCCCCGCTGGCGGAACCATTGGCGGAAGGCGGCTCGCCCGGCGGCAGCGGCAGCGTCGGACGGGGCATGTCCGGCCGGGTCTGGCCCGGCGCGTCCGGCCGGGTCGGCGGCTCGTGGACCGGCGCGGGCATGGGCGCGGGTGCCCCAGCCTCTCCCGGCGACACCGTGGGCACGTCGATCTGCTCGGGTAGCCGGAACGCGATGACCATGGCGGCCAGGTAAATCAGCGTGCCGACGCGCAGCGTCCAGGCCGCGCCGCCTCCGATCTGCACGGCAGCGGCCAGGCCCGCCGCCGCCGTCGAGGCGGCCAGGGAAATCAGACCGGAGCGGGCGTTGGCGGTGACGAGCGTGAGATCGGCGGGCAGCAGGCGCGGCGTGACCGAGGCCTTGACGACGCCGCCCGCCTTCTGCAGCACCAAGATCCCGAACGCGGCGGGCAGCAGCGTCACGGAGTTGGCCACGTTCGCCGACATGGCGTAGCAGAGCAGGCCGCGGGTCAGCATCGTTCCGGCAAGCACGAAACGGCGGCCCTGTTGTATCCGGTCAAGTGCGGGCCCGATGAACGGCGCGAGCACCGCGAATGGTGCCATCGTGATGATCAGGAACAGCACCACGCGGCCGCGGGCCTGGTCAACGGACGTGCTGAAGAAGATCGTCCCGGCGAGCGCCACGGTCACGAACGCGTCGGCGGCGCCGCTCACCGCCGTCATCTCGATCAGCGTGGCCAGGCCGGTCCTGTCGGCGCCCTTCGCGCCGGTGATGCGGTGCACAAGGCCCGCCGTCCGCTTAGTCGCCTTGCCTGAGGCCTGCCCGCCGGTGCGGAAAGCACGACCAGTCGCGTGGGCAGCATCGCCCGCGCGCCGCACCGCATCCGACATCCGCATGTTCACAGTATTCTTGGTCTGCGGCACTGCCACGAGACCTATGCGGGGAGATCCTGCCGGGCCGGCCATTGCGGTGCACGCTCCGGGAGCGAGAATTGGCAGTCGTGAGCACGATAAGGAACCGCGCGAAGGACCCAGACCAGGTCTGTGCGGACGCCGTTGACCTGGCCAGGCAGGCCCTGGTCGACACGTCAGGTGTGAGCCGGGACGCGATCGGTGACCACCTGGGCGTCGAGGCCGTGGCCGATCGCGTGGTCACCCATTACTTCGGGTGCGCCGACCCGGCCTACGCGGGCTGGCGGTGGGCGGTCACCGTGACGCGCGCGCCAAGGTCCAAGGTCGTGACGGTGGACGAGAGCGTCCTGCTGCCCGGCCCCGAGGCGCTGCTCGCGCCCGCGTGGGTGCCCTGGCAGGACCGGCTGCGCCCGGGCGATGTCGGGATCGGCGACCTGCTGCCCGCCAGCCCGGACGATGAGCGCCTTGTTCCCTTCGTCACACTCGACGGCGACGACGCGGTGACCGACTGGTTCATGGCAAGGACAGACTCGGAAAACGAGGACGCGGGACCGCGGATAGCGGAGGAGCTGCCCGCACCTGGCCGCTCGCGCGTGCTGTCGGGCTATGGTCGCGACGACACGGCCGAGCGCTGGTACGAGAGCGACCACGGGCCGCGCACGCCGCTCTCCCACGCTGCCCCGGCGACCTGTGTGAGCTGCGGGTTCTTCGTTCCGCTCAGCGGTGGCCTCGGTCGGCTCTTCGGTGCCTGCGGTAACGCCTTCGCCCCGGACGACGGCCGGGTTGTCTCGTCGGACCACGGGTGCGGCGCGCATTCCGAGGCGGTGCTCACCGGGTCCAACGTGCAGGCGAACGCGCCGGTGATCGACGAGTTCGGCTACGACCTGGTGGACTTGCCTGGCGTATCGGTCGAGGAGACGGTTTTCGAGCCGTTGTCTCGTGACACGTATCCGGAGGCGGGCTCGGAGAGCTGAGCACCTGAGGCTTGCGGCTCGGTGAGCGCGGCGCGCTCCGCCGCGATCCGCGCCCGCCTGCGCTTGAGGAACGGCACGTACCAGAGCCCGAACAGGCCCATCACCGTCCCGCAGGCGCACGTCCAGATCCACCAGCGGGCGTCTGGGGGCAGCGCGCTGCGCACGGAAAGCACGACGACGAGGGCCAGCACCCAGCCAACAGTGATCGCCAAGGTCACCTGGCGGTCGTCCGCCTCCCTTGGTGGTGGCGCCGGGCGCCGCTCTGCGGGACCGACCTGCCGACTCTGGCTCACGGAATAAGGCTAGCCGACCTGCTTATGCCTCCTGCCCACTCGTGATGTACTTAGTGGATGCCTGAGGCAGCTATGCAAACAGACACGGCGCTGGCCACCGCTATGCGGATTTCGATCAGCAGGCTCGCGCGGCGTCTTCGCGTGGAGCGCCTCGGACTCGGCGGCACAGAGACCGTCCTCTCCGACATCCAGCTCGCGGCGCTCGCGGCGCTCGCGCGCCACGACTCCATGACCCCAGGCGAGCTCGCCGAGCACGAGAAGGTTCAGCCGCCGTCCATGACGCGGGTGATCGCGGTGCTTGAGGAGCGCGGCCTGGTCAGGCGCGAGCCGCACGCCACCGACCGCAGGCAGGTCGTCCTCACGGTGACCGAAGAAGGCAGGGACGTGGTACAGCGGGTCCGCCGCCGCCGCGAGGCCTGGCTGGCGCAGCGCCTGCAGGAGCTCACCCCCGACGAGCGCCAGATCCTCCGCGCCGCGGCACCCATTCTGGAGAAGCTAAGCCAGTCTTGATTGACGCACATCGGGGGGTACGGAGGGTCGCCCCCCCGTTGGAAAACTGAGCTTCCACGCGCCCAGCGCCTCGTAGCGCGGCTGCCCGTCCAGCGTGCTGCGGATGAGGTAGATCTCCTCGACCGCCCAGGCCGGTCCCTGGTACCCGGACAGATCGTTCACGATCGAGCGCACATCCGCGGGCATCCGGCACCGGGCGAGGGTGACATGCGGCCGGTACCTGCGGCCTTCGTCAGGCGGCGGCGCGCCGGCCCGCCTGGCGCCCGCGCTCACCGACATCGCCAGCTCTCCCAGCGCCTTCCGATCGCCTGACAGCCCGCTCCACAGCACGTTCGCCCGCGCCGGGCTCGGGAAGGCGCCCGCGCCCGCCAGGCTGAGGCCGAATACCAGGTGCCGCCGCGCCGCGCGCTCAAGCCGCGGCAGCAGCCGGTCGAGGCGATCCTCGCTCACCTCGCCGAGGAAGGCGAGCGTGACGTGCCATAGCTCACGGCTGGTCCAGCGCAGGTCCTCGCGTCCCTGCCGCAGCGGCGCGCACGCCGCGTCCAGGTCGTCGAGCGCCGCCGCGGGCAGCGCCAGGCCGATGAAAAGCCGCATCACGCACCCCATACGCATACGCTGAACCAGTGAACAAGGTGCCACGCTGGCTGCTGCCGACCGTGCTCGGGCTGCTCGTGCTCGTGGTGCTGATCGGCGCGCTCGTGCACTGAATTTTCTTTTTTTGCCCGTACGTCGCAATTGGAGTTTGCCGTACCGTCAAAAAAAGAGGGTTCAGTTAACACGAGGCGCTCGGCCACGAAGTCGACGCAGGCGGTCAGCGCGGCCACGTCGTCTGGCTCGACCGCGGGGAACAGGCCGATTCGCAACTGGTTGCGGCCCAGCTTGCGGTACGACTCCGTGTCCACGATCCCGTTCTCCCGCAGCACGGCGGCCACGGCGTCGGCGCTCACCGCGTCGGTGAAGTCGATCGTGCCAACCACGGGCGACCGCATCGCGGGGTCTGACACGAACGGCGTGGCGAACTGTGACCTCTCGGCCCAGGAATAAAGAATTTCCGCCGAACGAGTGGTGCGTGCCTGCGACCAGCCAAGGCCTCCTCTTTCCAGCAGCCAGTCGAGTTGGGTGGCCAGGAGCACGAGGGTGGACACGGCGGGCGTGTTCAGCGTCTGGTCCTTGACCGAGTTATCGACCGCGACCTTCAGCGACAGGAAGTCGGGAATGTACCTGCCACTCGCGGCGATCTCGTCGATCCGGGCGAGGGCCGCGGGGGAAAGCAGCGCGAGCCACAGGCCGCCGTCGGCGCCGAAGACCTTCTGCGGTGCGAAGTAGTACGCGTCGAACTCGGCGGGGTCCACCGGCAGCGCCCCCGCCCCGCTCGTCGCGTCGACGAGCACCAGCGCGCCAGGATCCGCGCCCGCCGGGCGGCGGATGTCCATCAGGACCCCGGTGGACGTCTCGTTGTGGGTGAGCGCGTAGGCGTCGATCCCGGCCTCGGCCCGCGGCAGCGGGTGCGTGCCCGGTTCGGTCGCGATGACCGATGGCTCCTTGAGCCAGGGGGCACGCGCGGTCACGGTCGCGAACTTCGCGGAGAACTCACCGAAAGACAGGTGCTGCGACCGCTCCTGCACAAGCCCGAACGCGGCCGCGTCCCAGAAGGCAGTAGTGCCTCCGTTGCCAAGAGACACCACGAATTCGTTCGGGAGATCGAAAAGCTCAGCAAGTCCGCTACGGATCCGCCGCACGAGTGCCTTGACCGGCGGCTGCCTGTGCGATGTGCCTAGCTCAGGCGCCGCCGCGAGAGCGGCGACCTGCTCCTGGCGGACCTTCGTCGGGCCGCTGCCGAACCGCCCGTCACCGGGCTTGAGGTTGTCGGGAATGACAATGCTGGTCACTGTTTTAGCCTAGCGTGGGGGGGCGACCCCCCTACACCCCCCGGCATGGGAGGGCTTCGCCCCCCCATATCCCCCCCACGGGGGGACACGCAAAAACCGCGCGCCCCCCGCGCTGTGGCTGGGGTTAAGGCATTGTGGTTGCTGTTAGAAGGCGCTGCACAGACCGCAGCGCCTGTGGCTGGGGTTAAGGCAGGACATCGCCGGCACCGTCCACGTCCCTGACCGGGCGCGGGGCGGGGCCGACGTAGCGGGCCGACGGGCGGATCAGGCGGCCTGTCCGCTTTTCCTCCGTGATGTGCGCCGCCCAGCCGGCGGTCCTAGCGCAGGTGAACATCGC
>Ga0210396_10006899_pt1 | contig 10846 bp, 9 predicted proteins | sample IncBWH17OmetaG_FD_155466 | JGI IMG/M metagenome (GOLD analysis project Ga0210396, IMG submission 155466) | Forest soil microbial communities from Barre Woods Harvard Forest LTER site, Petersham, Massachusetts, United States - Inc-BW-H-17-O ... | reverse complement strand
ACAGCTGTCTTTGGATCAAGTGCAAACCTTGGCCGGAAGTGGCTCCAAACTGATTCGTGCCTTCGTTGGTTACGCCGGTTGGGCAGGGGGCCAGCTCGAATCCGAACTCCAGCAGAGTGCGTGGATTGTCCATCCGGCCACCGAATCGATTCTCGGTGACGCATCGAATAAGGGGACTTGGCTCGAACTCATGAAAAGTCTCGGGCCGGCCTATCACCTGCTTGCAATTGCGCCCGATGATCCCTCACTGAACTGATTCTGCAGAATTCAGGAATCAGAATTCAGGATTCAGGAGCCCCAGGGGCGGGCGCGCGTGAAGATTTGAGAAGAATACGCGATCAGCGGACCACGGCGTTTGCAGAGAAGGCGTTAGTCAGAAGTTACGGAATTCGGCTCGGCTAGCAATCGATTCGGAGCTATTATCTTCCCAAGGATGGGTATTCGCTTCCAGAACTCCGCCTCCTGACTTCTGCCTCCTGAATTCTGAATTATGAAAATCGGTGTTCCCAAAGAGATCAAAGAGCAGGAAAGCAGGGTGGCAGTTCTTCCTTCGGTTGTTTACCAACTCACGAAACTGGGGCATCAGGTCTACGTTGAGCGACAGGCGGGAGCGGGAGCGGGGTACTCGGACAAAGAGTACGAAGTGGCCGGCGCAAACATGTCGAGCGATCACGCAGAAATCTTTCGTGAAGGAGATTTGATCGTGAAGGTCAAGGAACCGTTGCCACCGGAATATCCGCTTCTGAGAGAGGGACAGATCCTGTTTACCTATCTTCATCTCGCGGTTACCAGGTCTTTGACCGAAGAATTATTAAAATCGGGTGTCACGGCGATCGCCTACGAGACGGTGGAAATCAATCGGCGTCTGCCCTTGTTGGAACCGATGAGCGAGATTGCGGGGCGGATGTCGATTATCGTGGGCGGCTATTTTCTCGCCAAGCACAGCGGTGGGACTGGGGTGCTTCTCGGTGGAGTGCCGGGGATTCTGCCCGGTAATGTCCTGGTTATCGGCGGCGGATCCTCAGGAGTCAATGCGGCCCGAATGGCCACCGGACTGGGAGCGAACGTCACGATTCTGGAGGTCGATTTCGATCGCATGAGATTTCTCGACATCACGATGCACACCGCGCATACGCTTTATTCGAACGAGGCGCATATCCTGGAAATGTTGCCGGGCACCGATCTGCTGATCGGGGCCGTCTTAGTTCCCGGAGCAAGGGCGCCTAGACTGATCACCAGAGCGATGCTCAGGCTGATGAAGCCGGGAAGCGTGCTCGTCGATATCGCAATCGATCAGGGAGGCTGTTGCGAAACTTCTCGTCCGACCACCCACCATGATCCGGTCTATGTGGAAGAGGGAATCACGCACTATTGCGTTGCGAATATGCCGGGCGCCTATGCTCGAACGGCAACGCAAGCCCTGACGAACGTTACTGCACGATTCGTGGAGTACCTGGCGGAAGGCGGTGTGGAGGGAGCCATCAAGAAGGAACCGGGTCTCGCAGGCGGCATCAACGTGATGGGAGGATACATTCGCAATAAAGCCGTCGCTCAAGCGCACCAACTCCCCTTTAAAGAACTCTAAGTACTACCGGGGCGTTCATTTGTCAGGGAATAGGTCGCGGCGGGAAATCTATCGTAACGGCAACAGCAAGAAGACGTTGCTGAGCGAGAATGAAAACCTTTTGGAAATCGAAATACCCTCGCCCCTGGGGTACCGCCGCCCGACGGTGCGCGAGATCAAACGCTTCCTGGACGACCAAACACGAAGTTTTGTAGAAGTCACCAGCGATCGCGCGCGCGAGTGGAAACCGCCTTTGGAGCCAATACCCATCACCCCAGTACCCCATTACTCCATCACCCCAGTGCCCCATTACCTTGCTTCTACAGCCTAACGACCTTTGCACTCTTTATATTGGGATTGGTCAGAAGTGATTCGATAATGGTTTCGTCGGGCACGGAGTCAAGGTTCAAGACGGTGAGCACTTCGCCGCCGCGATGGTCTCTGCTTAAGGACATGTTCGCAATGTTCACCGCGTGGGTTCCCAGAACCGTGCCGATTTGGCCAACAATTCCAGGCACATCATTATTTTCCAAAAGAAGCAGAACTCCGACCGATCGTGCCTCGACATGGCGGCCGTTGATTCGAACAATTCTTGGCGACGATCCGATAAAGGTTCCCGCCACCGAGACGGTTTCTCCCAGGCCGGACGCCTGAAGATCGACCAGGTCCGTGAATTCGCCGGTAGCGCTATCTTTGGTCTCGACCGTCTTCAGTCCCAGCGTTTGGGCGAGGGACGTAACGTTGACCGGATTTACTTCTCCGCCGCCGGCTTCCTCCAAAAATCCCTTTAAAATGTAACGAGAGATCGGACTTGTTTCGAATTCGTTGACCTTTCCGCTGTAATTGATCGAAAGCATTTCACAGCGTTTGGGTGCGACCTGGCGCAAAAATCGTCCGAGCTTTTCACCGAACGCAAGATACGGAGCAATGACGGCAAGCGTTTTCGCGTCAATGTTTGGGATGTTCACCGCATTTCTGATCACCCCTTCAAGGAGCAGCGAGCGGATTGCCTCGGCGATCTCAATGCCCACGCTCTCTTGAGCCTCCGCGGTGGAAGCGCCCAGATGCGGCGTGAAAACAATGTTCGGGAGTGTTCGCAAAGGAAATTCCGCCGGCGGCGGTTCAGTCTCGTAAACATCGAGCGCGGCCGCCGCGATCTGTCCGGACTTAAGAGCCTCGAACAGAGCCTGTTCATCGATCAGGCCGCCTCGAGCACAATTGACAATTCTCGCGCCTCGCTTCATCTTCGCGATGCGATCCACGTTGATCAAATGCCTGGTTTCCGCCGTTAACGGCATGTGCATGGTCACAAAATCGGATTGAGCAAGCACTTCGTCGAGATCGTCAAAAAGTTCGACTTGCAGTGATCGTGCCCGGCTCGGAGACAAGTAGGGATCGTAGGCTACCGGGCGCATCCCGAAGGCAATGACTCGGCGGGCGACTTCCGTGCCGATGCGGCCCATCCCAAAGATCCCGATCGTTTTGCCGTGCAGTTCGACACCTTCAAAACTCTTTCGGTCCCATTTGCCGGCCTTCACACTCGCATGCGCCTGCGGAATATTCCGGGCGATCGAAACAAGCAGCGAAAAGGCGTGCTCGGCCGTCGAGACCGTATTGCCGCCCGGGGTATTCATGACAATGACTCCGCGGCGGGTCGCAGCGTCTACGTCCACATTATCCACGCCGACTCCAGCCCGTCCGACGACCTTCAACTGCTTTGCCGCGTCGATTATTTTTGCGGTGACCTTTGTCTGTGACCGCACGACGATAGCGGAATATTCAGCTGCGATAGCAAGGAGGTCGTTTTCTTTCAGCCCTGTCTTAACCGTTACGAGCAGCTGCCCTCCATTTTCTAGTAACTCGACTCCCTTCGGCGAGATCGAATCTGCAACCAGGACTTTGGGCTTATCCATGATTCAGCTTCGTCAACAGTTCCTTCACCAAGACGAACACCGGCAGTGATGCGAAGCTTGAGAGCAAAGAAGAAAAAGCGGCTTCTCGCGTAGGTTGCAATGCAGAATCCCGGCGCGCTTGGCTTACCGCGTCCGAACGCATCTCCGATTCGTGTCGATTTGCCGAAACTCCCGTGGCATAACGCGCGAGCGCCATGAGCGGCCAATTATTCCGGTACATGTCATATTTGAGGTAGAACACGCGCGGAAAACCCGTTCCGGTAATCAAGGTTTCGCTCCAGGAGCCATCCGGGTTTTGTGACGAGACAAGATAGTGGATGCCGCGTTCGGCGCTGGTACGATTGACCTTCTCAAAGGCGCACAAGCCGAGCAAGGCCCACGCACTTTGCGAAGGTGTGCTCAAGCCTTTGCCCCGCAAGCTGGGATCTTCGTACGATGCCACGGTTTCGCCCCAACCGCCGTCTTCATTTTGGCAGAGTTCCAGCCAATCCCGACCTCGCTGGATCCAAGGCTCATCCATATCCAGGCCAACCGCTCGCAGTCCGCGCAGCACCTGAGAGGTCCCGTAAATGTAGTTCACGCCCCAACGGCCGTACCATGCGCCATCGGGTTCTTGCTTCTCGCGCAAAAATATCGTGGCCTGATCGATCGCCGGGTGGCCGGGGCGAAATCCAAGATCGCCCAGAATCTCGAGCACACGCGCCGTGACATCGCAGCAACTCGGATCCAGAATCGCATTGTGATCCGCAAACGGGACATTCTCGAGAAGCGGGTTTTGCACGTCTTTGTCGAACGCAGCCCAACCGCCATCTCTGTTTTGGAAGCTCAGCAGCCATCGAACCACTCGGTCGTACAGAGAGGGATCATCCTGGTAGCCTGCCGTGTAAAGCGCGAGCAATACCATGGCAGTATCGTCCACATCCGGACCGAAAGGATTGTTGAATTCGAAACACCAGCCTGTCGGGTCCGGTTTCGGATTGTTCACCGCCCAATCCCCGGCGATTCGTACCTCTTGGGACAGAAGCCAATTTACGGCTTTGCGGGAAGCAACATGATCCTCACCGATCCCGGACCGTGCGAGAGAGACCAAGGTGATTGCCGTGTCCCAAATTGGAGAAAAACAGGGTTGGATCCTGAACCCCTGCTCGTCGTCGACAAACAGTTCCCGGAAATCGGCGTCGGCTTTCTGGTAAATTGGATGACTAGGCTCATACCCTATGCATCGCAATGCGATCATCGAATTCAGCATCGCCGGAAAGATCGCGGCCAATCCGCTGCATCCATCCCCAATCCGTTCCAGCATCCACTGTTCGGCGACATTCAAAGCCGTTTTGCGTAACGGCAGAAATCCGTTGCTCTCGATGATTTTCAGACAACGGTCGATCAGAATGAAGAACTGCTTCAATCCCGCAGCTTTGGTGTGCGGTACCTTGGTTGGATCAAGATACAGGTCAGAAATCCCGCGTTCGGCGGGCAGTACGCGCGTGGGCTTAAAATGGTTGATGATCGCCAGCGGCACGACCATCGCCCGTGTCCAGGAGGAAACCGCATAAAGGTTGACCGGCAACCATCTCGGAAGCAGAAGGAACTCGACCGGTATCGTCGGTACTGCGTCCCACGGGATTTGACCGAGCAAAGCCAGGTATAGTCTGGCGTAGGTGTTCGTCTTTTCAATGCCGCCGAGCTCGTGGATTTTTCCACGAGCACGAGCCAAAATCGGATCTTCTTTGGAGAATCCGGCGAGCGTCAACGCCAGGTACGCTTTGACCGACGCATTCACCTCCGCGGGACCCTCCGGATAAATGTTCCACCCGCCGTCCGTCAGCTGTTTGGACAGAATATGATGGATGCATTTCTGCTGGAGATCGAGATCGATGTCTCCCGACCAGTGCATGAACGTCACGTAGTCGGAACAAAGCGTGGAGTCAACGATCAACTCGCCGATCCAATACCCCTCTGGATGTTGAAGACTGAATAAGTGCTCTTGTGCCCTCGCTATGGCCTGTTTTAGGAGCGCGTGTGCCCCTGCATCGTCATTCACCATGTTCTCCCGTTGAACAATTCATTTTAGCCGCGCGCAACAACCGCCTCCCGCTTTGGCTTGGTTGCGGCAGCCGAGATCCCATTGAACACGATCTTGGGATCCGGATGATTCTTTGGCCGGGGCCGCGGGCCAAAGTTAAACCAAATGTTCTTCCAGGTATCACCGGGTCTACCTTGCAAACCCATTGTCGCGGAGGGTTCATAACCGCACTGGACCATGCAATTTTCACATCGAGGGTCTCTGGCAACGCCATCGACAACTCCATATTTGCTCCAATCGACTTTCTCCTGCAGCTCTTTAAAGGTGGCGTAGTGGCCGTCGGTCATAAAGTAACAAGGAGCTTTCCAGCCCTTGATATTCCGTGTCGGAATCGCCCACGCAGAACAAGACAAATCCCTCAGTCCGGCCACGAATTCCAAATAGACTGGCGTTCCCAAAAGTGGGTATTTCTTACCCCAGATGGTCGCTCGCGAGAATTTTTCGATCGTGGCTTGTCGCGTCAGGAAGAAAGCTGCCGGATCCAACCCCAGGCGCTTGGCCATATCTTTTTTGGCGGCGTCGTAGTCGTAGCCAGGTGAGATCGTGTGACCGTCGACACCCAGGGTCGCCAGATATTCGAACAGATGCTCGATTTCTGTCACATCGGTTTCCCGATAAACGGTCGTATTAGTCGCCACCTGGAACCCCAGAATCTTCGCCATGCGGATGGCCAGAACGCACTCCCGGAACACGCCCTCCCGTTCCACGATGATGTCATGGGTTTTTTCCAACCCATCCAGATGCACATTCCAATACATCCAACCGCTCGGGGCAATCACGGGCTTGGCAGGATCTTTTGGGCCCTTTTTAATCTGTTCTATCTCGCTCGGCGTAAGCAGTTTTTCAGCGGCGAGGCGGTCCAGTTGCGGCAAAACCGTCTCCGGCTGCCGGGCAAACGAAACCGCGAGGTAATCCCGCATCTTCTTCCGCATCCACATTCCATTGGTGCAGACATAAACGATCCGCCGTTGCGCCAGCAGTCCGTTGATCAAGGCCTCGACCTGGGGATAAATCAGAGGTTCGCCCCCGCAGATGGAGACCATTGGAGCGTTGCACTCGATGGCTGCCTCAAGACAATCCTCCAGAGGCATGACATCCTTCATCGAGGTCGAATACTCTCGTATTCTACCGCAGCCGGTGCAGGTCAGATTGCAGGTGTGCAACGGTTCAAGTTGCAGAACCGTGGCAAATCTCTTCGTCCCTCGCAGCTTATGCTGCAAAAGATGGCCGGCTATCTTCATCGTCAGTGCCAAAGGAAAACGCATATTTTAAAATCCGATTCAGCGACGCAAGCTATCCGCACTGCGATATCATTCAAGAACAACGTTAAAGGTTAACGGCATTAGACAGACGTCTCCCCGGGACGAAAGGTTCGATACCGGCGTCAAACGTTGACGGCATGCGGACGCACCCTGGGCGTAAATGGACTCCCTGGACATATTTCAAATGTGGTTAAGCGGTTACTGTTGGGATCGCAGCAACCTGGTTAAGGCTCTAATTCATCAAACAACCGCAAACGTTGCAAGTCTTGTAACGATCCATCGGTTAATCTGTCTTTACGATTTTCGCAAGGATCGAAAAGGTTTTTTTCGTTCGGTCTGGGGTCCTGACCCCGAAATGAAGCCGGGAAATCAATCCCTATTATTTCAGTAGACATTCTCTTTTTTCCGGTTATTTTTTTCGCATCGCCCGTCCACGATTCCTAAAAAGGAGAATTGTCCATGAACAGATCGGTGATCTTTTCAGCTGACCAGCAAGTTCCGCTCCCTCTGTCTGAAGGTGACCCCGCCCAGCAGGGCTGGACTCAGCTCGACCTCCTCGCCGCCGAGTCGGCCGGTCTGGCGAAATGGCGTAGTCTCGCCGTCGAGGGGCGCGTCGTACCGAGCTACGTATTCATCGGTCCCCGAGGTGGCCAGGTTCCAATTCGGCTCGCCTTGCTGGCCGGCATTGAGCCCGAAGATTTGCTGAGCACCAATGCGATCGTCAAGTTGTTGGTCGAGCTCGATATCGCCCCGCTTTTGGCGCAGGATTTCGCGCTCTTTGGTTATCCGGCGGCCAATCCTCAGCGCGCCTCGCTCCGTTGTCCGGATTTCACTGCCGACTTTTGGAAATGTGCATCCGACCCGGTAATCCAATATTTTGAGCAGGAACTTACGGAAAACCAATTGGATGGGATAATCGCCGTCAAAGCGAACGAACCGATCGCCGGTTTCCAGATTCAGGTTTCGCACCGGGTAATCGCCAGCGAGGTTCTCTGGCCTGCTTTGGAATTGGCTCAACGGCTTGTTCCCCTGGCGAGTGAGCCGATTCAGCTATTCCCGCGTCTGCAAACCAATCGTCACTCGCTCTTCAGCCTTGGCCACGCGCGCCCTGGACCTTTCAGTCTCATGATTCGCACGCCGAAGCATATGCCGGTCGAAAATCAGATCTCGGCGATTGTCTTCAGCGTGAAACAGATCTTGCACTATTACCGCGTGCTGGTCAGCCATGCCGACAGACTTTGAGCTTGGATTGCAAGCTCATGTCGGCTGGGGCGGGTCCCACCCTGCGTCGGGTTGAGGGGAGCGGTGCCGTTCGATCTGGAAAATCTCATCCAGGCTGCTAATCCGTTGTTTGGCTTGTGCAATCAATTGCGACTCGTCCTCCGAGTATTGGGCGAGCTCCCTCACTGTCTGTTCGTCGTAATCACGGAAAGCTTTGGCAGCACGCTGAGCTTCGTAAGCGCGGAAACCGAGCATCCGAAGGGCAGCGACGCTCAGGTCCAACGAACTGCCCAGAGTCTCCCGGAAAATATGGTCAACGCCATGATGCAACAGACGGTAGGCATGATCGCGTCCTGCCGCTCTGGCCAGGATTTGCAGTTTGGGAAAATGCTTCTGTACCGTCTCAACGATCAACAGAGACTTCTCTTCGTCATCGATCGCAATAATGATAAGTTTTGCCGTGTCCGCGCCTGCAGCATGCAACAGTTCCAGCCGCGACGCGTCGCCGTAGAATACCTTGACTCCCAATTTTCGCACCAGCTCAACCTGGTCGGCATCGAGGTCCAACACCGTCGTCTTGATCCTCTGCAAGTTTAAGACGCGTCCGACGATATGGCCAAAACGGCCGAACCCAGCCAGAATCACCGGATTGTCCTTTTCATCGATCTCATCTGCCTCCCGATCAGGTAACTGGCTGGAAAACGACGGCTGAACGAGGCGTTCGTTGATCGTGAAGAGGAAAGGGGCCATCACCATCGACAGAGCCACTGTCGCGACCAGCAAATTACCGATTCGCTGGTCGATCACCTGGTTTTGGGCAGCAAACGAGATCAAGACGAAGGCAAATTCGCCTCCCTGGGCCAAAGCGAACGCGAACGTGAAATTCTGGCTCTTTTCCAGGCGAGTCATTTTGCCGATGAAAAAGAGCAGGAGAAACTTCACCGTGATCAAGCTGAAGACCAAACCGGCGATCACCAGCGGCTGAGACTTGATGAGCGGCAGATCGATACTGGCGCCGACAGAGATAAAAAAGAGCCCGAGCAATAGCCCCTTGAAAGGCTCGATATCCGACTCGAGTTCGTGCCTGTACTCGCTTTCTGCCAGAACGACGCCGGCCAGAAATGTGCCGAGCGCCGGGGAGAGGCCCACTTTCTGCATGGCCAAGGCAATTCCGACGACAAGGAGCAAGGCGGCTGCGGTAAATATTTCATGAAGCCGGAGGCTCGCCAGATACCGGAAGACCGGCCGCACCAGGAACCGTCCCCCGGCAATGATGGCAGCGACTACCCCGACCACAATCAGCGCGCGCTGCCAAGGCGCGACTTCGGCGCCATGCGCACTGGACGGCGAAACAGCGCTGCCCGAAACGGCAAGGAGAGGCAAGATCGCCAGAATAGGAATTACCGCGAGATCCTGGAATAGCAGGACCGAGAAAGAAGTCTGACCTCCTTTGCTGTTCAGCAAACCCTTTTCGGTCAATGTCTGAAGCGCGATTGCCGTTGAGGAGGCCGAAAAAATCATCCCGATCGCCAAGGCCGGTTTAATTCGAATTCCGATTGCCAAGGCGAGTCCCGCCACCGCAAGCGTGGTAAGGATGACTTGAGCGCCACCCGTCCCGACGATTGGTCCTCGCAGGCGCCAGAGCAGGTTTGGACGAAGCTCAAGGCCGACAAGGAACAACATCATCACGACGCCGAATTCGGCCACGTGCATCACGCCGCCGCCACCCCGACCGACAAGGCCTAGCAGATGCGGGCCAATAATGACCCCGGCAAGGAGATAGCCGAGGACCGAACCCAGGCCCAGTTGCTTGGCAATTGGTACCGTCGCAACCGCTGCCAACAGGTAGATGAAAGCTTGAAAGAGCATTCCTTCGGTTTCCATAAAGCGTTTGACTCGAATCGCTTCGCTTAAGCAGCGGCAGGGGATTGTGGCAAAATCTCGTTAAGGTAGCTTGCGTGTTCAAACTCGCCGGCCTCGAAGCGCCCATCCCGTAGGCACTCCAGCGCCCGTCGATAAAGTGCAGCGGATCCTGCGATCTGATCCTCGTCTTGCATCGTCAATGTTCCGCTTATCACAAAGGGCGGCAGATAAATCATCCCGCAGAATCGGACGGTTTGCTCGAAGGGCGTTAACAGTTCCCTGATCGTAAAATAATTGGAACCGTTTCGCTGGTAGGCCGATGTTGAGCCTCCGGTCGTAATGGCCGTCAGAACCCATTTCCCATTGAGTTTCGTTCCCTGCGCGCCGTAGGCGAAACCATGCTCCAGAACAAGGTCTTCCCATTCTTTCAAGAGGGCCGGGCAGCTGTACCAATAAAGAGGATGCTGGAAGACGATGATATCGTGGTTTATCAACAACTGCTGTTCGCGTGGCACGTTAACGCTGAAATCCGGGTATTCTTCATAGAGATCGTTGAGTGTCACATTCTCCAAGTTCCGCACGGCAGCGATGAGCCTTCGATTAACTCTGGATTTTTGGAAGGCCGGGTGAGCAAATTGAATCAGAACTCTGTTAGCCATGGGCTCCATGCTTATAGGAGTTGTCAGCATATCGTGTTCCGTTCGTCAAGCTGGTGCATCGTCTCATAAGTAGGAGGCATACCGCCGTCGACGATTTTGCCGATTTTCAAGGCGCGAGCGACGAGCATACTTAAATCGGTACGTGAGGAGCGAGCAACGCAGAAAATCGGCAAAATCGCCATCACTCGCGCCTAGCATCCAAACCCTTTTGAAGCCAACGGTATGCCTCCTACTTATGAGACGATGCACTAGTTGGTTTCCCGAAACTGCCGAACTCCGGT
>Ga0210396_10006896_pt1 | contig 10848 bp, 8 predicted proteins | sample IncBWH17OmetaG_FD_155466 | JGI IMG/M metagenome (GOLD analysis project Ga0210396, IMG submission 155466) | Forest soil microbial communities from Barre Woods Harvard Forest LTER site, Petersham, Massachusetts, United States - Inc-BW-H-17-O ... | reverse complement strand
CTTTGCGTGGCGGGTTCCTTGCTGCAAGCGGGTCCGGTTGAAAAGTGGTATGTTTTTGTCCTATGGACATCCGGAAGGTGGCCGCCAAAGCGAAGGTCTCTACGGCAACCGTGTCCCGCACCATCAACGGTTCCGACGCCGTGGCACCGGCTACGGCCGCGAAAGTCTGGGCTGCGATCCGGGATCTGAATTACCACCCGAATACGCATGCGCGCTCGCTGAGCTCCGGCAAGAGCCATATTCTCGGACTCATCATCTCCGACATTACTAATCCGTTCTTTCCCGACCTCGTGAAGGCCTTCGAGAACGTCGCGATCGAGCGCCACTATGAAGTTATCGTCGCTAATACCGAGTACAGTCCGGAACGCACCAAATTGTGTGTCCATCGCCTTCTCAACCGCAAGGTTGAGGGCATCGCGATCATGACTTCTGAAATGGAACAGGGGTTGATCGAACAAATGCAGCGCGCCGGTGTACCCATCGTCACGCTTGATACCGGGACTCCGGGGAAGAAATTCAGCAACATTCGAGTGGACTATGCCGGGGGCGTTCGTCAGGCGATCCAGCACCTGGTTGGACTCCATCACGAGCGCATCGCATTCATTCGTGGGCCGCAGCGCCTCAAATCTGCCCAAATACGTTACGATGCTTATCTAAAAGTCGCCAAACAAAATGCCCTTACCACTTCGAGCAGCTTGATCGCCGACGGCGAACACAGTATCGAAGGAGGGTTCACGGCCATGCTGAATCTTCTGCCTCAGAAGCCAACTGCGGTGCTTGCCTCTAACGACCTTTGCGCGATCGGCGCGCTGCACGCCCTTCAACAAAAGAATGTCAACGTCCCCGGCGAGATCTCGATCATCGGTTTCGACGACATCAACTTCTCAAGGCATACTCGGCCTGAGCTGACCACCGTCCGTATCCCACGAGTGGAAATATCACGACTCGCGTTTGAGGCGCTTTCTTCCACTTCTGACTCGGAGAACGGAAGAGAGTGGAACGTTCCAACCGAATTGATCATCCGGATGTCGACGGGCCCATGCACCCGTTCCCGTTCCTGATTCCTAATTTCGAGTCGGATTCGGACTAAAAATAGCCAAAGATATTTGAAATTTTGAAAGCACTGCTTTCAGCGCTCAGCAATCAGCCGTCAGCTTGTGTGTCGCCGGGAGGAGTCCCAAACAGGCCGAGCTGATATCTACTTCGACCAGGCGTAACCCATTGAAATCCAACAAGCTGCGGCGGCGACGTAACAATGTTACATTCCCACGAAATCTGCGAGACGAATTCTCAGACTTGCGCGGCTAGATACTAAAGGTCGCAATCGAATTTCCCTTAGACCACTTACCTCGTACGGGCAGTGAACAAACCACTGGACCACGCTCAACCGCAACGGACTGCCGAAACCATCTCGTGATACGAGGCTTCATGGGAAGCAAAATCTCCACTCGATCCCCTTGGTCCCACGCGCGGTCGACAGTTGCGAACCGTCCTGGTATGGTTTCCCAGCTTTCGCCTTTACCCCCGAGCCAACCACTGCCGGGACCCACGTCCTTCCACACCTCTTCCAGATGCCCGCTCAACCCGCTCGCTTGAATTTGCAACTGCTCCCTCAACCAGCCCAAAGGCTCGACTGCCCGGAGGGGCAAGAATGCGAATCGTCCGGAAGTCGCCAACCCGGCACGCACAGGCCTCGCTCCAAAGTTAGCCCGCGCACTGCTTGCGACCGCTCCCATTGCGGTCCACAACAAGCGCCGGAGGAAAATTCGCCTCGAATTCATGACATTTTCCTGTAACCGGTTACATTTCTGATACCATACCCATCCTGACAGGTTGATTGCAAGGCAAGAAGTCAAGGGGTCTGAGGGACCTGTTGCTTTGGGACTTTGCAATACTCATCCTGTTCTGCGTTGCGTCTGTTTTCAATGGGTCCTGACGCGGTGCCTGCAGATTCCAGCAGCAATCGAAGGTGCAGACGTGAGGTTTTCTAGACGCGGCAGGAGAAGTCTCCGGAACGTATTACCCGCTTTAATCTTGTTTCTTTTTCTTCTGCGCGGTGGTGCGATAGCGCAGAGTGGAACGACAGCGACGCTCACAATTGACGCGGCTAAGATCGAGAACGTCATTAGTCCGACCTTATACGGGCAGTTCGCGGAGTTCATGTTTCAGGATATTAAAAGTGGGCTGAGTGCGGAACTGGTAAGGGATCGGGGGTTTGACGAATTGCCGGACGCGCTGGGATTGCCGAGGCATTGGGAACGTGATCCAGACGATCGGAATGATGACGGCGCGATGCAGTTTGCATGGGATTCGACGGTTTACACTCCTGTAGATGGAGATGCCAACACCCTCGCGACGCAGCATTCGCTTAGGGTCGACATCCAGCACGACGAGGGACAGCGACGTGGCATCCGCCAGGGATGGATCCCCGTACGCGAGGGCATCGAGTACCACGGCTACCTATGGCTGAAAGGTACGGATTATAACGGGAGCGTTACGGTCGCCCTGGAAGCTGATGAAACCGGGGGTGAGCAATATGCTAGCGCTACTCTGGCCGACATTAGCGGCGATTGGAAGCAATATCCATTCACGCTCGCGTCCGCAAAATCCGATCCCTTAGCAAAAATTGCTATTCTGTTTCACGGCCACGGAAGGCTGTGGGTCGATCAAGTTTCGCTGATGCCCGGCGACGCTGAAGCAGGTGTTCGCCACGAGGTTGAGCAGAAAGTCGCGGCGCTACATCCCGCATTCATTCGTTGGCCCGGTGGAAACGTCGCACAGGATTATCACTGGAAATGGGGCGTCGGTCCCCGCGATCAACGGCCCGTTTGGGTGAACATCTCTTGGCGAAACGAATTGGAGCCGAGCGACTTCGGGACAAACGAGTTCATCCAATTTGCTCGGCGAATTGGAACTGAACCGTCACTCACGGTCAACGTGGAGGGACGCGGCGCAACCGCCGATGAAGCCGCCGCATGGGTGCAATACTGCAACGGGCCTCCTCAATCGAAATATGGCGCACTTCGTTCCGCGAACGGCAGCACCGAACCATTCCACGTGAAGTACTGGGAGATCGGAAACGAAATATGGGGAGATTGGGTGCGCGGCCACAGCGATGCGGTTACCTACGCTAACAATCTTAATCGCTACGCCGAAACAATGAAGGCCATCGATCCTTCGATTAAGATCATTGCTTCAGGCGACAACAATCTCGACTGGAACCGAACCGTCTTGAAGATTGCCGGACGAAACATCGATTACCTGGCAGTCCATCACTATTACGGCGCCAGTGAGATGAAAGGTGACATCAAGAATCTGTGGGCACATCCGCTGCACTACGAGCATTTCTACGGGCAGATGCAGCAAATCATTCGTGAACTCGTGCCCAGCCGCGAGATCAGGCTGGCAGTCAACGAGTGGAATACATCGCTACCTCTGCCGCGACAACACTCGATGGAGTCTGCGCTCTATGCGGCGCGTCTGATGAATGTGTTCGAGCGCACTGGCGATCTCGTTGAGATGAGCGCGGTATCAGACATGGTGAATGGATGGAGCGGCGGCGTCATCCAAGCGAGTCGGCATGCCGTTTTTGTCACCCCGACTTATCTGGTGAATATGCTCTATGCCACCCACCTCGGCCGCCAACGATTGGCCAGCACCTTGCGCGGACCAACGTTCGATTCCACGCTTGAAGGTAAGGCGATTCCGACCATCGATGCCGTCGTGAGCCGGACAGCGGATGGTAGACGGGTATTCATCAAGGCGGTGAATACTGATCCACAAAGAGCCTTGCCTTTGGAAGTGCTGCTTGCTGGAGTTCACGCAAAGCAGCAAGCCCATATCGAGATCTTGAATGGCGACGGTTTGACGGCCTCAAACGACTTCACGCATCCCGATACGGTGCACATCACGATGAACTCGCTCACCGCCGGTCCTTCCTTCACCGTCACTCTGCCGGAACACTCCGTGTCGGTGGTCACGCTGGAGGTCGATCGATGAATAGCTCGGACGTTCGATCCAATTTCACGCAGACACAGCTGGCGACTCTATCCCCCGGGCCAGAACAGTTATTTGAAGAAATGTTTGGAGGCCACGCTCGGTTGTATCGCGCTCCCGGCCGTGTAAACCTGATCGGGGAGCACACCGATTATAACGAAGGATTTGTTATGCCGGCAGCCATCGGCCTCTATTGCTGGGTGGCGATTGCGCCGCGAGCAGACCGCCACCTCCGGGTGTACTCGTGCAATTTCGGCGAAACCGTATTCGTAGATCTGGATAACAAGGCGCTGGCTCGACGCGGCGATTGGAGCGATTATGTCGTTGGAGCCGCGCTGGCGTTGGAAAAGAGTGGCTACGCACTCTCAGGCGCTGACATCCTAGTCCGCGGAGAGGTGCCCATCGGATCGGGACTAAGCTCCTCTGCAGCGATCGAGATTTCAACTGGTTATGCGCTCCTCGACGTCACTGGAACGAAGATTGATCTCGTGCAGCTTGCTATGGCCTGCCACCGCGCCGAAAACGATTTTGTCGGCGCACGCGTTGGCATGATGGACCAGTTCATTTCCGCGCTCGGCCGCGCGGGTCACGCTCTTATGCTGGACTGCCGTTCCTTAAAAGCGACGCCCCTGCCGATTCCGCCGGACGTACTGTTGGTGGTTTGTAACACTGGAATTAAGCACCAACTGGCAGGAGGGGAGTACAACCTGCGGCGCGCGCAGTGCGAGGAGGGAGTGCATCGGCTTTCATCTGTCATACCGGGGATCCGCGCCCTTCGCGATGTTACGCCAAGCCAGCTTGAACTGTTCAAGGAAATCTTGCCGGAACTCATCTACCGTCGTTGTCGTCACGTCGTAACCGAAAACGAACGCGTGCAACGGGCGGCGGAAGCATTGCTCAGTGGCGATCTTCCGGCGTTCGGAATTTTCATGGCAGAATCGCATCGCAGCATGCGTGACGATTACGAGATCAGTTGCGCAGAACTGGACTCAATGGTCGAAATCGCGATGATCCAGCCAGGCGTTATTGGGGCGCGGATGACGGGGGGCGGATTTGGTGGATGTACTATTAATCTGCTTCATGCCGAAGCGACCGACGCCTTTAAGCGTTCTGTCGCAATCGAGTATGAGCGGCGTACCCACCTTCGCCCGGACATCTATGTCTTAAGCGCCACCGACGGCGTCCGCGCGGTCGCCTCGGATCAATTCGTTCGTTGATGCCTAGACGCAGGAGAACTGAGACATGAAAGGTCAGACATGAAACGCTATCCAAGAACATTCCTGCTCATGACCGTTCTCGCATTAGTGCTGTTGCCTGGCTGGACCATCGGAAACGCACAACGATGGACCGAGGCTCAGGCAAATGGCTGGTATGCGCGGCAGCCATGGCTTGTCGGCAGCAACTATGTTCCAACAAATGCGATCAACGAGTTGGAAATGTGGCAAGTAGAAACTTTCGATCCTCAACAAATCGACAAAGAATTTGGTTGGGCCGAAGGCCTGGGCATGAACACGATGCGAGTGTTCCTTCACGATCTCCTGTGGCAGCAGGATTCCGCAGCCTTTACTCAACGAATCAATACGTTTTTGACGATCGCCGACAAGCACCACATCCACCCGATCTTCGTGCTCTTTGATTCCTGCTGGGAGCCCGAGCCGAAACTAGGTCCGCAACATCCTCCTATTCCGGGCGTGCATAACTCTGGATGGGTGCAGAGCCCCGGTCAACCCGCGCTCAAAGATACTTCTCAATATCCCAGACTCAAAGAATATGTACATGGCGTGGTGAGTGCGTTCGCCAAAGACACACGGATCGTCGCGTGGGATGTGTGGAATGAACCCGCTGACAGCAAAGAAGTGATCGCGCTTTTGCCACAAGTCTTTGCGTGGGCGCGCGAGGGGCATCCCTCGCAGCCTTTGACTAGCGGCATCTTCCAGGACGACTTCACGCCGGCGGCGAAACCTTCAGCAGTGTCAGCAATTCAAGTAGCCGAGTCAGATGTGATCTCATTTCACAACTACAGTTGGCCAGAGAATTTTGAAAAAGAGGTTACGGGCCTCGAGCAATACCATCGGCCTATCATCTGCACGGAATACATGGCTCGATCGGCGGGAAGTACCTTCGACACAATCTTGCCGCTCGCCAAACAACATCGCGTTGCGGCGATCAACTGGGGTTTCGTCACAGGCAGGTCGCAAACCAATCTTCCTTGGGATTCATGGGAGCGGCCGTACGTCAAAACTCTGCCTACAGTTTGGTTCCACGACGTCCTGCACCCCGACGGGAAACCATATCGAGAACGGGAGGCAGCGCTCATCCGGGAACTGACCGGACAAAAAGCCGCGACGAACTAGAAGGGCGTTAAAACGGTGGGCGCCGCGGTTATCCGACCGCCTTGGTGTAGCGTACTCAAGTGGCGGGATAGTTCTTGGTCTATACTCACTTGGATCGTGCGCGCCCAATTTCATCCATGAATAAAAGAGCCTTTCTCAAACTCTGCTCCACCGCTCTGACGAGCCCATTCATCTCGCCCTTGCTCTCCTGGGCCACCGGCGACAAACTGAGAAACTGGGCAGGAAACATCGAATACGGCACCGAACAGTCGCACTCCGCGGGCTCGCTAGAAGAGGTGCGTGAGTATGTCAGAAAGCAGAGCAAATTCAAGGTGCTCGGAACACGCCATTGTTTCAACAAGATCGCCGACAGCACAGATCAATTTCTGACAGTGAAAACGATGGACAAGGTTGTTGCCCTGGACCCCGAGACGCGCACCGTAACCGTCGAGCCAGGCATGACCTATGGTCAGTTGTGTCCGTACCTCGATAGCAGAGGATGGGCTCTGCACAACCTCGCTTCGTTGCCGCACATTTCGATCGCCGGGGCTTGCAGCACCGCCACGCATGGTTCAGGCGATAAGAATGGCAACCTCGCGACTGCGGTTTCGGCGCTCGAACTGATAAATGCCGGGGGCGATGTAGTCAAGCTTTCTCGCCAGCAGGATGGCGAGACTTTTCGGGGTGCAGTCGTTGGACTGGGAGCGTTGGGAGTCATCACGAAGATCACGCTGGACGTTCAGCCGCGTTTCATGATGCAACAACACGTATACGAAAACCTTCCGTTCCGCGAACTGAAAGACCACTTCGACACAATCGAATCTGCTGCCTACAGCGTGAGCCTGTTTACCGACTGGCAAAAGGAGCGGATCAACGAAGTCTGGCTAAAGAACCGTATCGAGCAAGGGCGCACGTTTGATGCTCCATCGGAGTTTTTCGGAGCCAAACGGGCGACTAAAAATCTTCACCCCATCGCGGAACTCTCCGCCGAGAACTGCACCGAGCAGTTGGGCGTGCCTGGGCCGTGGTATGAACGACTGCCGCACTTCCGCATGGGTTTTACACCCAGCGCCGGCAAGGAATTGCAGTCGGAATACTTTGTGCCGCGCGAGCACGCGGTAGAGGCGATTCTCGCTGTCGAACGGCTGCATGATCAAATTGGGCCGCACCTGCTGATTTCAGAAATCCGCACGATTGCCGCCGATGATCTGTGGATGAGTCCTTGTTACAAGCAATCCAGCGTCACGATTCACTTCACCTGGAAGCAAGAATGGCCCGCGGTCAGCAAATTGCTTCCCGTAATCGAAAAGGAGTTGGCTCCATTTCACCCCCGTCCGCACTGGGGGAAGCTGTTCACCATCTCGTCCGAGCAACTGCACTTCAGATATGAGAGATTGCCCGATTTCGTCGAACTGAGCAGAAAGTACGATCCGGACGGCAAGTTTCGAAACGAATTTCTGAACAAACATATTTTCGGAACCGTCTCGTGATCGTCACCACCTTCGACCAAACATCCACCCAGTCAGCAGACCGAACCGTCACGACGGACGGCGTCAGTGTCTCGCAGAATACCGTGCCATCACACGTCAGCAGGAGCACAGTGGCGAACCACAGTATCCGGCCCGTCATAGTGGAAACTCCAGTGAAAAGAAACAGCATAATTTGCGGCCATACGCTCGGCCTCGGAACCTGCGCGACCTCATTCTAGTTTTTGTCTCTTCGCGCCAGCCGTAATAGTGGCCCGATTCATGACACGAGCATTTGGGCCGCATGACCAAGCCTGCCGACGCCTATCTGGATCGCGCAGAAATTCGCACGCGCATAGATGATGAGAAGGGAGGCCATTGTGCCCAAAATCTCTGCCAGGACTGTACGCATTGTAACTGTAACGATCGTTCTCGCGTTGCTCTCAGCCCATGGCGGCGCCGTGCCGAATGCCGATGCACCGATCCTCCAAACGGCCAATATCGGGCACGGCCTCGCCCTGCATTATGTGGAACAGGGCACAGGAACGCCCCTGATTTTCGTCCACGGTTCGCTGAGCGACGGCGGGTATTGGGCGGACCAGATCGGCCCATTTGCCAAGCATTATCGGGCGATTGCGTACAGTCGGCGGTACAACTATCCGAACGTCAATCCGGTCCGCCGTGGCTACTCCGCCGTCGTGGATGCAGAGGATCTTGCTGCGTTCATCCACACACTCCACCTCGGCAAGGTCGTGGTGATCGGTCATTCGTATGGCGCGCTCACCGCCTTGTTTCTGGCAGCCAAACACCCCGAACTTGTTCGCGCTCTTGTGTTGGCCGAGCCGCCTGCCATCTCTCTCTTGATGCATTTGCCCAGCGATGAAGCGAAGACCGGAAAGGCAATGTTTGAAGACATCCAACGGAAAATGGTCGCGCCAATGCAGCAGGCATTTCGCAAAGGAGATCACGACGCCGGGATTGCGGCATTCATGGCTTACGTCTTCAACGATCCCCATGCGTGGGACAAGATGCCGGAATCGGCTCGCGAGGACACGCTGCGCGATGCGCATGAGTGGGATGTGATGATGACGACTGGGATTCTCTTCCCCAATATTGAACCCCCGACGATCCGAAGGATTACCGCTCCAGTGCTGCTGCTGTCCGGTGCCAAGTCGTACCAGTTTCTGGGACTCATTACCGAGGAATTGGCGCGCCTGCTTCCGAACCGCGAGACGATCGTGCTACCCGACGCCGGACATCAGATGTGGTACCAAGCACCCGACGTTTGCAGAAGAGATGTCGAGACATTCCTCGTCCACATTGGCATCCCGTCGCTTCATTCCTGAACTCGTCGGACCGTTCGCGGGTGGCTGTTCGGCTCGTCGTCCACAATTCCGTTGTGTCCGATGGCACGGTTACTCCAAAGAGTCTCTCGATTCCCGGTGGATCACTTCTGCGAACTGGATTTGAACGAAGCCTGCGGCGGACGCATTCGCGTGTCGCGGAGCCGACGGTGGAGGTGATCTGAGCTAGTTTGTGTCGCAGAGGAGGAACTCTCTGCGACCCCTCTACGTCACCTCGTGCTCGAGGAGTTGAGGTGCCGCATCTACGCCGAGTCCACCAATGCGTGCAAAGGCACGAGTCGAGACCTGCCAAACTTGCCGCCGGGTACCAGAGGCTCAAGACCGCGTCGGTCAAAGGGGATGCAGACTCCGAGTAAGTAGTCCCTGTAAACGAGGGTTGTAGGAGCGAAGACCTGAGTCTCGGCCTCGCTTGAGAGTACTCACGGCGCAGCCGTCATCTGCGTCCAGCTTCCGACTTCACCCGCCTTTTCCGGAGTGTAATTGGGATCATCGGAAGTGCGATAGTTGCCAAATCCATCTGCGAAGTGATATTGGCCCAGGTTGGAGAGCTGCGTCGTACCACCGTTGCTGGGATCGTTGACCGTGTCGACGCCGCGAATCATATCGTCCCAATGGTCGGCAGCGCTGCGTTTTCCGCCATCCCGCAGATAACTGTCGTCGACCCCGCCGCTCGACCGGAAGGCCGCCTCTTGTTTGTCGAAGTTCGCCTGGAAAGCCGCCTGTTGCTTCATCGTCTCGCCCACGATCGCTTGAGCCGCGCGCAGCTGGTCATAGCCCTGCTTCAGTTTCTGGTTGAAGTCGGCCAGCATCTTGTCGTTGATCGCCTTGGAGAGCCGGGACCATTCCGGATTGACATACATGGATTTGGCGATCACACAAAACATCGGCATGCGTTTGTCGAGTGTGTTTGCGGGCGCGCGAAAGCTTTGCAAGGCCCGGAATCCCCAGTTCGTCTGTTGCAGCATGCCCGCGGCCATCTGCGTCTGACCTACGCTCACAGCGTCGCTGCCTTGCTTGGAGATGTAGTAAACGCCAAAGAAAGCCTCCTCAACTGGTTGGCCGTTCAAGTCATAGCCGATCTTGATCGCAACGCCGTGATCGTTTGGCCAGGAATCCAGGTGGAGGGCCTTTGCTAGGTCCGGCAGGTCCTGTTGCCCAAGCCATTTGAAATTGGTGACATTGGGGCGAGTCTTCTGGATGAACATGCCCATCGCCTTCATCGGAGGTTGCGGTGCCATAGAAATTGCGCCCATGGGCAAACGATCGCCAGGTTTAACTTTGCGGCCCGGATCGTATTGCCTCAATTGGGGCGCGACGTCGACGGTTTCCAACCGCAAGAGCGGGTATTGGAAATAGGCCTCGGCGTTGTCGGGATTCTCAGAATGTGAGGAAAAGGTCATGGGGTACTCGATCCATCCATAGTGCCATTCGATCTTGCTCTCGAAATTCCACTTCTCCGGCAGGTGAATGGTTGCGGCGCGCATTCCGTTATGTTCTGAATCGGCAATGACGCGCTCTACGAACTTTTCTCTCTGGGTGGCCGAATCGCCTTTTGCAACATTACTTTTGGCTGGTGCGGATTTGGATGAAGCGGCTTTGGATGCGGGAGCCGGTTTCGTTTCGGTGGCCGCAGAAACGCTCGGCCGAGCAACCGAGTTTGAGGACGCAGCCGGCGAATCGGCAGTGGCG